>Ga0210385_10000797_pt1 | contig 20477 bp, 16 predicted proteins | sample IncBWH26OmetaG_FD_160107 | JGI IMG/M metagenome (GOLD analysis project Ga0210385, IMG submission 160107) | Forest soil microbial communities from Barre Woods Harvard Forest LTER site, Petersham, Massachusetts, United States - Inc-BW-H-26-O ...
CAGACCACCCCCGACTTCACCTGCGCGGCCAGATCGAGTGCAACATTAATGTTCTCGCTCCAGACGCTCGCAGCCAGTCCATAGACGGTGTTATTCGCCAGCTCCACAGCTTCCGCCGGCGTGCGGAAAGTCATCGCCGCGAGGACCGGACCGAAAATTTCCATTTGTGCCACGGTCGCTGTGGGGTGCACATCGGTCAGCAGGGTGGGAAGAAAATAGCTGCCCTTCTGCGGCAGGGGAGTATCGGGTTGCCAGCAGCGCGCGCCTTCAGCGACCCCCGCGTCGACCATGCGCCGAATCGCTTCGAGTTGTGTTGGCGAAACAATCGCACCAATGTCGATCGCCTTATCCAGCGGATGCCCGACCCGGAGTGTCTCCATGCGGGCGCGGATTTTCGCGTACAGCGTTTCGGCCACTCGTTCCTGAACCAGCAGCCGTGAACCGGCGCAGCAGACCTGTCCCTGGTTGAACCAGATGGCGTCCACCAGCCCCTCCACCGCCGAGTCAAGATCGGCGTCGTCGAAGACGACAAAGGGCGATTTGCCTCCCAGCTCCAGAGACAACTTCTTGTGTGAGTGCGCGGTCGCTTTGCGAATGATGCGACCTACCTCCGTGGAACCCGTAAAGGCAATCTTGTCGACACCACGATGCTCGATGATCAGCTGGCCGGTGGAGGGTCCTCCATTCACCACATTCAGCACACCTGGTGGCAATCCCACTTCAAGGGACAGCTCCGCAAGAGCCAACGCAGTCAGCGGCGTGTTCTCTGCGGGTTTTATAACCACGGTGTTGCCCGCGGCCAGTGCCGGAGCCACCTTCCACGCAAACATCAACAGAGGAAAATTCCACGGAATGATCTGGCCGACGACTCCGCAAGCCATATAGTTTGGGAATTCCGACTCCAGCAGCTGCGCCCATCCCGCGTGATAGTAGAAATGGCGCGCCACCAGAGGGATATCGATGTCCCGGCTCTCACGGATGGGCTTGCCGTTATCCATCGTCTCGAGGACTGCCAGCCGTCGCGAGTGCTTCTGCACCTGCCGCGCCAGGGCGTAGAGATAGCGGGCCCGCTGGTGACCACTCAAAGCTTGCCATGCCGGGAGCGCCTTGCGCGCCGCAGCTACCGCTGCGTCAACATCGACGCCATTCGCCACCGCGACTTCGGCGAGGGGGTCTCCGCAGGAGGGGTCGCTGGTCTCCATATATTCACCGCCGGCCGGCTTGACCCACGCGCCGTCGATGAACGCGTCGAACCTGCGGTGATGCCCCGCCAGCCACTGCACCGCTTCCTTCGGATCTTCCGGCGCGGCGCCATATTCCATGCTGTAGAACTTCTCCGCTATGCTCATCGTCTCCTCCGGACTCGAACCCATCTATGCGATGGGATGACGATACGCCGCCGAGTAGCGGCCGGTGGCATGATGCTCCAGCTGACGCTCGATATCGGCCAGCATGCCGCTAGCGCCGAATCGAAACAGCGAGGGCTCCAGCCACGGACGTCCCAGCTCGTCTTTCATCATGGCCAGCCAGTCCAGGGACTGCTTCGCGGTGCGGATGCCGCCCGCCGGCTTAAAGCCTACTGCCATCCCCGTCCGTTCGGCGTACTCGCGGATGGCACGCACCATGGTGAGCGAGACCGGCAGGGTGGCGTTCACTGTTTCCTTCCCAGTCGATGTCTTAATAAAATCCGCACCCGCCATCATGGCTACCCAACTGGCCCGCGCGACGTTGCGCAGCGTCATCAGGTCTCCAGTGCCGAGAATGGCTTTCATGTGCACGGGCCCGCAGGTCTCTTTGAATGCGGCGACTTCGTCATACAGCGCCTGCCACTCGCCGCTGAATACGTGCGCGCGCGTGATGACGATGTCAATCTCCGACGCGCCAGCCTCGATAGATCGCCGAATTTCTTCCACGCGCTCCGCCAGAGGAGATAAGCCAGCCGGGAATCCGGCCGAAACTGCGGCCACCGGGATGCCCGAACCCTCCAGCGCCTTGACCGCGGTTTCGACAAAAGTGTGGTAAACGCAGACCGCCCCGACGGTGAGGTGCAGTTCCTCAATGCCGAGGCTCTCCACTAACTGCCGCTGCAGGGGATTGCGCGCCTTGGCGCACAGCCGTTTCACGCGCTCGGGTGAATCATCGCCGCTCAGCGTGGTCAGATCCATGCAGGCGATGGCACGCAGCAGCCATGCCGCCTGATTCTCTTTCTTGACGGTCCGACGCGCCGTATGCGTTATCGCGCGCCGCTCTACGGCACTCCTGTTCACGCGAACTTCTTCCACCCAGTCCAGATTGAGCGCAATGCGCCGATTCGGTTCCAGCGGACGACCGTGCAGAGAAACCGGGACGGGCTGGGTAGCTCGCGTCGATAGTGCCGGCTGAGGAGCCATAGGGTTTCCTTCTCGATGGAGTGAATAGTGTAACCATCTTTGAATGACCGATGCACTCCAGGATCTCGACGCCAGGATCTGAGCGTCCTCGGTAGAGCCGTCCCTCGACCGCGCAACCCGGTCGCCTGGCTCATCTCTGAACAGTCGTGGCGCCCATCTTGCATCAGGGGACACGCCATGCAATGATGTCGCCGGGAGTTCCAGGTTTGGCTCAGAAACCTAACGAGGAAATGTCCTATGGGCGTTGACTACGCTTGGGAGAAGTTCCACAGCGAAATCCGATTCGCACTGGCATCCACTGCTTCCCTGCAGGAACGACTGGGCAGCGTAATTTCCGGCGTTTGCCATTTGCAGCGCGATAACTTCGCTGATGAGCACGTGTGGGCTAAGTTTCGAAAACTGATAAACGAGACCACCAAGCGGGAAGCCCACAACGAGGCGGAGGAGACCTTCCATACCGCCACTTCTCATCTGTCGGATGAAAAAGCCAAAGAATGCCTTCGGGACGCGGTCGACATCTTTTCCGATATTGCGATCGCATACGGCAAGACTGAATTCAGCATCTGATCCCGGCGCGGTTTTCCTGGCCTGAAGCGGCCGGCCCGCAAATCAGCCGAAAACCCCTCAAATACAGAATTGGGCGCCTGTTTTCAATGAGTGGGGAACGGAATCGCTGTCCTGTGATGGTTGCGGGGGTGGATTTGAACCACCGACCTTTGGGTTATGAGGGATATAATCGACGCATTTTCAAAGAGTTGGGCAGTGCGGTTGGGGATTTACAAAGAGCGATAAAATAAATAAATACAAGCACGACATCGGCATTGTTATTCGGGGTCAGTTTGGGGCTGAATCCGAAGAGAGACACCGCTGACCATAGGGTCGGGTCAGCGCCGAGTTCGTTGCGAATTGGAATCATCCCAATCCCCGGTTCCAGCCGATACGGTGAGTCCTGATTATTTCCTCATCTGGCCTTTTCGTTTGCGAAGTCAATCGCAATGGCCTGGTTGTGCAGAGGCATCGTCACAGAAGATCTGATCCGCAGAGTCCATGCGGTAGCTCGGTTTTTCGGCGATTCAAGGCGAGTATTTCATGATGGATATCCGGGAAATGTTATGATTTCCCCTCGCAGAGCGGCCCGAACCCTCCGATGGATCAGGTGATAGCTGAATTAGAAGAATTAACTACGATCCGCGACCTTTACAGGCAGGGTGAACTGAAAAGTCGCGCCGCGCCCAGAGGAACCGGCCGCCCACAAGCGTCCACCATGAGACTCAATGATCGACCGGCCGATGCGAAGCCCCATACCGGTGCCGTGAACCTTCGTCGTAAAGAAGGGATCGAAGATCCTTTCCGCGGCTGGCGGGGGAAACCCTACGCCCGTATCACTGACCGAAATAAGAATCTGCTCGTTCTCAGCTCGCTGCGACTTGATGATGATCTCTCGTGTCCCATCGATGTCCTTCATCGCTTCAATGCTGTTGACGCTCAGATTCATGAGAACCTGTTGCAATTGCAGACGATCTCCAAAGGTCTGAGGCAGATCGGCCGCCAGTTCGGTACGGATCGAGATGTTGTATCGCACTGCTTCGTCGCGCAGAAGGGCAACAGTTTCCGGAATAATCTCGTTGACATCAAGGGTCTGTTTACTCGCGGTGCCTTTCTCGAATTGCGCGCGGATCCTATCGATAATCTCAGCCGTACGCTGCAAATCTCTTCCAATTCGGGTGACGGCCGCGCGCACCTCATCGAGATTGGGTTCCTCGCGCCCGAGCTTTCGCAGGCATGTGCTGACGTTGGTGATCGCACCGCTGATGGGTTGTTTGATTTCGTGAGCCAGGGAAGCTGCCAGCTCTCCCATAGTTGTCACCCGGTTGATGCGTGCAAGGTCGCCCTGCGCCTGGCGCAAAGCCTCTTCTGCCCGCTTCTGATCGTCGATGTCGGTGGTCGTACCCACGAATTTTAGGACTTTCCCTTCCGCATCGCGCAAGACTACGGCTTGCTGGAGATGCCGGCGATAGATCCTGTCTTTGGCGCGCAGAGATCTGGTTTCGAACGCAAAACCCGTTCCCGAACGTATTCCCTCCCAAAAGACCCTCGATGCGGTTTCGCGATCCTCAGGGTGGACTGCGGTCATCCATGCCTCCGGATGAGACCGGACGAAGTCGAGGGTCTGACCGGCGAAGTCAAGCCAAACCTGATTCACGAAATCTGGCGTCCCATCGGGCTTCAGCGTCCAGGCGGACACAGGAAGCTGCTGCAGCAGCGCCACTTGTAGTTGCAACTCTGCATCGGCCCGCTGCAGTTCAAGGTAGAGACGGCTCGTCTCGGCCAGTCTTTCTTCGCTGGCGCGGAGTTTCTCGCGTTCGAGTTCGGCCTCGCTGCGCATCCGTTCTTCGCGTTCTGCGGTTTCGCGGCGAACCGTGGCCATGTTGACGTGTGCCGCTACCCGCGCCAGCAATTCCCGCGCCGCGAATGGCTTGATGAGATAGTCGTCGGCGTCGGCCGCCAGTCCTTCCACGCGCGACTCTTCACCCGCCCGCGCCGACAGCAGAATCACCGGGGTGCTTGCAAGGGAGGAGTCCTCGCGAATCGCCCGGAGCAGGCCAAACCCATCGAGATGCGGCATCATGACGTCCGCCAGCACAAGAGCGGGTCGCATCTGTTGCGTTGCTTCCAGGGCCTGGCGTCCGTCAGGCAGCTGCGTGCACCTCATATCGCTCGCTCAGCAGGCGTGCGATGTATTGGCGCATGTCCGCATTGTCATCGGCCAGGACGATCAGTTCGCGCTGCCCCGCGGGCGGGGGTTCTGGACTGGGGACGAGCGAAGCTTGTTTCGGAAGCCTTGCCGTATCGACCGCCGCACCCGGTTGATCTCCCGACCACTGTTGCGCCTCGTCGACATAGGCCGCAGCTCGAATTGTGGTGGAGGCCAGGGTTTGTGCGGCCTGAAGGCGCTCCGCGGGCAGATGCTCTGTGCCGCACGGGATGGTCACGGTGAATGTGCTGCCGGTGCCCACGGCGCTCTCCACTCGAACCGTGCCGCCGTGTAGTTTCACCAGCTCCTGAACCAGCGCCAGACCGATGCCTGTGCCTTCGTAGGTTCTGGCGTGGGTGCTCTCGATGCGGTGAAAGCGTTCGAACACGTGCTCGCGATGCTCTTCGGGTATACCGATGCCGGTGTCGCGGACCTTCAATTCCACCGCGCCGTCCACTTGCTTGAGCGAAACCGCAACCTCGCCTTCGAACGTGAACTTGTAAGCGTTGGAGAGCAGATTCAAAACGATCTTCTCCCACATGTCGCGATCCACGTACATGGGTTCGGCGATTGGGAGGCACTCGACTGAGAAATGGAGCCCGGCGTTCTGCATCGCAGAGTCGAACGCGCTGGCGATTTCTGTTGTGAAAGTGGCCAGGTCTGTCGGCTGATAAGAGGCCTGCACGCGTCCGGCTTCAATCCGCGAGAAGTCCAGAAGTGTGTTGACGAGTTTGAGCAGCCGGATCGCATTGCGGTGGACAGTGGTTAATTGTTCGTGATCTTCAGGGCTAAGTCGCTGGCTCGCCTGCGACAGCACTTCGCCAAGGGGGCCAAGCATCAACGTAAGGGGGGTACGGAACTCATGGCTGACATTGCTGAAGAATTGTGTCTTCGCACGATCCACTTCCGCCAGCGCGTCCGCCCGCTGGCGTTCCTGCTCGAATGCGCGGGCGCTGGTCAGCCCGATCGTAATCTGTTCCGTAATGCGATAGACGAATTGGCGGTACGCATCGTCAAAGGTCCGGCCGGGATGGAGTCCAGCGACAAGGAAACCCAGCGGTTCGCCATATTCGCCCAGCCGGATCGGCACCACACATGCTTCTTTGGGAGGGAATGCCCAATTGGGCACCGGCACGCCCGCAGACCGATCCCCTAGTTCAACCAGAACTCCTTCCTTCGCCAGTACAGGGTCGAGCCGCCAAAGGTTTTCGGTGCGGCAGTCGATGGCCGGCGGACGCAGCGCTTCGTCGGTTTCGACGCTCGCGCCTGTCAGGCGCGCTTGATGTTCTGAAGGCCGATATTCATAGAGAAACGCGAAGGGAAGACTAATGCAATTCTCGCCGAGGGTCTCCGTGCAGACGCGCCAAACCTTGTCTTCGGTTCGCGCCCCTGTTGTTCGCGACGCCAGGTCACTCAGCAAATGGCGGCGTCGCTCCTCGAGCACCCGCTCCGTCGTCTCGAGAACTGTGGCTAATATGCCACCCACGTTGCCGCTATCATCCGGGAGCGGGCTAATCGAAGAGGTGAAGTAGCCGTCTTCGAGATGGTTGCCGCGATTAACCGGTGATGGCAGTTCGACCAGGAATCTGGCCTTCCGCTCCCGTACGATTCCGTCGTAAAGAATATCTACGATGTGCAACGCCTCAGGGAAGACTTCTCGGCAAGGGCGGCCCAGCGCCGCCGGGTGCTTTATTCCGATTAACGGCATGTAGCCATCGTTGTACAGGTACGTGAAGTCAGGCCCCCAACAGATGGCCATCGCACAGGCGCTATCCAGCACGATTCGCACACTCGTTCGCAGGGCTTGGGGCCATTGCTCCAACGGGCCGAGCGGCGTAGCCGACCAGTCGAGCGCGCGCATACGCGTGGCCATCTCGCCGTTGCCGGCGAACACTGATTCGGTGAGTTGCCTGTCGCTGGGGTTCATCCAAAATCCCTCGCCCCGGCAACGCGGAAAAGGCCTGCGTTCCATGGGTTGATGAACCCGGGGAGCCACCCGGCAAGCCGGATCAGGCCGGCGTTGGAATACGATCGATGAAAGAATGCGGTACCAACGGGTCAGGACGATGGCTCTGAGGAGTTCAGCGGAAACCTATGGGCCCAGTCGCCTCAACCATGCTGCTGGAGAGCGATGCCGAATTATACCCTGCGCCGAAACTGGAGGGTCGGCGGCGAAGAGGCATCTGGTTTGGCGGGTTTTCGGCACCCGCTCAGAAGGTAAATCGGCCGGCGAGCTGAATTTGGCGCGCGGTGCCGGCGGTGGTCAGAATTTGACCTGCGTCATCGGCAAAATCACCCGCTGCATCCTTGAAGACGGCATCCCCGTTACCTCCCAAGGAAAACGCACTTTGTGTATTACTCGGAACTCCAAAATTCGGATGGTTGAAGAGGTTATAAGCTTCCACTCCAACCGTAAGCTTCCGTTCCTGATTGATGACAAAGTCTTTGTGCAGCGCTGGGTCGACCTCCGCGAATTCCGGCCCCCGCAGCATATTGCGCGCGGCATTGCCAAACTGAAGCGGAGGCGGAACAGCAAAAGCTTCTGGATTAAACCAGCAGGCCACCGTACCCACTCTGGCCCCGTTCGGACAGACGCCCACATAAGGATTGCCAACAAGGTTGGGGCGTTCCGGAATAAGCAGCGACTGCACGTCTGCATTGTCGAAAGCGAGTACCGCGGTAAAAGGGGGTCCGCTATGAACCTCGGCAACAGCCGCGATCTGCCAGCCGCCCAGCAGGCGGCTCGATCCTGGCAACTCGTAAGCGGCATCTACAACAAAATTGTGCCGAATATCGAAATCTGACCGGCCCCGGCTTCCCTTGCGATCGAAAAGATTCTGCGATGCGGGTGGATCGTTCACGGAATCCACAGAAAACGCCACCGACGCATCGTCCACCGAATGGGCGAAGGTATACGATGCCTGCCACAAAAGGCTATGTGAATACCTCTTCGAAACGGAGACCTGACCGGAGTTATAGAACGATTGCGCGTCTGTCAATATTGTCTCCAGAGGGGATGCCAGGTTTGGATTGTAGCGGTGGCCTAACGCCGGCTCAAAGGGGTTCTGCTCACCTTCGCGGGTGAGGTGATTGCCGCGCGTGCCAAAGTATCCCACGGTGAGGATCATGCCGCGCGCGAGTTCACGCTCCACGTTGAGGTTATATTGCATCACATAGGGAAACTTCGGGTGATAAGTTGACGCGAAACCGTCGAGCGGCTCGGTCACTTGAGCATGCTGGGGGTTGAGAAACTGCGGGAAAACGAATTCCTCGATACCGAAGAATGGCGGCAGTACACGGTCGATACCGAAAACCAAGGCCGGGAGCTGATCGCGATAGATGCCGAATCCGCTCCTTGCCATCGTTTTGCCGTCGCCGAAGACGTTCCATGCAAAGCCCACCTGAGGTGACAGAAGATCCAGGGGAGTCCCGGCAAATAATGGCCCGACGGTTGGCGCAGAATCCGTCGCTGGGTCTCGAAAGGCGGATTCGCGCCCGTGTACTTCGGTCGGGTTGGAGTAGAAATCGTAGCGCAATCCGATATTTGCGGTGAAGCGGCTCTTGACGCGCACGAAGTCCTGGGCAAAACCTGACGCGACAATTTCCCGGTATCCGCGATCCGAATCGGCGTTCGATGGATTGACGCCAATGTACGCAAGCGGCGCTCCCTCAAGGAAAAACTCGAGGGCAGGATTGTTGCTGATTGCGGGCAGACCGAAGGCGGTCAGGTCTTCGAATTCGTAAAGTCCGTTCACTCCGAAATCCAACGTTGAGTTCAGATCGAGCCTTCGGAACTCGGCGCCGACTTTCAGGTTGTGGCGGCCAATCGTACGCGACAGTTGGTCCTGAACCTGATAAACGGTCGAATAATCGCCCAGGGGAAATGCGGGATTATTGCCCAGCAAACTGATGCCGATGATGTCGATCATTCCGAACGCCCGATCGGGCAACAACGAAATCGACAGGCCCGGATGCGTGTTATCGCTCGCAGAAGATGCAGTGGTCCGGTTGACACCGAAGCGCAACTCATTGATCCATTCAGGTCCGAGCGCCGCACGGTCCTGAATCGTCCCATACTGATTACGCGCCAGATGTAGAGTCGGAAATCCCGGCAGGTAGGTGCCCGGCGGTGTTCCGACGTACGGCACCACGGAAGAACCGTCATCGACGGTGTAGCGCGCGAAGACCGAATGTGTATTGGAAAAGTTGTGGTCGATGCGCGCCATGCCGTGGTCTTCGCGGGTAGCGCCTTTATCCGCCGTGATCAGTTGGCCGGTGCCATCTCCATTGTCCGGTCCGTTCGAAGGGGGCATCAGATTGAGGAACGGTTGTATCTCAGGATTGATCGGGATGGCGTCACATCCGCTGGAACTCGCGCTGGTGCAGCCCGCAGAGTTACTCGGAGAGGGCAAGAAACCTTGATGAGCAAGCGCATCCGGCGCCGTGGCAATTGCCGTGGATGCCTCGACTTGGCGAAACCCCTCATAATTGGCAAAGAAGAACGTGCGATCGCGCTTGACGGGCCCTCGGATTCCGGCACCGAACTGATTGCGGACGAACGGAGGGATCGGAGTGGCGCCCAGGTCGAAATAATTCTTAGCGTCGAGAGACGCATTACGATTCAATTCCCACACCGATCCGTGCAATTGGTTACTGCCGGACCTGGTGGTCATGTCAATGACGGCGCCACCGTGGCCGCCATACTCCGCGTTGAAGGTCTGGGTCAGAACGCGGACCTCCGACAACTCATCGAGACCGAGAAAGAAGCCTGAAGCACCGGCGGGCGAGAAGCCCCAGACCGGATCGGTCGCATCCATACCGTCGATCAGGACGTTCGTCATGCTGGGACGGATACCATTAATCGCCACCTGCGCAGCCTTACCGCTCGAAAGCAACGAGGGTGCACTGCCGGGATCAGGAGTGACTCCCGGCTCGAGCGCGACTGCACCGAATAGGTCCTGATTATTGAGAGGCAGTTTCGTCAGGCTTGACTCTCGAACGAGTCCGCTGACAGTTGAGCTGGTAATGTCGATGCCGATGGCGTTCGCGTTGACTTTTACCTGCTGCCGCAGGTCGCCCACGGTCAGTGAGAAGTCGATGACCGGCTCGGAACCCGAAACAAGCGCAACACCTTCACGAACCTGTGTCTGGAATCCCTGATCTTCGGCGCGAATGGTGTAGGTTCCCGGGGGCAGGCCGGAAAAACGATACATACCCGCCGTGTCAGTGGCGGTGCTTCGCCTCAATCCAGTGCCTTGGTTGACGATCGTAACTCGGGCTCGGAGAATAACGGCGCCGCTCTTATCGGTGATGGTGCCCGAAACGGTCGCAAGCTGCGATTGCGACCACGCGCATATTGGAAGCAAGGCGAGCAACAAGACAAAGAGTAAGCGCACCGCTGAATCGACGAAGCGCACAAAGCTGCCGATAGCCACAGAGCGTGGACCCGGCAAAGGAGAATGGTCAGGTGCTCCCTTCATGACTGGGCGGACTCTTCTGCAAATATTCCCTGGGGTTCGACCCCAAAATCGCGCCTTTGTTGGATAGACAATACAGGCTAGAGAAAGAAAAAACGTTCGCGCCGCGCCCGTAGGGCGCAGGTCTTCCTGAGCAGTATTTCCTGCGCTGCTTCAAACAACATATTCTGAAGGAGCCCAGAGCGCCTATTGTACCTTGGTATCGGTTCCGCTGAATAAAACGTGCGGGAGTGTGGCTCTCAGCCTGTCATTCGACTTGAGAAGCCCATCCTGGCCGGCTAACGGCCCCAGCCAGCGAGGGCATGGAGCCACATTCGCATCGCGATTCCGCGCAGCGCGTGGGTTAGCTCAGGGGAGGCCTTCTCGGGGGAGGGGCACCAAAAGATACCAATACTAAAGTATTACTGGAAAACGCGTGGCGCATCCGCCGTGATATTGTTGCGTCAACTGATCGCCTGAAAGAGACTCTATGAGCCGCGTTGTTGATGTGCGGCCCGGACAAAACGTATTAGGCAAGATTCGAGCGCATCGACTTTCTCAGACAACGCTAATCCCTCGGAGAGCTTTTCGGCGTTGCCTGTGCATTTTGCTCTAGCTATGGCGTGAGAGTTTCTTAATGAAGGCACAATTGCTGATTTCAGTAGTCGACGATGACCAGTCAGTTCGCGAATCGTTGCCGGAGCTGTTGAAGGAGCTGGGGTTCACCCCGCGGGCATTTTCCTCGGCAACGGAATTCCTGGCGTCCGATGCTCCCTTGCATTCAAATTGCCTGATCCTCGATGTCGCAATGCCAGAGATGTCAGGGCCCGAACTCTTCCGCGAACTCCGCCGTCGCAACCTGATTATTCCCGTTGTCTTCATTACCGCTCGCATGGACGAGGTCGTACGATCTCGATTGCTAAGTGACGGGGCAGTCGAATGTTTGTTCAAGCCCTTCAGCGATACGGCCTTGTTGCAGGCATTGGAAAAGGCCGTTGGCGAGAAATAACTTTTCCCGACGCTCGTGGCAGGTGGCTACAATGAACTCAACAAACGTGTTCTGCTCTCAAGAGAGAACTCTACTCGTGCCAAATACCTTATCGACAGTATTTGTTGTGGATGATGATATCTCGACTCTCCCGCCATGTTGGAACCGAATATCCTGAGCCAGGCTCTCCATCAGCGGCAGCCTCGGTTAAATGAGACGTAGTCGAGTCACTAATGCCTCTGGATGGCATTACAAGGATCCGACTGCAGACGCGCTGGCCCGAGTCGAAGCTAGCGCGTGTTAGCGGCAGCACAGCATTCTACGGGCCAGCCCATAGATGGGACCCTGTCTCCTGAGCTATGAATTGCAAAGCAGCGCAATCTCCTGCAGGAGACGGACCACTCCCGTTCCCTTCCGCACAAAACTATCGACATTGTTCAGGTCGTTCTCGGGAATTACAGGCGCGCCGGAGTATAAGACGATTTTCAGTCTCGGGTACCTGAGCAGATGAAGACGAAACAAATCGCGCTGATTCCGACGGCAATCCAGATATTCAGCGAAGGTCGTTCCTGCCTGCGCCAAAAACCGAACCAGGTGAAGGTGAACATCACGAAACCTACACAGAGGTCGAGTAGGACTGGTCGTCCCGCCATGAACTGCCTCTGCTAATGGTCCAAACGAAATTATCTCGACGTCCCTCAAATTGATGAACGGCTGTCGTTGTAGCTGACTCTAGGGGAGTGGCTGGCTCAGTCGGCTGGAGTCCAACTCATCGTCTTCGCTCGCTTGTTAATGTACCTGGCGTGATGGGTGGCCGGATCGTACTCCCAAATGGCTTGCTGCTCGCCATCATCACCATCGTGGAAGTCGAAGCTGACGAGCCATCGCCCATCGTCGGACTTTTTGGCGGACCATCCCCCCATCGGGTACAAGCCTTCCGACTTCATGAAGAGGTCGACATTGGCTTCCAAGTCGGTTGCGGAACGTTCGCCGTCAACCGTCAGCACGGCATGCTTCACTCTCGCGATCGCGTCCGCACCGGAGGGAGCTCCGGAGTTCGCATCGTGTTTGGCTAGGGGCGGGAAGAGGAGCAGTTTGCTCACGTCCACGATGTTATCGCTGTCGACGACGTCGCTATCTTGCTTTTTAATTGCAGGGCCCTTCACATTCGTGCCGCCGTCGCCGGTGATCTGGAGGATCTGTGGTGTCTGCCCGGCACTATGGAAGTAGGCGTAGACGTGAACCCTGTGCTTTCCGTTTGGCCAGGGTTTGCCTCTGTTGGTGAACCCTCCGAACTGAAGTTCCCGCCGGAGCGAATGGTCACGGAGGTTTGCCCTTGGATTCGGCCGGTTGGTGAAAGCAATCCGGCGTCCAGCCTCATCCCTTCCGGCAAATTCGATGATCCGCTCACCGTGATCCCGCCATCAGAAGTGCGCTGCGCAGCGAAGTCAACGGTGATGGCGGCCGGCAAGACATACGCGGGGGTCGCCCTTTGTACGGTAGTTTTTGGTTCGTTAGAGCAACCTTTCGTCTGATTTGGGACAAGGCGAAGGTTTGGAAATACACCGCCGAGACCGCCTACGACGGCCTCGAACTTCCCGACTGGGAGAAGGGTGAGCAGCCTTGCTTCTCAGTTGAGCAAATTGCCCGGATTATCGAGCGGTCGCCTCAACCGTACAACACGGTGTGGCGGCTGGTCGCTGAGACGGGAATTCGACGTGGCGAGATTTGTGGGCTCAATGTCGGTGATGTTGATGTGGACCATCGCATCATCGTGGTGCAACGGTCACGGACGTTGCGAGGCAAACTCAAAGCACCAAAAGCCGGGCTCAGGAACGGCCAGGTGAAAAGGCGGGTCTTCAGCTTGTCGCCATCACTGACCGAGCACTTGCGTCCGTTCGTGGAGGGGAGGGCGGCTGACGAGCCCTTGTTCCTGACACCGGGTCGGCTATCCAAGAAAGGCAAGCTCATCGGCGAGGGGGTGCGGCTCGAACCGGACAACTTCGTCAAAAGGGCTTTAAAGCCCGTCCTGAAGGATTTGGGTCTGGACGGGGGAGCCCACGCTTTCCGGCACGGTAACGCGACACTGCTCGATTCGCTTCGGGCACCGATGGCGGTCCGTCAGGAACGGCTCGGTCACGTCGATGCCAAAACCACCTTGGGCTACACCCATCTCATAACCTCGGACGACGTGCGTGTCGCCGAGCAAATCGGGGCACTTCTGGATAAGGAATTCATTGCCCAAGATTTGCCTAAATTGGCTCCAAACGCAGAAACGGCCTCCGAACTCATATCGGAAGCCATTTAGAATCAGTCTGATTTTGGTTGCGGGGGCCTGCAACGTCTCGAATTTACTCGCAATCCCTTTTGAGCGCGAAGTTGCGGACTAGTGTCGGACCACTGCATGGTGGTGGCCTTTCGTACTAACTCCTAGGAAGAACAGGACATCGATAGTTGACTAACATTCTCCCTAGCTCATAAGGCGTTGGAGTGGCGCTCAAAAGCGCTCAGACGCGGCCGCTCTAGGGGCTGCAACCTTCACCCGTTCTGAATACATCACAAGAAGGCTCTGAATCGCTGAGAGCCGACTATCGAGGCGGTCGGCTGCGAGCTGGCTCATGGTAATGCAAAGTGCCAGCAGTGCTACGTCCATCGTGTGAAGCGCGCCGTCTGCCTGGAAGGCCATGTTCTGCTGCAGCACACGACCACCCTCGGTCGGCATATATGCTTCGAGAGAACAATAGCTACCATGGACGAACGCGTGGAGAGATGGAAACAGAACCTTCCAGACGGGACCGAAGGCCGGTACCCCCAACGCTTTATCGATCCGATCTCCCCTGGAAACAACGTCAAGACGCGTCCAACTGAAGTCCTGCTCGTCCTTGCCGAGCATGGCTTTTATCGAGTCCGCGTGTTCGCGAAAGTCCTTTCGCAACTTTTCCGACAAGATATTCAAAGCTTCCGGAGATACGCCTTGAGCAATCCGAAGCGCCTTGGAAAGTGAGATTGAATCGAAATGCATGAAGGCATTGACCTCGTCCTCGCCCGCGATCTGGACGAATGCTCCGTTGACGATGGACTCAATCAGACTTCTGACCAGGATATTCATTTCTTCGAAATAAGGCCTCTCTACACAGAGAATCCGAATGGCATGACTCGTATTGATAGCCTTTGCCGCAGTTGCAAGAAGGATGCTAAGCCGAGCCCCGGGTAGATCTGCGAGAGGTAGGCGTTGGTTGAAGTGTTCGCAGAATGACATTAGTGTTTCGCAGCAAATCTCGTGTGCTCTCAATAAAAGCTCACGGTCGGTCAGGTCTTTTGTCTTTGAAATATCGTCCATTCGGTTCCGTTCTCACCCATTCCAATTCTAGTGGCCGACTTCCCGCGCGTTCGTGTACAGGATCGGCAGGGGGCGGCGTTGCGGGCGGGACAGGTCCGCTGCGGTGGGGGGTGGCGGAAGACGCGCGTCGGCTGCCGACAGGCGAGGAGCGAAGCTCCTCCCTTTGGCGGGCTTAGGTCATCCCATGGAACAGACGACACAAATTTCGAGGGTGATCGAACGCGGTGCCCCTTGTGTGACCTCGCATCCAAACGCATACTCTAGAGACATCATGTACGACTACCATGTAGCAGAAGCAAACCCCTTCGCCAGCTTCCTTGAGACGGCCTTCCCGATGCTCAACATCGCTGGTGCGGGCCAGCCTATCGCCGACGGCGATCGAGCCGGGTATGCCCGACATACGGAGGAACGAAATTTTTGCGAAGATGCGTGCGATCGCATCCAGCGGATAGCATTCGCCTATGACCGTTTGTGCGAGCTCTCGATCGACCATTGGGGAATGTCCGACGAGCTCAACCGAAATCGAGATGAGAACGGCCGTTGCGAGATAAGCCCGCAGATGCTGCGGGCTCAGGAACGCTGGGATCTCGAAAGTGACTCTCTTACGTTCTATATCTACTACGAAGTCAAGAGCGTGGCAGACATCGTTGGGCAGTGGACCATTATTCCCGCAACAGGTTCGGCACTCGAATACGCTTTGAAAGCGCGAGACCGGTTTCTTGCGCACCCGGAGTTCTGCCGCATCGGACCACGCTCCAACCGATCCAAAGCTCTTGCAAAAGGAACACCGGCCTTTTCCGATATCGCGAGCTTACAGCAGTGGGAGACCGTGGTGCGGGACGAGTACCTTGCACAACTTCAGATCACCGCACCGTACGATCAAGCACAGGAGGCTCAAAAGAATAGGCAGATACTGCTCAGCAAGCCTCGCAACGAGCGGTTTCGGGATGAAGAGGTTCTCCGCGTAAAGGCCTTCGGCGCACCAGAACCGGATTTGGCCGGAGCGCTTAAGGAGTTGGCAGCTTTGTTGCATTCTTCAGTACTGCCAAAGATTGCCCAGGTGAGCGCGGAAGCGATTAAGCGGTTTGGTTTCGAGGAGATTCCCGACGGGCCGGTCTTCTCGCAAAAATTCTGACCGGTGGGCGTTGCGGACAGGAACGAGCCCATGACACCGCAGGCACCGTGAGTGCCAGAGAGCGCCGTGTGTTTGCTGGACGAGGTCCGATAGCCTCGCTATCAAGTTCAATCAACTGTCCCCCTACTGAGCGCTGTCGTTGACGGGCACCGCTGCGCTGATGCAGTGTCGGCGTCCTAACTCTTATCGGAGGTGATTCCATGCCGCTTGAATATGACTCGCATACTTCTGAAATTCGATACAAGGGGAAAGTAGTCGGTCGATACGACCACAAAGATGGCAAAGCGCACGTCAGCCTCAACCTCACCTACGAGTGCGCTCCGGAGGAATGGGTCGTTCCGCTGTCGTGGTTTGCCTATGGGCTCTCCCATCTCGCAAGACACCATCGGCCCGCCCCCTCGCTGACGATCAAAACGGACGAAGCCGATATTGCGCAAGAATATGACGCGTTGCGCATGCTGACGGAGAAAATCGTCAAGCGCAACGGGTACGTCTGGGACTTTCACAAGACCGATGTCGATCAATGGCCGTCCGCGCTTCATGCCCATGACTATGAAAAGAATCTGAAGCTCGACGCGCTGACCGGTGACATATACGACGCCTCAACACGGCAGTGCTGCAAGAGGCTTTCAACCAAGGAACTGGCCAGAATTCATGACGAGCTGCGCAAATCGAGCGACTTCGCCGCCCGGATTACCGAGTCTCTCGGAAATTAGTAGCCACAAGCCGGAGGAAAGCCCTATCGGTTCTCTTTGCATCCCGAAGCTGCATCGATACGATGAGGTATGGCATACGACGCCTGCGTAGGATGCGGCAAGCCGTTCACTGAGGTTGCGCGCTCGCGCGAGCATATCCTTCCCGGCTGGCTTGCCCAAGAGCTTGAACAACCGGAACTAAGCCTCAAACAATATCTGCATGACGAAGACAAGACCGAAAACGAACTTCTCCGAGACCACGACCTAGGCAGTTTTGTCATCAAGAATGTCTGCACTTCCTGCAACAACGGATGGATGAGTCGATTGGAAGGGCGTGCAAAGCCACTGCTTCTGGAGCTGATGAACATGCAGATCGGCCTGATGGAGCTGTCCGCCCAGCAACGAACGACGCTCTCTGCATGGGCCATCAAGACCGCGTTCATGATTGCCAGTGCCCAGTCCAGCATCACGGATCTACCCTGGCATCTCTTTACTCAACTGGGCGAAGAGCCACAAAGAGTGCCCACGGAGTGCTTTGTCGTCGCCTCCCAGCTTCCATCACTGCCCAAGGGTTTTCTGTATGCTTGTCCGTCGGATGCGTCGCCAGAGAGTGGCTCGGTTCAAGTGCGCATTGCGTTTTCGATAAATCACCTGCACTTTGTAGTCGTGATACCGCAGTTTCCGGCGCACAGAATCGTTCAGACTACCGGAGTTCACATCCCGATATGGCCTCTGGACACCGAAATCATCGTGCGCTATGAGAATTTTCCGAGACTCAAGACCGCCAGCGAACTCATCAATTTTCTGGCGGATCTCGTTCATGCGGGTATCGTAACCAGGAGAACGCAATGAAAGCGGCTTTCAAGATATTCACGGCAGCACTGACCCTCTTCTTGCTCGGAGGGCTGGTCTTCGCTGCAAGAAATATCAGTTGGGAAGCGGCCACAATGTGGGCGGCTCTGCTAGTTGGTTTGGTCGCCGCTGTCGTGGTGATTTGGCAAGGTTACCTGATAAAGCAGCAGATTGCCTTTTCCACGTATCTCGATCTGGACAAGGAATGGAACTCGGCTGAGATGATCGAAGCGCGCCAAAGGGTTCATGAGCCGGGAAGCAAGAACTGGGATCATTCCCGTTTGGAAGTGATTCTGGAATTCTTTGAGAAGCTTGCATCTATGTACAAGCTTTCAGGCGACATGGCCTTCATCTACGAGAGCACGCTTGGTTGGTACGCCGCCCGCTACTTTCGCTTTGCACGCGAAAACGGCCAGATTGACGGACTTCGTAAACTCTGGAAAGACCATATATACCGAGACCTTGAGAATCTCTATACCTTGTATCTCAGAAATGAAAAAGGACGCAGTAAAAAGGCCCAGCAGAAATGGGAAGCTGAGTGCCTTACAACAGAAGATAGATTCTGGAAACAAGAGCGCAAAGATTGATCCTGTAGCCAAGGAATCAGCAGCGAGGCCGTATTGGGGCAGCGCATCCGGCGCTGCGTCGGGAAATTACGGTTCCTCAATTTCAAGTGTTGCGCCATGTCGTTTGAGACCAGCGGCAAGTTCATCTGAGTCGATTTCTTGCACGTCCTTATGTTCCTTGATGGCGATGCTTGCAGCTACTCCGCTAGCCTGTCCCATAATCATGTATTGCGGCTCCATACGCAGTGAAGAATATGCAACGTGGCTCGCCGATATACACACCGGGACTAAGAGGTTGGCCGCCTCCGTCCGCTTTGGCAGGAGCACTCGATAGGGTATCTGATACGGTTCGACGCTTACTTGCATATCTCCTTCGTTTGCCACCGATCCATCGGCGGTTACATACCGATACGTATTGTGCGAGTCCATCTGATACGAACCCATGCCGATTGCATCGGGCTTCCGCCTGTCTGTTTGTAGGTCTTTCTGTGTCATGACATAGTCACCGATCATCCGCCGGGCTTCACGAATGTAGAGCTGGGGCGGCCAGGAGCCCGTGTCGGAGAACTCGTCTCTGGCGAGTCCCCAGGTGTTGACTTCCTTTTGCAGTTCCGCTGGAACACGCGGATCGTGAGCCAAGAAGTAGAAGAAGCCTTTGGTGTAGTTCTCGTGCTCCAGCCAGATCTCTTCTCTGCGCCGGTAACTGGCCTCGGGATATTTCGAGCTTTTTCCGATGTGGTCCGTCGAAAATGCGCCGTTGTTGTTGGCGTCCACTCTTCCGTTCGGCAACTTCACCATCCTCACGAGGTCGCCAAAACGGGGAGCGTGCCCATTTTTCTGTACTGACGTGTGGAGCAAACGCGCCAGCAACTCGTATTGCCGTGGATCATAGTGATCCGGTTTTGGAAACGGAATCTTATCCGCCGAGTCCTGCGTTAGACACAGGCGGAAGTTGTATGCCTGAACCTTTCTGTCTGACGTTCCCGGTACACCTGGAGCGTCCTGCGACACTTCCGGCAACAGCTTCCCGTCTTTGTCGTATGGGGAGACCTTTACCTGCCATTGGTTATAGGGAGCTTGCATGCGGACACCCGCAAGGCTTTCTCCATATTGTGAGGCTGATTCCCGGCCCCAGGTGTAGGACACGCCCGCCTGAGCCATCAGGTCGCCTTCATAGCTGGAGTCTATATAGATGCGAGCGCGAAATCTGGCGCCGTTTTCCATGCGAATCTCAGTAATCCGCGCACCCGTCTTTGTGACTCCATCTCTCTCGCGCAGACGATGGTCGAAGAAGACTGCAACACCCGCCTCCTTCACCATATCGTCAAATACCCGTTCGCCCACGTGCGGTTCGTAGTACCAGGCGGCGTTGACCCCGTAGCGATCGACCTTATATCTCTCCCCCACACGTTCATAGAACTCAAGCGCATAGCCACCGATCACTTCCTGATTACCGAAATCCGTCGCCGAGAGCCCGCCCGATGCCATGCCGCCCAAGTGTTCCCCTGGCTCTAGCAGAACCACCTTCATCCCCTCGCGGGCCACGCTGACAGCACTGATCACGCCCGCCGCCGTACCTCCGTAGACCGCGACGTCATAGGTCTGCTGAGCAAAGGCCGTCGACGCAGCTAGAAATGAGCCCCAACAGACGAGGAAAATCGAGCGCCACGTTTTATTTGGTTGGCGATGGCAGCTCATCTCTTTCTACCGTCACTGTCCAGCAGAAGCGAAACTGCCTGGGGAAGCCAGCCCGTATCCCAGGCATGCTTGTGCCAATAGTCGTTGGAGTAAATATGCGGGATGCCAAGTTGGGCCATAAGCGCGTGCGTCGCACGCACGTCGTCCTTAAATAGTCCGTATCCCAGAAGAACGAAGCGATGATTCTTGCCAACGAATTGACCGTGCTCGCGCAGCAGCCTGAAGATGCAGTAGTGATTGAAGTTCTCCTGCGTGCCGAAGATGTCAATCATCTGCCAGCCATCCGGCGCATCCGGAGTGAGATTATCCAACGGAGCATCCCAGGCGGCGGCGGCGCCAAATACGTCCGGATGGCGCAGCAAGAGACTGAAGGCTCCCCAACCAGACTTGCTGAACCCAAGGAGAAGACGGCCTGATGGCTCTTTGAGAACAGGAAAACGGCTCTCTACAAGAGGGATGACCGCATGCAAGAAGTAGCTCTCTTGTCGCCGTAGTGGATCGGATGGGTGGTCGGCGTACCACGGCATCTGCGCGAACGTCGGCGCAACAAAAATCACATGGTATTCGTTCTGTAGACCAAGACCTTGGATGACATTGAGGCT
>Ga0210385_10000798_pt1 | contig 20471 bp, 17 predicted proteins | sample IncBWH26OmetaG_FD_160107 | JGI IMG/M metagenome (GOLD analysis project Ga0210385, IMG submission 160107) | Forest soil microbial communities from Barre Woods Harvard Forest LTER site, Petersham, Massachusetts, United States - Inc-BW-H-26-O ...
GATGCCAGCCTTTTCCAGCTTGCGGACCAGCTCGCGGTTCTTGTGTTCGCCAAAGAATTCGCGAATGGCTTCGGAGACCCGTGGACCGACTTCGTTGACACGTTCCAGTTCTTCGCTGGTCGCATTCATCAGGGTCTCGATCGATCCGAATTCCTCGGCTAACAACTGCGCGGTGCGTTCGCCGACGAAGCGAATGCCCAGGCCGTAGAGAAGGCGGTTCAGCGGAGCCTTCTTCGAGGCTTCGATCTCGTCGAGCAGGTCCTTGCGTTCTTTTGGTCCCACCAGGGCCTGGGTGCGGGTTTTCTGCTCCCCGGTTTTCCTGTCGCGGGTGACGACTTCGTGCTGGAGCTGGGCGAGCTGCTCGTCGCTGAGCGAATAAAGATCCGCGATGCTGCGAACGAGCTTGTGCTCGAGCAATTGCGCCACCACAGCTTCGCCGAGGCCTTCGATGTTCATGACGCCGCGCGAGGCGAAGTGAAGCAGGCTGCCGAGGAGGCGAGCGGGGCAGTCGACGTTGACGCAGCGGTAGTCGACCTCGCCTTCGGTCCGGACAATTTCGCTGTTGCACTCCGGGCAGTGCGTGGGGAAGTGGAACTTCTTGTGGCCGCGCGGGTGTTCCTTGTCCTCGACGACTTCGACGACTTTGGGAATGACGTCGCCGCCCCGCTCGACTTTGACGTAGTCGCCGATGAGGAGACCGAGGCGTTCGATCTCATCGGCGTTGTGGAGGGTAGCGCGGGAGACGGTCGTGCCTCCGATGGAGACGGGGGTAAGCACGGCGACAGGAGTGAGCTTGCCAGTGCGCCCTACCTGGATGCGAATGTCTTCGACCTGGGTGATGCCTCCGCGAGCGGTGAATTTAAAGGCGACCGCCCAGCGCGGGGCGCGGCCGGTGTAGCCGAGGCGGCGCTGGACGGTGGCGGAGTTGACCTTGATGACCACCCCATCGATTTCGTAACCGAGACTGTTACGATTGGTCTCGGCCTTTTCGACGAAGGCCAGCACCTTATCGACGGAGGGCATGGCCTCACGGTGAGGGTTGACGCGAAAACCGAGGGTGGTGAGAGCGTCGAGAGCTTCGGACTGCTCGGCGAGAAGATCCTCGCCGGTTTCGGTGAGCAGGAAGTAGGCGTAAAAGTCGAGGCGGCGCTGGGCGACGATGTTGGGCTCGAGGGTGCGGATGGTTCCCGCGGCGTAGTTGCGGGGATTCGCGGCGGGCTCGAGGCCCTGCGCTTCGCGCTCTTCGTTCGCTTTGCGGAAGGCCGCGAGCGGCATGACGATTTCGCCGCGAACCTCGAAGGTCGCGGGGACGTGCGCTTTTTTGAGTGTAGCCGCGGGGATGGAGAGCGGGACGGACCGGATGGTACGGACGTTGGTGGTCACATCCTCGCCAATCGTGCCGTTGCCGCGGGTAAGTCCGCGGGCGAGGTGAGAGGAGCCATCAGCAGCCGCGTGATACTGGAGGGCCATGGAGAGGCCGTCCATTTTGTATTCGCAAACGTAGCCGATGTCGGCCTTATCTCCGGCGAGGGAGCGGACGCGGCGGTCCCAGTCGCGCAGCTCCTCTTCGCTGGTGACGTTGTCGATCGACAGAATGGGGCGCGAGTGGGCGACCTTGGCGAAGCCCTCTTTCGGCTTGCCGCCGACACGCTGCGTGGGCGAGTCGGGCGTGACGAGGTCGGGGTGGTCTTTCTCCAGGCGCTGGAGCTCGCGCATGATGTCGTCGAACTCGGCGTCGGAGATGGAGGGCCGGTCGAGGACGTAGTAGAGGTGCTCGTGGTGGCGAATTTTTTCGCGGAGGGCTTCGATCTTCTTCTGGACGGCTTCAGTCATGCTTCGAACATGGTAAAACCACCGGCAGGCGACTGACTTGCGGCGAAGTTTTATTGGCGTCAGTCCTTCGCTGGCACCTGGACCGGCGTGAGCGGACGCACCTTGCCCTCCGAATTCATTGCCCGTTTACCTGGTTTTCAACTGCGACCGCATCTAGGTCTACACACTTTCCGACAAAGGAGGAGAAGGGCGTGGGTATCAATCGCAGAGAATTCCTTCGCAGTGCCGCGGGTGCGGCATCCGCAGCGGCGCTGGTGGGCGTGCAGTCCGGAACCCAGAGTGATGCGCAGGCGTTGCCGTCGCCATCGGCTTCGCAGATCGAGCACATCGTGGTGGTGATGATGGAGAACCGCAGCTTTGACCATTTTCTCGGGTGGCTGCCGGGGTCGCGCGGAACGCAGGCAGGGCTGAGCTATCTGGACAGCGACGGCGAGGCGCATCCGACGTGGCATTTAACGACGTATGTAGGCTGCTCGCATCCCGATCCGGATCACTCCTACGCGGGTGGGCGCAGCGAGGTCGACGACGGCAAAATGGATGGATGGCTGCGGACGACGACGAACGATGTTTTCAGCATCGGGTATTACGAGGAGAGCGATCTGCAGTTCTTCAGCGCGGCGGCGCGGAACTTTACGACTCTCGACAATTACTTCGCGTCGATTTTGTCGTCGACGTTTCCGAACCGCGTGTTTCAACACGCCGCGCAGACGGATCGGCTGTCGAACACGTTCGATATTTCGACTTTGCCGACCATCTGGGACAATCTGCAGGCGGCGGGAGTGAGCTGTAAGTATTATTTTTCCAATGTGCCGTTCCTGGCGCTGTGGGGTGCGAAGTACATCGGCATTTCGGCGTTGTACGCAGACTTTCTGCTGGATGCGGCCACCGGGAATCTGCCGGCGGTTTCGTTCCTCGACCCGAGGTACACCATTCTGGACGATGGGCTCGGGAATGACGATCATCCGCACGCGGATGTACGCGCCGGCGAGGCGTTCCTGAGCCAGGTATACCTTGCGCTGACGAGCGGGCCGGGCTGGAAGAACACGGTGCTGATCATCAATCGCGACGAGTGGGGCGGGTTCTACGACACGATCGTGCCGCCACGTGTGATTGCGCCGAACGATGTGGATGTCGATCTGATCGACGGCAAGGCGCTGCTGGGATGCCGGGTGCCAACGCTGGTGCTTTCACCGTGGACGCAGGGGAATCCGGCGACGCCGCGGATCGATTCGGGGCTGTACGATCACACGAGCGTGCTGAAGCTGATTGAGTGGAGGTACAATTTACCGCCGCTGACGGCGCGCGATGCTTCGAATGAGATTGCGAATCTGGCCCAGGCACTGAATTTCGTGAGTCCGGTGTACGCGCCACCGGCGTTACCGCTGGTGACGCCCCCGATTCCGACGCCGTGCGGGCTGTTCGAGCTGGCGAGCGGGGTCGACAACGAGAGCTACGACTTCAACACGCTGAAGAACTCGGATCTGACCCAGGGATGGCCGTTGCCGTAAACACAGAGTCAGTTTTAGGGATCCGGCGAGGAGGCGGTCAGCAACGGTGCACCTGGTTCATTTCCGCGTTGGGAAGACACAAAGGCCGCGAGGCAGAGACGCCCGCGGCCTTATCTTTTAAGGTTGACGCAATCGCGATTTAGCGGCGACCCTTTTTCTTCGAAGCCTTCTTTGCAGCCTTCTTTGCGGACTTCTTCGCGGCTTTTTTCGCGGACTTCTTTGCGGGCGCCTTTTTGGCGGCCTTTTTCCCGGCTTTTTTCGCGGACTTCTTCGCAGACTTCTTTGCGGCTTTCTTCGCAGGCGCTTTCTTCGCGGCTTTTTTCGCTGCCTTCTTTGCGGATTTCTTCGCCTTCTTCGCCGCTTTCTTCGCGGGTGCCTTTTTGGCTGCCTTCTTCGCCGGTGGCTTTGGCGCTGCTACCTTCGCCGGAGCCTTCTTCGCCGCGGCTTTCTTCGCTGCCTTCTTTGCGGGAGCAGGTGGAGGCGCCGGCACGACCTCAACAACGGCGATGGCCTCTTCGTCTTCGCCTAGTTCGTCGTCATCGGAGGTGATAGTTGTGGAGACTTCCTCTTCTTCCTCGTCGTCCCCGAAGCCGCTCTCCAGCTCTTCCAGATCGTCTTCTGCTTCGGGCTCGAATTCGCCGTCCGCGCTTGCATACAGTCTGTATTCGTCCTGCATCAGATGTGCCCTCCGGGCTCCGCTTCAGTTTGCACCGCTGTATGAGTATGCCAGAAAAACAGCAAAACCCCTGCGCGGCGGATTATAGCAACAGCATATGCGGTTGCCAACGCAAGCGCGAGCAGCATGACACAATGAGATGCGATCGCGAAGGGGCTCGCTTGATCGGGTATTACGATTTCTGGCGAGGCCGGCGGGGCAGTTTTGCAGAAGAGCATGCGCTTCGACCTGATCACCATTTTTCCTGAGTTTTTCACGAGCATCCTGAGTCACGGGGTGCTGCGACGGGCGATTTCCGGAAGCCTGGTGGGGGTTGAGGTCCACGATCTGAGGAATTTTGCCCACGACCGGCACCGCACGGTGGACGATCGGCCGTTTGGCGGGGGCGAGGGGATGGTTCTCAAGCTGGAACCGCTGGCCGAGGCGGTGGAATCGCTCGGGATTGCCGGGAAGGCGGAGCGGAATGGGGGACGGGAGCAGGTGGTGCTGCTATCGGCGCAGGGCGGTCGCTTTACGCAGGCTGTAGCACGAGAATTCGCCGGACTGGAGCGGCTGGTGCTGCTATGCGGTCGCTACGAGGGTGTGGACGAGCGAGTGAGCGAGCTGCTCTGCGACGGGGAGCTGTCCATAGGGGATTACGTGCTTTCGGGCGGGGAGCTGGCGGCGGCGATTGTGGTTGACGCAACCGCTCGTCTGCTGCCTGGAGTGCTGGGGAACGAGGCATCGAGCGAGTACGAGAGCTTTGGCGTAGCGGATGACCCAGCTGTAGCCAAAACCTCTCTGGATTCGGGCGCCCAGGGGGGGCCTCCGTCGTCCGTGCACGGATCGGGAGGGCTGCTGGATTATCCGCACTACACGCGGCCACCGGAGTTTCGCGGACTGGCGGTGCCGGAAGTGCTGACCCAGGGGGATCATGCGGCGATCCGACGATGGAGGCGGGAGCGGGCATTGGAGAAGACGTGGCGGAACCGGCCCGATCTGCTCCCAGGAGCGCAACTGAGCGAAGCGGATCGGCGGTTCCTGAAAGGCCTTGGATGGCGCGGGTGAGCGGCTATTCGCTTCTCGCGAAAGCTGGCAGGGCGCGCAGGACATCTTCGGGTTCAGGGCGGACGCGGAAGTCGGCGTGGGCCTCAGCGTAGAGTACTTTGCCCTCTGGCGACAGGACGTAGGTGGCTGGCAGGGCCAACTTCCAGCTCTCGTCCCCGTTGACGAACGGGATGTTCAGCAGAATGCCCCGGTAGTAGCGCTGCAGGTAAGACGGGACGGTCCAGACGAGGCCGAACTTTTCGGCGACGGCGCAGCTCGCGTCGGTGAGGAGAGGGAAGGGGACGCTGTGCTGGCTGGCGGTGAAGTCGCACTGACGCTGGGTTTGGGGCGAGATGCCGATGACCAGGGCGCCGCGCTCGCGCAGACCAGGGTACAGGTCGCGCCAGGCCTCGAGCTCGGTGACGCAGTAGGGGCACCAGCGTCCGCGGAAGAAATTCACAATCACAGGGCCGAGGGCGAGCAGGTCAGCGGAACGAACGATCTTGCCGGAAAAGTCAGGCAGGGCGAAGCTGGGGGCAGTCGCGCCGATCGGGAGGATGCGGTCTTCGATGCCGGACGCGAACAGCTCCTCGATGGAGCGTTCGCCGATGGCGAGGCGTTCGGGCTGAACCAGGATCCGGGTCTGGGTGGTGATCTCGTCAAGCTGGTCCTGGAGGTGCGCCATGACCTCAGTGTAGATGGAGGGAGCCAGATTGGAGCAGAGGAATTGTGGATGCCGGGTTACGATGGAGGTCGGGCGGCGATCCTGTGGTGCCAGGGTCGGGCAAGATGGGGACTACGGAAAGAGGGTATGACGATGACGATGCGGGGATCCCGAGTGAAGTGGGCGGGGTTGGCGGTTTTGCTGTGTGGGATGGCGGCAGCCTGGGGGCAGGGCTACACGCCGGTGACGGTGGTGGTGACGGATCCGTCGGGTGCGGCGATTCCGGGGGCGGAGATCAGTGTGACGCCAGGCAGTCCGGCGGGCGACAAGCTAATCGCCGATGACCAGGGACACGCGCAACTGGGGATGCCGGCAGGCGAGTACAAGCTGCATATCACCGCCCAGGGATTCCTGACCGGGCAGCGGGCGCTGACCGTAGGCGACAAACCGCAAACGCTGACGGTGGTCATCGAGCCAGCTCCGCCGGCGAGCGGTGGGACGGTGAGTCCGGGAGCCGCGGGCATGCAGCCGAGCGCAGTGCCGCTGGAAAGCACGATTGAAAAGCCACACGCGGAGGGCGCCGGATCGGCAGGCGCGAGCGAGCAGCCCGCGGCGACTCTGACGATTGTGGGGACAGGTGGGCTGCGCGGTGTGTTTACGCCGGAGTCGCTGCGCGAGTATCCGCAGCAGACGGTAACGATTTTCGACCATCACACCAACAAGCAGGAAACTTACGGGGGCGTGCCGCTGATCGACCTCCTGGCCAAGCTCGGCGTGGCCCATGGGAAGGACCTGATGGGAAAGGCGCTGGGGCAGTATGTCGTCGCGACAGGCTCGGATGGTTACAGAAGCGTGGTGGCGCTGGGAGAAGTGGATCCGGAATTTCATCCCGGGACGGTGCTGATCGCGGACACCATGGACGGCAAGCCGCTCGACGAGAAGGCCGGGCCGTTTCGCCTGGTGGTGACCGAGGACAAGCGGCCCGCCCGCAGCGTGCGCAATCTGGTGAAGGTGGAACTGAGGACGGTGGAGTAGGAATGAAAGCAGCGTTCAGCGCTCAGCGTTCAGCGCTCAGAGAAGCAGCAGTGAGCAGTCGGTGGAAAGCGGTCAAAACACCAGCGTTGTGCGTTCGGCATGCAGTGTTCGGCAGGGTTCGAAGGGGTTGGTTGGTTGCTGTTGGAGTTGTGATGGCGGGTTGGGCCGGCGTGGCTGTGGCCCAGGGCGCTGCACCCAGCGTGTCGGTTCCGAAAGCGCTTATTCCTTACACCTCGTGCAGTTTTCCTGATGGACTGCGAATTGTGTCGGTCGATCCGCTGGTCCAGGGCGTGAGTTCGCGCCCTGTGCAGACGGCGGAGGGAACCCAGCAGATTGAACTGGAGGCGGGGGAGCGCGTGATGTTCCAGTATCCGCTGACGGATTTTTTCGCTGATGCGAAGGTGGAGTTGCTGCCGGCGGATCGTTATCCCGAACTGAAGGCGGCGCTGCTGGCGAATTTGCATTTCCTGGAGTCGGAGCGCGGCGGGCCCACACCGGCGCGGGCGTTGCCGGTTGGGCTGCATGGGTTCGAGGTGCACGGGAACGATCGGCAGAAGCTTGAGGGGAACGTGGTGGGGATGTATGTGTTGTTCGACGATACGACGCACGTGGCGACGACCGTTTATTTTCTGAACCAGCAGACCTGGCAGCGGAAGTTCCAGACGATGGATGAGTACGGGCGGCTGCGGGACGGATTCCTGCGGACTTATACAGGGTGCGTGAGGGAGAATCAGGCGATCGAGAAGTAGCCACGATTCAGGGGCTGACGATGCGTTCGCGAAGGTCCGCGGCGATGAGGCAGAATGGTCCGCTTTCATCCTGAAAATTCGAGTGCACTTCGTTCTTTCGGCGGTCTGCAAGTGCAGCGCATCGTAAACGCGGCCGCCGGACCAGCTCGGACGCACAACGTTGAACAACGGAGACGTAGTTGGCAGGAGTGAGCGGCTCGACTTTGAAGAGACGCAGGATGTGCTGTTCGATAATCTGTCCAGCTCCGCCGGGTGAGATGGAACGGGAGAAGGGCGCTTTGGTGAGAACAGAGAAGATCTCTGCGAGGATGGACGCGCGGGGATTGGCGATGGCGTAGTCTGGTGGGGACTATGAATCCATCGCATCCACAACCAAAGATCCAGCTAAACCAGACGGCGGAGTATCGCGAAATCTACTCGAACAGCGTGCAGGTGCGGGTAAGCGTGTGGGATTTTCTGCTGGTGTTTGGACTGGTGCATCAGGAGACGCCCGAGCAGGTGAGCGTGGACAACGCGCTGGGGGTGTATCTGAGCCCGCAGCAGGCCAAAGCGCTGTGGAACATCCTGGGGCAGAACCTGGCGCAGTATGAGCAGACGTTTGGGCAGTTGGCGCTGGAGCCGCAGCCGCCCCGGGGGCCGGTGCACTGAAAAGGCAGCCAGTCAGCGAGCCAGCAAGTGAGCGAGTCAGCGAGTAAGCGGGTGAGCGAGCCGGAGAATCGGCGGAACCCGTGGGAAGATCAGGGCTGAGGCGAGAGACTGCCAGGGATGATGCGGCCAGGAGTAAGGCGGCCAGAGGCGCGACTGCGGCGGGTTCCATGGTGGGTTGTGCTGGCGGCGGCGTTTGCTGCGGTGCTGGCTGCGCACGCTTCGCTGCTGCGGCTTCCTTATTACTGGGACGAGGCTGGGTATTACATTCCGGCGGCGTTTGACTTTTTCCGCACGGGATCGCTGATTCCTTATTCCACTTTGTCGAATGCGCATCCGCCGCTGCCGTCGGTGTATCTGGCGGTGTGGTGGAAGGTGTTTCACTTTGCGCCGGTGGTGACGCGGACGGCGATGTGCGCGATGGCGGCGCTGGCGCTGACGGCGGTGTGGCGGCTGGCGGTGATCACGACAGGGAAGGCGCCGGTGGCGCTGGCGACAGTGGTGCTGACGGGGATGTATCCCGTGTTCTTTGCGCAGAGTTCGCTCGCGCATGCGGATTTGTTTGCAGCGGCGGGGACGCTGTGGGCGCTGGCTTTCTTTCTGGAGGAGCGGGTTTGGCTGGCGGCGATGTGCTTTGCGCTGGCGGCGCTTTCGAAGGAGACGGCGGTGGTGACGCCGCTGGCGCTGGCGGTATGGGAAAGCTGGCGGATTCGCAGGCCGAGAGCGGAGCGTGCAAGGAGGGTGGCGGCGCTGGTGGTTCCGGTGTTTCCCCTGATGGGGTGGTACGTCTATCACTGGCGGAAGACGGGGTTTGTGTTCGGAAATCCTGAGTATCTGCGCTACAACGCGACCGCAACGCTGACGCCGGTGCGAGTGGTGGTGGCGCTGGCGCATCGCGTGATGCACGTGACGCTGCACATGAACCTGTTTGTGCCGGTGCTGGCGATGCTGGCGTGTTTGTTGTTGCCGCCTGTGAGCGAAGTTGGCGCGGATGGGGCGAATTCGTCACCGTTACGGGCACGAATTCCGTGGCGCATGCAGGCCGTCTTCTATGTAGTGATTGCGGCGAATATGGTGTTCTTTTCCGTACTGGGCGGAGCGCTCCTGACGCGGTATTTGCTGCCCCTCTATCCGCTGGTGCTGCTGCTGTGCGTGAATACGTTCCGGCGGCGGCTGAAGGAGTGGACGGGCCTGGTGGCGCTGAGTGCGGCGGCGTTTGTGGTGGGGCTGTTCATCAATCCGCCGTACCGGTTTGCGCCGGAGGACAACCTGGAATATGCGACGGTGATCCGGCTGCACCAGGCAGCGGTGGGGGAGATTGTGGCGCGGATACCGGGCGCGACGGTGCTGACGGCGTGGCCGGCGACGGATGAGTTGCAGAAGCCGGAGCTGGGGTATGTGACGAAGCCAGTGCCGGTGGTGGCGATTGGGAATTTTTCCGCGCCGGAGATCGAGAAGGCGCTCGGTCGGCGAGAGGATTATTCGGCGGCACTGGTGTTCTCGACGAAGTATGACCCGCCGCGGCTATGGCTGGGATTGCGGCGATGGAATGAGAAGTTCGACATGCAGTATTTCGATTTTCATCGCGACCTGCCGCCGGGAGCGATTGCGCGCGTGCTGGGCGGGCAGGTGGTGTGGGGCGAGGAGCGGAAGGGGCAGTGGGCGGCGGTCGTGCGAATGGGGCGGGAGCCTGGAGCGAGAAGGGCTCTTTATCCCGGGGTCGATTCGGAGCGAGCGACCAGTTCGGCGACGCCGTTGGATTCGCGATAGAGGACGGTGTTGAGGGCCGGGAAGGCGGTGCGCAGTTCGCCAGGATCGAGGGCGGTGTTGAGCGCATGGCCTTCGGTGTAGCGTTTGTGCTGCGATGTGTAGGTCTTGTAGACGAGAAGGCCGCCAGGGGAGAGCGCGTGCGGGAGGGCGGTGAAGTGGTCGCGGAGCAGGGCCCAGACGATGACGATGAGGCCGAAAGGCTGGTTTGTGCTCCCCCATGCGATGGTTGCGGCAGCGGATTCGCGGCGCAGGGTGAGGGGAACGCCGGCCTGGGTGGCGCGTGTTGACGCGATGGCGAGCCCTTCTTCGGAAATGTCGGCGAGGACGACGTCCCATCCGCGCTGGGCGAGCCAGAGAGCGTGGCGCCCCGCGCCGCCGGCCAGATCGAGAGCGCGGCCGGGGCTCAGAGTCGAACACGCTTCCACGAGGAAGGGGTCAGGATCGATGGACTGCGCTTCGCCGGCGAGGAACTTCGCGTTCCAGCGCTCGCGGTCGTCGGGCATCATTACTCCTTTGCAACGGATTGGGTACTGACAAGCGTGATGCGTCCTCCTTTATACTCGGGGGATGGCGGGGCAGAAAACCTTCTATCTGGAGACATTCGGCTGCCAGATGAACGTGCATGACTCGGAAAAGGTCATTGGCACGCTGGAGCAGCAGGGGTATGCCCGGGTGGAGACGGAAGAGGCGGCGGACCTGATTCTCTACAACACCTGCTCGATTCGCGACAAGGCGGAGCAGAAGGTCTTTCACCGGCTGAACGATTACAAGGCGCTGTACAAGCAGGGCAAGCGGTTTGGCGTGCTGGGTTGCGTGGCGCAGCAGGAGGGCGAGCGCATCTTCGAGCGGGCGCCGTATGTATCGCTGGTGTCGGGGTCGGCGTCGTATCGGAAACTGCCGGAGATGCTGGTGCAGATCGAGCAGGGCGCGACGCGGGTGACGGGGCTCGACGACCGGCAGACGGAAGAGACCTTCGAGACGGAGTTCACGGCGCGGTCGAATCCGCACCGCGGGTACATCACGATCATTGAAGGGTGCGACAAGTTCTGCGCGTATTGCGTGGTGCCGTACACGCGCGGCAAAGAACGGAGCCGGAAGTCGGAGTCGGTGCTGGCCGAGGCGCGGAAGATGGCGGACAGCGGGTTCACGGAGATTCAACTGCTGGGGCAGAACGTGAATTCGTACAAGGACGCCGAGGGGAAGCGGAGTTTCGCGGAGCTGCTGGCTGCGGTGGGCGAGATTCCGGGGATTCGCAGAGTGCGGTTTACGACGTCGCATCCGAGGGACTTTACGCGGGACATTGTGGAGGCGATCGACGCGGTGCCGTCGCTGTGTGACCACGTGCATCTGCCGGTGCAGAGCGGATCATCGAAGGTATTGCGGCTGATGGCGCGGGAATATACGCGCGAGCAATACCTGGAGCGCATCGGATGGATCAAGGGCGCGCAGCGGACGATCAGCTTGACAACGGATGTGATTGCAGGATTCCCGGGCGAGACGGCGGAGGACTTTGAAGAGACGCTGCTGCTGCTGGACGAGGTGCAGTACGACGGCGTGTTTGCGTTTAAGTACTCGCCACGGCCGAATACGCCGTCGCTTGCGATGCCGGATTCGATTGCGGACGAGGAGAAATCGCGGCGGCTGCAGGTGCTGCTGGAGCGGCAGCGCGAGATCCAGAGGGCGAATTACGAGAAGCATCTGGGGCAGGTGCTGGAGACGATGGTGGAGGGAATGAATCCGGCGCGCGGCCAGGTGGTGGGCAGGACATCGCAGAACAAGACGCTGAATTTTACGACCACGCAGCCGATTGCGCCGGCGCCCGGGGTCTATGTGCCGGTGCTGGTTACAAAAACCTTCCCGAACAGCCTTGTGGGTGAGGCGGTTCAGGTTCAGTAGGGGGTCACGATGGAAGTAGAGATGAAAATCCGGGGTTTGATGGTCGATCCTTCGACGAATATGCCGGTCGTGATCCTGAAAGATCCGAAGAGCGAGGCGGTGCTGCCGATCTGGGTGGGGCTGTACGAGGCCAACGCCATCCAGCTGGAGGTGGAGAAGGCGACGACGGCGCGGCCGCTGACGCATGACCTGCTGCGGAATGTGGTGATGGGGCTGAATGCCCAGGTACAGCGGGTGGTGGTGTCGGAACTGCGCGGGGACACGTTCTATGCGGTGATCTGGATGGAGCAGAACGGCGAGATTGTGGCGATTGACGCGCGGCCGTCGGATGCCCTGGCGCTGGCGCTGCGGTCGGACTGCCCGATTTTTGTCTCCGAAGAGGTGCTGCACGCTGCGAAGGTGCTGCCGAACGCGGCCGAGACGCAGCCGACGGAGCAGGATGTGCGGAAGTGGCTGGAAAACCTGGGGGATGAAGACCTGGGCAAGTACAAAATGTGAGGGGTGACCTAGGGCACCCAGCCACAGAGGCGGGCGACTTGCTCAGACCAACCGTCTTCGGTGGGAAGGTCGGGAAGCGAGGACACGTGATGGCGCCCCTCGATGGCTCTGTCGATGGCTTCGCGCAGACCTGGAGTCATCTCTTTGGGGCCGCCGGTGAGGACGGTGGCCCATGGAGTGTCCAGCAGGATGTCACTGACGCCGGATTCGCGATGGAGCAACACAGGGATTCCGCGCTGCAGCGATTCGATGGCGGGCAGGCCGTAGCCCTGCACCGCGGGCATGAGGAAGAGGTGGGCTCGGCTGTATAAGACCTGAAGGTCGTCATCGCTGACGAAGCCGTGAAAACAGATGTGGCCGCTCAGGCCCAGATGCTGGGCCATTTGCCTGAGTGATTCCATCTGCGAGCCGGTGCCGGCAACATCGAGCTGCCAGTCGATGCGATGGGAGAGCGGTGCGGGCTCGCGCTCCAGTTCGGCGAGGGCGTTCAGCATCCAGTCAATTCGTTTGTTCCATTCGATGCGAGAAACGCTGAGCATCCGGAGGGTGTCGCGCACGGGCCGGATCTGAAACGGCGTGGAAGGCCGCAGCCCCCCCATGCGGACAATCGTGGCGTCTACGCCAAAGAAGAGCTTACATTCTTCGCGGAGGAATTCGCTGTTAACGATCGTGGCGCCTCCGAGTTTTGCTGCCCGACGCAGGCCGTACCCAACGATTTTGCTCGAGATGCGGCCTCGGAACGAAGTGGAGAGATTTCCGATCAGGCTGGGCGTATCGAGCATCAATGTCGTGAATTGGCGCACTCCGGCCAGCGTCGCGTGGAGTGCGGACTGATAACCAGAGACGAGGGGTGGACGGCTGCTGGCGGGCCGTGCCTTGAAATAGCGGCGCACGGCGGCGACTTTGCTCGATGCTCGCGGGCGCGGCTGCAACTGCACGACTTCGAGCGGGTGGTCGGCGTGCGTTTCTATGCCGTAGGTGTCGTAATAAAGGACAAATCGGTGGGGAAGGCCGCGGGCTTCGAGCCAGTTGGCAAGAGCCAGGCAGCAGCGCTCGCCGCCACCCATATTGTGGATTTCATTTTGGAGTTCTATGCAGACTTCCGACTCGGAGGGTTTGACAGGCATTATTTTCGGCGAGGGTAGTTACGTTCACGGTTCGGGCAGAATGACTGTGGCTGATTTAGCCGGGACGGGCGGCGTGTTACGTGAATTGAACGCTGCGAAGCCCAAGGCTGATGATCCGCGTTCAGCGCAGATTCGACCGTCCCGTAATATTAGCATGTTGCGGGTGACGGGCAGAAAGATGCAGCGCGGGCGAAGCGCGCTTCTCCTGATTTTCGAGTGGCGATCTTGTCTGATTAAAAAATCGTTTGGAGAGGTTGTAAAGCTTGATGTTTCCCAATGCCAGACCCATTGCAAAGATGGGGCCGTCTCTGTCGACTTTCAAAATGTTGTTGATGGCGGCGGGCGCGAGCCGGCCGATACGCCTATCAGGTTATTATGCTGTGAACTGGCGCTGGCGCTGCGTTCGGGCTGCCCGATCTTTGTCTCCGAAGAGGTGCTGCAAGCGGCGAAGGTGCTGCCGAACGCGGCCGAGACGCAGACGACGGAACAGGATGTGCGGAAGTGGCTGGAAAACCTGGGGGATGAGGATTTAGGGAAGTACAAGATGTAGTTGGGCGAGTTCCCCGTTGGGCAGCTCAACTTTCTGCGGGAGACTTGATCGAAGCAGTGAAGCAGATCGGCAAGTCAGGGAAGATCCGTTCCCGTTAGTTGCATGTATATGTGGTTGCGCCTTTGTCGCACTTTGTCGGGGGAGTAGTGTTCAGTGACCAGCTTCAGACCTTCGGATGCTATCCCATATCTTAGCTTGGCGTCGGTTGCTAGAGCCACAGCGCCTGTATGAAACACCTGCGGGTCATCAGCAATCAAAATATTGACGCCCCCCGTTACGGGGAGTCCCTCGCATCCCACGGAAGTGCTAAGCACGGGTATGCCTGACGCCATCGCGACAAGGATTTTCACGCGTATACCACTTCCCACTCGCAATGGAACAAGCGCAATCGAGCCCGCGAGCAGCTTATCGACTTCCGGGACGAAGCCGCAAAACCGTATTCGGTCGGACGCCAATCTCGACCTGATTTTGGCCTTCCACTTTCCGACGACATGAAGACTGCAGGATGGCAGCGATTCTGCGATACCGGGCCATACATGGGAAAGCAGCCACTCTAGACCGTCGACATTGGGCAGATGATCTCCCGAAGCTAGGAAAACGAACCGCCCGTCCCAATGTCCAGAGGCCGTTGAGTTCAGACGCACATCCGTCGGAACCGGGAACGGACTGGTGTATACCTTTCCCGATGGCATAGACGACAACAGGGCGAAACGGTCGGCCTCACTAAACGTGATGACCCCGTCAAATCCCCTCAGAAACGTATCTTCCTCGACCCGTGTTACGGCTTCCATATAGCGGCTATAAGCCGTTCCTTCCCCAACTTCGAGGGCGCGACGCATATAGACTGAATGGAGTTGATGATGCACAAAAAGTTTCGGAATACTCGCGGGGAGCCATGGTGCAAGCTGCAACATCTCCGCAAATTCTGCCTGGACCAAATCGTACCCGTTCCTGATTTCTGCGTCGGCAGCTTCCACGAGCGGTCTCGGTAAAGGGCCAAAGGGATTATTGACGAGGTCAAGCGCAGCAGAACCGCGCGACTCCTCTATCCTGTCAAGTGCGCCCCGCGCTAAAGCGGCGACTTTTCTGGCTATCGTTCTCAGCGGGGTCGCGCCAGAGGCCTGCCTGTTGCAGACGACGGCGCGGATCGTCACCTCAGGCAGAAGCTTCTGTAATTCTTTCGCGTGGTCAAGTTTCTGTCCGTCGTAAACCGGTGCAATGAGTGTAAAACGATGGTCCCGCTTAAGACATGTGAGCGTGGCAAATTGCGCCGCGTTACCGCCCGAGTCGAGAGGCCATGGAAGGTACGAGGTTATAACAAGAATTCGCATCTTATGATCTACGAAGGGTCTACGAAAGCAACCGCATAGAGGAGTCCTAGATCTCTGGTTCCTTCAACTCGACTCGTCCATATCCAATATCCGTTCATTAACAGGAGATCTGCGAGCGGTGCAGGGCCGCGGTCATGCCATTCGATGATGAGAGCAGCGATCTCTTTTAACACTCCGGAATCCGCTAGGTCTTCTAGTATCTCGTACTCCGCCCCCTCGCAGTCCATCTTGACAATAATCGGCTGGCTTCCCTGGGCAATAAGCTCCTTGAAAGCCTCTGACGCGCGGCGGAGAGTTGCAGTTTCTATCCTTAGGTCTGGTGCATTTACCACAAACGTAGGGGCGGTGGTGATTCCGATCGAACCTTTCCAAGTTGGGGAATATTGAAGAGTGACTTGCCTGTCATTCGCTGCTAGTCCATAGTCGCGCAATTCGACTTTGGGCGATAAGTGGGGATTTAGTTCAAGGTTTCGTCGCGCTACTTCGAGCGTTGGCCATAAGAGTTCGAATGCGGTGACTTGGCTCACCCAAGGGCGCGACGCAAAAAACAGTGTTGCGATCCCTATATTAGCTCCGATATCGACTACGTGTACGTTATTGGCGGAGTGAAGGTCGTATATGCGCTTACCAAATACTTCACCAAGGATTACTATCTCTTCAAATGTACTGATCGACAGGGATATTTCATCTATCTGTATCGTCAACCGCCCGGGTTCAGAATTTGAGAAAACAGGGCTATATGCGTGTATCAATGCAGCCAATACTTGCCAAGATGACGCGATGAGTTGGCAATTGTCTGAATCGACTGATAGTGTTGTACCCTTTACAACTATGCCTGCGGCCGTGCGGTCAATAAAGCTGAGAGGAACCCGGTGGACTGCGAAGGCAGATGCAATTTGTTTACTGCGAGAAACGAAATACCAGCGCACCAGCCGTCGCCAATAGCGTATTTGCCTGATCACTAACGATCGCTCCATGATATCTGAGCGGAAACCTCGTGCCGCCATTCGAGCTTAGGTGTGACGATACCAAGCCGCTGATCTTGAAAGAACGTTGCATGATTAAGGCCTTGATGTACGTGGAAGCCGACCTTATCAGCCACCACATCGATAAGCGGGCCACCGGGAATCAGAATTGCACATATGATGTCATAGCTGCCGGAGCTCAAGAAGTTCGCAGGAATTGTAATTGTGAAAGTGCTCGCACCCAGCGGGAATACCGTGAGTTTGCAATGCTGATCCGAGGAAGTTGTTGTTAGTACGGGGATACCATCACTTGTGGAAATCCGTATAGCAAGCTGATATTGGGTGGAACTTTCCGAGTTTAATACCTCCACTTCCATGGTGATGGGGTCCGTAGCGGTTATTGTGCTTGCTCGCGATGCAGCGCCGTTCCGGACGCGAATTTGAGTGATATGTGGAATGCTAGGAGGCGAGTGCCCGGCGCGAGTCCAGTCGGAGAGGTTCGCATGGGAGGACTGGAGATATGAGGAAACGACATCCTGAGTGGGGCCGAATTGTTCAACGTGGCCACGGGCTATCCAGCAGCAGGACTGGCAGAGCCGCAGTATGGCCGGTAGGTTGTGACTTACAAAGAGGACAGTACGTCCCTCACGGCTCGCAACCTCCTGCATTTTGCCCATACATTTAGCTTGAAATTGAACATCACCGACAGCGAGCACTTCGTCTACGATCAAGATCTCCGGTTCCAGATGCGCTGCCACTGCAAAGGCGAGACGAACATACATACCGCTGCTATAGCGCTTGACTGGCGTATCGAGGAACTTTTCGACTCCGGCAAAGGCGATGATCTCGTCAAACTTCCGCCGGATTTCGAGACGACTCATGCCGAGAATGGAGCCGTTCAGGAGAATGTTCTCGCGCCCGGTGAGTTCCTGATGAAAGCCAGTACCGACTTCGAGGAGGCTGGCAACCCGTCCACGTAGCGTGACACGCCCTTCGGAAGGCTCGGTAATGCGGCTGAGGATTTTGAGCAGGGTGCTTTTGCCCGCACCATTGCGTCCGATGATGCCAAGCACCTTGCCTCGTTCGAGGTCGAACGAAACATCTTTCAGGGCCCAGAAGTCCTCGCGCGTGCGCGCTTGCGCGGCCTGACGGTCCTGCCGACTGAACAGGCTTGCCGTCTTCCGCACGAGGGTCTCGCGAAGGGTCTTGTATCCCCCGCGTTGCGCCTGGTGGCGAATGGCATACTTCTTGCCGAGATTTTCAACCGAGATGATTGCATCAGACATAGGCGCATTGACTCGTGCAGTTCGGTGAAATGCTCTCAGTACTCGTGGAACAAGAAAAGAAACGGAGCGGGCGGCAAGAATCAGATAACATCGGCAAAACCCCGCTCCATCTTGCGGAAGTACCATATTCCGCTGGAGAACAGAACCGCCGTCATGATGAGAGAATTGGTCAGGTCAGGCCACCAGAAATGGGCCTGACCCCGCAGCAGCGACCAGCGGAAGCCGTCGATCACGCCGACCACCGGGTTCAGTGAGAATAGGAGACGCCACTTAGCGGGTACTACATCACTGCTGAATCCGACCGGGGATATGTACAGCCCGAACTGAACGACGAAGGGGATGACGTAGCGAAAGTCTCTGTATTCGACGGTCAGAGCGCACAGCCAGAGGCCAAGGCCGATGGAGGCTGCGAACGCCAGGGCGACAAAAAGCGGTAATGCAAGCAGGTGCCAGTCGGGGGCGAAGCGGTACCAGGCCATCATGCCCGCCATGAGGGCGAGGGTGATGAGGAAATCGACGAAGCTGGTGATGACTGAGCTGGCCGGCACGATCATGCGCGGGAAATAGATTTTGGAAACGAGATTGGAGCTCTGGATGACACTTTCGCTGGAAGCCGACAAGGATGCGGAAATGAACTGCCAGGGCAGCATGCCTGCCATGACCAGCAGCGCGTAGGGCATCGAGGCCGGCGCATGCAGTTTGGCGACACGGCTGAAGAGGATGGTGAAGATCACCATGATGAGAAAAGGGCGGATGACTGCCCACGCAACTCCCATGACGGTCTGTTTGTAGCGGACGAGGATGTCGCGCCACGCCAGGAAGTAAAACAGTTCGCGATAACGCCACAGATCGCGCCAATAGTTCTTCTCTGTGCGACCCGCTTCGATGATCAATTCAGACATTGCAAATGAGGGATTGCCTGGTTCGCTGTTCGGAAAGAGCCAGCTTCTGAATGCCCCAAATTCGATTTCAGCGACACTTGAATTCAGCTTACCAGAAACGCATCTTTAGCTCCTGGCAGAGAACGGGCCCACAGAATGCGCGCTTGCGCGGCCGCTGACGCCGGAACATGGTCGATGGCCGGAGCGCCGACGTTTCGCGCAATGGCAACGCGAGATCGGGGCAGCCTGTGGCTTTCCCTTTATTCAGCCGCTATACTCAACGCGGAAAGACACTACCGACAGCGTGTTTGTGGCTTGTATGAGCGAAGAATCCAGCAATCGTGGCCCTGGGTCCCTCAGGATTTCGGTCGCGATGGCGACCTACAACGGTGCGAAACACATCCGCGAGCAACTGGACAGCATCGCGCGTCAGACTCTGTTGCCATTCGAACTTGTGATCACTGATGACGGGTCTACGGACGGAACGCTGGAGATTGCGGAGGACTTCACTCGCACGGCCGGTTTTCGCGTGAGAGTGTCTCGGAACGAGAAGCGGCTAGGATACGCTGATAATTTTTTTAGAGCCGCTTCTCTCTGTGAAGGCGATCTAATTGCCTTCTCCGATCAAGACGACGTGTGGATGAACCAGAAACTGCGAGTCTGCTCGGGATTTTTCCGGGATCCGGAAGTGGTTCTCGCGGCCCACTCTGCAGAGACTCTTATGCCTTCCGGGGAGCGTGGCCGGGTGTTCCCGGATTATCCGCGCACTCGAGTGCTCAGCCGGGCGAGCACCGATCCCTTAGTGTATCCCTATGGTTTCGTCATTATGGTCAGAAGAAACCTGGTTAATATCAAACCAGGCACGGAACGTCCATCTAAACTGCTTGCCCATGATCAGTGGTTCTGGCTGATTGGCACGAGTGCCGGAAAGGTTGCGACACTCGCTGATCGCCTGACTCTGTATCGGCAGCATGAGGGTAATCTGTACGGAGCGCCCAAAGCACTGACTGTTGTCGAAAGAGCACGGAAAGTGGCTGGGACGGTACACATTGTGAACTTCGATAAGTTTGCTGATGAACTGGTCGCCTGCTCACATCTTTTGGATACCGTTTCCGAGCAGCACCCGGAGTGGGCGAGCAGGCTGCACAGAGCTGCCCGTGCGATCGAGCGGCGAGCCACTCTTCATCGCATGCGTACGCAGCTATACCGTCCTGATTTCGGGTTTTTCCATAGGTTTATCAATTTCGCTCATATCTGTTGGCTGGGTGGATATTTCCCTGACCGGTCGGGAAATCGACTTGGTCCGCGCAGGGCGATCAAGGATTTCGTACTGGGGGTGAGTGGCAGTTATAAGCTGTTCGCTTTAGATCGCAATCAAGTTGAGCGGAAATAGAGCAGACCTTTCGTATTCGTTGACGACACAGGTAGCGTTATATCGGTCAATGGAGTTAGTTGACTCGGGGAGAAATCGTTAATGCGAATTCTTGTAACTGGCGGAAGCGGATACGTAGGTTCGCATGCCGTTCGCGAGTTGGTGGAAGCTGGATATGAGGTTTTGATTTACGATAACCTGAGCACCGGGCGTCGCCGGCTATCTGCCGGCTACGAGCTTGTTGAGGGGGATATCTCAGATTGTGCAAAACTCGCCCCGTTGTTATCGAGGGTTGATGCCGTGATGCATTTTGCGGCGTCGGCGTATGTTGGCGAGTCCGTGGAGAATCCTCGAAAGTATTTCCATAATAACGTCGAATCCGGATTGAGTTTGCTTGACGCGGTGCTGTCGAGTCAGGTCAGGATCTTTGTTTTTTCCTCGACGTGTGCGGTTTATGGCGTCCCCGAACGTTTGCCGATTCACGAAACGTCGGTAGTTAAGCCGATCAATCCGTACGGCGCCACAAAGCTCTTCTTTGAGCAAGTTCTTGAAGCATACGGCGTCTCGCACAATCTGCGCTATGTCGCTCTTCGATACTTTAATGCGGCAGGAGCCCACCCCTCCGGCCTCGTGGGCGAGATGCACAACCCGGAGACTCA
>Ga0210385_10000799_pt1 | contig 20450 bp, 17 predicted proteins | sample IncBWH26OmetaG_FD_160107 | JGI IMG/M metagenome (GOLD analysis project Ga0210385, IMG submission 160107) | Forest soil microbial communities from Barre Woods Harvard Forest LTER site, Petersham, Massachusetts, United States - Inc-BW-H-26-O ...
AAGCCGCGGAGTTCTCCTTACTCTTTTCAGGGGCATGGAGAGGATGCGCTGAAGCTGCTGCGCGAGGCGGGAGAGAAATTCAAGCTGCTGGTGATCAGCGAGGTGATGGAAATCTCGCAGATTCCGATGATGCTGCCTTATGTGGACATTTTGCAGCTGGGGGCGCGCAACATGCAGAACTTTAATCTGCTGCGCGAGTTGGGGAAAGTGCGCAAGCCGGTGCTGGTGAAGCGCGGGATCGCGGCGACTTTCGAGGAGCTTTTGTTATCTGCGGAATACATTATGGCGGGCGGCAATTATGAAGTGATTTTGTGCGAGCGCGGGATCCGGACTTTTGAGACTTACACGCGGAACACGATGGATATCTCGGCGATACCGATCATCCACAAACTGTCGCATTTGCCGATGACGGCTGATCCGTCGCATGGGACCGGGCGACGGGACAAGGTTGCGCCCATGGCGCGGGCTTCGGTAGCGGCGGGAGCGGATGCGCTGCTGATTGAAGTGCATTGCGATCCGAACAACGCCTGGTCGGATGGGGCACAGTCGTTGTTTCCGGAGCAGTTTGCCAAGCTGATGGACGAGTTGCGGATGATTGCGCCGGCGGTGGGAAGAACCATTGGGTGATTGGGTGATCGGGCCATCGGGCTATTGTGCGAAGGCTTTCTAAGAGTCTGCTTCTCAGTTTTGGTTGCTTTTCAAGAACACACAATCCAAAATCGCACAATTTCATATGCCAATTCGGCAAATTACGATTGTTGGGACGGGGCTGATTGGCGGATCGTTTGCCTTGGCGCTGCGGAAGCGGCGGTTTGCCGGGCGGATTGTGGGGTGCGACCGGGAGTCGGCGCTGAGGAAGGCGAAGATGCGCGGGGTGATCGACAGCGGATCGGTCGAACCTGGGGACGCGGTGCGCGGAAGCCAGTTGGTGGTGCTGGCAACGCCGGTGCTGGCGATCGTCGACTTGATCGGGCGACTGGGGCCGGGGCTTCCCGCGACCACGTTACTGACGGATGTGGGAAGCACCAAGGCGGCGGTAGTGGAGCAAGCGCTGAAGGTATTTGGGAAGAATGCGGGGAAGCGATTTCTCGCGGGGCATCCGATGGCGGGGAAAGAGCATAGCGGCGTGGACTATGCGGATGCCGATTTGTTCCAGAATGCGGTCTGGTTCCTGACGCCGCTGCCGGGCCAGCATCTGAATCAAGGGATCTTCGCGGAATTTGCCGGATGGATCGATCAGATCGGGGCGCGGATCGCGATGCTGCCAGCGGAGGATCACGACCGGCTGTGCGCGTGGATCAGTCATCTGCCGCAGATGATTTCGACCGCGCTGGCGGCGGCGCTGGTGGAGGAGTTTGGAGAGGATGCACCGTTGCTTCCGGCAGGTGGGCGGGCGCTGCGGGAGATGACGCGGATTTCAGCGAGTCCGTATTCAATGTGGCGGGACGTTGCGATTACTAATAAGAAGAATCTGGAGGATGCTCTGTTTAAAGTGGAGCAGCGGTTGGCGCACATTCGAGAGAACCTGGCCACGCGCCTGTTGGCGGAGGAGTTTGAGCAGGCGCACGGGTTGAAGAAGAGTGTGGGGAAGAAAGAGTAGAACAGTGATCAGTGATCAGTTTTTGCTGATATTGGCACTGACCTCTAGCCACTGACCAGTGATTTCTTTAGAATGCGGACGCTATGAATAAGGTTGTGGGCAGCGCGGATGAGGCGATTCGGGATGTGGGGGATGGCTCGGTCATTATGATCGGGGGGTTTGGGCTGTGCGGGATCCCGGAGAATCTGATTCGCGCGCTGGTGCGCAAGGGCTCGATGAACCTCACGACCATCAGCAATAACGCAGGCGTGGACGGACTGGGCAACGGGATTCTGCTGGCGGCGGGGCAGATTCGGCGGCACATTGGAACTTACGTGGGAGAGAACAAGCTGCTGGAATCGATGGTGCTGGCGGGGAAAGTAGATCTCGATCTGGTGCCGCAGGGAACGTTTTCTGAGCGCATTCGCGCGGCGGGCGCGGGGATTCCGGCCTTTTTCACGCCTACCGGAGTGGGGACTGTAGTAGCTGACGGCAAAGAGACGCGCGATTTCGACGGTCGCGCTTATGTGATGGAACGCTGGTTGAAGGCCGACTTTGCATTTGTGAAGGCGTGGAAGGGCGACCGGATGGGGAATCTGGTTTACCGGAAGACGGCGCGGAATTTTAATCCCATCATGGCCACGGCAGCGAAGGTTACGATTGCTGAGGTTGAGCAATTAGTTGAGGCCGGAGAACTGGACGGGGATTTAGTGCATACGCCTTCGGTTTACGTAAAACGGATTTTTCAGGGCGAGTTGTATGAGCGGCGGATTGAGAAGCGGACGGTGAGGAAGGCTAGTAGCTAGTACCCAGTACCCAGAGAACTCCGTGATGAGCTTGCGGTAGCGTTGAGCTGGTAGAGATCCTTCGACTGCGGTTGCGCTTCGCTTTCGCGAAGCACAACTTCCGCTCAGGATGACAGAACTATTAGGAAGGACGATGAATAAGCCGGGCAAAGATATCGACAAGCGCGAGCGCATCGTAAAGCGCATTGCGCTGGAGTTGCGGGATGGGTTCTATGTGAACCTGGGTATTGGCATGCCTACGCTGGTTGCGAATTGCGTTCCGGCGGGGATGGAAGTCATTCTTCAATCGGAGAACGGGATGCTGGGGATTGGGCCTTATCCGCTGGAGGGTCAGGAAGACGCCGACCTGATCAATGCGGGGAAGGAGACGGTGAGCGAGATGGCGGGGACTTCGTATTTTTCTAGTGCCGACTCGTTTGCCATGATCCGGGGGGGGCATGTTGATTTGAGCGTGCTGGGCGCGATGGAAGTGGATGAGTCGGGGAACCTGGCGAACTGGATGATCCCGGGGAAAATGGTGAAGGGGATGGGCGGGGCGATGGACCTGGTTGCTGGGGCGCGGCGCGTAGTGGTGGCGATGGAGCATACGACTCGGGAAGGTGCTCCGAAGATTTTGACGAAATGCACGCTGCCGCTGACCGGAGTGAAGGTAGTGGATACGATTGTTACAGAGATGGCGTACATCCGGGTGACGGAGCGAGGGTTGGTGCTGGAGGAAGTGGCTCCGGGGTTGACGGCGGAGGATGTGCAGCGGGCTACGGGGGCGCGGCTGGTGGTGAGTTCGGATTTGAAGGTCATGCAGAGCTAGGGTCGACCCTCAGGGGCTAAAGCCCACCTTCTCCGAGTGCTTTACGCGGCGCTGAAGCGCCGCTCTTCCACGGTATTCCACAGGTCCGATTAATCCTTCCTGAATTCCGAACAGGGCTCCAAATCCGAACGGTCCTCCCTGAATCCGGGAAATTCTCGAAACCCGAACGTCCTTTGGTGATTTCCTAAATGCGGAATGGGGCGGCCAGCAGGCGGAACGGCAGAGTGATGGCCAGGTAGATGATCTCGAGGACTCCGTGGACAGCCACGCCCACGATACGAAACGGGAGCAGCAAGAGCCAGATGAACGGGTAGGCTATTAGCGCGAGCAGGGCTAGGGGCCAACAGAGTACGAAGAGGATGCACCACACGAGGAAAGTGAACATGATGAAGCCTCCTTCTTTGTCTTTCTCTCTAGATTTTACGTCGAATGGCGAAAGAAAGTTCCATGCGGCGAAATCGACTTCCGGTCGTTAGGGTAGTGTATGCATTCGCGGGCGAGGGCGCCCGCTCCACACAAACCTACAGCTTATTCGTATCGCAAGGCTTCTGCCGGCAGAGTTTTGCCGGCGGACCATGAGGGGTAGAGCGTTGCTACGAAGGAAACGCCTACAGCTACCAGCACTACCCATAGGCCATCCTTCAACCGAGGTGCGAAGGGGACGTAGTCGATGGAGTAGACCTCAGGGGAGAGCGAGATCAGGTGATAGTGTCCGCCGGCGTAGGAGATGGCATAACCCAACAGCAGGCCGATCGCCGTTCCGATTATGCCGATCAGCACGCCTTGGGCGATGAAAATGTTTCTCACCTGCGACGCGCGTGTGCCCATCGACATGAGGACGGCTATGTCTTTGGTTTTTTCCATCACCATCATGATCAGAGAAATCAGAATGTTCAAGGCGGCAACGAATACGATCAGGCCGACCGTGATGTAGGTGACCAGGCGTTCCATGTTCAAGGCATGGAATAGAGCCTTGTTCTGCTCTTTCCAGTTGGTGGTCATGAAGCCGCTACCGGCGGCCTCTTCCAATTGCTGTGCAACCTGGTCGGCTGCGTAGATGTCGTCGACCTTGAACTCAATCACCGAGATCAGATCACCCAGGCCGAAGAGGCGCTGGGCGTCTGAGAGCCGCGTAAAAGCCCAGGATGAGTCGTAGTCGTAGAAGCCGGAATTGAAAATCCCGGCTACGCGAAAGCGGCTGTATTTTGGCACCATGCCAAAGGGCGTCAACTCGCCCTGTGGGCTGGTCACCAGAACGACGGAACCGACGGATGCGCCCAGATTGTCGGCCATGTCTTTGCCGAGGATTATTGGAGGCATTGCGGCCACGCGCTCGCGGACGCTGGCGAGGGAATCAGGAAGGTCTTGGGTTGCCGACGCTCCCGGGGCAGGCGAGGAGGCTCTTGCGGCGTCATCTTTTTGTGGCTCGGGTGTGGTTTCTTCCAGGGCAGACGCTGAACCTTCTTTTACGGTGCTGAGTAAATCGCCGACCTTGCGCTCGTATGCTGGAATCATTCCCTTGAGGACGGCGCCGCGGGCGCGAGGTCCGCGGGAAATCAGGACCTGCTCGAAAATTGCAGGAGCGGCGGCGACCACATGCGGTTGTTTGGAAAGGCGTTCGAGTAGCAGCGGCCAATCTTTGATGCCGTCATCGGTTATGCGCAGCAGGCTGATGTGAGAACTGGATCCGATGAGGCGATCCTGCAAGTCCTGGCGGAAGCCGTTGTTGATGGCTAGCGCGACGATTAGCGAGGCCACGCCTGCGGCTACTCCGACAATCGAGATGCCAGTGATGATGCCGATGAAAGCCTGGCGGCGCTTGGCGCGCAGGTAGCGGGTCGCGATGAAGAATTCAAAGCGCATGAAGAAGCTTTCAGCTGTCAGCTCTCAGCTTTCAGCCAAGTCGGATTATAACGACTCGCTCTTGGTTGAGTGTGGGCTGAGGCGAACAAAAGGCAGAACAGCGGGTACTGTGGATCGATACCGGCGATACTCTTCTCCGAAGCGGTCCTCGAGTTCTTTGTCCTCCATCCTGATCATTGCTGCGCCAGTGACGATGGCGAACACTGTCAAGATCCAGCAGACTAAGAGCCCGGTACCCAGGCTCCAGGCCAGCATCTCGCAGAGATGGCCTAGATAAACGGGATGGCGCACGCGGGCGCGAATGCCTGTGGTCGCCAACTGCTGGTGATGATCGGAGAGAACCTCGGGCAGACCGCCTAGCTGCGCCGGACTGAAGCCGCGGCCAGAGAATTTGTAGAGGACGAGCCCCGCTGCAAGCAGGGCGGCGGCCGGAATCCAGCACCAGCCGCGGTCATAGATCGTCAGGTTGCGCCAGTGCGCGGTGGCCGCCGCCAGGATCAGCCACATTGCGATCCATAGCGGCAACAGGATTCGATACGGGGAACGTGGCCGCGATCGCCAGTAATCCACGCGGGGATGGATCAGCAGCCAGAAACTGGGGATAGTTGCGTAGATGACGCAAGAGATCCAGCCAATGGTCCTCAGTGTTTGCTCCACACCTCGATTCTACTGATGATGAGACCGCGGTTGGCGAAGCGGGTGCTGAATTCTGCGTTGCCGTGTTGTCGTCCCCCGGAAGTTCACCGTCTTTCGTTCAAGGCTGGTGATCTTGTGAAGATTCTCATAAAGAGTCAACATCCGCACAGGGCGTGATGTTATGAAGATTTTGCTTGTCGAAGATTCGTACATTGAACGGCACAAGGTGGGCGGCTATTTAGCCGATTGGGGGCTCGACTATCAGGCTGTCGGAAGCGGGACAGAAGCGGTCAAGCTGCTGGAAGGTGCCGAGCCTCCCAACATGGCTCTGCTCGACTGGATGCTGCCTGGCCTCGATGGGATCGACGTATGCCGCCGCATCAGAAAATTGGGAACGAGAGTACCGTACATCTACACGGTAATGCTGACCGCCAAGAACCGGAAACAGGATCTGCTGCTGGCCATGGAGGCGGGCGCGGATGATTACCTGGCGAAGCCCGTGGATCCCTCGGAATTGCGGGCTCGAATCATGGCGGGCAAGAGAATTCTGGAACTGCAGCAGTCTCTGACTTTCGCCGCCACTCACGATTTTCTGACCAATCTTCTGAATCGCGAGGAAATACTGGCGACTTTAGACAGAGAGTTCTCGCGAAGCGGACGCGAAGGGAAGCCGGCCACGCTGATCATGGCTGACATCGATCACTTCAAGCGCATCAACGACTCCCTCGGCCACGGCGCAGGCGATGTGGTTCTGAAGGAAGTAGCCCGCAGATTGAAGATGGACTTGCGCCCCTACGACATTGTGGGACGCTACGGCGGCGAAGAATTTCTAGTGATTCTGCCGGGCTGCGATCTGGCTGCCGGCGCCCGGCGCGCCGATGCGGTCCGCAATCTGGTGGCGAAAGAACCGATCGTTACTCCGTTCGGCACGACTTCCGCCACGGTCAGCATGGGCGTGACCGTGACCTCCGCGGTGCGCGATCACTTGGTGTCGGACCTGCTGCACGAGGCCGATGTCAGCCTGTACGCCGCGAAGAAGAACGGGAGGAACCGCGTCGAACTTTTCTCCGCCACGGCCCGGCAGACGGGCGCAGGCCAGAGCTAGCCGCGGCAGAAATAAAACGGAACGTCTGTGCCGTTCAGAGTCGTGCAAGTCTGCACCAGTCTGTGGCACATTAGATGTTCATGTCCGCACCTGACGACTCCAGAGCTGGACGCGTCGCCTTTACGCATCCTGACTTCGTGCTGTTTCAGATTGCGCGCTTCCTTATCGTGGCGGCCGTCGAAATGCAAGCCGTCGCCGTGGGATGGCAGGTTTACGACATCACCAAGCGCGCGCTCGACCTGGGCCTGGTCGGGTTGGCGCAGTTTCTTCCGGGCATCCTGCTGTTTCTGGTTTCCGGACACACCTCAGATCGCTTCGACCGGCGAAAAGTGCTGGGTGCCTGCTACGCGGGTTATGCGCTCTGCTCGGGCCTTTTGCTGATTCTCGCGGAGCGCGGCGCGCATTCCGTTCGGCCTATCTATGCGGTGCTGATTCTGCTGGGCTTGGCGCGCTCGTTCAACGGAACGGCCAGCCGCTCGATTCTGCCGCAACTGGTGCCGGAAGAGCATTTCGCCAATGCGGTAGCATGGAACGCTACGACTTTTCAAGCAGCCACGATTCTTGGACCATCGCTGGGTGGAATTCTTTACGCGGCTTTCCACGGGCCGTCTGCGGTGTACGCGGCTGCCATGGTTACCGCAGTGGGGGCACTCACCTCCGCCTTCCGCATCAAGACGCGGCCGCAGGCGCGGAGGCGCGAGCCCACGACTCTGAAGACCGTCTTCGCAGGATTGCACTTCATCTGGCGGGAGAAACTGATTCTGGGCGCGATTTCGCTGGACCTGTTCGCGGTGCTGCTGGGCGGAGCGGTCGCTCTTCTTCCGGTTTATGCGCGGGAGATTCTTCACACCGGGCCTTGGGGACTGGGACTGCTGCGGACAGCTCCGGGAGTGGGCGCCGCTGTGATGGCGGTGGCTATGGCGCATCGTCCGCTGCGCGGGCGCGCAGGGCCGACGTTGCTGTGGTCGGTGGCCGGCTTCGGAATCTGCACCATTCTGTTTGGGGTTTCGACCAGCCTGGTGCTTTCTCTGATTTCGCTGATCTGGCTGGGCGCAGCGGACATGGTCAGCGTGATCATTCGGGCGACGCTGGTGCAGTTGCGCACTCCCGATGAAATGCGCGGGCGGGTGAACGCGGTCGATATGGTTTTTATCGGGACCTCCAATGAACTTGGGCAGTTCGAGTCGGGATTGACAGCGCAATGGTTTGGCACAGTCCCCGCCGTTTTGCTGGGAGGCGTGGGGACACTGCTGGTGATTGCTCTCTGGGCCTGGAAGTTTCCGGAGTTGCGGCGCGCGGGGAAACTCGGCGCCATGAGAAGTGTGGCAGAAGATGCTGCGGAAGCGGCGGAGACGGCGCACTGATTCTCTCTTGGCGTCGCGCAAAGCTTCCCAGTCATCCGGCACGCGTTGTAAACTTCGCTTCTATGGAGTGGTTCGAGAGCGAAGACTTTTGGCGCGATTTCTATCCCTACATGTTTTCTCCGGACCGGTTTTCCGCTGCCAAGGAGGAAGTCAGCCGAATCCTTACACTCACCGAGTGCAGTGGGGGTAGCCTGCTCGATCTTTGTTGCGGGCCAGGGCGGCATGCGGTGGAGTTCGCCCGGTGCGGCTTTCGGGTCACAGGGGTGGACCGGTCTCCATTTCTCCTAGACCGGGCGCGCGAGCACGCCTCCAAAACCGGCGCCTCAATTGAATGGATCATGGAAGATATGAGGAATTTCGTTCGTCCGGCGGCGTTTGACCTGGCGTGCAATCTCTTTACGTCATTTGGATACTTTAAAGATGAGCAGGACAATCTTCGAGTGCTACGAAACATTCATCAGAGCCTCAAAGAGACAGGTGTACTGATTATCGAGGTTGTGGGCAAAGAACGGCTAGCGCGAACCTGGCAAAACACAATCAGCGCCGAACTCCCGGACGGCTCATTGATTGTGCAGAGGCCTCAACTTCGGGACAACTTTTGCCGGGTTCATTCGGATTGGATCTTGATGAAAGAGGGGCGCACTCGAAGCTTCAGCTTCGAGCATACGATCTACTCTGGCCGTGAACTCAGAGATTGCCTGTTGAGCTGCGGGTTTAGGCGAGTGCAGTTATTTGGAGATCTGCAGGGGGGCGCCCTACGATCTGGAAGCCAAGCGGCTGATCGCTGTTGCCCGCAATTCCGGCGCATAGATCTGTTCCGGCTCGACCTCTACTTCCCGTGCACAAAAGTCTTGGCGGCGCCCATGTTGTCGTAGCGATCATAGACCCGCACGACCACCACATGCTCTGAGGAAGCTCCGCCGTCTTTCGCGGTTTCAGGCGTGACCTTGAAGTCGTAGCTCTCGGTCTTGGCGTCGGAGAGCTGACCGACCGGCTCGACGTACTTCCAGTCACTGGCATCCACAGAATACTCGGCACGCTTGATGGGAGAGAAACCGTCGCCGGCACGGAATGTCACATGAATCTGTCCACCCTCGAGGGATGCCGCCAGGTTCTCGATGCGCGGCGGAGTCGTGTCCACCTCAAAGCGGCGGCTTTCCTTGGTTGCCGTTAGGGCCTCGCCGGGCGAGTGCGAGGGCGCGTCCGAGGCAACCACCTTCACGGTGTAGCCGCCATCCGGCAGCAGACTGGCGTCGAAGGAGTAGGCCTTGTCAGTGAGATTATCTTTGAGGAGCAGCCAGCGGGTCTCACCGTCGCCGCGGTAGTAAAGGGAGTAGACCAGTTGGTCGTCGTTGTCATCGTGCGCGCTCCATTTCACACCGATGGAATCGCGATCATGAGAACTGGCCGGCGGGACCTCGAAATGTGATCCGGATCCGCCGAAAGAAGGTCCGCTGGAGTCCGAGCCCAGGGTGCTGCCCGATGCTTTTGGCATGGATTGATATTTCACGCCGACTTGCACGGTTATCTCGTCGATTTCGGGAGCGGCGTTCTTGGGAAGATAATTCAGGGCTACGCTGTCCACGCCCGGCGCCACGGTTCCCGCATGCAGCACCGCCTTCCACTGGGCGTAACGCGCGGGGGGGATTCCGGTTTCCGAGTTCCTAGGCAGGTCGATCTTCTTCCACGGACTCCAGTTGCGGTCGGGATTATCTACGTTACCGCTACGCGTATAGAGATCCACGTTGCCTGTGCCGCGAAACTCAACTCGCCCCCAGCGGGAGAAAATCTTGGCGTCGAATACGTCGCTTTCGTAGGTGCCCTCGGCCTCGGGGCCCGGTCCCAGCAGAAACACTTTTCCCAGGTTGCTGCTTGCGGCATACAAGCTACCACCGGGAGCCTTGGCAAATGCGGTAACCTGCGAAGCCGGCGCTTTCAGCAGATCGGAGAACTCATCGGGGCCAGTGATGGCAAATACGTGGCCGCGATTGCCGGTGCCGGCCAGAAGGCGTTCCTGGGAATCAAAAGCCAGAGCGTAGACAATGTCCTCATGGGACGTCCAGACTCTGGCGGGTGAACCATCCGGCGCAATGCGGTACACATCGGAGCCGCCACTTACTCCGCCGCCCGGGAATGGAAATGGTCCGGCCATCTGTGGAGCGCCTGGGGCGAGCGTGATCGTGCCGCCTGGGCCTTGCGGAGCCGTGCCGGCCGTTGGCGCGTTGGCGCCCATGGTCATAAGAGCTGCGGTGATACCGGACGTGTTGGTGCTGCCCCCGCTGTGCTTTTCGCCGACCGCCGCCGCGTAGATGTTTCCCGCTCGATCCAGCGCAAGGGCAGTGATCTCCTTCTTGGGCGCGCTGTAGAGAACGAATCCATCGCCCGTGGGAGAAATGCGATAAATGAGTCCACTGCCATCGGAACCGGCGATTAGATTGTCTTGCGCATCGAAGGCTAGAACACGGATATGAGTTTCATCGCTCTTGAAGAAGACCGAGTGCTCGCCTTTGGGCGTGACCCGATAGATTTCTCCGTGGTCACCGGTGGCAATGTAGAGATCGCCTGCCTTGTCCAGAGCCAAGTCCCAGATATATTTTGTGCCCGGCTCGAAATAGACGGACGAGTTCCAGGAGGGATCGACAGGCGGCGTAGCTACGTCCTTGTCCTTTTTGTCTTTGTCATTGCTGTCTGGAAGAGATCCCTGGTGGGAGTGGGGTTGCGCCCCGGCTCCGGCTTTGGGTTCCAGTTTGTAGACCTTGCCATCGGGAGCGGTGGCCGCATAGATCGTGCCTCCGGAGCCAGTCTGCAGGGCCTGCACCTGGAGTTCTTTGGGTTCAAAAATGATCGACGCCTTCCCGGCGGGCGTGATGCGGTAGACGCGAGCGGGCGCCCCGGCGGCCACGTACAGGTTGCCGGAATCGTCGGCAGCAATCGCCCAGATGTAGGTGGAAGGCGTGGCATACAGGCTCTTGAAAGTGGGGGCCAGTTCGAGGCTACCGGAGCTGCGAATGGCTACGCCGGTGGCCGTGCCCTTGGTCAGTTCTTCAAATTTCGACTGCTCCCAGCTGCGAGTACCCTCGGCGAACGCTAGCGAAACCAGGCTGAGAATGCTTACGTTTGTGAGTAAGAAAGCAATAAGAAGGAAGAAGGGAAGCTTGCGCGCACTCTGCAATTTCATACCTCGAAGTCGTTTCTAGGAAGAAGATTCAGATTATCACGCCTGCCTGATTCGAAGTGAAGGCCGGAGCTCGGCGTAACCCGGACGCAGCCCGATTCTCCGTGGTATCGTAAGATTTCATGCGTTCCTCGCGTCAGGATCTGCTGCGCTTGCTCGCTCATAAGTCTTTCCGGCTGGGCGAGTTCAAGCTCTCTTCCGGGGGCACGAGCGACTACTACATCGACTGCCGTACCACAACACTCGATGCCAAGGGTTCACGCCTGACCGGTGAGGTCTTTTCCGACGAGATCAAACAACGGGGATGGAAGCCGCAAGCCATCGGCGGCCTCACCATGGGAGCCGACCCGATCGTGGTGGCGGTTTCGGTGGTAAGCGGCGACCTGCATGGCTTTCTAGTACGCAAGGCCGAAAAGCAACACGGAACCGGACAGCGTATTGAAGGTTTTCGCGAGAAGGGCGGGCGCGTGGTGATTGTCGACGATGTTTGCACGACTGGCGCTTCCACCGTGCAGGCGATCGAAGCGGCCCGCGAATTTGGATTCGACGTGGTTGGCGCCATGTGCCTGGTGGAGCGCGAGGAAGCTAAGGGAAGGCCTAATGTTGAGAAGGCCGCGGCCCCCGCTCCGTTCGTTTCTATCTTCACGGCTCGCGATGTCCGCGCTGAACACGTCTCGCAGATGGACGACACCGCTCCCGTGATTCTTGCGGTTGCGGCCAGTTGCGAAGTCTGCGGGCAGCCGGCGGTTACCAATGCTCCGAGAAACCGCTGCGCGGCGCACAAGAATTGATTGGCTTATTGAGAACTACTTCATGATTCAGACTCTCGAATGGACTGACAATGGCGTACGCTTCATCGACCAGACGAAGCTGCCCATGGAAGAGATTTACGTCACGTGCAAGACGCACGAGCAGGTTGCCGACGTTATCCGGACCATGGTTGTCCGCGGAGCGCCGGCTATTGGCGTAGCGGCGGCCATGGGCATCGCATTGGCCGTCAAGAACTCGAAAGCGGAATCCACAGGCGACCTGAAACGTGACCTCGACCAGGCTTGCGAGCTGATCAGCAAGACCAGGCCGACCGCTGTCAACCTCTTCTGGGCCATCCGGCGGATGCAGCAGAAGTTTGAACGCGTGCGGATTCGTCCCATCGCGCAGATCAAACAAGACCTGATCGAAGAATCCCAGCGGATGCGCGCGGAAGACATTGCCGCCAACCAGGCGATGGGACGCCACGGCGCCACGCTGATGCCGAGCGAAGGCGGAGTGCTTACGCACTGCAATGCAGGCGCGCTGGCTACGGCTGGGTACGGCACCGCGCTGGGCGTGATCCGCGCGGCAGTCGAGCAAGGTAAGAAGATTCACGTCTACGCCGACGAGACCAGACCGTTCCTGCAAGGTTCGCGACTTACCGCCTGGGAGCTCAACAAGGATGGCATCCCCACGACTGTGATCTCTGACAACATGGCGGGCGCGATGATGCAGCAGGGCAAGATTGGAGCCATCGTCGTAGGCGCGGACCGGATCGCGGCCAACGGCGACGTCGCCAACAAGATTGGAACGTACACCGTCGCTGTGCTAGCCAAGGAGCACGGCATTCCTTTCTATGTGGCTGCACCGATCTCGACCGTTGACCTCGCTACCCCTGACGGAAGCAAGATTCCTATCGAGCAGCGAAACTCGAGGGAAGTCACGCATATCGCCGGGAAGCAAATGGTTCCCGACGGTGTATCGATTGAGAATCCAGCCTTCGACGTGACCCCAGCGAAGTATGTGGCTGCGATCATCACCGAGCGCGGCATTGCCCGTGCCCCTTACGGGGAATCATTGCGTGGGCTGGTTGGCCAAGAAGCCAAGGTTGAGGTCTAGATACTGTTATGTGTTGGCTGTGATGGCGGTCACATCGCGAGGGTGACGGCCGAGAGTACAGTTTTCAGTAGGTATTGTCTTTCGGGCTCCATATGGTTCGAACGTGCCATGTGGCGTTCCTGCCCTGCCGTGAGAAGATGGACCGTTCCACCGTCCAGGCGATAACCGACCGCCGGCCGGGCCAAGATGGACCCTTCGGAGGCCGATTGCATCTAACGGAACAGGCGGTGGAGCCCGAGGCGGAACAAGAGGTGCTGCTCCGGGTTCGAGGATTGAAGAAGGTTTTCCGGTCCGGCGAATCGGACCTTGTGCTCTTTGAGAATTTGTCGTTTGAGGTGAAGCGCGGCGAGATGCTAGCGATTGTGGGCGAGTCGGGAGCGGGGAAGAGTACCTTGTTGCACATACTCAGCGCTCTTGATCATGCTTCCGCGGGTGACGTATACTGCGCCCGATTGCAACTGAATGCGTTGTCGGAAGACGAGGCAGCAGAGTTTCGGAATCGCGAAGCGGGCTTCGTCTGGCAGTTTCATTACCTGCTGCCGGAATTCACGGCTGCGGAAAACGTGGCGATGCCGCTGCTAGTGCGCGGACGCACCTGGGCAGAGGCGGCGCCGGATGCTTCACGCTGGCTGCGTGAGGTCGGGTTGGAGCAACGCGGGCATCATCGCTCGGGAGAGCTTTCGGGCGGCGAGCAACAGCGGGTGGCTCTGGCACGGGCGCTCATTACCGGTCCAAAATTGTTACTGGCCGATGAGCCTACCGGGGACCTTGACGGACGGACAGCGGAAGCGGTTTTCGAATTGATCGCGCGATTACATCGCGACCACCAGCTTACCTCCCTTATTGCAACGCATAACTTATCGTTTGCGCGGCGCTGCCACCGAGTTTTGCGGCTGGAGCGGGGGCGTGTAGAGGAGATCAAGCCGGAGTCGTTGCCGGCATAGGTTCGGGGGAGCAAGATTAGTAAGACACTGTGCAAGAAACTTGAGTTAATCTGCAGCCAAAGGAGACTTGAACAGGTTCCTTCGGTAACATAATAGAAACGTTAGGGTACTTGGGTCGATGGCAGTTTGCTTGCATAATGAAACGGTGATGGGAAGCAAGAAGAAAGACGAGACCACCACCGGGCCAGGGTTTCAGTAGGGTCGAGCGGGTGCAAGCCTTCTCGGCCGGAAGGGTTCAGGGGGAAGGGGCATTATGTTTGAACGTTATACGGAGAAAGCCAGGCGCGTCATTTTCTTTGCGCGCTACGAAGCCAGCCAGTTTGGGTCTCCTTATATAGAGACCGAACACCTGCTGCTGGGGCTCCTGCGCGAAGACAAAGCCCTGACCAACCGGTTCCTGCGTTCGCACGCCTCGGTGGAGTCTATCCGCAAGCAGATCGAGGGTCACACCACGATTCGGGAGAAGGTCTCGACCTCAGTAGATCTTCCGCTAAGCAATGAGTGCAAGCGCGTGCTGGCCTACGCCGCGGAAGAAGCAGAACGCTTGTCGCACCGCCATATTGGGACCGAGCATTTGCTCCTGGGTTTACTAAGAGAAGAGAAGTGCTTTGCCGCGGAGATTCTGCATGAGCGGGGCCTGCGGCTGGCAACCATTCGCGAGGAATTGGCACGGACTAGCCAGGAAAAGGCGCAGCCGCAGCGACAACGCGAGTCATCTCTGCTGAGCGAGTTTTCCCGGGACCTTACCCAGGCGGCGATGGACAGCCAGCTGGATCCTCTAGTGGGCCGGGACGGGGAGCTGGAACGTGTGGTGCAGATTCTTTGCCGGCGTACCAAGAACAATCCGGTGCTGATCGGCGAACCGGGCGTGGGCAAGACCGCCATCGTGGAGGGCTTAGCGCAGCGCATTGCCGACGGCGAAGTGCCGTCGTTCCTGGCGGACAAGAGAATTCTGGCGCTCGATCTTTCCTTGATTGTTGCTGGAACGAAGTATCGCGGACAGTTCGAAGAGCGGCTGAAGACCATCATGAAAGAGTTGATGGAGTCGCAGAATTCCATCATCTTTATTGACGAGCTGCATACCCTGGTGGGCGCGGGATCGGCGGAAGGGTCGCTGGATGCGGCCAACATACTCAAGCCAGCCTTGTCCCGCGGCGAGATTCAGTGCATAGGAGCAACCACGCCCGGGGAATACCGGAAGTCGATTGAGAAGGACCGGTCGCTGGAGCGACGTTTCCAGGCGGTCAAAGTTCCGCCGCCGAATGAGACGGACGCGATCAAGATTCTGTTCGGCATCAAGGACCGCTACGAAAAATTCCACGCGGTCACTTATACCGACGATGCCATAAACTTTGCCGTGTCGCACTCGAACCGCTACATTCCCGACCGCTTCCTGCCGGATAAGGCAATTGACCTGGTCGATGAAGCGGGCGCGCGGGTGAAGCTGCGCCAGACGTCTCAGCCGGAAGAGATCTCCGAAGTGCAGAAGCGCATCAAGTTCATCGTGCACCGCATGGAGAACGCGATCGCGAATCATGAGTTCGAGAAGGCGCGTTTCTACTCGGACGAAGAACGCAAGGAGCGCGAGAATTTAAGGGCGCTGCGCGAGAAATATCATCTGGATGAGTCTTCTACCGGCGTAGTTGGCCGCGAGGACATCGAAGATGTGGTTTCGCGCTGGACTGGCGTCCCCATCACCTCGATCAAGGAAGAAGAGACGCAGAAACTGCTGCGCATCGAAGAAGAGTTGCACAAGCGCATCATCTCGCAGGATAAGTCAATCAGCGCGCTCGCTCGGGCCATCCGACGCTCGCGCGCGGGCCTGAAGAATCCAAACCGGCCGATCGGCTCGTTCCTGTTCCTGGGACCGACGGGCGTCGGCAAGACGGAAGTTGCACGCACGCTGGCACAATTCATGTTTGGAACGGAAAAAGCTTTGGTCCGCTTCGACATGTCGGAATTCATGGAGAAACACTCGGTCTCGAAGCTGATCGGTTCGCCTCCTGGATACGTAGGTTACGAAGAAGGCGGCCAGCTTACCGAGCGCGTGAAACGGGCGCCGTATTCGGTGGTGCTGCTGGATGAAATCGAGAAAGCTCATCCCGATGTGTTCAACATCCTGCTGCAGGTGTTTGAAGATGGCCAGCTTACCGATGGCTTGGGAAACACGGTCGACTTCAAGAATACGATCCTCATCATGACCTCGAACATTGGGGCGCGGCACCTGCAGAAGCGTGAGGGCTTTGGCTTCCAGTCGACAAAGGATGAAATGGTTTCGGGCAAGGTCGAGGAACTGGTGAAGGGCGAAGTGAAGCGGACCTTCAATCCTGAATTCCTGAACCGCTTGGATGAGATCATTCTGTTCCTGGCATTGAGCGAGGCTGATCTGATCCAGATTCTGGAGCTCATGGTTACGCAGCTCAATACGAACCTGGCGCAGAAGTCGATCACCGTGACGGTGGCGGATGAGGCCAAGAAGTGGATTCTCAACCAGACCCTCACCGACCGCACCTACGGAGCGCGGCCGCTGCGCAGGGCTTTGCAGAAATACATTGAAGACCCGTTGTCGGAGGCGCTGATTCAAGGCACGATTACCACGCGTCCGGCATTTATCGAGGTCTTCCTCGAAGACAACAAGCTGTTCTACCGTCCTGTGGACGCGGAGAAGACCGAGGGCGTGCTGCTGTACGAGAATAGCTAGCTTTCAGCTATCAGCTTTCAGGCCGTCAGCGCGAGCTGGCGGCTTTTGTTTTTGCGACCAATTCGGTTCCGAGCGAATCTGGAGATGGGACGCACTTACCGGAGAATGCCATGGACAAGGTCAACATCGCCGACAAATTCGCCAGGATTTCGGAGTACTGGAAGCCCTACATCGCCGCTGAGTTGAACGGCCAGCATGTGAAGCTGGATAAGTTGAAAGGCGAGTTCGTCTTCCATCACCACGAGCACGAAGATGAGATGTTTCTTGTAGTAAAGGGACGGTTCCGCATGGAATTTCTCGACCGGCATGAGTGGATCGAAGAGGGCGAGTTCATTGTTGTGCCGCGTGGCGTCGAGCACCGTCCTGTCGCGGACGAAGAATGCTGGCTTCTTCTGTTTGAGCCCGCCTCAACACTGAATACGGGCAACCTCGTCAATGAGCGTACGGTGGCTCAACTGGAGCGAGTTTAGAGTAGTGTGGCGGGAAGACGTAGCGATCTGCGCCTCTACGACGACTCATCGAAGAACTTATGGAGCTTACTGTTTACTCTGCAGCTTGGTGTCCTGATTGTCGGGAGGCCAAGCGCTTTCTGGCCCAGCACAACATTCCCTATAAAGACATCGACGTTGAGAGCACGCCGGGAGCGCTGGAGGAGGTCGTGAAGCACACCGGCAAGCGCGCCATCCCGCAGTTCGTGATTGATGGCGAGTGGGTGCAACCCTACGTGGCGGGCAAGGGATTTCTCTACGACAAAATGGCCAAGCGTCTGGGAGTCGGAAAGCCTTAAGTTCCGGTACCTCAAGCACCTAACGCAATCCAAGCGACTGCCTTCACTTCCGGCCCCTCAGGCCTGCTTCACCCACACGTTCACATCCTTAAGACACTTCCTGTATCCCCCTTCCGTACCGTGGAAAAGCCTTGCCAGACGCGGGAAGATGACCACTCATGTCCGAACCAGAGAAACCGCAGGAACCGAGCGAAATTGGCGAGAGCTGGCAGCAGACGGTGCAGGCCGCGCTGGGAATTGTGTTGCTGGCTGGCGCGGTAGCCATGTTCCACTACTACGCGCCGGTCGTGGCGCAGGGCGCACAGCCTGACGGACTGCAGAAGCAGGTAACCCAGCTTACGCAGCAGGTGGATCAGCTTCAGCGGGAGCAGGCGATGCCGGCGCTGGTGCTGAGCCGGTACCGGAATTCCATTGGCTACATTTATGGTGTGTACCAGGTTGGATTCCCGAAGCAGCCGGCAACGATTCGGGCACGCGTTTCCGGTACCGGATTTCTGGTCGGCGAGGGCCTGCTCGCCACCAACCGACACGTAGCCGAGCCCTGGTATGGCGATAGCGAGGCCGAAGGTCTGATGGACCATGGCGCGACCGCCATGCTGGAGAGTTTAGTAGTATTCTTTCCTGGCTCGGCAACGCCGGTGAGCTTGACGCCGGGCATAGTTTCCTCCACGGGCGACCTGGCTGTACTGAAGATCGACAACAAGGATGCGGTGCGGGGACTCGCGGTGCTGCCACTGGCCAAAGGGATTGCTTCGCCGGGAGAGCTGGTGACGGTGATCGGTTATCCCATGGGGATTGCGGGGATGGTGGCTAAGTCGCCGAGCGGGATTTACCAGCGGCTGGCTTACCGGCACAACGACATTACGGCGGCCAGCGAACTGGCGGCCCTGTCACTGATTCGTCCTTCGACCACATGCGGGCATTTGGGCGATGTGGTAGGCGACAAGTTGATCTACGATGCGCCCACGGCGCACGGCGGCAGCGGCGGTCCGGTGTTTGACTCCAATGCCGAAGTGATCGGAGTGAACTCCGCTTACATTGATGGATTCTCCGGGGGTACGCTGGGAGTGTCAGTGGACGCCTTGCGGCCACTGATCGAGGCGGTAGAAAAGAAGCCGTAAGAACTCAGCTACTTCAATCCTGAAACATTCAAGCCATCTTTCATGGGGAACCATCCCGGTTCGCGCACATGCTCGTCCTGAAATCGGCGGAGACGGGCGGCCATCACACCGCTGCGGCCCAAGTAGCCGAGCACTTTGCGATGGTCGGCGCGATCGACGACGGGGAGGCGTCCGACGTCATTGCGGAGCATTTTCGCAGCCGCCTCGGATACAAGCTCGTCGGGGTGAGTGACCACTAGCCGAGTGCTGCCAGCTTCTTGAACGGTCATCGCGCCGGAAGAATCTTTGTCGAGGGCACGGAGCATGTCGCCGCGGGTGATGATGCCCGTAAGTTGTCCAGCGTCGTCGAGAATCAGCAAAGCCTCGTGACGAGCCACGGCGGGATCGTGCCGGGCAATGCGCTCGGTCAGCGCACCCACGGTGGTGTTGGCCGGGACAGCCGGCAACTCCTGTTCCATGGTGTCAGCGACCCTGGCTTGCGATAGAACATCGGTTTCATAATCCTGATGGACACGCAAGCCGCGGCGGGCCAGCTTTTCCGTCATGATCGAGCTGTTGGGCATCAGGAGCATGGCGATGCCATCGGCGATCACGCTCACCAGCATCAGAGGCAGAACCGAGTTGTAGTCGCGCGTGATCTCGAAGGCAAAAATAATGAACGTGAACGTGGCGCGCGAGGCTGCGCCGAACACCGCGCCCATGGCCACCAGCGCGAAGGCTCCCGGAGAAAGGTGCGCCCCGGGCAGGAAGTGGTTGGCGATCATCGCGAAGAGTCCGCCCATGGCCGCGCTCCACATGAAGCAGGGCGCCAGCAGGCCACCGGAGGTGCCGGAGCCAAGCGACACCGCCAAAGCCGCGGCCTTAGCCAGCATGACGACGAGTAAGAGCTTCCAGGCGAGCTGGCCGTTGAGAATGTCGCCAATGGTGTCGTAGCCGACGCCGAGTACTCGCGGTACGAAGAAGCCGATAATACCCAGGCCAAGAGCGCCGATGGCCGGCCACCACATTTGGTCGAACGGAAGTTTCTCGAATTGATCTTCTACCCAGTAGAGGAGCTTGCTGAAGCCGACGGCGGCGAGGCCGCAAATTAGTCCTAGCGCGAGATAAAAGGGCAGTCCACGGGGAATGGCGAAATCCATCGGACCGACTTGAAACATTGGTCCCAACCCCAAAAGCTGCATATGGACGGCGGTGGCCAGGGTGCTTGCGATCACCAGGGGAATGAATGAGCGGGACTTGAATTCGAAGAGCAGGAGTTCGATGGCAAGAATCACCCCGGCGATTGGGGTGTTGAAGGTGGCTGACATGCCGGCAGCCGCGCCGCATGCAAGCAACACTTTGCGCTCGACCGCCGTCGTGTGAAAGGCTTGGCCGACGAGCGAGCCGATGGCTCCTCCAGTCTGAATGATCGGGCCTTCGGCGCCGAAGGGGCCGCCGGTGCCGATTGCGATGGCCGCCGAGATGGGCTTCAGGATGGCCACGCGGGGGGCGATGCGGCTGCGGTTGAATAAAACCGCCTCCATTGCCTCTGGAATGCCGTGGCCTTTGATTTTCGACGTGCCGTATTTGGCCATGACGCCGACGACGAGACCGCCGATTACGGGAATGACAATTACCATCCAGCCGAGGTGGTTGTGTTGCGCGCTGGAGAAATCGACTGACCAGCGACGGAAGAAGAAAAGGTTAGTGAAG
>Ga0210385_10000801_pt1 | contig 20426 bp, 18 predicted proteins | sample IncBWH26OmetaG_FD_160107 | JGI IMG/M metagenome (GOLD analysis project Ga0210385, IMG submission 160107) | Forest soil microbial communities from Barre Woods Harvard Forest LTER site, Petersham, Massachusetts, United States - Inc-BW-H-26-O ...
GTCCGGGTCATGAATTCGCACAGTACGACCACCGCAAGTTCCGCCCAGCCGGTTGGGTGGAGGCAGGGATCGACAAGCTCGAGCGCATGCGTCCCTATGCCGAGCGTCATGGGTTGACGCTGCTGCAACTCGCCTGCCAGTGGAACCTTGCGCACCCGGCCGTCCGCTGCGTGGCGCCCACGCTGATTCAGGAGAGCTCGAGGTCCGCTACCGCGCAAGCAAAAGCAAAAGCAAAAGCAAGCCAAACATCGCGGTCTGGCCTTCCAAAGGCAATCGAGGACAAGCGCACCGAGCTCGGGGCGCTGCCCGCGCAGCCGTTGCTCAGCGAGGCCGAGGTTGCCGAGCTGCGCGCGATCGGCGACAACAGTGGCTCGATGATGCTGAAGGGAGCAAGCGTCGAATACGAGGGTGAGCGACTTGCCGACCGCTGGCAGCTCGACGAGCAGCTCCGCCGGCTGGCCGCACGCTGGGAGATCGCGCCGCGGCGCGATCTCGTCAAGCTCAGCTGAGAACCGGCCAGAAGAACCAGCCAGACGCTCAGGCAGACGGTCGCTCGGCAGACACAGACGTTGGCGAAACAGCTCCCGCCCAGTTCTCCAGGAAGGCCTCGCATTCCTCCACGTCGAGCGGGCGTGCGAACAGGAAGCCCTGGCCGGTGTCGCAGCTCTCCTCGCGCAGCAGGCTGAGCTCCTGGGCTTGCTCGATGCCCTCGGCGAGTGTCTCGATCGAGAGCGACTTGCCGAGCTGCACAAGTGTCCTGATCAGCGTCTCACCTTCGGCGTCGTTGCTCATTTTCGAGATGAACGAGCGGTCGATCTTCAGAGCGTCGACCGGGAAGCGCTGCAAGTAGGCAAGCGAGGAGTAACCGGTGCCGAAGTCGTCGATCGCGACTCGCACCCCGATTTCCTTGATCGATGCGAGGCGACCGGCTGTCTCCTCGGCGTTGGCCATGATCGTCGTCTCGGTGATCTCGATCGTCAGCTGCTCGGGCTCCAGACCGGACTCGCTCAGGGCATCTCTGACCTCGTGGACGAACTCGTCGCGGTCCAACTGTCGTGCGGCAACATTGACGGCGATGCCGACCTCACGACCGGCGTCGCGCCATTCGGCGCCCTGACGGCAGGCCTCGCCCAGAACCCATCTTCCGACCTCGACGATCAGGCCTGTCTCCTCCAGCAGCGGCACGAAGTCGTCGGGCTGAACGATGCCGCGCGTGGGATGGCGCCAGCGAATCAGAGCCTCCATACCCGTGGGCACCATTTCGCGCAAGTCGAAGGTGGGCTGGTAGACGACGAAGAACTCGTCTTTCTCGAAGGCGTCGCGCAGGTCCATCTCCAGTTCCATGCGGCTTTGGACGGCATCCTGCATGCCCGACTCGAACACCACGTAGCCGTTCTTGCCGTCCCACTTGGCGCGGTACATGGCGATGTCGGCGTCGCGCAAGAGCTCTTCGGCGGTGGCCCTCTCGCCCATCGCAACCCCGACGCTGGCGGTGACGACCAGGCGCGTGTTCTCTGCACCCTTCAGTTTGAAGGGCTGCTTGAGCGCGCCGAGCAGCCGCTCGGCGATCAGCTCGGGGCCGGCGGCAAGCGACATGCCTTCGGCGACGACCACGAACTCGTCGCCACCGAGGCGCCCGAGCGCATCGATATCGCGCACGACCGCCTCCAGACGCGCCGCCACGGCACGCAGCAACTGGTCGCCGATGCCGTGTCCGAGCGTGTCGTTGATGTGCTTGAAGTTGTCGAGATCGACGAACAGCGCAGCCACAGGTGTCTGGTTGCGTCGCGCGCGCACAAGCATCTGCTCGACGCGGTCGAGGATCAGCGTGCGATTGGGCAGGCCCGTGAGCGCATCGTGAGTCGCCATGAAGGCAAGCTCCTCCTGGCGGCGATGCAGCTCCTCGTGGGCACGACGGCGCTCGACCTCGAAGGATTGGCACATGCGCACGAGCGTCACGTCGAGGCTGCGCTGGAGCATCGAGAGCGCCCGGTCGAGAGCCGTCTCGGAGAGCTCGAGCTGGGCGCCTATCTCACAGATCACATCCGCGGCGGCGTCGCGCCAGCGCAGGCAGCGCTTGGTGACCTCGTTGAGCGGCGCTGCCCGTTGCGCGGCGAGCTGGCCGAAGATGTTCCACGACTCGTGGCCAACCTCGCGCGCCACCTCGGCGCCCTCGCCGGCGGTCCACCTGGCGAACGCGACGGTGGAGACCGTGCCGACCTTGACGAAGCTCTCTTCGACGATCGGCTCGAGCACGACAGCCGATTCCTCGTTGCGCCTGACGATGCCGCTCACGACATCGTCGGTTCGCCCGTTGAGCATCTCGCCGAGGCGCTTGAGCTGATGCTCCAGCTCCATGCGGGCAGCCACGGAGGCCTGCTCGCCCTCAGATCCAATCTTTGGGATTGTCATGGACGAATGCGTCGGCACATGAGCCCGATACCTTGAGTCCAAGGGCCGACCCTGAACGCAATGCCGGCCTTCAGCGACCCTGAAAGCGTGGCGCGCGCTTGCCGAGGAAGGCCGAGATGCCCTCCTTGGCGTCTTCGCTGCCGAAGGCGGTAGCGAAGCCGCGCTTCTCCGCCTCGATGCCCGCGTCGAGATCGCCGGCGCCGGAGACGCGCTTAATCTGCTCCAACGCCACAGGCGCCTGACCCGCCAAGCGGCGTGCCCAGGAGAGAGCCGTGTCGAGCAGTTCGTGATCCTCGACCATGCGGTTGACGAGCCCCAGTTCGAAGGCCTCTTCGGCCATGATCGGGTCGCCGACCAGGTTCATCTCCAGAGCCTTGTTCTCGCCTACGAGCCGCGGCAGCCGCTGGGTGCCGCCGAAGCCGGGGATGATGCCGAGCTTGATCTCCGGCTGGCCGAAGATGGCGGAGCGCGCGGCGATGCGTACGTCGCAGGCCATCGCGAGCTCGCAGCCACCGCCGAACGCGAGCCCGTTGACGGCCGCGATCGTGGCGATTCCAGCCGAGCCGAATTCGCGCAAGAGCGCATGAGCGGCGTGAATCAGCTGCTCACCCGCCTGCTCGTCCATTGCGGTGAACGCCTTGATGTCGGCACCCGCGCTGAACAGGAACGGGTTGGAGGAGGCGATTACGAGCGCGTGCACGTTCGTGTCCTTGACCTTGCTCCAGACCTTGCCGAGGTCCTCGATCGCCTGTGGGGAGATCGAGTTCATCTGACCGTTGGCAAGCCAGGCGATCGCGACGCCGTCGGGGCGCGTCTCGAGCTTGACGACCTCGGCCGGCTGCTCTGCGTCGGGCTGGGGGTAGGCGTAAAAGCCCTGGCCGCTCTTCTGCCCCAGCCGGCCCTGCGCCACCAGACGGCGCAAGATCGCCGGCGGGGTAAACCGCTCGCCGTAGCGCTCGGCGGCGTTCTCTAGGCGCTCGAGCACCGAGTCGAGCCCTTCGACGTCGGCCTTCATGAACGGCGGCATCAGGCCGCGACGGGGGTCGAGGCCGGCGCCGGCCATCATCCCGAAGTCGATGTCGCGGTGAGTGGCAACGCCCTCCTGCAAGACGAGCGCGGCCTCGACGAATGTCTTGAGCGTGAGCAGCTCGACGATCTCGGCCACGTCGGGGTTGGCGTCGCCTTTGAGGTTGGCCTCACCCGCGGGGCTGTAGACGCCGTCGCCGCCGGTCTTGGCGCCAAGCTTGCCTTCGGAGACGAGCTTTTGCATGCCCTTCGGCACATAGAAGCGCTCGTCGCCGTAAGCGTCGGCAACGTGTTCGGCCACGTGCAGCACCGTGTCGAGACCGAGCAGGTTGACGAGGAAGTAGGGACCCATCGGCACCACTCCGGCCGCACCGATGCCCTCGTCCATCGCCTTGATCGAGAGTTTCTTCTCCTCCTGCTCGCGCCAGATCTCAGACATTCCCGCCATCAGGATGCGGTTGACCACGAAGCCGGGAACCTCCAGGCAGGCGATCGGCTGCTTGCGGATCGCCTGAGCAAAAGTGAGCGCGGCGGTGACGGTTTCAGGTGAGGTCTCGTCACCCTCGACGATCTCCACGAGCGGCATCACCGAAGCGGGATAGAAGTAGTGGAAGCCGACGACCTTGTCGGGGCGCAGCGTGGCCTCACCAATCTCCCCGATCGACAGCGAGGAGGTATTGGAGGCGAGGATCGCGTGACCGGGCGTGACCGCGTCCAGCTCGGCGAACACCGCCTGCTTGATCTCCATGCGCTCGGGCACCGCCTCGATCACGAAGTCGACGTCGCCGAAGGCAGCGTATGAGGTCGTGCCGTCGATGCGCCCGAGGATCTCCTCGATCTGGGCGGCGCCCTGCTCGGCGGTGATGCGCTCCTTCTTGACGCGCTTGCCAACCTGGCCCTCGGTCACTTTGCGTGCCTCGTCCAAGCCCGCCTGCACGAGATCCTGATTGATGTCCTTGAGCACGACCGGGAAGCCGGCTGCGGCGATCGTCTGCGCGATCTGCCCGCCCATGGTGCCCGCCCCGACGACGGCGGCCTTGAACACGAACATGCTGGTCTCCTCTGGTTAGGTAGTGCGGAGCGGGACCGGCGAGCCGATTAGACGGTCGCCGGCTCCTCGACGCGGCGCGGAAGCAGCGTTTCGCGTGCGATCACAAGACGCTGAATCTGCGAGGTGCCCTCGTACAGCTGCATGATCTTGGCGTCGCGGAAGAGCTTCTCGACCGGGTACTCCTTGATGAAGCCGTAGCCGCCGTAGACCTGCACGGCGTCGGTGGCGATCTTCATCGCGGCGTCGGCGGCGAAGCGCTTAGCGTGCGAAGAAACGAGCGTGTTGCGCTGACCGCTGTCCAGCAGGTACGCCGACTTCCAGGTGAGTAGGCGCGCGGCCTCGATTTCGGTGGCCATATCGGCGATCATGAACTGGATCGCCTGGTGCATCGCGATCGGCACGCCGAACTGGACGCGTTCGCGCGAATAGTCGGTGGCGAACTCGAACGCGGCGCGGGCGATACCGGTCGCCATCGCGGCCACTCCCGGGCGTGTGCGGTCGAGCGTCATCATCGCGAGCTTGAAGCCGGCGTTTTCCTCGCCGAGCAGGTTCTCAGCGGGGACCTCGACGTCGTTGAAGGAGATCGTGGCGGTGTTGGAGGCACGCTGTCCGAGCTTGTCCTCCTTCTTGTCGACCACGACCCCCCAGTCGCGCTCGACAACAAAGGCCGAGATACCTCGGTGGCCGGCCTCCTTGTCGGTCTTGGCGTAGACCGTGTAGTAGTCGGCGTAGCCGCCGTTGGTGATGAAGCACTTGGAGCCGTTGATGACGTACTTGTCGCCTTTCTTGACGGCCGTCGTGCGCATACCGGAGACGTCGGAGCCCGCGTCGGGCTCGGTCAGGCAGAAGGAGGCGAGCTTGGGCGCTTCGGTGAGCATGCCCAGGTACTTCTTCTTGGTCTCCTCAGAGCCACCGAGCGCGATCGGCGCGGTTGCAAGGCCGTTGCAACCGAGCGAGGTCTGAATGCCGGAGCAGCCCCAGGAGAGCTCCTCCTCAATCAGGCAGCCATCGAGGTAGCCGGCGCCGGGTCCGCCGTACTCCTGGTCGATGTGGGTGTTCATCAGACCTACGTCCCAGGCCTTCTGGATGATGTCCGCCGGCCAGGTGCCGTCCTTGTCGTACTCCCAGGCGACCGGCCGGATCTCTTTCTCGGCGAAGTCGTGGGCCATTTCGCGAAGGTTCTTCTGCTCGTCGGTGAGCGTGAAATCGACCATGGTCTGGTGTTCTCCTAGGACGGGCGCGGGGAATAGATTGACTGGTCAGTCAACCCAGAGAGTATCGAAGTAGGCCACAATCAGACGATGGAACCGTTCACAGTCGTAGTGGTCGGCGCGGTGGTGCTGTTCGTGCTCGTCGGCATCGGCTCGTTCCTTGCCGGGGGCAGCATGTATGACAAGATCGGCGAAGGCGGTCTTTCGATGGGCCAGAGCAGCTCAGGGCCGCCACCGAACTCGCCGTTGGCTCGTGCCGAGCGCGAGCAGGAGATCCGCCAGATGCTGCAGGCACGCAGCGACAGACAGGTGCGCCAAGGCGGTGTAGCGCTTGACATCGACGCCGAGCTCGCGCTGCTAGAAGAGCCGACGGATGGAACACCTGTCGGCAAACACGACATTGGGCTGACCGAAGAGGTGCGCCAACTCGTGACAGCGCGCAACGAACGCAGGGTGCGCAGTGGCGAAGAGCCGATGGACGTCGAGTCAGAGGTTCGAAGAACCCTCGAAGAACTCGACCCCTGAGGGCCGTTGACACTGCGTGCTACGGCGTCCTCCCTCCCTCATGTGCTAAAGCACATTTCGGTCAGTGCGTCCTTGTATCACTTGGTCAACAGCCCTCAGAAGCCATTGATCGCAAGACAAGAATCAGCCTCCGGAGAGTTCTTCGAGTGTGCCCGAGTTCGTGCCGGAGCCCGAGGTGCCCTCGAGCACGCCGACGAGCTGTTGCAGCGCCGGGAGCAGCTGGCTCGACGGCTCGACGTTTGTCGGCGCGCTGATCGTCTGCTTTTTGTTGAGGTCTGAGAATTCGAGCTGGACTGTGAGATTGGCGTTGCTGAGACCGTCGAACAAGCCCTGCGTCTGCGGCGTGCCCGTGATGGCCGCCGTGACTTCCAGACGGCGCAGCATGTGGTCGCTCGCGCCCGTGTAGACATCGACGTGGGCGGACTTGATCGATTTGGCCAGTTCATTGATGATGGTTGGCGACAGTGTGCCCCCGGCACTCGAAGCTCCCGGCACCGAGTCCAAGCCAAGCGAGCTGCCGGCCTGCGAGAGTTTGGTCACATCGGCCAGGAAGGCGGGTATGTCCACCGCCGCGATTAGATGAATCGTGGCTTCGCCGCCTACCGTGACGTTGCCGACCTTGGTCGGATTCGACAGCCAACGACCCGGTTCGATGCCTAGTGAGGAGAAGGTCGAGCGGACCTTCGCGCTTGACGCCTTCTTGGTGGCTTGCGCGTAGCTTGCTTCGAGCGCCTTGTACGTATTCGACGGAGTCGAGAACCACGTGCCGGCCAGCTCGACGAACAACGCCGAGCCGGTCGAGGTGGCGCCCGCTTGGAGGGTGTGACCGGCGGCGCCGAGCTGCAGCTGGAGGGCAAAGCGAGGGAGCTTGCCGACACCGACGCTTTCAAACGGGCCGCTGAGGGTCACCGCGAGTGGTTTGGTCGACGCGCTCGATCCTGTGCTCGATCCGCCGGCGCCGAGCGCCAAGGAGAGCTTGACGTTGCCGCTTTCGATTTGCTTGTGCCCGGAGAAGGTTTCGTCGAGCAGCGCCTGGGCGCTGCCGGAGGAGTCGCCGCCGCATGCCGAGAGCAGGCAGCCACAGAAGATTGCGAGCAGCAGCGCAACTGCTGCTCGTACGGTTGTGTTCTTCAGGAGTGTCCTCAACGCTTCGACCCGGTCGGCGCGCTGCAACGTTTGCTGCGACGCCCGACGCGGATGAGCCTAGCATCAGGCCGATGCATTCCAAGCCACTGCGCGCCCGCGTCCAGGGGACGAGATCGCGTGTTCGCCCCAGCGGGCACCTGCTTGCGCTTGGGCTCGCTGTTGTGGTACTGGCGAGCCTGACCGTACTTGCCGGCGGCGCTGGCGCCACCGGGCGCGTGACCGTGACCGCTGCGCTTCAGCGGCTGCAGCAGAGTGGCGCGATCACTCAGGCCACCTACGCCAAGTACCAGGGGGCCTTCAGTGCAGCCAAGAGCTCGCTGCGCAAACTATCCGGGACTCGGGCGGCCGAACTCGGTGCGGTGATGGCCAACGTCGAAGCGATGGCCTCGAGCAACCAGCTGATCCCCTCGCGTCTTCCCGTCGTTTTCACCACGCTCGAACGCAACCGGCAGTGGTGGACGACCGAACGGCTTTTGGGCGCCGACCAGCGCGTGTACTTCAGCGGCAGCAAGCTGGTTTGGGAGTACTACCCCGGCCAGGGCATCGAGATCCAGTGGCTGGCGACGTTCGGCAAGGCAAACGCCTACTTCCTCGACAAAGAAATCACGACGTTGAAGGAAGTGCTCAACGAAGCCATTGCGCTCGCCACTCAGCGCGCCGGTGGGATCGCCTGGGAATACATGTTCCAGTTCGACGGCGGGCTTCCGCCCTGGACCAGCGGGCTCTCGCAAGGGACGGCGCTGCAAGTCTTCTCTCGCGCTTGGAGCGTGACCCACGAACAGGTCTACCTGACTGCCGCACAACAGGCGCTTGGCATCTTCGAGCAGCCGCCGCCTGTCGGCGTGAGGGTCGCTACCCCCGCCGGCGCTCATTACCTGGAGTACACATACGCACCAAGCGAGCGGATCCTCAACGGCTTCATCCAGAGCCTCGTCGGGCTCTACGAATACACGAAGCTGACCAAGGATCCCCTGGGCCAACAGCTGTTCGAAGCCGGCGACGCCGAGGCGCGCGCGGAGGTGCCCCACTACAACACCGGAGCCTGGTCGATGTATGACCAGCATTCCGAATCGGATCTCAATTATCACGAACTGCTTGCGGAATTCCTCGAACACCTGTGCGAAAAGACGAGCAAGGGCGAGCCGTTGACGCCGACCACCGGGCAGATTCCGGGCGACCAGATCTACTGCACGACGGCCAAGGAATTCCGTGCGGACGAGAAGACGCCGCCCGCGATCGAACTGCTGACACAGAGCGTGCGCACGGGCGAACGTGCCGGCGTACAGATCAAGTTGTCGAAGGTCTCGAGCGTCAGCATGGTCGTCAAGCTCGGCGAAAAGACCGTCTGGACCAACGGCGCGACCGTCGAAGGCGGCAAGCCGCGGCTGCTGTGGGTGACGCCCTCGAAAGCTGGGACCTACTCGGTTGGGCTCAAAGCCGTCGACCTTGCCGGCAACGAAGAAGTCGCGACAGGGACGATCGTGGTTAAGACTTCCTCCAAAGGAGGGGCTAAGAGCGCCCGTGCAGCAAAGTTCGCGCCGTTGGAGCGTATCTCGCCTCCGGCGCGGCGGCAGCCTATTCTTTGAGCCTGCCCATGCCGGACGCTGTGCCCCATACCTGGATCCTGACCGCTTCGCCCGAAAACCACGAGGCCACGCGTGCCCATGGCTTCAGCGTGATCGGGATCAAGGAGCGCAACCGCCCGCGTGCACTGCAGATCGAGCCTGGGGATCGCATCGTCCTTTACCTGACGAAGGTGATGAGCTTCGCCGGCAGCATCGTCGTCACCGGTGAGATGTACGAGGACCGCACGAAGCTGTGGCCCGGCAAGCCCGGCAAAGCCGACGCCTACCCCTGGCGCTTTGCCACCGAGCCCGAGATCGTGCTGGAGCAGGACGAGTGGGTACCGGCTGAAGAGCTCGCGACCAAGCTAGAGCACATCCGCAAGTGGCCAGCCGAGCACTGGAAGCTCGCCTTCCAGGGTCAGCTGCGGACGATCAGCGAGAAGGACACAAAGCTGCTGGTCAAGCGGCTTCGCAAGGCCGCGGTCACCCATGCTTGACCCTCTGGCAGGCAACGGCTGAGGCCTGACCAAGCTTGGGGCATGCCATATGCCTGCGGCGGCAAACTCCCCGATAGCCGCTAGCTCGTGAGGGACTTCAGCCGGTTCGCGGCGGGACTTTCAGAGCCGAGTATGCGCTCGAGCCATATGACGGCCCGCGGCAGCTCCAATGCTCCCGCGGCGACGATCTCCTCTATGTCGGCCCAGTCCTTCGTGCGATCGAACAGTGCCTTGAACACAGCCAGAGCGGTGCAGTCGAGCACTGGAATCGTGCGGCCTTCGAACGGCACTGAGCGCACGCCGTCGGCTACCTCGGCGTGAAACCTGTGGATGTCGAGGAACACGTCGATTGGCGTGTCCTCCCACCAGACCCTCACCTGGCCCTCGCTTGCAGCCGTGAAGACGTCGGTCTCGGTGACCGTGACCGGGCCGGGAAGGGCAGACAGTGCCTCGCCGGCCCTCGTTGGATCTACGAATACGTTGACATCGAGGTCGCGTGTGCCGCGCGGCTCTTGCGTGCAGTATGCGAGTGCGATCGCGCCGCCGAAAGCGTGCGGCAGCTCAGCGGTGGTGAGGGCATCGTGGACCGCCAGCAGGCGACTGCCCAGCAAGCTCATCGCGCCAGGCGAGCAAGCGACGGGTACGCGAGCGGCCCTCGCCGGCGCGCCGGGAGCGCCTCGGCCAGATCGAGAACCTGAGCAAGTATGCGCGCCGCACGCGCCGGGTCTACCGGGGGTGCTGCCGATCCGAGTCGTAGCTCCAGACCACCGGCCGCGGCCAGCCTCGCGAGCGCATCGACACCCGGCTGACGATGGCCGTGCTCATAGGCGCTCACCACAGACCTCGTCAATCCCGCCCGTCGCGCGAGCTCGGCCGGACGCAGGCCGCTGCGTCGCCGAATTTCGCCGATCAATTGTGGGGCCACCATCGTGATCATCATACAGCCAATGTTAGCGAATTCGCTAACAAGTCAAGTTGTTTTGCGGGATCGGCGCGCACTTTGACGACCAACGCTCGACACAGGCGGACTCGATACTGCTGCTCGCGGGCGACTTCGATCTTGCGCTGCACCGCGCCATACAATCGATCTATGCCGTACGACGCCCCCAGCTGCGCACGCGTATGACGCGCATAACACGCGCCTGGGGGGCGCTTGCGCCCGAGCAGCGCATCGCCACGGTGTCGGCGCTGGCATTGCTCGTCACGATGTTCCTGCCTTGGTATGACCTGCAGTCGCTGGACCGCAAGAGCGACGCGATCTACTCGCACTCGATCAGCGCCTTCGGCGACGTATCGTTCGTGGAGGCCGCTGTGTTCCTAGTGGCGGCCGGTGTGGTCGCGCTGATGTTCGCGCGTGCCGAGCGACGCGACTTCCACATGCCCGGCAGCGACGGTGCTGTCGTGATGGCCGCCGGCGCTTGGGCTGCCCTGTTGATCTTCTACCGCGTCTTCTCGCGCCCCGACGGCCACGGCTATCCCGTCGGCATCGAATGGGGGTTCTTCCTTGCGTTCGTAGCGGCCGGCACGCTTGGCTACGCCGGCTGGCGCATGCGCGCCGCGAACACGCCCGAGATGCCGCTGATGCGTCCCCGAGGGAGTCGACGACGCACATCCAGCGACGAGGACATCACGGCCGTCACTCCTTCCCCACGACGTACCTCACGTGCGAGACCGGTCGCGATGCGGCCCTCCCCGCCTCCGGCGGAGGACAGCCCACCCCCGACGCGGGACTCCGACCCATCCAGAGACATCACAACGGTCGTGGAGCACGACTCCCATCCGTCCGAGGACATCACAACGGTCGTGGAGCACGACTCCCATCCGTCCGAGGACATCACAACGGTCGTGGAGCACGACTCCGATCCCTCCGAGGACATCACAACGGTCGTGGAGCAGAGCCCCCGAGCACCTCGAAGCACCAACCCATCCCCCACATCCAGACGGCCCACCGCTCCACCCAAGCGGCCCCGCTTTCCTCCCGGCCCTTCCGAGCAGCTTTCCTTCGACGACTCGCCCGCCGAGCCGGAGGAGCATTGAGGGACCCCTATCATTCTCCCGACGATGCCTCCTGAGGGACCCCTCTCCTCCGCCGAGGTCGCCGACGGCCTGAGCTCGGTCGGCTACCTACCGAGCGAGTCGACCGCGCTTGTCGCCTTCCTCGCCACCAAGCTCGGCAAGCCCGTGCTCGTGGAGGGGCCGGCCGGCGTCGGCAAGACCGAGCTGGCCAAGGCACTGGCGCGGTATCTGGGTCGCGAGTTGATTCGCCTACAGTGCTACGAGGGGCTGGACGAGGCCAAGGCCCTATACGAGTGGAATTACCGTAAGCAGCTGCTACGCATCCAGGCCGAGGCGTCTGGCACCGGCTGGGAGGCCGTCCAGGAGGACATCTTCGGCGAGGAGTTCCTGCTCGCGCGGCCCTTGATGAGCGCGATCGCCTCCGAGCAGCCAGTGGTCCTGTTGATCGACGAGATCGACAAGACCGACCAGGAGTTCGAGGCGATGTTGCTCGAGGTGCTTTCGGACTTTCAGATCTCGATCCCCGAGCTCGGCCGTGTCACCTCCACCACCCACCCAGTGGTGCTGCTTACCTCGAATAACTCGCGCGAGCTCACCGAGGCGCTTAAGCGCCGTTGTCTGTACCTATGGCTCGACTATCCCTGCCTCGAGCACGAGCTCGCGATCGTCAAGCTGCACGCACCCGACCTGTCCGACGCGGTGGCGCGCCGACTGGTCGAGGTGGTGGGCATGGTGCGCGAGCTCGACCTCAAGAAGCCCCCTTCGATCGCCGAGTCGATCGACTGGGCACGCGCGCTGCTCCTGCTCGGCGCACAGGACATCGACGCGACCACCTTCAACGAGACGATGTCGGTGATCGTCAAGCACCGCACCGACATGGACATCGTCGCCGAGCGCGTCGGGCTGAAGCTGGCCGAGGCCGCCGATGTCCAACCAGCCTGAGGGCATAGCCGCCAGCCTGCTGGAGTTGGGGGAGCAGCTGCGCGCTGAGGGGGTCGCGGTCGGCACCTCGGAGTTGCTGGACGCCTTTGCGGTACTGCGCGAGATTCCCTGGACAGCGCAGGGCGAGTTTCGCGAGGCGCTGGCCGCGACGCTTGCCAAGAGCCAGGACGACCGACGCATCTTCGAGCTTGTGTTCGACCGCTTCTTCTTCCGTGCGGTGGAGATCGCCGCGGTGCGCGAGGGGGTCGACGAGGGCAACACGTCATCGGCCGACCTCGGCGAGCTATCGGAAACCGAACTCGATGCGCTGCGCATGCAGATCGCCGCCGCGCTTCGCGACGGCGCCGAGGGCGCCATGCGCGACCTCGCACGTATGGCGATCGCCACCTTCGGCCAAACCGAGCAGGGCAGCGGCGTGATCGGCGTGGACGTGCAACGCATCCGCCGCGCGCTCGGTCTGCGTGCCGAGCCCCAACCCGACCTTCCCTCTGACGACCCCCGCTCAGGCGGCGTGCCGCGCGACGCGCTGCGCCGCTTCGAGGCGCTGATGCGTCGCGAGCTGGAACGCCGGCAGGTGCAGCGCTCCGGGCGTCTTCCTGCTGCTCGCCCGTTGGGCGAGCTCGACCGCGCACTGCCCTCCGGCCCACTTGCGGACCTCGCGGCGGTGCACCGTGTTGTGGCGCAGCTGCGCAGACGCCTGGCCACGCAGGGCAAGCAGAATCGCGGACACCGCCACCACGCGCACGTGGACGTGCGTCGTACGATGCGCGCTTCCCTGCAAACCGGCGGCGTCCCCGTAGAGCTGCGCTTTCGCCCGCGCCGCCCGCGCCGCCCGGAGATCTATGTGCTGTGCGACGTCTCCACGAGCGTCACCTCCGCTTCGGTGTTCTTCCTGTCGGTGCTGCACGCATTGCACGACTCGTTTCGCAAGATGCGCTCGTTCGTGTTCATCGAGCGCATCAGCGAGGTCACCGACGTGTTCGAGCACGAGCGCGATTTCCGCGCGGTGAGCGAACGTATCTCGAGCGACGCCGGTGTGGCCGACATCTCCGGCTACACCGACTATGGGCGTGTCTGGTCCGAGCTCCTGGATCTGATCGCCGACGATATGAGCCCACGCGCAACCGTAATCGTGCTCGGCGACGCGCGAACCAATGGCCGCGACCCGCGCGCCGACCTCTTCGGCCAGGTGGCCGCGCGCGCCGGACGCACTTTCTGGCTGAACCCCGAGCCGCGCCTGTACTGGAATTACGGCGACTCGGTGATCGCAGCCTACGAGCAGTACTGCACGGCGTTCGAGTGCTGGACGACCGCGCAACTCGAAGATTTCGTCAAGGCCTTGACGCGACCGGTCGTGAGCGCCTAGCGCTAGCATCGAAGGCCAGCAAGACAATCAGGGGAGCTGACGGAAGTCGGCTGAGATGGCGCATGCGACCCGGCGCCGACCCTTCGAACCTGTGGGGTAATGCCCGCGGAGGGAGCGCTGTGCAGACCCAAGTGAAGTCCCGCGAACGCCAGGCGCACGACGCACGCAGCATGAGCGACGTGGTCAGCCTCGGCAACGTGCGCCGCGCCTACGTCGATCGTCGTGGTGAAACCGTGCAGGCGCTTACCGACATCTCGCTGCAAGCGGCTCGCGGAAGCGTACTGGCGGTGGTGGGCCCGAGCGGCTGCGGCAAGACGACGCTGCTGGAGCTGATCTGCGGACTGCAACAGCCCGACAGCGGCAGGATCCAGTGCGAGCCGGCGGTACTGATGCCTCAGCGCGACCTGCTGCTGCCTTGGCTCAGCGCTGTAGACAACGCGGCGCTTGCACTGCGAATCGCGGGTGTCCAGCGCGCGCGGGCGCGCAAGCGGGGCGCAGGCCTTTTCGAGGAGTTGGGCCTCGCGGGCTTCGAGAGCGCGCGCCCATACGAGCTCTCGGGCGGGATGCGCCAGCGCGTGGCATTCGTGCGCACGCTGCTCTCCGGCAAGCCTGTGCTGTGCCTGGACGAGCCCTTTGGCGCACTCGATGCGATCACCAGGCAGGAGATGCAGGAGTGGTTGACGGGCGCGCTCGTGCGTGAGCCGCGCACCGTGGTGCTCGTGACGCACGACGTCGAGGAGGCAATCGTGCTCGCCGACCGCGTTGCGGTCCTCTCCCCCCGTCCGGGGCGCGTCGTGGCCGAGCTGAACGTGGACCTACCCCGCCCGCGCTCGCGCACCGACGCGACGGTGATCGAGTTGCGCGAGCGGGCGATGCAGACACTGGCCGCGAATAGGGCCCCATGAGACGCGGGTTTGCAAACGTGCTGCCCCCGCTGCTGCTCGGGCTCGCTTTCCTCGGCGCTTGGGAGCTGTATGTGGACCTTCAGGGCGTGGACCCATTGTTGCTGCCGGCACCGCATGCGATGTTCGCCGAAATGTGGAACAACGCCGGCCTGCTGTGGTCGAACTTCACGATCACAGCCAAGGAGGTCGTATTCGGGCTCGCTTTGGCGCTCCTCGGCGGCTTTGCGATGGCCGTAGCAATTCACATGTGGACGCCGATGCGTCGCGCCATCTATCCGCACACTGTCGGCTCGCAGGCGATCCCGATCGCGGTGATCGCGGCGCCGCTGTGCTTTTGGTGGGGCTTTGGCATCTTTCCGAAGCTGGTCGTGATCGCGTTGATCTGCTTCTTCCCGGTGGTCGTGACCACCGTCGACGGACTTGCGGCGGTCGATCCCGACCAGCTCAAGCTGTTGCGTACGCTCGACGCCTCGCGCTGGCAGGCGTTTCGCTTCGGCGAGCTGCCCGCGGCGTTGCCCGCGGCGCTCAGCGGAGCGCGGATCGCGCTCGCCGTTGGCGTGATCGGAGCGTTCATCGCCGAGACCTCGACCCCTACCACCGGCCCCTACGCGGGCCTGGGACGCGAGATCACCTCGGATTTGACGGCCTTGCAGACATCCCGCGCATATGCCGCCACAGCCGTCTTGTTCGTGTTTGCAATCAGCTGTTTCTACGCACTGACCATCGCCGAGCGAAAGCTCTCGCCGTGGGCCAATCAACCAAGAGGAGAGATCCGTTGAGAGCATCGTCAAGCGTCCGCCGTGCCGCCCTGCCTGCCTCCCGCTACGGATGGTCCCTGCTGGTCGCCTGCGTCTGCACCGTCGTACTGGGCGGGTGCGGGACCAAGCAGGACGTCGTCTCGGCGCCTGGGACGAAGCCGTTCACGGTGATGCTCGACTGGTTCCCCAACGCCGACCACGCGTCGTTGTACACGGCTATCGCACATGGGTACTTCAACTCTGTGGGTCTGGATGTGCGTCCGATCGTGCCCAGCGAATCGGCCGAACCGTTGAAGCTGCTTGCCGCCGGCAAGGTGGACATGGCGATCTCCTATGAGCCGCAACTGCTGCTCGCTCGTGACCAGGGGCTGAAAGTGGTGTCGATCGGCGCGCTCGTGCAGCGTCCACTCACCTCGATCATCGCGCTGCCCTCGGCGCATGTGAGCAAGGTCGCAGACCTTGCCGGCAAGCGCGTGGGCACAGCGGGAATCGCCTACCAAGCGGCCGAGTTGCACACCGCGCTGAGAGCCGCTGGCGTGAACCCTGACTCAGTCACAGAAAGCGACGTCGGCTTCAACCTCGTGCCGGCGATGCTCTCGGGCAAGGTGGCGGCCACGCTCGGCGGCTACTGGAACTATGAGGCGATCCAACTGCGCCAGATGCACAAGAACCCGGTGGTGATCCCTATCGACCAAGCCGGCGTTCCGACCTACGATGAGTTGGTGCTGGTGGTGCGCTCCGAAGAGGCGCGTACAGACGGTGTGGACATGCGTGCCTTCCTGCAGGCGCTGACACGTGGCGAGCAACAGGTCCGCGCGAATCCGTCGGCGGCGGCGTCACTGATCGTAAAAGCCAACCCTTCCGCTGAAGAGAAGCTGCAGCTGGCCTCGATCGAAGCGACGCTTCCGGCTATGCTGCCAAGCGATCACTCAAAGCCCTACGGCTGGCAAGATCCGTCGGCGTGGGCAGCATTTGGGCACTGGATGTTCACGCAGGGCCTGATTCGCTCAGATCCCAACGCCGCCGGACTGCCGCCATTCACCAACGAGTTCCTGCCTGGCGAAGGCATATGAGCAGCCTTGCTGAAACCCGCCACATCCTCGGTTGATGTGACTGAATGAGTGAAGCCAATAGATCACAGCGATCGACATCCGTGTGATAGTGCGGTCGGTCATATCCGTACCGGCCCACGCCAAAGCCAGTAATTTGCCGCAGACAGGCTGCCTCGCAAGGCGTTAGCGTCACGCACGTGGCAGACCAAGCCCAGCAGTCCGAACGGCTCACACCTGAGCGAGAGACCGGCACACAGGAGAAGATCCGCATCGTGCTTGCTGACGATCACGCCGTCGTGCGCAGCGGTTTGCGACTGTTGTTGGAGAGCGAGAGCGACTTCGACGTGGTTGCCGAGGCAGGCGACGTCGAGGGCGCCCAGCGTTACGTGCGCGGGCACAAGCCAACGGTGCTCGTGCTCGACTTGAACATGCCGGGCGGCTCGAGCCTCGAGGCGATCCCCGTCATTCGCGAAAGCAACCCGGAGACCCAGATCGTGGTGCTCACGATGCAGCAGGAGCCCGTGTTCGCGCGCAGCGCGCTCAGTGCCGGCGCAATCGGGTATGTGCTCAAGGAGGCCGCCGACGACGAGTTGGTCGAGGCGGTGCGCAGAGCGGCACGCAACGAGAGCTATCTAAACCCGCGCCTCGGCGCGCGCCTGGCCTCAGAGCCCGCCCCGGGGCCACCCGATGATCTGAGCGAACGCGAGGTCGACGTGTTGCGCCTGATCGCCCTCGGTCACACAAATGCCGAGATCGCGGAGCAGCTGTTCCTGTCGGTACGTACGGTCGAGACCCATCGCGCCCACATCCAACAAAAGCTCAACCTGTCCTCGCGTGCCGAGTTGGTCGCCTACGCGCTCAAACGTGGGCTGATCAAAGCCTCCTGAGCAGACGTTACATCCGGTCGAGCAGGTCCAGGTAGCGCAACCGCGATGCGGGAAATCCACGAGTGCTTCGAGTGGTACGTGCGGATGGGCGCCATCCGCAAGGGCGGGAGGATGCAGAGGACGAAGACCTCAGGTGAATCGACGAAAGCCTTTCATCTGACCAAGCTGCCCCCGAACACGCGTCGTTTACAGTCTCAGTGCCGCCCCCCGACCCGAGAGCGGTGAAGACGAGGCGTGGAGCACCGGGACAGAGCGACGTCCAGGACTCCCTACCTGGGCGCCAAGGAGATGGTCGCGCGTGGAGTCGAGCTCTACGCGCGACCCCTCCAGCTAACCATCCAGCGGGAAACGCCAACGGCTCGATATGCATCCCACAACTGAGCTGCACCTGCGACTCGTCGCTCTATTCGGGCAAAAGTCTGTAGCGACGTGTGTCGGGGTCTCGCTCCAGCAAGCCTGCGGCTACAAGCGTCAGCACGTAGCGATGGACGGTGCTGGTGTTCAGCTCGAGCTGCTCGGAGATGTCCTTTATCCCCATGTCCAATCCTTCCGGGGGAAAGCACGAGAGCACGAGCAAGCCCGCCAGCAACGACCGCGACAAGCGCCTGTTCTCCTGTAGTGCCCTATATCTGGAGCTGAGCACCTGCCTGGCATGAGTACGATGGAAGCCGGTGCCGGCGACCACTGCGGAGACACTCGGCACGGCGTCCTCGCCAAGCGCGGCTCGCACCACGTGGTCCACCTGATTGCGCGAAAGCGCGACCGAGACCAGCGGTTCGCCGTTTACCGTGTCCTTGGGCGATTCTTGCGTAAATCGCCCGACGCTGGATTCTTCTGCTCGCCGCGGCGCCTGCTCGTCTGGAAGTTGGCGTTCAGGCGTGGAGTCCCGCGGTGAAAACCCTTCCGGCGGCGACTCAGGTTCGCTAGGCGGCATGTCGATCACGGCTTCACCCTGGGGCTGCTCGTCCGCGTACGGGGAACTCGACCACGTTGTCGCGCTCTGGCAAGGTTCCCGAGGGCACCAGCAAATGCCCGTCGCTGAGCGATCCGATCCGATGAGCATGCACCATCGATGGCATGTCCGGCACGGTGATGAGTACTCCGAGCCAGTCCTGCTCCGCAGTACTGCGAAGCAGACCCATCACCTCCTCACGCTGGAGCACATCGAGGTTTGCGGTCGGGTCGTCCACCACCAGCAGACTGGGCTGTCGCACCATAGCGTGGGCGATGGAGACGAGCGTGCGCTCGCCGTCGGTCAGATCCTCCCAGCGGCCTTTCGAGCATTCGCCCACACCGACACGCGACAGAGCCGCCGCCGAGCGACGACGCGCGCGCCGCAGCGTCTGGCGTTTGAGCAGCGGCAAAGCCACGTAGTCGAGCATCTCAAGCTCGTCGCTTTCCGGCCCGGTACGTCTGGCCCAGCCGATCTCCTCGCGCAGCAGACGCACGAGCGCGGCCCTCGACATACCCCCCAGGTCCTGCTCCTTGAAGCGTACGGTGCCACTTTGGGGCGCCTCGAGGCCGGCCGCCATCTTCAACAGGGTCGTCTTGCCCGAGCCCCGCTGACCCCATACGGCGACGCACTCGCCCGCATAGACCGACAGCGAGATTTCCTTCAGCACGGCAGTCTCGTGCGGACCGCGCCAATAGCTCTTGCTGACCTTCTCCAGCGCGAGCCGCACCTGCGAGCTCAAGCGACCCCGCCTCCTCGTGCGGCGCTGCGTTGGTGTACTTCGCTCAGCTTGTGCATGATCGTGCGAGCCTTCTGCAACCACTCGACCCTCGCCTGCAACTGCTTGATCTCGGCATCTCGCACCAGCAGCACAGCCACCTCCGACCATGCCTTGGGTCGGCTCTGTTGCCGAACGACTGGTTCTCGCAGCTGGTGCATACGGGCCAGGCAGTCCTGCTCCTGTGTCTGCGTAAGTTCGATCAGGCGCGACAAGTTGTGGGGTCTGGAGAGTGCAATCTTCATGTACAGCTCGTCACGTACGGGCGCCAGCGAGGAATCGCCCAGCATCCAACCTTCGAAGCGGTCGATGCCCTTGGGAGTGGCTTCATAGATCGTGCGAGGGGCCGCGCGCTCGTTCGCGCCACCCGGACGCGCTCCGGCGCTACGTACCAACTCCTCAGAGCCGAGTTGGTCGAGAGCCGAATAGACGCCCGTCGGCGCGAAGCCCGAAGATCCAAATCTCTCTTCCAACCGACGTGCAAGATCGTAACCGTAGCCCGGTCGCTCGATCACGAGTCCCAGTACAGCGTTCTTGGCTGACATCGCCCGATCGACCTTCAGTGACGAATATCCACGTTCATGTCAGACAGAGTATTCAAGATCGCGCGAGAATGTGTCCTTGGGCCGAATAATTTCAATGTGCAGGTGCTGAGCGACGGGCCGACGAGTCGCCACCGGTACCGATGCTTGGCGCCTGCGCGCGGAAACCGGCGAGCCTCAACTCGATACGGGCGCCGCCCGCCCGCCCCGTCGTTGCGACGACGTGTCCACCGTGAGCTTGCGCGACAGCACGTACGATCGCAAGCCCGAGACCCGCCCCACCGGAGGCTCGATCGCGCGCCGTATCGGTGCGGTGGAACCTGTCAAAGACACGCTCGCGCTCCTGGGGATCGATCCCGGGTCCGTCGTCTTCGATGGCGAAGCAGACCCATCCGTCGCCGCGATCTTCTACATCCAGACGCACGAACCCCTCGACCTCGGTCGTGTGCTCGATCGCGTTGGCGATCAGGTTGCGCAGCGCCTGCGCGAGACGATCCGGATCGGCGCTGAGCACTCCACGCGGCACCCTCCCCAACCCGAAGCGTCGCACCGCGACCAGGCTCATCCCGTCCCACAACTCGCGCACATACTCGAACAGCTCGATCGGCTCTACCTGCAGGAACTCTGTCTGCTCGGCCTTGGCTAGCAGCAGCAGGTCATCGACCAGGCGTGTGATGCGCGCGATCTCGGCCTGCACGAGCCGCTCGACACGTCTCACCTCCGGCTCGCTGGGTTGGGACTGCGCCGCAAGCACCTCGAGCTGGCCGCTGATCACCGTCAGGGGCGTGCGCAACT
>Ga0210385_10000802_pt1 | contig 20407 bp, 13 predicted proteins | sample IncBWH26OmetaG_FD_160107 | JGI IMG/M metagenome (GOLD analysis project Ga0210385, IMG submission 160107) | Forest soil microbial communities from Barre Woods Harvard Forest LTER site, Petersham, Massachusetts, United States - Inc-BW-H-26-O ...
CCTTCTCGTTGGGTGCGAATGACCTGTCGGAGCAGTTGTTGGTACCGGAGACGCTCTACGGCAGAGAGCGCGAAGTCGGAGCACTGCTCGCGGCGTTCGACCGGGTAGTGGCGCAGGGCGCCCCCGAACTCGTTCTGATATCAGGGTATTCCGGTGTCGGCAAATCATCGGTCGTGAACGAGCTGCACAAAGTGCTGGTTGCGCCGCGTGGGTTGTTCGCCGCAGGCAAGTTCGACCAGTACAAACGCGAGGTACCCTACGCGACGCTGGCGCAGGCCTTCCAGATGCTGGTACGTCAGATCCTGGTCAAGAGCCAAGCCGAGCTGGACTATTGGCGCGACACTCTGCTCGAGGCCTTGGGGCCGAATGGACAGCTGATCGTCAACCTGGTACCCGAAGTCGAATTCATCATCGGCAAACAAGCGCCCGTGCCGGAACTTGAACCGCAGGAGGCGCGGGGCCGTTTTCAGTGGGTGTTGGGGCGGTTCCTCGGGGCTTTCGCCCGTCGGCAGCATCCGCTGGCGCTGTTTCTCGATGATCTGCAATGGCTGGATACGGCGACTCTGGAACTGCTGGAGCGGCTGGTGACCGATCGGGACCTGCGGCACCTGCTGCTGATCGGCGCCTATCGCGACAACGAGGTCGATTCGTCACATCCGCTGAAACGGACGCTGGCGGCGATCCGCGACGCGGGAGTGTGGCCGCAGGAAATCGTGCTGGCGCCGCTCGGGCTCGACGACGTCGAGCGACTCATTGCCGACGCGCTGCACTGCCAGCCGGACTCCGCGGGTCCTCTGGCGCTGTTGGTCTATGGCAAGACCGGCGGCAATCCATTTTTTGCACTCCAGTTTCTCACCGCGCTGGCTGAGGAGGGGCTGCTGAGTTTTGATCCGGCGGCGGCCGCCTGGATCTGGGACCTCGATGGGATTCGCGCCCGGGGCTACTCCGACAATGTGGTCGATCTCATGCTGGGGAAGCTGCGGCGATTGCCATCCCAAACACAGACCGCTCTCCAGCAACTCGCCTGTCTCGGCAACGTGGCCGATATCGGCCTCTTGAGTCTGTCTACCGGGCAATCCCCGGAGGAACTTCACGCTCGGCTGTGGGAGGCGGTCCGCACCGGCCTGATCCTTCGTTTGGAGAAATCCTATGCCTTTCTCCACGACCGGATTCACGAGGCGGCCTATGCGCTCATCCCCGGCAACGCGCGCGCTGAATTGCACTTGCGGATCGGACGCAGGCTGTTGGCGGGCTCGGCGGACGGCCTGACAGAACATCTGTTCGATGTCGCCAACCAACTGGATCGTGGCGCAACACTGCTGGTTGATGACGATGAGAAAGTACGAGTCGCCACGATCGACCTGGAAGCCGGGCGCAGGGCCAAAACATCCGCGGGGTACGCGTCGGCGCGCGCGTATTTTGCGGCTGGGATGGCGCTGCTGGGCGAAGGAGATTTGGGCAGACCGTACCGGCTGCGGTTCGGCTTGGCACTCGAACGGGCGGAATGTGAGCTTCTGTGCGGCAACCTGGAAGCGGCCGATCACCTCATTGGGGCACTCCTGCCATGGGCCCAGTCGAAGGTCGATGAGGCCGCGGTCTACCATCTGAAGGTCCACCTGCACCTCTTGAGATCCGAAATCCAGCAGACCGTCGACACCGCGTTGGCGTGTCTGCGCGGCTTCGGCATCGACCTGCCGATGCATCCGACCGAAGAGCAGGTGCGGGCCGAATACGAAGCAGTCTGGGACGCTGTCAATCAACGCACGATCGAGAGCCTGATCGATCTGCCGCTGATGACGGATCGCGAACTGCAGGCGGCGGTATCGGTGATGTCATTGGTCAACGCGCCTGCGTACTTTATCGACTTTCGTTTGTTTTGTTTGCTGGCCTGCCGCATCGTCAAGGTCAGCATTCGGCTCGGGCTGAGCGACCACTCCGCTAACGCCTTTTGCAACCTGGGGGTCATCCTCGGGTCGGTTTTTCACCATTACAGCGAAGGTTACCGTTTCTCCAGGCTGGCCTGCGCCCTGGTGGAGAAGCACCGCTTCACCGCCGTTCGGGCGAAGGTTCTGGTCGTCTCTGCGGTCGTTGCCGGTTGGACGCAGCCGATCGGGGCTGCCATTGACTTGGCCGACGCCGGCTTTCGCGCCGCGCGCGAGGGCGGCGATCCGGCCTTTGGTTGCTATGCGATGTCGATCGCCATCATGTACCGTCAGCTGCGAAACGATCCCCTCGAAGTGGTGTGGCAAGAATCGGAGCTGGCGATGGAGTTCGCGCGCAATGCGCACTACGACGACGGGGCGGCCATGTTCGTCATCCAACAGCGCTTCATTGCCACGATGCAGGGCCGCACCGCGGGCCTCTCCACGTTCAGTGATGCGCAGTTCGACGAGGCAAGGTTCGAGGCTCAACTTGCCGGGCGCAATCCTACGCTGGCCTGCTGGTATTGGATCCTCAAACTGAAGTCGCGCTTCCTGTCGGGCGACTTCGCCGCAGCGCTGGCAACCGCCGAGGAGGCCCGGCAGCTACTGTGGTGCGCCATCGGCCGTATTGAGATGCTGGAGTACGTCTATTACACCGCGCTCACGCGAGCGGCGCTTTTTGCGGCGGCAACAAGCGACGAGCAGCAGGCATCACGGGCGATCCTCGATGCACAGCGCCAACAACTGCAGGAGTGGGCCGACAGTTGTCCGGCGACCTTTGGCGATAAACTGGCGCTGGTGTCAGCAGAGATCGCCCGCATCGAAAAGCGCGACGCCGACGCCTTGCGCCTGTACGAGCAGGCCATCCGTTCGGCGCGCGACAACGGTTTGGTTCAAAATGAGGCGCTGGCCCACGAGCTGGCGGCGCAGTGCTACCTGGCGCAGCATCTCGAAACGGCCAGTTACGCTCATCTTCGTGCCGCGCGCAACGGCTACGCGCGTTGGGGTGCCAACGGAAAGGTAAAGCATCTGGACGAACATCATGCAAGCTTACGCGAAGGACGAACGCTGGCCGCTTCGGCCGCGACCCGCTCACCAGTCGGGGAGCTGGATGTTGAGACGGTAGGGAAGGCCTCACAGGCCCTCTCCAGTGAGATGATCCTGCCGGTACTCATCGAGAAGCTGGTACGAATCGCGGTGGAGAATGCCGGGGCACAGCGCGGCTTGTTGGTCATGGTTCGAGGCGGTGAGCCGCGAATCGAGGCGCAGGCCACCAGCAGCTCCGGCAGGATCGAGGTCGAGGTTCGACCGGCAGCCGTGACCTCTGCCGACCTTCCGCAGTCGGCCCTGCTCTACGTAATCCGTACGCACGAGCGCGTGCTGCTCGATGATGCATCGGCGAACAACATATATTCCCGGGACGAATACGTGCGGCACAATCGCTCCCGGTCCGTACTGTGCCTGCCTATCGTCAAGCAGGCGAAGCTGATGGGCGCATTGTATCTGGAAAACAACCTCACCCCGGGCGCCTTCACGCCCGAGCGGGTTACGGTGCTGCAGTTGCTGGCCTCGCAGGCCGCGATCTCACTGGAAAACGCGTCCCTGTATTCCAATCTGGAACTGCAGGCGGGACTGCTGCAGCGGCTTCCGGTATCCGCCTGGACACTCGAGCCGGATGGGACACCGGACTTCGTGAATCAGGTCTGGCTTGAATACTCCGGCCAGACCCTCGATTTCATCCGCTCCCATCCGGAGGCGTGGATGACCGCGGTCCACCCTGAGGATCGCGAAGCGGCATCGAGGGCCTTTCGGGACGGCGTACGCTCGGGACGCGGGTTCGCCTTTGAAACCCGCTCGCTGCGCGCGCGCGACGGCAGCTATCGTTGGCATCTTCAGCAGGCCGTCGTGTTGCGCGGTGCGGAAGGGCGGGTGCTGAAATTCATCGGCACCACCACCGACATCGACGACCAGAAGCGGGTCGAAGATGCATTGCGCCAGGCGCAGGGTGATCTTTCGCGGATAAACCGCGCGACCACGATGGGAGAGTTGGCGGCATCTCTGGCCCACGAGCTGGGTCAACCGATCGGAGCCGCCATGAGCAACGCCGACGCGGGCCTGCTGAGACTCGAGCGCAGTGAGCCGGATGTCGCGGCGGCGCAAGCGGCGCTGCAGAGAATTGTGCGGGATACGCAGCGTGCGGCGGCCATCATCGGCCGGGTGCGCTCGCAATTCGTGCGCGGCACGCTGATCCGGGAGCCTCTGGATCTCAATGAGATCAGCCGGGAGACCGTCACGCTGCTGCGTGATGAGGCAGCGCGATACACGATCGCGGTGCGGACGGAACTGGCCGCCGATCTGCCGCAGGTCTTGGGCGATCGGGTCCAGTTGCAGCAGGTCATGATGAATCTCATCATCAACGGCATCGAGGCGCTGAAGGACGTGCAGGGCGTACGCGAAATCGTCATCAGGACACGGCAGGCCGAGGATAGACAGGTCGCGGCCTCGGTGAGCGATACCGGTAGGGGATTTCCCGCGCACCTCTCGGAGCAGATATTCGACCCCTTCTTTACCACCAAACCTCAGGGTACCGGCATGGGCCTGCGAATCAGTCGTTCCATCATTGAATCGCATGGTGGCCGTCTCTGGGCGGTCAGTGCCCCGGGGGGTGGCGCAACGTTTCATTTGAACCTGCCCGCGACCACGCTCACATCGTAAGCACGACCCGAAAGTGCGCCTCGCCGCTCATCATTCGCGCATAGGCTGCCGCGGCCTTTTCGAGCGGATAGGTTTCGATCAGCGGGCGCACTCCGGTCAGTTCGGAGAACTTCAGGGTCGCCTCCGAATCGGCGGGCGTGCCGGCAACCCAGCCTTCGATCGACCGGGTTCCGACAATCAGCTGCAAGGGTGTCACGACAATGGGATCGGAACTCACACCGATCACCACGAGCCGGCCGTTTATGCCGAGGCCGTCGATGAGCTCCGACATCGCCTTCGAGCTCGGGGCCGTCGCGAGAATCACCTTGGCGCCCCCGAGTTCTTGCAATACCTTCGCCGCAGCCGCCCCATCACTGTCGATGTAGACGTGCGCGCCGAGTTTCTTGGCGACCGCCGCGTTTTCGGCGCCACGCCCGATGGCCGCGACCTGGTAGCCAAACTTGCTCGCGTATTGGATTCCAAGATGACCGAGGCCGCCGACTCCGAGAATGGCCACCAGATCGCCCGGCATCGCGCCACTATGTCGTAGCGCGTTGTAAGTCGTAATTCCCGCGCACAACAGCGGCGCCGCCTCGCTATCGCTCAGTCCCTCCGGCATGCCCACGAGTGCCTCGGTGGGTGCAATCATGTATTGGGCATATCCGCCATCGTAGCTGATGCCGGGAACCCTCAGACTTCGACAGTTCCGAAAATCACCGCTGCGACAGGACGGGCAGGTGTTGTCCTGGCCACCGTGCCAACCGACGCCGACGCGTTGGCCCTTCTGCCAGGTGGAAACCGTGCTGCCGACCGCGTCGATGAGACCGGCGACTTCGTGTCCCGGGACGCGCGGGTACTGGATCCCGGGCCATAGGCCTTCTTTCGTGAACACATCGCTGTGACAGACACCGCAGGCCTGTACTTTGATGCGCACCTCCCCGGGGCCGGGCACGGGGATTGGGCATTCAACGAGTTCGAAATCCCCTCCGGCCTTGGGGATTCTTGCCACCAGCATCGTTCCGGCATTTTTGCCCACCATCGCACTTCTCCACTTGGCGGCTTAACGGGCCGCCCGACTGACTTCCTTGGCGCATTGAAGCGACTTGAGGAGAGCCCTTCCATAGGACGTTGGTATCGCCTGCCGCGCCGTGGGCTTGTTCAGCCATGGCATTTCGCCTGTCCTAATCCCAGTCGGGTGACAGGAACTCAACGACGTCCTCGTCATCTCCGGGACTGACCTGGGGTTGAATGGCACCCTCATCGTCTCCATCAGGCAGCGGCTGAGTTTCCGGGTCATCATCAATCTGCGTCACGTGAATACCTCCGTGCGCTGAAGGCTGCCGCGGCTTGCGTCGGCACGCTTGTCGCGATGTGCCGAAATTTGGATGATTCTGCCAGTCGCTGAGCGGCAATACCCAGGTGCAATACCGGTGGGCCTCGGACTGCGGCCTGATGCCACTCCATGGCCCGCAGCGCTCCCCTGGCATCGACCTCCGCGACGACAACCTATCGCTGGACCTCGGTGGATGGGATCAGTCTCTTTTATCGCGAGGCCGGTGAGCGCACAGCGCCGACCATCGTGCTCCTGCACGGCTTCCCGTCATCCTCTCGTGAGTTCGACAGTCTGATTCCCCTACTCGCGACTCGCTATCACATCCTGGCGCCGGACTTTCCTGGCTTCGGCCACAGCGAAGCCCCGCCACCGACGGCGTACACCTATACGTTTGACCACCTGGCTTCGACCATCGACCACCTTCTTGAGCAACTGAACATCAACCGATATTCGCTGTATCTGCATGATTATGGCGGGCCGGTGGGAATGCGCATCATGAAGGCACATCCGGGTCGACTTGGCGCGCTCATCGTGCAGAACGCAAACGTCTATCAAGAAGGGCTGGGTGAAAAGTGGAGCGGCATCGCGCGCTACTGGTCCGATCCGGACGGCCATCCCGAAGTCTTTCAGGCTTTTGTATCGCTCGCAGCCGCCGAGCAGCGCCACAGATCGGGTAGCCGGCACCCGGAACGATACAATCCGGATACTTGGAACGACGAGTTCGCCTTCCTATCGCGGCCTGGCCAGGAGCAGATCCAGGCGGATCTTCTATACGACTATCGAACCAATGTCGCCTCCTACCCCGCCTGGCAGGCATGGCTGCGCTCCCATCAGCCCGCCACTCTCGTAGTCTGGGGCCGAAACGATCCCTCGTTCATCCCCGCGGGTGCCGAGGCCTTCCGCCGCGACCTCCCGCAGGCGCAGATTCAGCTGCTCGATGCGGGCCATTTTGCGCTGGACGAAGCCAACGATGAGATCGCCGACCTCATGCTCCAATTCATGCTCGGGCTAACCCGCTAAGGTGGGCCGGCGTAGTAACCGGCAGCCTGCCGCATCTCCTCGCGCGTCATGCCGCGCGCGACGTTGCGCATTTGTTCATTGATGTCGTTGTGCCGCGCGCCCGAGGCAAAGGCACGCCAACTGCGTGCGCAGGTACACGGCCGACTCCCCTTCGAGCCACTCCGCTCCGATCTTGTAGCCAATCGTTCCGTGACCGGCGTACTCATCGCTCTGGTATTCGAGCAGGTAGTCCATGGGCGAGCAACGAGTGTTGATTCACAGTAGTCGCGCGCGCTCGGGGGTCACAATCACACCTTGGTATCGCGATCCAATCGCAGTGCTTCGGCAACCGACCACGCCTGAAACGGACAGCCGCGCGGCGTGTGTGGGGCATCGCCGTCCGCAATTTCACTCAGATGTCCCTGGCCCGCCGAATACAGGCCTGCCAACAAAGGATGAAGAAAGCGCCCACGCGCCTGCTCGCGCGCAGTGGCGTCGTTACCGTGGGTACGAAGCCACGCTTCCACAAACGCGCCCATGAGCCAGGGCCATACGGTTCCTTGATGGTAGGCGCCATCACGTTGCCGGACCCCGCCCTCATAACGCCCGACATAGCCGGGCTCTTCGGGTGCGAGCGAGCGCAGACCCGCCGGCGTCAGGAGTCGATTTTCGACGGTCGCTACCACCTGGCGGGCCGGCTCGCCATCGAGAATGGCGAGGGGCAACCCGCCAACGGCAAATATCTGATTGGGCCGCAGCGACGGGTCATTGACGCCGGTCTGGTGATTCATATCCACCACATCAAAGAGACAGTTACGCTCGGGATTCCAGAACCGCTCGCGAAACGTTCGCTGCCCCCGTTCGAGCCAACTGCGCCAACGCGGATCGAACGTGACCGCAAAGGCCAGGGCGTTCAACCACAGCGCCTGAATCTCCACCGGTTTCCCGATTCTCGGGGTGACGACCCAGTCACCCACCTTGGCATCCATCCACGTCAGCTGCACGCCGGGTTCGCCCGCCGCGATCAACCCGTCCGAAGCCAAATGAATGCCGAATCTGGTGCCTTTCGAGTAACCCTCGAGAATCCGGGTGACGGCCGCTTGGAGAATCCGCCGATCCTCGCGGGCCTGATTCCCCTGCTCGAGGGATGGCACCGCATTCAGGTAATCCTGTGCGGCGATGACATACCACAGCGATGCGTCCACCGAGTTGAACTCCGCAGGGCCGCTTCGATCGGGAAAGCGATTCGGCACCATGCCGTCGGAGACGGTGGCTGCCCAGACGATCAGAATGTCCCGCGCCTCGGCCAGCCGACCGGTGGCGATGCACAGCCCGCGCAGGGCAATGAAGGTATCGCGGCCCCAGTCGGTAAACCAGGGATACCCGGCGATGATCGTCTTCCCCGCCGAGCCGGCCGCAGCGATCTTCTGGACGATATAGGCATCCCCGGCAGCGTGCAGGCGACTGGGGAATTGCCCCCGACGCAGCTGCTCCCGCTGGCGCAGCTGCGCGAGCGCAGCGAGCGCCCCTGAGGAGAACGGAACGCCCGCCGCCTCCTTGCTGCTCGCGAGAATCAGGTCGGCTTCGGCATCGTCGAGCTGCCAGGTGAGGGTGCCCGGCGCGGCGAGGTCCTCCAGGTAATCAAGGCCACGAGCCTGCTCCGATTGATATAGGAAATTCAGATACCAGTGCGGGTCGTGCTCATAGGAACCGTTGTGAAGTGCGGTGACACCCGGGACGTCCGGATAGGGACGCCACGCCACGCGACCCGGGCCACTGTGCGCATCAAAGCGGAATGCCGGGTTGCGATGATGCAGCGAGTGATAGTCGCGCCCTGACAGAAACGGCCGTACCGTGAGCTTTGCCTGCCCGCCGGATAGCAACTTCCACACCACGCAGGTGACCGGGGCCCCGCCTGCGAGGAATATTTCCTGCTGAATTCGCGTACCGTCGGGAAATCGGAAGATCCAGGTCGGCCACGGCGAGGACTCGAAGTGCTCGATATTCTCAAGTCCGCGCCCCCCGAGGACGCCGGGCGCATACCACTGTGAGCTGAGCTCAAAGCGCGCGTCCTTCGTTTCCACCCAGGCATCGAATCCATTCACCAGCACCATGCGCCCGGTGGGAGTGGCTGTCAGCACGAGCGCGTGGTAGCGCCGGGTGCGAGGCCCCGCGACGGTGCCGGATGCAAAACCTCCGAGTCCATCGGCCTCGAGCCACTCCCGGCTCGGAATGCTCATGGCCGAGCGGACGCAGGGATTGATTGGACGGTGATCGAGAAGGCCGTCCGGAACCGCTCACCCGGCTTCACCAGTGTCAGCCCACGGCCGCTCAGCAGCGCGTTGGTCGGCGCCGTCATCGGCTCGATCGCGACATACTCCTTGTCCTTCGGCGCAAATACCTGCGCGTAGCGATACCCGCAAAGAAACCGCAGGCTGATTTCGCGACCGGCGCCCGCCAGCGAAAACGCCGGCGGCTCTTCGAGCAGCGCGAAACCGTCGTCGAAGTCGCGCTCCCCGAGCAGCGAATTTCGGGGCAGCCCGGGGATGCCGAAATAGGGATGAAATCCGAAACTCACCGGAACCGGTGCTTCAGGACCGGCCACCAGGACGGTGCGATTCCATTCCAGTCGTGCCGCAATCCGCTCGGGCTTGGCTTCGCACACCTCCCAGCCCAGCTGTGCCCACCCCACCCCGTGCATCGGCAGCCGATTCCCATCGAGGTGCAGGAGTCGCGATGCAGGATCCAGAGTCACCCTGCGCCCGGCGGCCTCGTACGCAGGCCCAGCCAGGCGGTTGGCCCAGGGATGGAGAAGCGGAATCCCGGTGGAACTGCCCTTCGCGGCGGCTGCGGCGAGGTCGTCGATCCGGCGCAGCAGCTCCTCACCCTGATGCCGCAGGGACGCACCGAGCATGCCTCGATCCGGCAGCAACAGCGCGTCCAGATCACTGGCCGCCAGCCGCAACGCGGACTGAGGGATCAGGCCGTCGCTTGCCACAAACGAAAACCGCCGATGAAGGCGTTCGCGTTATCCCCGGCACGGCAGCCCTTGGGCAGCTTTTTCAGCAGCTTCACGTTGCCGCCACCCAGCACGACATCGTCGGGTTCGAGCGCGGCGATGAGTTCGGCGACGACATCAGCCACATGCTTCTGCCACTTTTCCGCGCCGTATTTTTCAAGCCCACGCCGTCCGATGTAGTCCTCGTAGGTCGCCTTCTTGTAGGGCAGATGCGCCAGTTCCATGGGCTCGACGATGCCATCCACGATCATCGTGGTGCCGAGCCCGGTGCCCAGTCCCAGAAACAGCAGCTTACCGCCCTGGTAGCTGCCCAGTGCCTGCATCGCCGCGTCATTCATGAATTTCACCGGACACTTGAAGGCGCCTTTGAAATCGAAGGCGACCCAGCCTTTTGCGAGATTGTGCGGCTCGAGCACGGGACGGTTGTGCAGCACCGGCCCGGGGTACCCGATGGAGATCGCCTCATACTTCCAACCCGCAGCCGCCTCCTTGACGCCGGCCACCATCAATGTGGGCGTCATGTCGGGTCCGGAGGCAAACTTGCGCGCCTCGCGCTCACCGCTGGCCAGGATCTTGATATGGGTCCCACCGATGTCGATCGCCAGCAGATGCATCGCATTACCTTAGCGCGCCGCCAGCATTTCGCGGGCAACTTTCAGGATGGAGCCTGGTTCGAAACCGTACTTGCCAAGCAGCGCTTTCAAGGGCGCGGACGCACCGAAGGTATGCATGCCGATCATGCGCCCCTTGGGTCCGATGTAGCGCTCCCACCCTAGCGTCGAGCCCTGCTCGATCGCGAGTCGTGCGGTCACGGCTGCCGGCAGCACCGACTCGCGGTAAACGGCGGATTGCTGCTCGAACAGATCCCAGCACGGCATGGACACGAGCCGAACGCGCACCCCTTCGCTGCGCAGCGTCTCGTACGCCAGTGCCGCGATGGACAGCTCGCTACCGGTCGCGATGAGAATGAGCTCCGGTGTCCCCTCGGAATCGGCGAACACGTACGCGCCGTTCGCCACGCCGCTCGCGGCCCGATAGCGGCTTCGATCCAGGATCGGCAGCGGTTGGCGCGAGAGCGCCAGGACCGCGGGTCGGTGACACACCTTGAGGATGGCGCGATAGGCCTCGACGACTTCGTTGGCATCGCCCGGTCTGAATACGCTGATACCGGGCATGGCCCGCAGCGAGGCCAGATGCTCCACCGGTTGATGGGTCGGCCCATCCTCGCCATCGCTCATCGCCTCATGGGTGAAGACGAAAATCGCCGGCAGCTCCATCAGCGCGGCCAGCCGTATCGCCGGGCGCGCATAGTCGCTGAAGATGAAGAACGTCGCCGCATAGGGACGCAGCTTCGAGAGCGCGAGGCCGTTGGTGATCGCCGCCATGGCGTGCTCGCGAACGCCGAAGTGCAGATTGCGCCCGCTGGGGGTCGCTGCCTGGAAATCGCCTGCGCCCGAAAATTTCAGCAACGTCCGATTCGAGGGGCCGAGGTCAGCCGAGCCGCCCAGAAACCAGGGCATGTTCCGCGCGATCGCATTGAGCGTCGCACCGGAGGCGTCGCGGCCGGAGACGCCCTTCGGATCCGGCGTGAAAACGGGCAACTCCCGATCCCAGCCCTGCGGAAGCTCGCGGCGCTGCATCTGCTCGATCTCCACCGCCAGCGCCGGATAGACCGACTTGTATCGGGCAAAGGCATCCCGCCACTCACGGTGGGCTTCGGCGCCGCGGGCACCCACGCCGCGCGCGAAATCCTCATAAACTCCCGGTGGAATGAGGAATTGGGCATCCTCGGGCCAGCCGTAGTTGCGCTTGGCCGCCTTGGCCTCCTCCGCGCCGAGCGGTTCACCATGCGCCTCCCCGGTATCCTGTTTGTGAGGCGCACCGTAGCCGATGTGGGTGTCGAGCACGATCAGGGTCGGGCGATTCTGGCTCTTGGGGAACGCGCGCAGCACCTGCTCGATGCGGGTGATGTCATTGGCATCGGCAAGGTGCACCACATTCCAGTTGTAGGCGGCAAAGCGCGCCACCACATCCTCGGTGAAGGCGATCACCGTATCGCCCTCGATGGTGATGTGGTTGTTGTCGTAGATCCAGCACAGATTCCCGAGGCCCAGATGGCCGGCGAGGGATGCCGCTTCGGAACTTATGCCTTCCATCAGACAGCCATCGCCGCAGATGGCATACACGTTGTAATCGAAGAGTTCGAATCCCGCCTTGTTGTACCGCGCCGCCAGGAATTTCTGCGCGATCGCCATGCCGACACTGGTGGCGACGCCCTGCCCGAGCGGCCCGGTCGTGGCCTCGACGCCGGACACCCAATGATATTCCGGATGGCCGGGTGTCTTGCTGTCGAGCTGCCGGAAGCGCTTGATCTCCTCCATCGTCACCGCGGGGGCCCCGACCGTCTCGTAGCTCGCGTTCACGGCCGTGGTGCGTGTCAGATGCAGGATCGACCACAGCAGCATCGAAGCGTGGCCGTTGGACAGCACGAAGCGGTCGCGGTTCGGCCAGATCGGATCGGCCGGATCAAACTGCATGATGCGGTTCCAGAGCGTATAGGCGAGTGGCGCCAGCGCCATGGGTGCGCCCGGATGGCCTGAGTTGGCCTTTTCCACCGCATCGATCGACAACGTTCTGATCGTGTTGATCGACAGGAGCGCGCGATCCGCAGTCTCCTCAGTCAAGCTTCCGCGTGAGGCATTCATCGAGCTTCTCCATTGACAAACGGATTGACCCAGCCACCGGGCGGCGTGATCGCCGCGGCCTCTTTGGGGCCCCAGGTGCCGGGCTCATAGGCAAAAACCGGCGTCACCGTACCGAGCACGGGCTCGACGATGCGCCAGGCCTCCTCCACGTAGTCCTCCCGCGCAAAGAGCGTCCGGTCGCCCACCAGGGCATCGCCCAACACCCGCTCATAGGCGTCGCGCTCATTCGCGCCGGGGTGGCGGCTGGCGACCAGCTCCGTCGTCTGACCCACGCCGGTCTCATTGACATCCATGACGTTGAGCCCGACCGCAGTCTCGGTCACGGGGCCAATCCGGAAGCGCAGGTAGTTCTGGCGCGAGCTCGGGTAGAGCACCGAGGGTGGCGTGCGCAATCGGGCGACCACCTCGGTACAGGTGACCGGCAGCGATTTGCCGGCACGCAGGTAGATCGGCACACCCTGCCAGCGCCAGCTGTCGATCTGCAGGCGCAGCGCCGCGAAAGTCTCCACCTGCGAATCCCGCGCGACCCCGCTCTCCTCGCGGTAACCGCGGAACTGGCCGCGTACCAGATCATTCGGACCCAGCGCCCGCACCGACTTCAGCACCTTGACCTTCTCGTCCCGCACGGACTCGCTGTCGGTGCGCGCCGGGGGCTCCATCGCGAGATTCGACAATACCTGGAAGAGGTGATTCTGAATGACATCGCGGATCACGCCGGCCGAATCGTAGAAGGCACCGCGACCCTGGATGCCGAAGTCCTCGGCCAGGGTGAGCTGAATGCTCTCGATGTACTGCCGGTTCCAGACCGCCTCGTGCAGTGAATTGCTGAACCGGTAGAAGAGCATGTTGTGGACCGGACTCTTGCCCAGATAGTGGTCGATCCGGTAGATCCGCTCCTCGGTGAAGTTTCTGAGGAGAATGCGGTTCAGGGCACGGGCCGAGGCAAGGTCGCTGCCGAAGGGTTTCTCCACGATCACCCGTGCACCGCCCGGTGCACAGCCGGTCGCCGCCAGGTTCTCGACCACCTTGCCAAACAGCTTCGGCGGGATGGCCAGATAGTGGGCGGGCCGGCTGGCCTCACCCAACGCCGTCTTCAGCTGCTTGAAGGTCTCGAGCTCCTCGTAGCCGCCATCGATGTAGTGCAGCAACTCAATGAGTCTGCCGAAGGCGGGCGCATCGATGCCCCCGTGATGCTCGAGACTGGAGCGCGCCCGCTCCCGCAGCTGCTCGAGATTCCAGCCGCTCTTGGCCACGCCGATGATCGGCACCTTCAGGGTGCCGCGCTTGATCATCGCCTGCAGCGAGGGAAAGATCTTCTTGTAGGCCAGGTCGCCCGTGGCGCCGAAGAAGACCAGCGCGTCGCATTGGTTTTCACCCACTGGCGTGTCCTCCCTGCTGCGCGGGCTTCTCCAGATGACCGCCAAATCCCAGTCGCAGCGCCGACAGCAGCTTGCCCTGAAACTCCGCGTCACCCCGGGAAGTGAACCGTTCATAGAGGGATGCCGTCAGCACCGGTGTCGGCACACCCGTATCGACCGCGGCCTTGATGGTCCAGCGACCTTCTCCGGAGTCGGATACGCGACCCGCAAAATGCTTCAGGGTCGGATCGGACACCAATGCGGTGGCCGTGATGTCGAGGAGCCAGGAGGCGATCACACTGCCGCGGCGCCACACTTCGGCAACCTGGGGCAGCGGGATCTGGTACTGATAGTGCTCGGGATCGCGCAGCGGACTGGTCTCCGCATCGATGGTGCGCGTCTGGGTGCCGGAATTCGCCGCCCGCAGCACGTCGAGACCTTCGGCGTAGGCCGCCATGATCCCGTACTCGATGCCGTTGTGGACCATCTTGACGAAGTGGCCGGCGCCACTCTCGCCACAATGCAGATAGCCATCCTCGGCGGTGCTGCGGGCCAAGGTCTCGAAATTCGGAGTGCGCGGAATACTTCCGGGCCCGGGCGCCAGTGTCTTGAATATCGGATCGAGCTGCCGCACGGCATCCTGCCGGCCCCCGATCATCATGCAGTAGCCGCGCTCGAGTCCCCAGACACCGCCACTCGTGCCGACATCGACGTAACGGATTCCCTTGGCCGCCAGCGCCTTCGAGCGGCGAATGTCATCGACGTAGTACGAGTTGCCGCCGTCGATCAACGTGTCTCCGGGCTCGAGCAGGTCGCGGACCTTTTCGATGGTCTCATCGACCACCGCCGCGGGGACCATCAGCCACAGGAAGCGGGGCGCTCTGAGTTTGCCGATGAGCTCCTTGATCGATGCCGCTCCGACCGCCTTCTCCTTCACGAGTGCGGCGACCGCGTCGGGCACCGGATCGAACACCACACACTCGTGACCATTCCGCAGCAGCCGCCGCACCATGTTGGCGCCCATGCGCCCCAATCCAATCATTCCCAGTTGCATGGCAACCTCCAGATAAGGCGTTAAGGACTCTTGCCGGCACCGTCGGCCCGCGCGTGCCGCAGCCGTCGGATCAAGGTGTTGGTGGAACTGTCGTGAGCGAGTGCCGCGTCCGATCCGGCCCGCAGCTCCGGCACGATGCGCTTGGCGAGCACCTTGCCGAGCTCCACGCCCCATTGATCAAATGAATCGATCTGCCACAGCGCCCCTTGGGTGAACACGCTGTGCTCGTACAGGGCGACCAGCCGCCCGAGGGCTCCCGGCGTCAGACGCTTCAGGAGCAGCGTGTTCGAAGGCCGATTGCCCTCGAATACCCGGTGCGGGGCGATATCCGGGGATGTCCCTTCGGCCTTGACCTGCTCGAGCGTCTTGCCGAAGGCGAGCGCCTCTCCCTGTGCGATGACGTTGGCCAGCAGCAGCTCGTGCTGCTGGCCCAGCGGATTCAGCGGCTCGGCGAAGCCGATGAAATCGCAGGGGATGAGATGGGTGCCCTGATGCAGCAGCTGGTAGAAGGAGTGTTGGCCGTTGGTTCCCGGCTCACCCCAATAAATGGGACCGGTCTTGTAGCTGACGGGTTTGCCCTGCAGCGTCACATGCTTGCCATTGCTCTCCATGGTCAGCTGCTGCAGATAGGCGGGAAAGCGCTTGAGGTACTGCTCGTAGGGCAGCACCGCCACGGTTTCGGCGCCGAAGAAGTTGCTGTACCAGATACCCAAGAGCCCCATGACGACCGGCAGGTTGGTGGCAAACGGCTCGGTGCGGAAGTGCTCATCCATCGCCCGAAATCCCTCGAGCATCTCGCGGAAATGCTCGGGTCCGATGGCGAGCATGGTGGAGAGCCCGATCGCGGAATCCAGCGAGTAGCGCCCGCCGACCCAATCCCAGAACTCGAACATGTTGGCCGTGTCGATCCCGAACTTCTTGACCTCCGCGGCATTGGTGGAGACCGCGACGAAATGACGTGCCACCGCGCGGGTGTCGCCCCCGAGGCCCTTGAGCAGCCAGTCGCGGGCCGCCGTGGCGTTGGTCATCGTCTCCAGGGTGGTGAAGGTCTTGGAGGACACGACGAACAGCGTCTGTGCGGGATCAAGATCGCGCACCGCCTCGACCAGATCCGTGCCGTCGACATTCGAGACGAAGCGGAACGCGACCTCCCGCTTGCTGTAGGCCCGCAGCGCCTCATAGCACATGACCGGCCCCAAATCCGAGCCGCCGATGCCGATGTTCACGACCGCCGTGATGGCTTTACCCGTGTGGCCCCGCCAGGCACCGCTGCGAACCGCTTCCGCAAAGGCACCCATCCGGTCCAGGACCGCGTGAACGTCGGCGACGACATCACGACCGCCCACCCGGATCGAGGCCTTGCGCGGCGCCCGCAGCGCGATGTGCAGCACCGAGCGGTGCTCTGAGACGTTGATGGGTTCGCCGGCAAACATGGCCTCGATCCGCTCGCGCAGACCGCTCTCCTCGGCCAGTTCCACCAGCAACGCCAGCGTGTCACGCGTGATGCGGTTCTTCGAATAATCGAGATAGACTCCCACGCGCTCCAGGGTCAGATGCTCACCGCGATCCGGCTCCTCGCGAAACAGATCGCGCAGGTGACGGGGGCCGATGGCCTTGAAATGCGCCTGAAGTTGCTTCCAGGCGGCACGGCGGGTCAGGGGTAATGTTTTGTTGCTCATGACGTGTCCTATGCGGCGACCGCGGTCTTGGAGGCGATGACGCCCAGCAGATCCTTCCAGGCTTTGACGAAGGACTCGGCGCCCTCCTCCTGAAGGCGGGTCGCGAGCGCATCCAGGTTGATGCCGGCCCGGGTAAACTCGGGGAGCACCTTGGATGAATCACCGCCATCCGGTTGCAGCTCGGTGCCGACCTGTCCATGGTCGGCGAAGGCGTGCAGCGTCGCCTCCGGCATGGTATTGACGGTGAGCGGGCCGACCAGGCCGTCGACGTAGAGCACATCGGAGGCCTGCGGATCCTTCGTTCCCGTGCTGGCAAATAACAGACGCTGCGGGCGCGCGCCCGCATTGAACACCCGCCGCCAGCGCTGACTCGCCAGCAGTTCCGAGTAGACCCGGTAGCAGTCCTGGGCGACCGCAATGCCCAGGCGGTTCTGCAGGGACGCCGGCACCTTGCCGGACACCGCAACATCCCAGCGGCTGATGAAGAGCGAGGCGACCGAGGTGATGTTCGGGTTCAGCCCCGCCGCGACGCGCCGCTCCACACCGCGCAGCCAGGCATCCGCGGCGGCACGGTACTGCCTGGCGGAAAACAGCAAAGTCACATTGATCGGGATGCCGGCGAAGATCGCCTCCTCGATGGCGGCGAGCCCATCGGGCGTGCCCGGAATCTTGATGAAGAGGTTTGAGCGGTTCGCCCGCGCGTGCAGATCCTTTGCCTGCGCGAGCGTCGATTTCGCATCGGCGGCGAGCAGCGGCGATACCTCCAAGGACACCCAACCGTCGATGCCCGCGCTGCGCTCGTGGATCGGCCGAAACAGATCCGCCGCGCGGGTGATGTCCTCCAGCGCCAGCTGGAAGAATACGTCATCGTGCGAGACGCCCGGGCCGCCGGCGGCGCGCAGGCTCGCATCGTAGGCGGGGTCCTGCCGCAGCGCCTTGTCGAATATCGAGGGATTGGAGGTCAATCCCACCACGGACAGGTCGCGGATGTACTTCTCGAGCGTGCCGCTCGCGAGCAGATTGCGGGTGATGTTGTCGAGCCAGATGCTTTGGCCGGCGGCGCTGAGTTGTCGCGTCGAATTCATAGGGGTCTTCTCCATAAGGTCGCAAGTGTTCGGGCCGGCGGCGCATCAGGTGCGGCCGCCGATTTCATCGATGTGACGCAGCAGATCTGCGGGATCCTCGTACACGCGGATGGCTCCGGCGCGCTCCAGCTCGTCCTGGCCATAACCGCCGCTGAGCACGCCGACGCCCAGACCGCGCGCCCGGCGCGCGGCGAGCATGTCCCAGATGCTGTCGCCGACAATGACCGCCGAGCTGATGTCGATATGCAGCCGCCCGGCTGCCGCCAGAAACAGGTCCGGGTCGGGCTTGGCCCGCTTCACGTCGTTGCGGGTCACGACCGGGGTGTGCTGCGGATCAATGCCCAGCAGGTCCAGGTTGTAGCGGGCGACATCCATATTGCCGCTGGTGGCGATGGCCCACGGAATCTGCGTGCGGGTGAGGTGCTTGAGCAGCGCGAGCGCTCCGGGTAGGGGGCGAACCGAGGGCACCAGTCGCCCGTATGCTTCGCTGTGACGGGTCTGCAGCCGCTCGAGCAGGCTCGGACTGATCGCGACATCGACCTCACGCAGCAGCATGCCGGTGAAGAGCCCGCCGCTCATGCCGATGCGGCGATGAATGCGCCACATGGACAGTTCGATCTGCTCGGCCTGCAGCGCTTCCTGCCACGCCATCACGTGCTGATAGACGCTGTCCACGAGCGTCCCGTCCAGATCGAATATGAAACTCACATCCTCGTGCGCCATGACGGTCTGCGTCCCTTATTGAGTAATAAGGGCGAGTGGCACGGGGATATTCGGCTCGACCGACTTGCCTTCGATCAGCAGCTGCGCGGTATCAACGCCCATCTTGCCGATCAGTTCGGGTTTTTGCTGCACGGTCGCGGCAAGCTTGCCGGCCTTGACCGCCGCCACCGCATCGGGGGTCGCATCAAACCCCACGATGGCGACATGCTTGAGGCCGGCCTCCGCGATCGCGCGCTCCGCACCGAGGGCCATCTCATCGTTCTGGGCGAAGACACCTTGTATGTCCTTGGTGCCCTGCAGGATGTTCTCCATCACGCTCAAGCCCTGCGCCCGATCGAAATTCGCCGGCTGCTTGGCCACGAGCTTCACGCCCGGCTTATCGGCGATCGCGGCCTCAAAGCCCGCGCCGCGCTCGCGGGCCGCGCTCGAACCGGGTATGCCTACCAGCTCGACCAGATTGCCTCTGCCGCCGAGCTTTTGCAGCAGGTACTCGGCGGCGAGTTTGCCGCCGGCCGTGTTGTCCGAGGCAATGTGCGAGCTCACCGCGGCGCCGTTCACGGCCCGATCGAGCGAGATCACCTTGATGCCGGCTGCGGTTGCCTCCTTCACGACGTTCGCGACGGCGTCGGAATCGGTGGGGTTCAACAGGATGACCGGCACCCGCTTCTGGATCAGGTCCTCGACGCCGGCGATCTGCTTGGCCGCATCATTTTGTGCATCGACCGTGATCAGGTTGATGCCGAGGCGCTTCGCCTCCGCCCGCGCGCCATCGCGCAGGGCGACGAAGAACGGGTTGTTCATGGTCGAGATCGAAAGTCCGACGGTCGCGGCAGCGGGCGCCGGGGCCGGCCTGGCTGCGCCCACATCCGGTCCCTGATTCGAACAGGCCGCGAGCCCCATCAGGGTCACGATGAAAGTGGCAATGTATCGGGTCATATCCAAGCGCTCCATCAGCTCTTCCCGCCCCGGTCCAGCAGCACCGCCAGCAGAATCACCGAACCCTTGACGACCTGCTGGTAGAAGGCCGAGACGCCCATGAGGTTCAGGCCGTTGTTGAGCACGCCGATCAGCAAGGCGCCGACCAACGTGCCGAAGATCCAGCCGCGGCCGCCCGCGAGGCTGGTGCCGCCGAGCACCACGGCGGTGATCGCGTCGAGCTCGTAGCCGGCGCCGGCGGTGGGCTGGGCGGAATCCAGCCGCGAGGTCAGAATCACCCCGGCGAGCGCGGCCATCGCGCCGGAGACCGTGTAGACGAGAATCTGCACCCGATCGATGTTCACGCCGGACAGCTTCGCCGCCTCGGCATTACCGCCGGTGGCATACACGTGGCGCCCGAATACCGTCCGGCCGAGCACGAACCAGAACACCGCGAACATCACGAGCATCAATACGACCGGCACCGGAATCAGCCGCGCGACATAGCCATCGCCCAGCGTCGCGAAGAAGTTGCTGGAGAAGCCGCTGATCGGGCTGCCGTTGGCGAACACCAGGGCGAGGCCCCGCAGCAGCGTCATCATGCCCAAGGTGGCGATGAACGGCGCCACCTTGCCCTTGGCAATGACGACCCCGTTCAGCGATCCCATGGCGGCGCCCGCCAGGATCGCAACCGCAACCGCCAGCACCGCGCCGTGGCCTCCCGTCATCATCATGGCGGCCAGCACCGAGGAGACCGCCAGGATCGAGCCCACCGACAGGTCGATGCCGCCCAGTAGGATGGACAGGGTCATGCCGAACGCAATCACGGCATTGATGGACACCTGCCGCATCACGTCGAAGGAATTGCTGACGGTGAGGAAATCCGGGCTCATGAAGGCGAGTGCGATGCACACCGCGACC
>Ga0210385_10000804_pt1 | contig 20368 bp, 15 predicted proteins | sample IncBWH26OmetaG_FD_160107 | JGI IMG/M metagenome (GOLD analysis project Ga0210385, IMG submission 160107) | Forest soil microbial communities from Barre Woods Harvard Forest LTER site, Petersham, Massachusetts, United States - Inc-BW-H-26-O ...
CCCGATCCGGGAAGCCGGGTCCGCCCGGACCGTAGTTGTATTCGGCGGCTCCGCTCTCAGGAATTTCGGGCCTGAACGCGACGCCGAAGTCGTAATTGAAGTCCGTGCCGCCGGACGAGAACCAGGGGAATGTCCACCCCATCCGTTTGGCGTACGCGGCCAGTTTGGGCTGCGGGGCCCGGGAGATCGCGACCATGGTCACGTCGCGCGCGTTGAGATGCGCCGTGGTGCCGTTGAAGCTGTCGGCCCAGAAAGAGCAGTGCGGGCAGCCCTCATCCCAGTCGGGCGGGAACATGAAGTGATACACGATCAGCTGGCTGCGCCCGTCGAACAGCTGTGAAAGGCTTCTCGTCCCGTCCGGCCCCTCGAAGAAGTACTCCTTGGTGACCTCCTCCCAGGGCAGGTCACGTCGCTGCCGAGCGAGCTCCTCGCGCAGCCGGGTGAACTCCTTCTCCCGCTCCAGCAGCGCCTTGCGGGCGATCACCCATTCTTCCGCGGACACCACTGTGTGCTCATCCACCGCACAACCTCCTAGCCGCCCAGGCTAATAGGCCGACCCGGCAACCCGGTGTCGCACCAAGAGCCACCGCGCTATCGTCGCCAGCGTGCGCGACGACGATGCGTTCTGTGACTACGTCGTCGGCAGGCTTGCCGCCCTGCCGGGCGTGCAGGCCGTCGCTCTGGGCGGTTCCCGTGCCGCGGGCACCAACCGCGCGGACAGCGACTGGGACTTCGCCGTGTACTACCGTGGCGCGTTCTCCCCGGACGATCTGCGCGCGGTCGGCTGGCCGGGGACGGTGTTCGAGATCGGCGGCTGGGGCGGCGGCGTGTTCAACGGCGGCGCGTGGCTGCAGGTCGACGGGCGCAAGGTGGACGTGCACTACCGCGACCTCGAGGACGCTGAATTCCGGCTTCGCGAGGCGCAAGCGGGCAGGTTCGGGATCGAGCGGCTGCAGTTCCACCTGGCTGGCGTTCCCACCTACATCGTCCTGGCCGAAGTCGCCGGCAACAAGCTGCTGGCCGGGGACCTGCCTGCCGAGCTGAGCCCGCCGCGGTACCCGGACGCGCTGCGGGCCGCGGCGTCGCGCGGCTGGTGGAGCAGCGCCCAGGCGACGCTCGACTACGGCCGGGGCGCCTACGCGGAGCGTGGCCGGATCACCGAGACCGCCGGCACGATCGCGGTGGCCGCGTGCCAGGCCGCGCACGCCGTAGCGGCAGCAGCCGGGCGGTGGGTGACCAACGAGAAGACCCTGCTGGACCGGACCGGCCTGCGCGCCGTGGACCAGATCCTGGCCGGCTTGACCCCGGACGCCGGAGCGCTGACCAGGGCCGTCGACGGGGCGCTGGAACTCCTCGAGAACGCCGTGCGGCGGGCTGACCCGGGTCCGGCGGCGGCCGGCGCTACCGGTGGTGCAGGATAGACCGGTGAGCACCGATGCGGCCGGAGCCGCTGGCGCGGAGCCGCAGGCCGTGCTGTCGCCGCTGACCGGCGCCGCGATCTTCCTGGTCGTCGTCGTCAACCAGGGCCAGGACAGCGCCGACACGGTGCGCGGGCTGTGCGGTGACCTCGCCGGGCTGATCCGTGCCGTGGGGTTCCGCGGCACGGAGGACTACCTGACGTGCGTGGCCGGCATCAGCGCGAACGCGTGGGACCGGCTGACCGGCCTGCCGAGGCCGGCCGGGCTGCATCCGTTCATCGAGCTGCGGTCCGGCTCGAGGTTCGCCCCGGCCACGGCGGGCGACCTGCTGTTCCACATCCGCGCCGCGCGCATGGACCTGTGCTTCGAGCTGGCCACCCAGATCATGGTGCGGCTGTCGGGAGCGGTGACCGTGGCCGACGAGGTGCACGGCTTCCGCTACTTCGAGCACCGCGACCTGCTCGGCTTCGTGGACGGGACGGAGAACCCCGCGGGTCAGCTGGCGTTCGACTCGGTGATCATCGGCGCCGAGGATCCGGCGTACGCGGGCGGCAGCTATGTGATCGTGCAGAAGTACCTGCACGACATGGACGCCTGGAACGCGCTGCCGACCGAGCAGCAGGAGCTGGTGATCGGGCGGACAAAGCTGGCCGACATAGAACTCGACGACGACACAAAACCGTCGTACGCGCACAGCGCCCTGACGACGATCACCGAGAACGGCAGGGAAGTGAAGATCGTCCGCGACAACATGCCGTTCGGCTCGGTCGGGGCGGGCGAGTACGGGACGTACTTCATCGGCTATTCTCGCGCGCCCGCGGTCACCGAGCTGATGCTCCGGAACATGTTCATCGGGCGGCCCGAGGGTAACTACGACCGGATACTCGACGTCAGCCGGGCGGTGACCGGGGGCCTGTTCTTCGTGCCGCCGGCACCGCTGCTCGAGAGCCTGGGTGACGACGAGGACGGCGAAGACGACGCGGGTGGTTCCGACGACGCGGCAGATCAGAGCCCGCCAGCGGGCAGTGGCTCACTGAATATTGGCAGCTTGAGGGGAGAATCCCACGATGAATAACCTGCACCGCGAGCTGGCGCCGATCTCGGACGACGCCTGGGGCCAGATCGAGGAGGAGGCTGCGCGCACGTTCAAGCGTCACCTGGCTGGCCGGCGCGTGGTCGACGTCGAGGGCCCGGCGGGCGTGGGATTCTCCGCCGTCGGCACCGGCCGGGTGCGCGGCATTGACCCGCCCGGCGACGGCGTACAGGCCCGCTTGCGGCAAGTGGCGCCCCTGGTAGAGCTGCGTGCGCCGTTCACTCTGAGCCGCGAGGAGATCGACGACGTGGCGCGGGGAGCGCAGGACGCCGACTGGCAGCCGGTCAAGGACGCCGCCAAGCAGATTGCGTTCGCCGAGGACGGCGCCATTATCGAGGGCTATGCGACCGCCGAAATCGAGGGCATCCGCAGGGGGGCGAGCAACCCGCCGGTGATCCTGCCCGCCGACGCCAAGGACTACCCGGCGGCGATCGCGCAGGCGCTGAGCCAGCTGCGGGTGGCGGGGGTGGATGGCCCGTATTCGGTGCTGCTGAGCGCCGACGCGTACACCGAGGTCAGCGAGACAAGCGACCACGGGTACCCGGTCATCGAGCACATCAAGCGCCTGCTGACCGGCGACATCATCTGGGCGCCCGCGATCAGCGGCGCGATCGTGCTGACGACCAGGGGCGGCGACTTCAGCCTGCACCTCGGCCAGGACCTGTCGATCGGCTACCTCTCGCACACCGACGCCGAGGTCAGCCTGTACCTGCAGGAGTCGCTGACATTCCTGATGCTGACCAGCGAGGCGGCGGTGGGCTGCACGCCGGCCGGATAACCCGCTCCAGGGCGGCGATCCCTACCGCACCGCCGAACTGCTGCTCGGCGGTTGCCGATCTTGTCGTGCCACCGGCCGGCCAGCGGCGCGATGATCGTCGGCCCATGCCCTGATTATCCCGGTTAGGTGAGCGAGCTGATTGGCGTGGTGGCCCGGCTCAGCTTGTCCCGGACCTGGTCCGCGTCGGGATGGTTCAGCTCGTCCAGCAGGCGCAGGGCCTGCCGCAGGACCGTGACCGCGGCCTCGCTGCTGCCGGCCGCGCCGCGGGCGTCGGCGAGGTGGATGAGCGTCTCGGCCTGGCCGGTGCGGTCGCCGATCTCCTCGAACAGGCTGGCGGCTCGCTGGTAGCAGTTGGTGGCCTGGAGGTGGTCGCCAAGATGGTGGTGAGAGTAGCCGAGCGTGTCCCAGGTGTTGGCCTCGCCGCAGCGGTCACCAAGCTCCCGCTGCAGGACGAGGGCCTGCTTGCTCCGCATCAGCGCCTGGTCGTGGTCGCCGAGCAGGGCGTGGTACCAGCCCACGTTGTTCAGGGCGCGAGCCTGCCCGGGCTGGTTGCCCGCCTCGTCGAACAGGGCCAGCGCCTGGCGGGCGTGGCTGAGCGCCCCGCGGTGGTGGCCGAGACGCTCGGCGACCTTGCCGAGGTTGATGTGACAGCGGGCCTGGCCAACCCGGTCACCGAGGCCGACGTAAAGCCCGAGAGCCTGGGACATGTGGCTCCGGGCATCCTTCCAGGAGCGCAGGGCGAAGCAGGCCCGGCCGAGCGAGAGGTGCGCCTTGGCCTGCGCGACGGTGTCGCTGAGCCGCTCGGTGGCAGCCAGCGCGATGCGCTGGATCGCGACCAGGTCATCCCACTGGCCCTGCCACTGCAGGTAGTCGGCGAGAGTCCAGGGCAGCTGCCAGGCGGGCCCGTCGAAGCGCACCTCGGCGGCCAGCGCCACGACCGAGAGCAGCACCTGGTGTTCCGCCGCGAACCAGGCCATGGCCCGGTCGTGCCCCTCGAGGTGCTCCGGCACGGTGCCCGGCCGGGCCGGGCACAGGTCGAGCGAGCCGCGAGCGCCGTTGATCGCCATCGCGGCCGCGTGCGCGGTGTGCAGGTAGTGGTCGAGCATCCGGCCGGTCGCTGCCAGGCGGTCGTCATCGCTGTCCAGAGCCGAGGCCTGCTCCGCGGCGTAGGCACGCAGCAGATCGTGAAAGGCATACCGGCCCGCGGCCGGCTCGGCGAGCAGGTGGCAGCGGGTCAGCTCACGCAGCAGCCGCCGGGCCACGGCAAGCCCGGTCCCGGCCAGGCTGGCCGCGGCCGCCGCGGTGATCTCCGGCCCCGGGTGCAGCCCCAGCAGCCGGAACATCCGCGCCGCCGGAGGCTGCAGATTCTGGTAGGACCACGACAGCACCGCGCGCACATCGGTCGCGTCCTCCCCGGTCGACAGCGCGTCAAGACGCCCCCTGGCATCCCGCAACTCGGCCGTGAGCGCAGCCAGCGTAAACCCCGGATGGGTGACCGCGCGGGCGGCGGTGATGGCCAGCGCGAGCGGCAGCCGGGCGCACAGCCCGATCAGCTCGTCCGCCGCCTCGGGCTCGGCGGCAACCCGGTCGGCGCCAAGCCGCTCGGTCAGCATGTCCCGGGCCTCGGCCGCGGTCAGCACGTCAAGCGAGATCGCGGTCGCGCCGTGAGTCACCACCAGGCTGGCGAGCTCGCTGCGGCTGGTGATCAGGACCATGGCGGTGGGGGTGGCCGGCAGCAGCGGCCGGACCTGGGCCGGGTCGCGCGCGTTGTCCAGCACGATCAGCATCCGCCGGCCATCCAGCAGGCTGCCGTACAGCGCCTGCCGGCCATCCAGCGTGGCCGGCAGCCGCGCCGCGGGAACGCCCAGCGCGTCCAGGAACGCGCGCAGCGCCTCGGCCGGGGGCAGCGGGTCGGCCGGGCCGAACCCGCGCAGGTTCACATACAGCTGCCCGTCGGGGAAATCGGCCGCCGCGCGGCGCGCCCAGTGCACCGCCAGCGCGGTCTTGCCCACCCCCGCGGGCCCGGCGATCGCCGTGATCAGCACCGGCCCATCCGGACGCCGCAGCAGTCCGGACAGCGCTCGCAGCTCCCGGGCCCGCCCGGTGAACCCTGGAACCGTGGCCGGCAGCATCACGGGCGCCGGCAGCCGTGTTCGGTCCGGGTCGACCGGTTCGGCCGGTGCCGGAACCTTCGCTGCGGGACGTCCTGTGACGGCAGGGCGCTTGCCGGTGGCCTGCTGCTTGCCGTGGCCCGCCGGGACCGCATCCGGTCCTTGCGGCGCGAGCAGCAGCGTGCGGTCGGATCGCAGAATCCGCTGGTTCAGCTCCCGCAACCCCGGACCCGGCTCAATCCCGATCTGCTCCACCAGATGCCGCCGCACCTGACGGTAAGCCTCCAGCGCCGACGCCTGCTGCCCCGACCGGTACAACGCCAGCATCAGCAACTCAGCCAACCGCTCCCGCAACGGCTCCGCCGCCGCCAGCCCCCGCACCTCCGCCACCACCTCACGATGCCGCCCCAAATACAAATCCGCCTCAACCCGCGCCTCCAGCGCCTCCAGCCGCATCTCCGTCAGCCGCGGCACCGCACCCGCCACCAAAACCCCCGACGGCACATCCGCCAGCGGCCGCCCCCGCCACAACCCCAAAGCCTCCGAAAGCCTCGCCGACACCACATCCCAGGCCCCCGCCCGCGCCGCACTGACCGCACCGGCCTGCAGCTCCGCAAACCGCGTAACGTCAAGCTCCCCCGGCATGACCTCAATCAGGTAACCCGCCGGACGGGTCACAATCCGCTGATACCCCAGCGGCCCTAAAGCCTGCCGCAACCGCTTCACATAATTCTGCAGCGTCACCCGCGCCGTCTCCGGCGGCTGCCCCTCCCACACCGCCCGCGCCAGCTCACCCGCGCCCACCACCTCATTGGCACGCAACAACAACGCAGCCAGCAGCACCCGCTGCTTACCAGCAGACACCAGCACCCGCGACCCGCCAGCCCTCACCACCAGCGGCCCGAGCAGGCCAAACTCCACCGAGCCTCCCGGCCGCGCGAAATGCCGTGGGGAATGGCATTCCGCCCGCCACGCTCATCGTAACGGGACGTGCTGGAAACGATTCGCGAATACGATCCGGACCGGTTGGGACCGGTCATTCCTCCGCGGGCAGCAGCGGCGGCGGGGAGCCCACGGTCACCGGCGGCGGCTCACCGATCCAGCGCTCGATCTGGACCAGTGTGTGCTGGCCGGCGCACCCCTGCGACAGCCGGGAGCTCGGAACGTCGGCGGTCAGCACGTTTGGGTTGCCATGCGCGCACAGCGGCGCCGGCCCGATGCCCGGGACCGGGTCGAACCAGGCGCCGGTCGGCAGCCGGACCACGCCGGGGCGGATCGCCGTGGTCAGCACCGCCCCGGCCAGGCAGGCTCCCCGGTCGTTGTAGACCTTCACGACGTCGTCGGCCGCGATGCCGCGGTCGGCCGCGTCCTGCGGATGCATCTGGATGGCCTCCCGGCCCGCGACCTTGCCCCGCTGGCTGGTCGCGCCGACGTCGAACTGGCTGTGCAGCCGGGTCGAGGGCTGGTTGGCGATCAGGTGCAGCGGGAACCGGCCGGCCAGCGGGACGCCGAGCCACTCGTCGGGCTCGAGCCACACCGGGTGTCCGGGGCAGTCGGGATAGCCGAAGCCGGCGATGGTCTCGGATGTGATCTCGATCCGCCCGGTCGGCGTGTACAGCGGCGACCGCACCGGGTCGGCCCTGAAGTCCTCGAACAGGGTGAAGTGCTCGGGCCCAGCGGGCAGCCGGTACTCCCCGGCCTCCCAGAACTCGGCGAACTCTGGCACGCCGTGACCCTTGCCCAGCATGCCCGCACGCCACTCGCCGTACAGGTGCTCGAGCCACTGGCGGCCGTCGCGGCCCTCGGTGAAGGCCTGCCCGAACCCGAGCCGGGCGGCCAGCCCGGCGAGGATCTCGTGGTCGTCGCGGGCCTCCCCCACCGGCTCGGCGGCCTGGTGCATGGCGATCAGGTGGGTGTCCCGGCGGCCACTGCCGATGTCTTCCCGTTCCAGGCTGGTGGTGGTCGGCAGCACGATGTCGGCGTGCCTGGCGGCGGCGGTCCAGTGCGGCTCGTGCACCACGATCGTGTCGGGCCTGCCGAACGCGGTGCGCAGCCGGCCCAGGTCCTGATGGTGGTGGAACGGGTTGCCGCCGGCCCAGTAGACCAGCCTGATGTCCGGGTACGTGAGCCGCTGCCCGTCGTAGTCATACCGGCCGCCAGGGTTGAGCAGCATGTCCGCGATCCGGGCGACCGGGATGAACGTGCGGACCGGATTGCGGCCCTGGTGCAGGGTCGGCAGCTTAACCAGCGGGCCGTGGCTGCCGATGTCGCCCATGGAGCCGTAGCCGTGGCCGAACCCGCCGCCGGGCAGGCCGATCTGGCCAAGCATCGCGGCCAGCGCCAGCGCGGCCCAGACCGGCTGCTCGCCGTACCGGGTGCGCTGCAGCGACCAGGTGACCGTGACCAGGGTGCGCGCCGAAGCCATCCGCCGCGCGAGGTCCCTCACCGCCTCGGGCTCGACGCCACATACCGACCCGGCCCACTCGGCGTCCTTTTCCGTGCCGTCGTCCTCGCCGAACAGGTACCGCTCGAACGTGTCGTAGCCGGCCGTGCAGGTGTCGAGGAACTCCTTGTCGTGCAGACCCTCGGCGGCAAGCGTGTGCGCGAGCCCGAGCATCAGCGCGACGTCGGTGGCCGGGATCACCGGGTGCCATTCGGCGTCCAGGTAGCCGGGCAGATCGGAGCGCAGCGGGCTGATCAGCACGATCTTGGTCCCCTTGGCTCCAAGCTGCGCGAGGAACCCAGGGGTGTCGTGCGTGGTCATCCCGCCCGGGGTGACGTACACGTTCTTTTCGGGGATGCCGCCGAACGCGACGATCAGCTCGGTGTTCGCCACGATCGTCGGCCAGGACGAGGCGCCGCGCAGCACCAGGCCGGCGCTGCCGACCAGGTGCGGCAGCAGCACCTCCGAGGTGCCCAGGCTGTAGGTGTTGCGCGAGGCGACGTAACCGCCGGCGAGCGCGAGGAACCGGTGCAGCTGGCTCTGCGCGTGGTGGAACCGCCCGGCACTGGCCCATCCGTACGAGCCGCCGAAGATCGCTTCGCTGCCGTGCGCCCCGCGGACCCTGGCCACCTCGGCCGCGACCAGGTCCAGCGCCTTGTCCCAGCTGACTTCGCAGAACGGGTCGTGCCCGCGCCGGTCACTGGGACCGGGACCGTTCTCGAGCCAGCCGCGGCGCACCGCTGGCCGCCGCACCCGGGTGGCGTGCCGCAGCGCGCCGGGGATGTTGCCGAGCAGCGGGGACGGTGCCGGGTCGTCGGGGTGCGGCGTGACCACGATCTTCCCGTCGGGCCCGCCTTTCACCCGGTAAGCGCCCCAGTGCGAGGTCGTGGGCAGGTCGGGATGGTCCACGCTCTGTACCTTAGCCCGCGCGATCGGCAGGGTCGGGCGGGAACTCGGCGCGGACGCCGAGCAGCCGGACCGGCCGCCGGTCGGTGAACTTGTCCAGCGCCGCGAGCGCGGCCTGGCCGATCACGGCACCATCGCTGCTCGGCTCCGCCAGCGTCTGGCCGTGCGTGCTGGTGAAGAACGGCGCGTGCCTGACCTTGACGACGACGCGCACGGCCGGCCGCTGTTCCGCCTCAACGTCACGGGTCACGTGCGCGGCCAGCCGCAGCACCTCCTCGCGTACCCGCGCCCAGTCCTCGATGTTCCGCTGGAAGGTGGTCTCGCGGCTGCGCGAGCGCGGCACGTAGGGCTCGGCCGAGACCTCCGACGAACCCAGGCCGCGTGCGGTCTGCACCAGCCACGGGCCGATCGTCGGCCCGAGCCTGGCCGCCACCGCGGCGATGTCCGCGCCGGCCAGTTCGGCCACGGTCCCGATTCCCAGCTCGGCCAGCTTGCGTTCGGTCTTCGCGCCGATGCCCAGCAGCTTGCCGGTCGGCAGACCGCCCATCACGGCGAACCAGTTCTGGTGCGTCAGCCGGAAAATCCCGTGCGGCTTGGCGAAGTTCGACGCGAGCTTGGCCTGGATCCGGTTCTCCCCGATGCCGACCGAGGACTCGAGCCGGGTGGCGGCCTTGATCTGCTGCTGGATCTCCCCGGCCACGGCTTCCGGGTCGTCGGTCTCGGCGGCCACGAACGCCTCGTCCCAGCCAAGCTCCTCGGTGACGTAACCGAGTTCCCGCAGAGCGGCCATGACCTCAGCCGAGACGGCCTCGTAGGCGGGCCGGTCGGCGGGCAGGAACACCGCGTCCGGGCACCGCCGCGCCGCCGTCCGCATCGGCAGCCCCGAGTGCACGCCGTGCTCGCGGGCCTCGTAGGACGCGGTCGCCACCACCCCGCGCTTGGCCGGGTCGCCGTCGCCGCCGACCACCACCGGGCGCCCGCGCAGCTCCGGGTGGCGCAGCACCTCGACAGCCGCGATGAACTGGTCGAGGTCGACGTGCAGGACCCAGCGGGTCATGGTGGTCCAGCGGCCGAGGCGTACTGGCCAATCTCGGCCAGGTACCCGTCCCGGACCGAGGCGGGCAGCCAGGAGATCTCGAATGCGTTGCGCTCCAGCTGCAGCAGGTCCTCGGCCTGCAGGCCAGCCCCTTGCTGCGCGGCGATCAGGTTGTCGGTCACGTATCCACCGAAATATGCCGGATCGTCGGAGTTGACCGTGACCGGAATGCCGAGCTCGAGCAGGCGCCTGATCTGCCCTGCTTTCTCATCGCCCGTGCACCAGCGGTTGGAGATCGGGCACACGGTCAGGCCCATCCCGCGCCGCTTGAGCTCGGCGGTCAGCCTCTCGCTCTCCAGGATGTTCACACCGTGGTCGATCCGGTCCACCCCGATTACCTCCAGGCACTGGCGGATGTGCTCGATGGAGTTCGGCTGGTCGGTGTCGCAGTGCATCGTGATCTGATACCCCTCGGCGCGCGCCCGCTGGAACACCTTGACGAATTTTTCCGGCGGGTTGCCCTTCTCGTCGGAGTCCAGGCCGATACCGACGATCCACTCCCGGTACGGAAGCGACTGCAGCAGCGTGGCCATCCCGTACTCGGCCGAGTGGTCGCGCAGCAGGCACATGATCAGCTGCACACGCAGCCCGAACCGGCGCCAGGCTTCTTCGAGAGCCTGGCGCAGCCCGCCGATCACGGTGCCGAACTCCACACCCCGGCTGGTGTGCGCCTGCGGGTCGAAGAAGATCTCCGCGTAGCGCACCCCCTCGCCGTGCGCCCGCTCCAGGTAGGCCCAGGCGAGGTCGCGGAAGTCGGCCGCGGTCTGCAGCACCTCCATCCCCTCGTAGTACGCGGCCAGGAACGAGGTCAGGTCGTCGAAGCTGTAGGACGCCCGCATCTGCGCGGCGCTCGCGGCGCGCAGCGGGATCCCGTTCCGCTCGGCCAGGGCGAATTTGAGCTCGGGCTCGAGCGTTCCCTCGATATGCAGATGCAGCTCGGCCTTTGGCATGCCGCGAATGAACTCGGTGAGGCTAGGCATGGAACATGCCTAGCCGACGACAGGCGCCACCGTCCAGCATTGATCATCGGCGTCCCTTCACGCGCCGCAGCCATCATGACGGCCGATATGTCCGGAATGCCTGCACCGAACCGTGACGAGTGCGGATGATCATGGTGCGGCGCATCGGCTCGGGCCATCGGCAGGACGCAACCGCGGAGTTATGGTGATCTTATGGACGGCGCGCTCGTTGGTAGCGGGTATGCGGACCATCTGACCGATGCGGACCTGGGCCTCCTCGCCAAGGCCGCGGATCAGCCCACCGCCCAGGCGGCGCCCTGGCTGCGGGCTCACCCCGAGCAGCTCCTGGGGCTGGTCGAGGACCCGCGGGTATTCCAGGCCGTGTTCGGCGCATCGGCGGGCGCCGCCCAGCCCGCCAGGCCGACCGGGGCGTCCACCATGGCGGTCCTGGCGTCCCCGTTCCTGATCTTCGCCGTGGCGGTGCACCGGGCGGCCAGCGAGCTGGCCACCATGGACCACGTCCCCGAGCGCTCCGCGCAGCGCTTGCGGGTGCCGCTGTTCGACGCGCCGCAGCTGCGTGACTTCCTCGGCTCGGCTGGGCGGCGGCTGTTCCTGGCCGAGCTCCTCGCATCGTTCACCAGGAACGCGTCGGCGTACCGCCCGGCCCCCAAGGGCCAGCCCGGAACGCGGCAGGCCAGGCAGGCCCGGGCTCGGCGGATCAGCGAGCTCGACCTGGTGCGGATGGCCGGGCTGCTCGACACGGTTCCCGAGGCCGAACGGGCCGGGGTGTACCGCAGGCTCGGCGACGTGGCACTGTTCCTGACCGGGGTGTTCCCGGACTACGCCGCGGCGCACGCGCTCGGGCCGGTCAGCGCGGCCAGGCTGCTGCGCGCGGCGCAGGTGCCGGCGCGGCGCCTCGATGAGCTGGCCGATGCGCCGGCCATCGACTTGTTCGAGCACCTCGGCGCGCAGTGGTACCGGACCGCCTGGGGCATGGCGCCGGCCCACACCGCCAGGCTCGCGGTCGTGGCCGAGGTGGCCGAGCGATTCCGCCAGGCCCGCCGGGTGCTGAACCACATCGCGGACCGGTGCCTGTTCCCGCAGGGGAACCCCTGGTTCGCCCCGCCTGCCCGGTGAGGCGGGTGTTCATCATGCAAAGAGCGGAGCGGCTGACAGCCCCGGGCCACGACCCGCGAGACTAGTAGTCGGCCCGCTGCCGGGCCGTGACGCTAGGAAATGGGGTCAGAAAATGGCAAACGGTTCCCGGCTCGAGTCGGCGGTCATGTTCGTGCAGGACCTGGACAGGTCGGTGAACTTCTACCGCGAGGTTCTCGATCTCGAGGTGTCCGACCACAGCCCGACCGCCTCCCTGCTGACCAGCGGCAGCGGGTCGCAGCTGATCCTGCGCGCCATGGGCAGCGGCGCCGTGCACTCGCTCGGCGGCGTTGGCGTCCAGTACGTGATCTGGACGGCTGCGGACGAGGCAGATCTCGACCGGTGCGAGCGCACGCTCAAGGAACTGTCGGCGCACCGGGAGACCCGGGTCGGCGGGCCGGTCAAGGCCGTCGAGGGGCGCGATCCCGACGATATCGTCGTGATGATCATTTATCCCGGCCCGGACGAGGTCCCGCTGCATGAACTTCCGGTGCGCATCTATGGGTGGTAGACCCGGGGCCCGTACGCTTGACGCGTGCTCGGACTCCCGGATGGCATTCGCGGCTGCCTGTTTGACCTCGACGGCGTGCTGACCCAGACCGCGAAGGTCCACGACGCCGCGTGGAAAGAGATGTTCGACGACTACCTGCGCGAGCGGTCCCGGAAGACCGGCGAGCCGTTCGTCCCGTTCGATCCCGTCGCCGACTACGACGAGTACGTCGACGGCAAGCCCCGCGCCGACGGCACCCGGTCGTTCCTCGAGTCCCGCGGCATCCACCTGCCCGAGGGCAGCGACGACGACCCGCCCACCGCGGAAACGGTGCACGGCCTCGGCAACCGCAAGAACGAGATCGTGCTGCGCAAGATCCGCAAGGACGGCGTGGAGGCGTACCCGGGCTCGGTCGCGTATCTGCGGGCGGTCAAGGAAGCCGGGCTGCCCCGCGCGGTGGTGTCGTCGAGCGCCAACTGCAAGGACGTGCTCATCGCGGCGGGCATCGAGGACATGTTCGACGCGCGGATCGATGGCGTCGTCGCCGAGCAGCAGCACCTGCGCGGGAAGCCGGCCCCGGACACGTACCTGGCCGGGGCGAAGGCGCTCGGGCTCGAGCCGGCCGCCGCGAGCGTGTTCGAGGACGCGCTGGCCGGCGTGGCCGCCGGGCGGGCCGGCAAGTTCGGGTTCGTGGTCGGCGTCGATCGCGTCGGCCAGGCCGAGCAGCTGAAGAAGGACGGCGCCGATGTCGTCGTGAAGGACCTGTCCGAGCTGCTGGGGCACGGGTGATCCTGCAGGAGGCGTTCACGGTAGAGCCGTGGGCGCTGCGCGAGACCAAGCTCGACATGGACCTGCTCGCGCAGACGGAGTCGGTGTTCGCGCTGGCCAACGGCCATGTGGGATGGCGGGGCAACCTGGACGAGGGCGAGCCGCGCGGCCTGCCCGGCAGCTACCTCAACGGGGTGTATGAGGTAAAGCCGCTGCCCTACGCCGAGGCCGCCTACGGCCTGCCCGAGACCGGGCAAGAGATCATCAACGTGACCAATGGCAAGCTCATCCGGTTGTTCGTCGACGACGAGTCTTTCGACGTCCGCTACGGCGAGCTGCAGTCGCACGAGCGTGTGCTCGACTTCCGTACCGGGGTGCTGACCCGCACCGCCGAGTGGCAGTCGCCGGCCAGGAAACGGGTCCGGGTGACGTCGCGGCGGATGGTGTCGTTCACCCAGCGCGCGATCGCGGCCATCTGCTACGAGGTCGAGCCGCTGGGCCAGTCGGCCCGGATCGCCGTGCTGTCCGAATTGCTGGCGAACGAGCAGCTGCCCTCGCCGAGCAACGATCCGCGGGTGTCCGCTGCGCTGGCCAACCCGCTGCAGCACGAATGGCAGAATGCCCGCGACGCGGCGGCGGTCATGGTGCACGTCACCAAGCAGTCCAAGCTGCGCGTCGGCGCCGCGATGGACCACACGATCGACTGCCCGACCGACATCAGGATCGACGCCAGGGGCGTCGAGGACACCAGCCTCATGACCGCCGCCACGGTGCTGCAGCCCGGGCAGAAGCTGCGCGTGATCAAGTTCGTTTCCTACGGCTGGTCCGCCACCAGGTCACTGAACGGGGTCAGGGACCAGGTGTGGGCGGGACTGACCGCGGCCCGGCAGACCGGCTGGGACGGGCTGCTCGCCGAGCAGCGCCAGTACCTGGACGACTTCTGGGACCGTGCCGACGTCGAGGTGGACGGCGACGCGGAGGTGCAGCAGGCGGTGCGCTTCGCGCTGTTCCAGGTGCTCCAGGCCGGGGCGAGGGCGGAGAACCGGGCCATCCCGGCCAAGGGGCTGACCGGGACCGGTTACGACGGGCACGCGTTCTGGGACACCGAGGCTTACGTGCTGCCGGTGCTCACGCTGACCGCCCCGGACGCCGCCGCCAACGCGCTGCGCTGGCGGCACAGCACGATACCTGTGTCCGTCGAGCGGGCCACCCAGCTCGGGCTCAAGGGCGCGGCGTTCCCGTGGCGGACGATCACCGGCGAAGAGTGCTCGGGCTACTGGCCGGCCGGCACCGCCGCCTTCCACGTAAACGCCGACGTCGCCGCCGCCGTGGTCCGGTACGAGGACGCCGCCGGCGACGAGGAGTTCAGCAAGGGCCCGGGGCTGGAACTGCTCACGCAGACCGCGCGGCTGTGGCGCTCGCTTGGCCACCACGACGCCCAGGGGCGGTTCCACATCGACGGCGTCACCGGCCCCGACGAGTACAGCGCGATCGCGGACAACAACATCTACACGAACCTCATGGCCGGGTACAACCTGCGGCGCGCGGCCGATGCGGCCAAGCGCTACCCGGACCGGGCCAGGGAGCTGGGCGTCGACGCGGAGGAATCCGCGAGCTGGCGGGACGCCGCCGAGCACATGTTCATCCCGTTCGACGAGACCCTCGGCGTGCACCCACAGGCCGAGGACTTCACCAAGCACCAGGTCTGGGACTTCGCCCACACCGGACCGGACCAGTACCCGCTGTTCCTGCACTTTCCCTACTTCGATCTGTACCGCAAGCAGGTCGTGAAGCAGGCCGACCTGGTGCTCGCCATGCACATGCGCGGCGAGGCCTTCACGCCCGAGCAGAAGCTGAAGAACTTCGACTACTACGAGGCGCTCACGGTGCGGGACTCCTCGCTGTCCGCCTGCACCCAGGCGGTCATCGCCGCCGAGGTCGGCCATCTCGACCTGGCCTACGACTACCTTGGCGAGGCCGCGCTCATGGACTTGCGCGACCTGGAACACAACACCCGCGACGGCGTGCACATCGCCTCGCTGGCCGGCACCTGGATCGTGCTGGTCAGCGGCTTCGGAGGGCTGCGCCACGAGGACGGCACGGTCAGCTTCGCGCCGCGGCTGCCAGACAGCCTCGCCAGGATCGCGTTCTGCCTCGTGATCAGGGGGCGGCGGCTGAAGGTCGAAGTCACGCACGCCACCGCCACGTACGCGCTGACGGACGGCGAGCCGTTCGAGATCTTGCACTACGGCGAAAAGGTGGCCCTATCAGCCGAAAAGCCGCAGACTCGCCCGGTTCAGCAGATGCCGGCCCGGCCCCGGCCCAGTCAGCCGCACGGACGTGAGCCCGCGCACCGCGTGCCGACCGATCAAGGGACCTGACCAGGCATTTCGCCCAGGCAGGTCTCCGGGCTGCCGCAGCCGGGATACCCTCGGCGGAGCGCTGTGAGCGGTTTTTCGTGGCCGAAAAGTGTCTGTCCTGAGTCAGTCGCCAGCGCTGACGACGATGCACAATCAAAATGAGAGATCAACGGAGGCGAGGGCTTAGCGCGTAACCGCGGGGGCACAGCACAGACAGCACAGGAGCCGCAGGCGAGAGGCACCGCGGGCGGCATGAGCAGCGGAGCGACATGGATCTTGTTGCGGTATCCCTGACCCTGGTGGCAGCGATGCTGCTTGGGGTCGGCTGGGTTCTGCAGCAGTACGCCGCCGAGCAGGCGCCGAGCTCCTACTTCCTGCGGCTGCGGCTGATCGTTGACCTGCTGCACCGGCGCCGGTGGCTGCTGGGTCTGGCCGTGATGATCTCGGGACAGCTGCTCTCGGCGTGGTCGGTCGGCCACCTGGACCTGACGCTCTATGAGCCCTTGCTCGCCAGCAGCCTGATCTTCGCCCTCGCCCTCGCCGTTCCCCTATCCCACCAGCGGCTGAAGGCAACCGAAATGATCGGCGCGGTCATCCTGGCCGGAGGCGTGGCGGCGCTGTCGCTGTCGCGCTCCACCGGCACGCCGTCTGCATCGTTCGGCTCATTCTCGGACTGGCCGGCGGCTGCCGGGATCGCCGTCGTGGCCTACTGCTTCATTCACGCCGGGCACCTGCGCAGGGGCCAGGCCCGCGCCACCCTGACCGGCATCGGCACCGGCCTGGTCATGGGCATATCCGACGCGCTGACCCGCCGCTCCGTGCAGATCCTTGACGCTCATTCGTTCGGCGGGCTGCTGACCTCCTGGCCGCCGTACTGCCTGCTGGCTGCGGCCCTGATCGGCATGTGGCTGATGCAGAACTCGTTCAACGCCGCGCCGTTGCACGCGTCGCTTCCCGGGATCACGGCGGCCGAGCCGGTCTCGGGAATCCTGCTCGGCGTTGTGGTCTTCGGTGACCGCATCAACATTTCCCCGGGACTGCTGGCGCTGCAGGCCGCCGGGATCGCGGCACTGGTGGTCGGCGTGATCATGGTCGCTCGCTCGCCAAGGCTTGGCCAGCTGCGGCCCTCCGCGGTGATACCGGATTCGGTTATACCAGGCCTTATTGGCGGAAAAGGCTCGCACGATGAGATCTCGCCGCCAGCAGCCACGCAGGGATCCGAACCCGCGCAACGGTCAGAACCGCAGCCGCTGGGGCTCACGCCGGAACCGGGAGCCAAGGCCTCGCGCCGTCCTGCCGCCGGGGGTGCGCGGTCGATGGGCACGCTCTGAGCTTCGGCGCCGACGGCGAGGCCGGCGCCGCGCAACGCGGCACCGGCCTGAAGAACTCGCGCCCCGGCTACTTCTTGAACGCGTCCTTGACCTTCTCGCCCGCCTGCTTGAGGTTGCCCGCGGTCTCGTCGGTGCGGCCCTCGGCCTCGAGCCGCGGGTTGCCGACCGCCTCGCCGGTGTTCTTCTTGACCTTGCCCTTGGCCGACTGAAGTTTGTCGGCCGCCTTGTCCTTGGCACTCATGGCGTGAGTCCTCTCTCTCGTATGGCCAAGGACTGTCCGTGAACTCAGCGACTAAACGTCGGCCAGCTTCGCGAGCCGCTGGGCGGCCCTGGCCAGGCTGTACCGCCGCCGCGCCATCCCGGCCCAGGGATCGGAGGCACCGAGCCGGTCCAGCCGGCCGCCCACGGTACGCAGGGTGAACTGGTGCGGCGTCAGGCTGGTGTCCTTCAGCTCCGCCCAGTCCAGCGGTGTGGCCACGGGCGCGCCCGGCCTCGCCCGCACGGAAAATGGCGCGACCGCGGTCTGGGCGTAGGCGTTGCGCATGACGTCGGAGTAGACGCGGTCACCGCGGCTGTCCTTGCGCTGCTCCGTGGTCAGGATGTCCGGCTCCCTGGCCGCGAGAACGTCGCTGGCCTGGCGGGCGAACCTGCGCACCGTGTCAAAGTCGTCCCTGGCGTCCAGCGGCACGTGGACGTGCAGGCCCCGGCCGCCGGTGGTCTTGACGAAGGCGGTCAGTCCTAGTTCATCGAGCAGGTCATGCAACCCCAGCGCCAGGTGCTTGACCTGGTCAAACCGGTGGTCATCGGGCGGGTCGAGGTCGAAAATCAGCTGGTCGGCGCGGTCAAGCGCCCCGGTCCTGCTGAGAAAGGCGTGCATCTCGATGCACGCCTGGTTGGCCAGGTAGACCAGCGTGGCCGGCCTGTCGCAGATCACCTGGACGAGCGTGCCGCCCTGCTTCTTGACCCTCGTCCTGGCGATCCAGTCGGGGAAGTAGCGCGGCACGTTCTTCTGCACGATGCGCTCGCCGGTTATCCCGTCCGGGTACCGCTCCATGCTGAGCGGGCGGTCGCGCAGGTACGGCAGCATTCGGGCGGCTATGTCCCGGTAGTAGCCGACCAGGTCCCCCTTGGTGACCTGGTCGTCGGGGAATAGCGTCTTGCTGGTGTTGGACAGCTCGACCGTGATGCCCGAGACCCTTACCGCCTCAGTGCGCTTGGCGGTCACGTCTCGTCTCCGCTGGACGGAACTTCCCGTACCACCTCGGCGGGATCCTTGTCGTCGCGCAGGCCCTGGAACCTGGGGTGGCGCAGCTCACCGGCGTCGGTCCACTCGGAGAACCCCACCTCCCCGACCAGCTTGGGCTCCACCCAGTGCACGCCGCGCGGACGCGGCAGCGGGCCGGCCCCGAACGGCGGGGTGGCGCGTTCCAGCTTGACCATGGATGCGTGGAGGCTGTTCAGCAGCCTCTGGTTGAAGCCGGTCCCCACCTTGCCCGCGTAGACGAGCTGGCCGTCGGAGTTGTAGTAGCCGAGCAGCAGCGCGCCGAACCCGGACCGCGACCCCTGCGGGTCGGTGAACCCGCCGATGACGAACTCCTGGCCGCTCTCGCACTTGAACTTCAGCCAGTCCTTGGTCCGCCCGGCGCGGTATGGCGTGTCGGCCCGCTTGGCGATGAGACCTTCCCAGCCGTCGCGGCACGCTTCGGCGTAGAAGGCCTCGCCCTCGGTGTCCCGGTGCTCGGTGAACCGGAGTGGATCCTTGAACGCCAGCGCGGAGCGCAGGATCTGCTTGCGCTCGGTGAGCGCCAGCGGGCGTACGTCCCGCCCGCCCGCGTGCAGGACGTCGAATACGTAGTAGTACACCGGCGTGCTGGCGATCAGGTCCTTGCCCGGCCTGGCCAGGCCGAGCCGCTGCTGCAGCCGCTCGAACTTGGTCTCGCTGCCATCGAAGGCGACGATCTCGCCGTCAACCACGCACTCCTCGGTGGCCTGCGCGGCCAGCGCGTCGGCGACCTCGGGGAACGTGCTGGTGATCTGGTGCTGATTGCGCGTCATCAGCCTGACCTCGCCACCGCCGCCCGCGACGTACGCCAGGCAGCGCTCACCGTCGAGCTTGCGCTCATAAATCCACGCCGGGTCGGAGAACCGGTCTCTGGTCAGAGTGGCAAGCTCGGGCTCGAGCCAGCCCGGCAGGTCCGCCTGCTTCGTCTCTTCCGCCACCCTGCCTCCTCGCCGCGAGATCCGGTTAGTGCCAGCCGGACACCACTATGCCCGTTGTGGCTGATCCCGTCTCCATGCGAGCTCACTACCCGTCGGCCAGTCACGATAACGAGACGGGCGCGGTGGCCTGTGTGGTGAGGTACTCATGCGCGAGGCGCACCACCGTCGCGCCGTCGCCGACCGCGGAGGCGACCCGCTTGATCGAGCGGTAGCGGGCATCCCCGGCGGCGAAGACGCCGGGGACGGATGTCTCCAGCGGCAGCGGCGGACGACCCAGCGGCCACCGCGACGGGCCCGCCCCGTCCCGCAGGACGTCCCGGCCGGTTCGTATGTAGCCATCAATGAGCTGGAAGGTCTCCGGCAGCCACCCGGTCCGTGGATCCCCGCCGATGAGGACGAACAGCGCGTCCGCCGCGACCTGCCTGACCTGGCTGGTGGACCAGTCACGCAGGGTGAGCGCCTCGAGGCGGTCCTCGCCGTGACCGTCGGCGATCTCGGTATGCAGGCGGACCGTGACCGCCGGGGTGGCCCCGATCTCGCGGATCAGGTACTCCGACATCGAGTGCTCCAGGCTTTCCCCGCGGACCAGCACCGTCACCTGCCGGGCGTGCCGCGCTAGATGCAGGGCGGCCTGGCCTGCCGAGTTCCCGGCGCCGACGACAAAGACGTCACGGCCCTCCATCGCCCGTGCCTCGCTGCCGGCCACGCCGTAGAAGACGCCGGAGCCGACGAGATTTTCGAGGCGCGGGACGCCCAGTCGGCGCCAGGAGATGCCGGGTGCGACGATCACCGCTCCGGCTGCGATCTCGCGGCCACCGGCGAGTTGCACGACGCGCCGGTCACCGCGGCTCTCCAGGCCGACCACCGGCTGCGAGAACACCATGTGAGCGCCGAACATCCAGGCCTGCTCGCAGGCCCGGCGGGTGAGCTCATGACCGCTGATGCCATAGGGGAATCCCGGGTAATTCCGGATCTTCGGGCTGCTCCCCGCCTGCCCGCCCGAGACGGTCTCTTCAAGGACGATCGTCTGAAGGCCCTCGGACGCCGCATAGACGGCGGCGGTCAGGCCCGCCGGTCCGGCGCCGACCACGACGACGTCGCATTCGTCGAGCTCATTACGGGTGCTCCCGCCGACCGCCTCGACGACTTGAGCAGGCGACGGGTCGACCATCGTATAGCCGTCGTGGCGGATCATGACCGGCAGGCAAGACTCCTCCAGGCCTTCCCGCCCGATCATGGC
>Ga0210385_10000805_pt1 | contig 20368 bp, 15 predicted proteins | sample IncBWH26OmetaG_FD_160107 | JGI IMG/M metagenome (GOLD analysis project Ga0210385, IMG submission 160107) | Forest soil microbial communities from Barre Woods Harvard Forest LTER site, Petersham, Massachusetts, United States - Inc-BW-H-26-O ...
CGCCTGGGTATACGCATCGCCAGCAATGAGTTTGCCGTCGAGTCCGGTGGCAGTTGTGCCCGCGACATGGACATATGCCCCGACACGAACCGCACGAGAGTAACCGACGATTGGCTCCCAAGGTGTTCCGGATGAAATGTTGATTCGGTCCACTTCGCCTCCTTTTTGTGGTGCTTTATGGTTGAAACAGATTCGATGAAACGCTTTTTTCAATGCATAGTCCAAGGCGTGCACGAAATTAGCAGTCGCCGTATTCGGCTGCTAATAAATTGTGCAAACCACGCGTCCAGCAAGGGCTTCTAACTATAGTGTGGCACGAATGGTCACTTGTGCGGGATACGGATTCGCGGTATCTAATCCCAACAGCGTTTTGTTCCGATAGGAACAAATAAGGACCACGATTCGGGGGAGGAAGTGGGCCATGGAAATGATTCCGGAGACGCACCCGTTACAGCAATTATTTCTTGAACTTGTGGGGCGGCACTATGCCGAGGAGATTGGAATCCGCGATCCGCAAGTTGTGAGCTATGTCGCGCAACTGCTCTCGGAGTTTTGCGATGCCGAGCAGTTACTCAAGATTCGCAATATGTCTGGAACGCCGTTAAACGATGTGGGCGAGATGCTGATCGAGTCGGATCCCATCTACGGCCCCGCGCCTTCGTTTGATCGTGAACGCCAGGTGCGCAAACACATTGGCGACTACACACTCTTCTATGCCGGCATGTTTCCGGAGAGCATCAATCACTATCGATTGCGTCGCCAGCGTGTCGAAGGCTTTGTGGATTGGGTGAAGGCCGGAAAAGAAAGCTATTACATCGTCTCGAAATTTGAACATTTCGAATATGCCAAAGTGGCGCCCTTGTTCGCGCAGCTCTCTCAAAGATTTGAGCAATGCGTGTACGGACTGAACCTGGTGAAAAATGAGCTCGAAGTAATGCAACATCCGATCGTGCGGAGAACAAACGAGCTTATTATGTAGAAGAACTACAGAACTAATGAAGACGTCAGATTGCTGAAGTGGTAATCCAAAGCCGTGGTCTTAACCTCTGCAATCTGACCTCTCACCTCTGACCTTTCTCGCCTCTCACGAACCTCCTGCCAACAATTTCAGATTTCCCCTCCAGCACGATGTTGATCGCCTCCGAGTATGCGATGTGTTCCTGTTCAAGAATTCGCTCGGCGAGCGTGTGTTCGTCGTCAGAATCAAGCACGGGCACGGTTTTCTGAACGATGATAGCGCCGTGATCGAGTTCCTCGTCAACGAAGTGCACTGTGCATCCGGCAACTTTCACGCCGTAGGCAAAGGCCTGCTGCTGCGCCTCCAATCCCGGAAATGCAGGTAGCAACGATGGGTGGACGTTGAGAATTTTTCCTGGAAACTGCTGCACGAACCAAGGCGAGAGCAGACGCATGTAACCGGCAAGACAAATGAGATCGACCTTCTTTTCCAGCAGCGCGGTGACAACTTCGCCGTCGTGCTCCTCGCGCGATTTACCTTTCGACGGAACGGCAAGCGCGTCGAGGCCGCGATGGCGTGCGGCTTGGAGTCCGGGAGCATCGGCGCGGTTCGAAATCACGATTGCAATATGAGTATCGGGTATCCTGCCAGCCGCGATGCTGTCAGCAATGGCGACAAAGTTAGAGCCGCGTCCGGAAAGTAAAATGCCAAGGTTCTTCATAACGGAATATCATGACTGGAATTTGGACTTGCACGGAAAGCGAGGACGGAACAAATCGATCAGTCTAGCTGAATACGACTTTGCGATCGCCTTTGACGATCCGCCCGACGCTGTAAAATTTTTCTCCGGCACGCTCCAGCAATGTTTGTGCTTTCTTGAATTTCTTGGCAGGCACTACGATCAGCATTCCGAGGCCCATATTAAAAGTCCGGAGCATTTCTTCCTCGGCGACATTGCCGAGTTTTTGCAGATGTTCAAAGATGGGCAGAACCGGCCACGTGCCGAGCTCAATCACGGCCGACGTACCTTTGGGCAGCACTCGGGGCAGATTCTCGGTGATGCCGCCGCCGGTAATGTGCGCCAGCGCCGCAACACAGTCCCCCGCGATCATCTTCCGAATCACAGACCAGTAGCTACGATGGGTGCGCATGAGCTCATTGCCGACTTTGTTCTTGATCTCGCTGACAAAAGTTTCGAGAGAATAGCCCGCGGTTTCAAACAGCAGCTTGCGAGCTAGAGAGTATCCATTGGTATGCAAGCCATTGGATGGCAGCCCAAGGACGCAATCCCCCACCTGTATGTCTTTGCCACTGATGATTTGGTCGCGTTCAACTACTCCCACAATGAATCCGGCGAGATCGTATTCGCCGTCCGGATAAAATCCCGGCATTTCAGCCGTTTCGCCACCGATCAGCGCGCAGCCGTTATGCTTGCAGGCTTCGGCTAGGCCACCGACGATTTTCTCGACGATTTCTGGATCCAATTTACCGGTGGCCAGGTAGTCCATAAAAAACAAGGGAGCCGCGCCCTGCACCGCGATGTCATTCACACAATGATTTACCAGGTCGCCGCCAACAGTGTGGTGCATCTTCATGTCGAAGGCCACTTTTAATTTGGTGCCCACGCCGTCGACGCTCGAAACCAGCACCGGATCCAAATATTTCTTGTCGACCGAGAACAACCCGCCGAATCCGCCGATCTCGCTTAGCACTCCCTTGGTAAAAGTTTTGTGCGCTAGATACTTGATGCGCTGCTTGGTGCGATTGCCCCGATCAATATTCACACCGGCATCGGCGTAGGTGACTGAATCGTTTTGAGCGTTTGTTTTCTGGGCCACTTTTTCAGTCCGCTATTGCCAGGTGAGAAATTCCGATACGCCGAGCCGACGGAAGCATTTCAGGCGCAACAAATTCTAGCACGTCTGGAGTTGTATCCGGCGGACGGTAAGCGCCTGCAAGAAGAAACTCCTTCTAAGCCCCATCAGCGAAGGCGCTATAATGCTCGTCCAACTCTTTTCTGGAGACAAGATGAGAATTCTGATGGTTCTCTTTATTGCAGTAGTGACCATTCCATTTACAGCGGCGCAGCAGGAGCAATCAGCAGATACAACATCCGAGAACGCGAAGCAGTCCACTTCTAAAAAAGATAAGAAGCAAGCAACGCCATCGAACGCCAACGCTCCAGATAAATCCGCTGAAAATGCTAAGTCCGCGGAGTCGCCTAAGGCCGACTCCGAAGCTACCGATAAGGAAGAACATTACGATGTAGCGGAAGTTCCGCCCGTGGTCACCCATCACCAGATCGCGGTGAATGGCAAGACTCTCGGCTACACGGCGACCACCGGAAGGCTTCCCATCAAACGCGATGACGGCAAGATTGAAGCCGAAATGTTTTTCGTCGCTTACACGCTCGATGGCCAGGAAGCTGGCAGTCGTCCGCTGACGTTTGCGTTCAATGGTGGTCCTGGCTCCGCTTCGGTGTGGCTGCACATGGGCGCTCTCGGACCGAAGCGTGTTGTGCTTCAACCCAACGGCTTCATGCCCGCAGCTCCTTATCGTTTGGAAGACAATCCCGACACGCTTCTCGATCGCAGCGACATCGTGATGATCGATGCCATGGCTACCGGCTACTCTCGGGCTGCGACGGCAGAACTTACTAAAAAGTTTCTGGGCGTAAAGGGCGACATACAGGGCTTTGGAGAATTCATCCGCCTTTATCTCTCCCGCTACGAGCGCTGGAATTCACCACTTTTCATTCTGGGTGAAAGTTACGGCACGACGCGCGCTGCCGGCATTGCAGGATATTTAGCAGATCACGGCATCTCCTTTAACGGAGTTACGTTGCTCTCGATGGCCGTGGATTTTCAAACGCTCGAATGGAACAAGTCGAACGATCTGCCTTACGTTTTGCTGGTGCCAACTTTCAATATGATCGCCGGCTACCATCACAAATTGTCGAGCGATCTCACTCAGGATGTAGCGAAAACTCGCGAAGACGTCGTGCGCTGGTCGACCAATGATTACGCGCTCGCACTCGGCAAAGGCGACGCCCTGACGCCGGAAGAACATCGCAAGATTGTTGAACAATTATCGCGTTACATCGGATTGCGCCCAGAGGTAATCGAAGCGCACAACTTGCGCATCGACGTTCCGACTTTCAGTAAAGAATTACTGCTCGATCAGAAATTGATCAGCGGCCGCCTTGACGGACGATTCACCAGTCCGAATCCAAATCCCGACCAGGATCGCGATTACGATCCGACCGGCGCCGCGATTCTTCCGCCTTACACATCGGCGTTTAATAACTATTTGCGCACCGAACTGAATTACAAGTCCGATGCGCCATACAGGGTTTTTGCATACGACCAGCCCGGCTTCGAGAAGTGGGAGTGGGGAAATGCCGTGGAAGGTTTTCCCAGCACAGCGGGCGGATTACGTTCGGCGTTGATCAAGAATCCGTATATGAAAGTGCTGGTGATGGAAGGCTACTACGACCTGGCCACTCCCTTCACTGCCGCCAACTGGACCATGGATCACCTCGATCTCGATGCAAAGTATCGGCAGAACATTTCTTACGCCACCTACAAAGCTGGACACATGGTGTACGTCGATCGCGCTGAACACGACAAGATGAAGAAAGATCTGGTCGACTTCATGGAGAAGTGCCTGGCGAAATAATTCGCGTTCTCATCTGGGGACGGACCCTGCTGTGTATAAACGACGCTAAGGCTCCTGCTACGTTACGACCTATTTCTAGTGAGGACGCCCGTACTTCGTATCGAGCGCAATATTCAGCTCGAGTACGTTCACGCGCGGCTCGCCGAGGAATCCCCACTGCCGGTTCTGTGAATTCTCAACTACCAACCGCGCGACTTCCGTCTCTGGAATCTTGCGCTCTTCAGCCACGCGCCGACTCTGAAACTGCGCCGCCGCTGGCGTTATATCGGGATCGAGTCCTGAGCCCGATGTCGTCACCAGATCGACTGGGATGGCAGCGCCCGGATTCTCCGCTTGCAACTTGGCAACGTCGCCGTTGACGCGAGCAATTAATTGAGCATTGGTTGGGCCAAGATTTGAACCGCCGGAAGCGGTCGCATCGTAGCCCGCAGCACCCGCGCTGGATGGCCGCGAATGAAAGTAGCTGGGTCCTGAGAATGGCTGCCCAATCAAGCGCGAACCAACCACCACTCCATCACTCCCCTGAATAAGTTGCCCGTTGGCCTGCTTGGGGAAAATCAACTGGGCGATCCCGGTCACCAGCAGGGGATACAGAATTCCCAATAGCACCGTTGTAGCGATCGTCATGAAAACAGCTGTAATCAAATTTTTCTTCATATGGCTTTGTCTTTTTCTTTATCTTCAAATATCCGAATGCCAGCTCTTTATCTACACCAGCCTGACGCCGGTGATGAACATGTCAATCAGCTTGATGCCGATAAACGGAACCACCAAGCCCCCAAATCCATAGACCAGCAGATTTCGGCGTAGCAGAGATTCGGCACTCATCGCTCGGTATGCAACACCGCGCAGCGCGAGGGGAATCAGCGCCACAATAATGAGCGCATTGAAAATAACGGCCGAAAGCACCGCCGACTGTGGTGTCTGGAGATGCATAATATTCAGTGCATTCAGCACCGGAAATGTCCCGGCAAACATCGCCGGAATGATGGCGAAATATTTGGCCACGTCGTTAGCGATTGAAAATGTGGTGAGTGCTCCGCGCGTCATCAGCAACTGTTTTCCGATTGCGACGACTTCAATCAGCTTGGTGGGATTCGAATCCAGGTCCACCATATTGCCGGCTTCTTTCGCTGCTTGCGTGCCGGTATTCATCGCCACACCTACATCGGCCTGGGCGAGCGCTGGTGCATCGTTGGTACCATCGCCGGTCATGGCGACCAGTTTGCCGTCACCCTGCTCGCGGCGGATCAAATCCATCTTGTCCTTCGGAGTCGCCTCGGCAAGAAAATCGTCCACGCCCGCCTCGCGTGCGATTGCCGCCGCCGTCAGCGGATTATCGCCGGTGATCATTACAGTTTTGATCCCCATAGCGCGCAGTTGATTAAAGCGTTCGCGCATCCCGCCTTTGACAATATCTTTGAGGTAGATCACTCCCAGCGCCCGCTGATTCTCGGCAACCACTAACGGCGTTCCTCCCGAGCGCGCGATCTGTTCTACGCTCGCCTGAATCTCGCGCGGCAACGATGTGCCAAACTGCTGCAGATATTTGATGATGGCATCGACCGAGCCCTTGCGAATTTCGCGGCCATCCATATTCACGCCCGACATTCGCGTTTGCGCCGTGAAAGGAACGAACACGGCTTCGTGAGACGAAAGTTCCCGGCCGCGCAGGTTATATTTCTCTTTTGCTAGCACAACTATCGAGCGGCCTTCGGGTGTTTCATCCGCGAGCGAAGAGAGTTGTGCGGCATCGGCCATTTCGGCATCGGTTATTCCCGGCGCGGAAATGAATTCTGCTGCCTGCCGGTTGCCGAGCGTGATTGTTCCTGTCTTATCGAGCAGCAACGTATTCACGTCGCCGGCTGCTTCCACGGCACGTCCGGACATTGCGAGCACATTGTGCTGCACCAGACGATCCATGCCGGCAATGCCGATGGCAGAAAGCAGACCGCCAATCGTGGTTGGAATTAAGCAAACCAGCAGAGAGACGAGCACAAATACTGTCTGTGGCGATCCCGAATAAACGGCAAACGGTTGCAGCGTAACCACCGCCAACAGAAAAATGATGGTCAGACCCGCCAGCAAAATATTGAGCGCGATCTCATTTGGAGTCTTCTGCCGTTCAGCACCCTCGACCAAAGCGATCATTCTGTCGAGAAAGGTTTCTCCCGGATTCGAAGTGATGCGAACTTTGATCACGTCGGACAATACGCGAGTGCCACCGGTAACCGCAGAACGATCGCCGCCAGCTTCGCGAATCACCGGCGCGGATTCTCCCGTAATTGCGGACTCGTCCACTGAAGCGACGCCTTCGATGACTTCGCCATCGCCCGGGACTAATTCGCCCGCGATTACCATCACAACATCGCCCGATCGCAACTTGGCGCTCGGCACCGTCTCTGTCGAACCATTTGGCAGCAAGCGCTTCGCCACGGTTTCAGACCGGGCTTTGCGCAGCGTGTCTGCCTGCGCTTTGCCGCGTCCTTCGGCCATGGCCTCCGCAAAATTCGCGAACAGTACCGTGAACCAGAGCCAGAGCGTGATCTGCAGATTGAAGGCGAAGCTCTGTTTCTCTCGAAACAGCAGCAGGGTCGTTACCACGCTGCCGACCTCGACCACGAACATGACTGGATTCTTCATCATGGTGCGTGGATCGAGTTTCACCACGGCATCGACCAGCGCGCGGCGTATGATTTTTACGTCCCACAAACTCTTGCTTTTCTTTTCTGCCATGTTTTTCTTCAGGAGTTCTGCCTCAGAAAGTTTTCCCTGCCATCATCAACAGGTGTTCAAGTACAGGTCCCAAACTAAGGGCCGGGAAAAATGTCAGCGCGCCTACAATCACGATCACCGACACCAGCAGAATGGCAAACAGCGGCGTAGTCACGGGGAACGTACCCGCTGAAGCAGGCACCGTTTTCTTCTTTGCCAGGTTGCCGGCAATTGCCAGCATGGGAATGATCATGAAGAAACGTCCCACCAGCATGGTCATCGCGCCCGCAGTGTTATACCAAAGCGTGTTGCCATTCAATCCTCCGAACGCGGAACCGTTGTTCCCTGCCATGGAGGTGAACGCATACAGGACTTGAGTCAGCCCGTGGGGGCCCGCATTGCTGATGCTCGACGTGCCAAATCCCTCGACCGATGAAATGGCTGTGAGCACCAGAATAACCAGCGGGAAAACCAGCGTGACCAACATCGCCATCTTCACGTCGTAGGCTTCGATCTTTTTGCCCAGATACTCTGGTGTTCGCCCAACCATAAGTCCGGCAATGAATACCGAAAGCACGACGTAAATCAGGATTCCGTAGAGACCCGCGCCCACTCCTCCAAAAACGGTCTCGCTAAGCATGATGTTGACCAGTGGCACCATTCCACCCAGTGGCGTGAAGGAATCATGTTGGCCATTGATGGCGCCGCAACTCGCATCAGTCGTGACCGTGGCAAACAGCGCGGAATTGGCGATACCAAAGCGCACTTCCTTGCCTTCCATATTGCCGCCCGGCTGCAGCGCGGTAGTGCGCTGGTCGACGCCGTGCAGTAAAGGATTGCCTTTGGCCTCGGCCCAGTAAGCCGTTGTAACTCCACACAAAAACAGAATCGCCATCGCTGCCCAGACCGCCCAGCCGTGACGCGGCGACCCAGTCATTCGGCCCAACGTATAGGTAAGTCCTGCCGGGATCGCAAAGATAGATAGGATCTGCAAGAAGTTACTGAGCGGCGTGGGATTCTCAAAAGGATGGGCGCTGTTGGCGCCGAAAAATCCGCCGCCGTTCGTGCCCAGCATCTTGATCGCCTCCTGCGAAGCGACGGGCCCTTGTGCGATGGTCTGATCGGTCACAGTGCCCATTACCGCTTTGCCGTCGGGCCCAACCATCGGCTTGCCGTCCGTCCCAGTTTTCTGAACCTGTTGGGGCTCGACAAGCTTCGCGGTGTCGTAGGGCCTGAGGTTCTGCACAACTCCCTGCGACACCAGGAGCAGCGCATAGACGATGCAGGCTGGCAGCAGCACCCACAGGGTGGAGCGGGTCATATCGACCCAGAAATTACCGATAGTTTCTCTTTCCTTGCGGGCAATGCCACGAACGAACGCAATTGCCAGTGCAATCCCCACCGCAGCCGATGTGAAGTTGTGGTATGCCAGACCAGCCATCTGCGTGAGGTAACTCATGGCCGACTCGCCCGAATAGTTCTGCCAATTGGTATTGGTGGTGAAAGACGCGGCGGTGTTGAAAGCCAGCGCCTGAGCTACTGCCCCAAACTTCTGCGGATTCCAAGGCAGGAACTGCTGCACCCGCTCAATCAGATAAAGCAACAGCATGGAAGCGCCGCTGAACAGCAGCATGGCGAAAGCGTATTCCGTCCAGCGCATCTCATGCTTTTCATCGACGCCGGTCACGCGATAGAGCAAGCGCTCGATCGGCCGAAGCGCGGGATCGAGGAAAGTTCGCTCGCCGCTGAACACTCTTGCCATGAATACGCCGAGCGGCTTGGTGATCGCCAGAATCAGAGCCAGAAATACGAAGATCTGTATCCAGCCATTGGTTGTCATGTCAGAATTTCTCCGGTCGCAGCAACGCGTACAGCAGGTAAACCATCAATCCTGCGCTCACAATCAACATGATGATCGATTCAATATTCATAAGTGACAGTCCTCAGCGAATTCGATCGCAGAATTGCACGTAACCGAGCGCAACTACGAAAAACACTATTGCCACTACAACGAAGATTATGTCTTGCAAAACTAGCCTCCTCACACGCCGCTAACCCAAGCCGCTATGAACCTACCGTCAAAATTTGACTAGAATGTCAATGTCGATGAAATGCTCGTCCCTCCGCAGATCGGGGAACCATACGCTGCTGCCTTGCGCCCCGCAGGCCGTTTGTGCGCCGCTAAGGGTCAATGCCCCTGACGTATTCCCGTCGTTGCAGGCAAAGAATTGGGGTGATCCATTGTTCGTATAAGGCACTCCGCCGGATCCTGGCGGCGTAATTCCGCCGTGACCCGTCCAATACGGCACACTCGCGTGGCGATAGTCGTACTCCCAGCGGAAAGTAATCCATTGCTTCGGCATGTAATCGAAAGTTATCGAACTATCCCAGGCTTTAAACGGGTCGCCAGGATTTTCGGTAAAGTAAGGCGAGTTGATCGCCGCGGAGGGTGCAGTTTCTCCATTGATGGGCGGGAGCAGAACCAGATAGCGCCCGGGATTGTTAATTTGACCGCCGCCGAGGGTTAGTCCGAACGTGTCCTTCTTGAACCACATGCGGTTGTAAAACATGTAGCCGACAAAGCTTTGCTTAGGATCGATTCCCCCCTGCGGGAAATTGGCGCTGGGTTGCGCTTTCGCGTCTTTCCTGTCACCGAAACAGCTCACGCCGGCTAAGGTGGCCGTGCTCGGGCCAAATTCGCAGCCCAGATCACCGGTGAACGAGAAGGCCATCTTGTCGAGCCTTTGTCCCGGTCGGTCGAAATATTTGATCTCAATGCTGTTGTCGGTATGGACGCGGCCTCGATTCGGTATATAGAGATCGTCGTGGCCCAGGCCGTAATTGTTGGAGATGATGTTGACCCAGGGCCTCGGTGTCCACTTGATCTGTCCACCCAGACCCTTCCTCGAATTGGCCGACCCATAGGATTGCCATCCATTGATGAGCCATGGCTCGATCTTCAAGTGGGGGTTTGGGAAAATCTGCACACGCAAGCCTTCAAAAAACCATGGTGTGTTGGAGGAGACATACGAAGGTTGGTAGGCCCAGTTATCGGCGTTGTAGTAACTAAACAGACCAATATAAGAAAGGAAAATGCCGGCGTCGATGTTGATCCCATCCAGCGCATTGATGTGATATCCGCCATAGGCTTCCGACAGGAAGCGGTCCGCTTCGTTCAGAGTCCATTGCCCCTTAGCATAGCTGGGATCGTTGCGCACGGTTGTCGTGGCATACATACCAAATTGAGTCATGAAGCGGGCACGAACATTGTCGTAGTGGAAGTCTCCGCCGATGCCGAGTTGTTCCAACTGGATTTCGTTGGCGCGAAATATTTCGCTCGATCCACCGATCGAGTTGTCAATTGGTTTGTTGAAGTCGTAGTTGTAGGTAATGTCGGCACGGATTTCCGGAGTAAAGAATTTTGAATCAAAAGCCGTGTCTTTGTTGCGCGGATTGCCGTTAAGCCAAGTCCAGTCCCAGTCCGAGAAAGGTGCGATCTTTTCTACTTTTGTCGACGCGGAACCGCTGGACGCTTGCTCCACAGGTGCCGGAGCTGGCGCTGTCGAGGCCTCCACTGTTCTTGCTGGGGTCACTGCTGCGGGCGCTACAACTGCGGGAGATGCCTCTGTTGTTATCGTACGGCTCTTCAGTTCCGCCTCGAGTTGCTCAATCCTTTTTTTCATGGCATCAAGCTCTTCGATAATCTCTTGCTGTGTTCGCGGATTGGCGGTAGCTGCCTGTTGATTCGCGACCTGAGCATCATTCGCGGTCTGCTGACTATAAAGCGGTAACGTTAGTACCGCTGCCGCTGCTACGATGACCAACACCCGCCTGCCGGTTTCTACTGCCTGCTTGTACACACAATTCTTAAGATTCATATAGTCTCGATGCCGCTCGACTGGATCAGGTTCCGTGAATAAACTGTTATGGGTCGCGGCGATTGAATTTGGTTTCTTCCAGAAGGGCAATCAAAAAACGCACCATGAAAACTATCGCCCCTGCGCATAACGCTATGAAGACCAGTTTCATTTCGGCCGCCTTTCCAGGATCGAGAACAATCGGCCGCAACCAACCATTTGACGACGGCAGGCATAAAGGTGCCCTAAGTGGTTCATAAAGATTTCATAAAGAAACTCCGGCCGGAGCCAGCCGGGAAACCTAGCAGCCCCACTCCGCTTCGCCGGGTTTGGCGAAATATCGTCTGGATTGGCGTTCGCTGGGAACGAGTTCAACTTCAAGGAGAGCTAGACGTGCTGCAGCAATCAATTTGGTTCTTTCCGAAGGCGGTAGATTCTCCCAAGCTTCCTCTGTGTGAAGGTTCGAAGCACTACCAGGTTCGCTAGCCAGCGCCTGATGATAGCAATGAAAGAGTTGTGCAAAGCGTTCAGCGGATACTTCTTGAATGGACATGAGGTTATTACCTTTCTGACAACCGGCTTTCACCGGCATCCAATACATTGGATTCGAAAGGACGTAAATTCCGCATAAATTGAAAATAGAAAACTCGTAAAGATTCACGGAGTACAGCAGGAACTCGCGATTTTTCCGGTCTCTCAGTCGCCGGGCTCGAAGCGATAACCCACCCACGGATCGGTCACAATGTAACGAGGGGAATTTGGCAATGGTTCAAGCTTCTTGCGGAGTTGGGCGACGAATACTCGGAGGTACTCAACCTGTTCGGTATTCTCACCACCCCAAACCGCGCCCAGCAAGGCTCGATGCGTGACAACTTTGCCGGCATGGCGCGCGAAATATACGAGCAGGTCGAACTCTTTCGGAGTGAGATGCACGGCGCGGTCTTTGACGAGAACGCTTCGTGCGCCGGGATCAATTTTGAAGTCTCCCGCCTGAATCGGCGCGAGGTCAGACTCGTCCGTCTTCACGCGGCGAAGATTGGCGCGGACGCGTGCCAGAAGTTCCTCGATGCCGAAGGGCTTGGTAACATAGTCATCCGCGCCCGCATCGAGAGCCTTGACCTTGGTCTGTTCCTCGCCGCGCACCGAAAGCACAATGATCGGAATCTGCGTCTTCGCTCGCAACCGGCGGCACAATTCGAGTCCGTCCATGTTGGGCATTGCCAGATCGGTAATGACCAGATCCGGCGCCCAATCTTTCATGATTTCGAGGGCAGTTTCGCCGTCGTTGGCGACGCGAATGTCGTATCCATGGCTGGAAAGAGATGTCCGTAGCACGCGCGTGATCTGCGATTCGTCGTCCACCACCAGAATGTGTTTATGCTCCGACATCCTGAATCAGTTGGGCTCCTGCGTCACGATGTGTACGTCCACCGCGGGAGCATCGCGCAAGAATTGATGGATGGCGGAAAGATAGAAATACCGCTTCCAGCCTCGCGTCGCGGAGCGCCCAAAGACAACTTGCGTAATGTGTTTCTCGTTGACGAACTCCGCAACTCCGGCAGCCACGCTCTTCCCCTGTAGCCGCACGATCGCTGCGCCCACGTTTTCCGCGAAGCGCAGGTTCGCGGCCAAGGTTCGCTGGTTCGCTTCGCTCGAATCCTGCCCCATGTCGGTATAGACCACAAAGAGCTCGGCATTCAGCGCCTGCGCCATGCGCGCTCCGCGTGCGATCAGATACTGCGCTGCCGGGTTCGAGCTGATACAAACCGCGATGCGTTCGCGGATCGCAACCGCTCCTCGATCTGTACCTTGCTCGCCGCGATGTTGCTCGAGACTTTGGTCCACCTGCTGCGCTACCTGGCGCAAGGCGAGCTCGCGCAAGGCGATCAAGTTCGTCTCGCGGAAAAAATTCTCCAGCGCCCGTCCCACGCGTTCCTGGGGATAGACGTCGCCACGCTTCATCCGGTTCTGTAATGCCTCCGGAGTCAGATCGATCATTACCACTTCGTTGACTCTTTGCAGCACCCAGTCTGGAACAGTCTCCCGCACCTGGATCCCGGTGACTCCCTGAACCGTCGGGGTCACGCTCTCCAGATGCTGGATGTTCATAGTAGAAAGGACGTCGATTCCCGCATCCAGCAGTTCGAGCACATCTTCATAGCGCTTGTGATGTTTGCTGCCTTCGATGTTGGTGTGCGCCAGTTCGTCCACCAGTGCGACACAAGGCTTGCGCGCAAGAATGGCGTCTACATCCATCTCTTCGAAGAGCGCACCCTTGTATTCGATCTTCCTACGCGGAACAACTTCCAAATTCGTGACCAGTTCACCGACCGCTTTCCTTCCGTGGGTTTCGACAACCCCGATCACAACATCTTCGCCGCGATTGTTCCGCCGGATCGCCTCGGTCAGCATAGTGTGCGTCTTGCCCACGCCGGGAGCATACCCAAGAAAGAGCTTGAACCTGCCGCCCTTCTTCGTCGGTGAACATTCCTCCAGCCATTGTTCAGGCGTCTTAGACATTCAGATTATTGTCCTTGAGACATTCGACTTTGTCGATGTCAGTTAGATGCCGCCCAAAAATGTCGGTTACAATCAGCTCGTGAATAACGCCGCAAGATCCGCGTCGGGATACTCTATTGCCGCGCTCATCGTGGCGGCAATTACTTTCGTCGGATTTCGAGTAATTCATCTCAATCCAACCACCATCGCTCTGGCATTCTTGGTAGGCGTTCTTGGCATCTCCGCTTCGTGGGGTTTGCGGCAAGCCATTTTCATGTCCGTGATCGCCACCCTGGCTTTTAATTATTTTTTTCTACCGCCGATTCGCACTTTTACCATCGCCGACCCGCAGAACTGGGTCGCTCTCTTCGCTTTTATTATCACCGCCGTCACGGCCAGCGAATTATCGGAGCGTGCCCGGCGCGGAGCGCGAAGCGCCGTCGAGCGCCGGCAAGAACTGGAGCGCCTCTACGCCTTCAGCCAGTTGCTGCTTTCAAGCGACAGCCCAGCCGAACTGTTGAACCTGATTCCCCGCTATATTGTGGAGTCATTCGGCATCCGATCGGCGGCAATTTCATTGTCCAGCCGCAGTGATGTTTATCGCTCGGGCCCGAGTATCGATGGATTAGAAGCGCGCGATCTGCAGTTAGTCGGCTTACGGGGCGAACCGCGTATCGATTCTGCTCAACAAATCGCCTTCATGCCGCTTCGCATGGGCATGCGCGTAGTAGGTTGCCTCGGCGTTTCTGGTTCAATGCTTTCGCGGCAAACACTGGAAGCCATTGGCAGCCTGGTCGCGATCTCCATCGAACGTGCGGGTGCGGTTGAAAAACTCAGCCGTGCTGAGGCCGCTCGTGAAAGCGAGCAGCTCCGCTCCGTCCTGCTCGATTCGGTCACTCATGAATTTCGTACTCCGCTCACCGCGATCAAAGCGTCGGTGACTTCGTTGCTCGGCAGCCCGAGCGATTCGACGAGTCATTCACCAGAAGAGCGGCAGGAACTCCTGACCATCATCAACGAGGAAAGTGACCGGCTGAATCGACTGATCGGAGAAGCCGCCGAGATGGCCCAGTTGGATGCCAACAAAGTTGAATTTCGCTTCGCATCTGCATCCATCGGCACCCCGGTGCAGGAAGCGCTCGACGAACTAAAGCAGCTTCTCGCACAGCATCCTGTGGAAGTCAGAATCCCAACGGATCTTCCTAATGCGCGGATGGACTCCGCGCACATCAAAGAAGTCCTCGTTCATCTCATCGAGAATGCCGCGAAGTATTCGCCCGCCGGCGCTCCGATCCGTATCACCGCGGAAGGTAAGGATCAGACTCTTAATATCAGCATTGCCGATCGCGGCCCTGGCATCGACGACTTCGAGCAGTCGCTAGTCTTTGAAAAGTTTTATCGTGGACGTAACCAGCGAGTGCAAGTCCACGGAACCGGCATGGGACTGGCAATCTGCAAAGCCATCGTTGAGGCCCACGGGGGACGGCTTGGTGTTACCAGCCAGCTCGGGCACGGTTCAGTTTTCTACTTTAGTTTGCCGGTGGGATGAGAAGGCTTGATACCTAGCGGCCACCGGCTGCTGCGCTAGCGCTGCGATTGCTGGCCAGCAACCTCAGCATGGTCAAATCGTCAGCAGGCCGGGAGAAGAGGTATCCCTGCACCATCTCGCAGTTATATTGTTTAAGTAAATTGATTTGCTCTTCCCTCTCCGTGCCTTCAGCAACAACTTTCAAACCAAGGTTGTGAGCAAGAATGATGATGGCGCGCACGATTGCGCAGTTTTCAGGGTCGCTATCCATGTTCGAAATAAAGGCCCGGTCGATTTTCAAAGTGTCGACGGGCATCCTACGCAAGCGGCTGAGCGACGAATAGCCTGTGCCAAAATCATCGATGCTCAAGCGCACGCCGAGCGACTTCAACTGTGCCAGCACGTAACCGGATTTCTCCGCGTCGCCCATCGCAATGGTTTCTATGATTTCGACCTGCAAGCAAGCAGGATCTATTCCGGTCTGCTCGAGGGATCTTCCGATTTCGCCCGCTAGGTCGGGTTGTGCGAACTCCTTGGAGGTGACATTCACGCTCATCGTTAAAGGTGGGTCGGAAGGAAATTCTGCCTGCCAGTATCGTAGATGTTCACAAGCTTCCCGCAGCAGGTTCCGATTCATGGGGATGATAAGCCCGGTTTCCTCCGCGACTCCAATGAAATCCATGGGAGGAACCATACCCTCGGGACGCTGCCACCGCGTTAGAGCCTCAAAGCCCGCAATCTTGCCGGTTTGCAGCCACACGATGGGCTGGTAGTAAACGCGAAATTCTCCCTGGTCGAGCGCTTTCCGCAGGTCCGTTTCCATCCGCAGCCGTTTGACCGCATTAGCGTGCATAGCCGTGTCAGAAACCTCGCAGCGGGCTTTTCCTGCGCGCTTGGCACGATACATGGCGATATCCGCGTCGCGCACCAGATCCTCGGCCTGCGTGTGAGGGCTGACGCTGGAAGCGATCCCTATGCTTGCCGAAATTACGATCTCCTCCTGATTGATGAAAAACGGAGTAGCCAGCTCCCCTTGAATTCTTTCCGCAACCCGAACAGCTTCAATGGGATCACGAATGTCATCCAAAAGAATCGTGAACTCGTCACCACCAAGTCTGGCGAGGTTGCCATCGTTAGCCGTCCTGTCAGGTACCTCGGCCATCCGCGGACGCGAAACGGTGTCAACCCGCCGCACCGATTCCCTCAGTCTTTGCGCGACTTGAATCAGCAATTCATCGCCGGCAGAGAGTCCCAGACTGTCATTGACGACCTTGAACTCGTCGACGTCGATGAGCAGTACGGCGAACTTGTAATTAGTATGCCTTTTGGAGAGCGTGAGGGCGTGCTGCAGCCGGTCGAGGAATAGAGCGCGGTTGGGCAGATTCGTGAGACCGTCATGGAACGCGTTGTGCGCCAGCAACTCCTCGGCCCGTTTCCGCTCGGTGATGTCGCGGTTTACGATGACCAGCTTATCGGCCTTGCCTCTTGCGTTTCGGATCGGACTAGCGGTCGATTCCAGTGTGCGCCAAGATCCGTCTTTGTGGCGGACCCGATATTCCATCATTTCTCCAAGCCCACTCAGGCGAGCTTTTTCCGCGGCCTGTATTACTCGCTCGCGATCGTCAGGATGGATCTGGTCGATCGACGAAGTGTCTTTCAGGTCTTCGTGAGAATACCCGAGAACCTTTAAATAGGCAGGACTGTTGTATAACCGCCGGCCATCGGCATCGACAAGCGCGATCATATCGGCGGCGTTTTCACTGATGAGTTGAAAAAGCTGATCGCGCTCCGCCAGCTGACGTCGAATACGGTGGAGTTGCAGATGCTGATAGATTGCGTAAAAGTCAAAGAGTAATACCAGAGCGGCCAGCCCGCGTACCCACTCCCTGAGATCAAACCAGTACGAAACATTGGTCTCCCGCTCGAACCACGGGAAAGTGAACGAAATAATTCCCAGAGTCAAAGCCAGAGTTACGGCAACCGCGAAGCCCCATAGCCACCACTCGCGACCTTCGATGCGACGCATCTCGACCGGAATAGCCTCGGGGCTATGGCGGCCCACTTGTTGGAAGGATTGCGGATCCATGACGTACGTCTATTCTCGCGCAGACTAAACTAGTTGCGGCCTCCAAAAGGAACGTAGGGTGGGTTACGAAAGGAGCGAGACTTTACCTATCGAGATTAGGAGCGGGGTTCTCAAGTTTTCGGAATTGGTCGGCCAAGGATTCGGGAAGATTCTCTTCCAACCTGCGCAAAAGCCATTCTTGTAACACTGACGTGAGAGGCGGCGAAATGGAAGAGAATTGCAGTCCGAGATAGGACTCTTTGCACCAGCAAATCGTCGCCCCCAACACAAAGCGCAATTCCTGACGTGGAAGGATGAAGCGTAGCTGCACTTTCGTGCCGGGAGGGAGCAATGCCGAAGTAACGATTGCGATTCCACTTTCGCTGATGTTCAATGTCTGGCCATGAATTTCTGGCATGCCCGGCCGGCAAATCGCCACCGGAATCTTGACCGGGCAACGAAAGTAGCGCCTGCGCTCCCGTAGGATCAGACCATACGCAACCTTGAAACTGCGGCCAAGAGAGGGCAGGGTAAGAGGTCTTCTGAGCACAAAATTGGATCCCGCCTTGAACGCATTATTGGTTTCTGCATCGCAGTCGCTGAGGGTAAATACCACGGCAGTTCGATTCGAAGGGGATATCCTCACCCTTTCTAAGACTTCATTTACTTGGCTTCCCAGTTGGAAATCAACAATTACAGCTTCGAACTTCCGTCGGCTCAACAGGGTCAGCGCTGCCGGAATATCGCCACATACTTCAGGTGACATAGCAAGTTGCTGCATCGACTCCTTGAGTTGCTGGATTGTGATCGCGTCATCGGATATAAGTAGTGCACCGGCAATAGCGGCCGAGGGTGCGGCTGCATTCACATTACTCATCTTCACTCACCTTCAGGAATCTCTTGATCGCAGCGAATCACGTCTGGCATGAGAACGTGCAAGGGAGTTGCCAATCGAGGACATAAAGAGGACATCAGAAGGACATAGCTCGCCACCACAGGATCGAGCTAGTTGTATTGAAATTGCCGTCGATTCTAAAACACTTGTAGAAGAATCTTTCTTGCAACCTCGGGCGCCGGGTGGCCGATCCCATTGCGAACTTCAATATGAATCCATCACGGTTGACCGGACGCCGAAACGGGACTACGCCACGGCGGAGAAGCTCATGGGCGGATGCATAGTAATGAAACTGGGCGAGGGGATCTCAAGCACACAGGTTGACGCAGCTCGAAAGTTTTACTGATGGGAGTCTTGGTGGGCCCACTAGGATTCGAACCTAGAACCAACAGATTATGAGTCTGCTGCTCTAACCGTTGAGCTATGGGCCCCAGTTCAATATCTTACACATTCAGCAAAGGACTTTGCCGATAGAGAGTCCTGAGCCACAAGGCTTTCGATCTCGCGTTCAAGAGCACCGAAGAACTGGCCGCTCCAGCCGAGACTTTCCTCGTAGCGCTCCACCCGGCAGTCCGCAAACGAAATTGCCATTCCAACCAGATCGCCAAGATTATTTTCAATTTCGCAGCGATAGGAGTCGTCTAGGCTGAGGCCGTCGATGTCGATAACCAGATGGCATTGTGGCTCGCCGATCCGCCTCGCTAACAGCCACATGAAATAGAAGATGAAGTAAAACCGGCGCAGAATTGTCTCATCTACGAGCTTGCCCCGAAAAGCCTGGCGCAGATCGGACGAATCCAGCAATGCCGGCAATCCGATCGCTGGAAATTCAAGGGCTGCCAGCAACGGTGCGAGGGCAGGTGCTTCGATATTGTGGCGGAGAATAACCGTGCCGCGTTGCAGGAAATAGGAATTGCCCTGCACGGCTTGGCGCAACATCGATAGAAACTGTCGGCGCGGTTCGCGGTGGATAAAAATGTGCGTGCCCGGCATCTTCGCGCGGAACCAACCGACCCTCATATCCGTGCGCACAAAACCGTAGACAGGACGCCGGCTGAGCCGGGCGGCCAGTCTCGCCAGATCAGATATGTAGGCTTCCAGTTCCGGCAACGAGTCATTGCATGCAGCGCAGTATCGCCCGAAGGTGAGATGAGCAGGAAAACCTGATATGCCGACGCCGCTATTCTGGTCGATCAACGGACGAAACTCCTCCAGATAGGGCGCCCCAAGCGCCGGGTGATTCGCAAAAGACCAGGGGACGAAACGATCGATAATCTCCGGCGTCAGAGTGAGCAGATGCTCATTCAGCGGTTCGAAATAGCAATAGGTATCAGACCGCTGCCGAAACTTTGCCCAGACGTAGGTACTCGCTGCGCGCCAACTCGAATGCAGGAAGATCCCGTCCTGAATCATCTCTAGACTTCCTATCTAGCCTTTCGATCTGCTTTCCGAGTGCTGCGCAAGTCCATTCAAGCGCGAGGTGTGGTCGCCGACAAATTCATAGGGGCCGGTGTGGGTTAGTTTGCTCGCTATGTCAATCCAGATCTCGCCACCGATTTGCCGCCAGCGCCGGCAAAAAGAATAATCCTCACTCAGATACGCGCCGGTGTCGGGGTCGATGATGCAATCGAACAGGGCGAAGAGATTTGAACTTTGTACCATCTCGCTTCGCGAGCCGGACATGGGTAGACTATGCACGCGGGTGAAATGAGTTTCGGGGTAAGCGGCAATCATTTTCTCCAGCACGCTGCGGCGGATCATTTGAAAACCACCACCGACATAAATTCCCGTAACAAAATCGCCCTCCCGCTTACGCTCCGCCTCGGGGGAAAAGGTTCCCACATAGGACAGGGCAGCCTGTCCTATGGTCTCACCGCCCTCGACACACCGTTGCGGAATGAAATCCCAATCGATCGATTTGAGCGGATACAGTGCACCGGTGAAATCTTTATCAAACCGTAGTAGCCGTTCCACTTGCTGGGGCTCGAAGCCTATATCGGCATCGACGAATAACAGATGGGTGGTTACTGGATTGTCCAAAAAAGCGGCAACCAGGGTACTACGCGCTCGCGAGATCAGTGCGTCATACCCAAGGATCGAGAGGGTCACGTCGAACTCCGCAGATTTCGCATGGCTCATCAGCCTTATCACTGACAGCATGTAGCTCTGTGAG
>Ga0210385_10000809_pt1 | contig 20313 bp, 18 predicted proteins | sample IncBWH26OmetaG_FD_160107 | JGI IMG/M metagenome (GOLD analysis project Ga0210385, IMG submission 160107) | Forest soil microbial communities from Barre Woods Harvard Forest LTER site, Petersham, Massachusetts, United States - Inc-BW-H-26-O ...
ACGGCCCGTCGTCAATGTTGTCCAACGGCCTGCCTTACCTGGTGCGCCAGTTCAGCGCCACGCAGCGGGGCGTCTCGACTGCTGCGTTCGACAAAGCGACCACCGACGGTCAACCGATCGAGACCGTAGCGCTCCCCCCTCCGGCGCAACACCAGCAGGAGCTGCCCCTCGACCTGTGGATCACCGATCTGCCGTAGCCGAGAGGGAGGCCGAGGCTTTCGCGCACCAGTGCCGAACTCGGCGGCCGTCGCATCAGCGATCCTGATCCTTTCCCGGAACCTCCTGATAGAAGCTCGCGGCGTGGGGTACATAGGCCGCCTCCAGCTCGGCGCGATCCGTTGCATCTAATGTGACGGACAGTGCCGCGACGGCCTCAGCCAAGTAGCTCGGCTTCGCCGATCCCACAATGGGCGCCGTAATCCCGGGCTGCGACAACAGCCACGCCAATGCGACCTGGGAGCGGGAGATGCCTAAGCGCTCGGCCACTGAGCCAACCGCCCGCACCACCTTCTGGTCTGCATCCTCCGTCGCACCGTAGAGCATGGCCGCGGTGCGATCCTGAGAGACGCGGTCGGAGCTCGAGGGTGCCGCCCACGGCCTCGAGAGCCTCCCTCGCGCCAAGGGGCTCCAGGGCAGCACTCCGATGCCTTCCGCTCGGCACAGCGGGAGCATCTCGCGCTCCTCTTCCCGGTTGAGGAGATTGTAGTGCGGTTGCATTGCTACAAAGCGAGTCCAGCCGCGTTGCTCTGCCAGATACAGCGCCTTGCAGAATTGCCAGGCGAACATCGATGACGCCCCGAGATAGCGCACCTTGCCGCTCTTCACCAGATCGTGCAGCGCCTCGAGTGTCTCTTCAATCGGTGTGTCCGCGTCGAAGCGATGAATCTGGTAGAGATCAACATAGTCCGTGCTGAGTCTGCCCAGACTTGCGTCGATGGCGGCGAAGATCGCTTTGCGCGACAGGCCACGGCCGTTGGCATCCGGTCTTACCGGATAGTAGACCTTGGTGGCGACGACGACCTCGTCTCGTCGCGCATAGCGCGCCAGGGCGCGCCCGAGAACCAGCTCGCTTTCCCCTGATCCATACATGTCAGCCGTGTCGAAGAAAGAGATTCCGAGCTCGAGCGCCTGCCGAATGATTGCCAGGCTCGCCTCCTCACCGAGGCGCCAGGCGCGCGCTTGCATGCCAAAGCTCATGCAACCGAGCGCTATTCGTGAAATTTTGAGCCCGGCATTCCCGAGTCGGACGTAGTCCATGTGGCCTCCTCACCTTCAAAGTGACGTCAGTTGCCCGAGTCCGGCCTCGGCTGATGCAGTGAGACGCCCAGCATCACCAGAGCAATACCGAGCACATCGCGCGCGGTGGGGATCTGTGCGAGAACCAGCGCGCCAATGAGGGTCGCGCAGGCGGGTAGCAGGCTCAGGAGCAGCGCGAATGAGGCCCGCGGAAGACGCGACATCGCGATCTGGTCACAAATGTACGGCAGCACCGATGAGGCCACGCCAACACCGAACCCCGCCGCCAGCAACGGTGGGTGGCGAAACGCCGCGAGCGCCTGCGTGATTCCGATCGGAAAGACCACCACAAAGGCCACCCACATCGCCGCGCCGAGACTCGCCACACCGGCGCCGGCGCCACTGCGTGCGAGTCGGTGTCCGAGGATGACGTAGATGACAAAGAAGATGCCATTCAGGATGGCCCACATCAGTCCCTGCGAATCGGATGACCAGCGCAGACGCAGCAACAGCGCCACTCCCAGCAGCGCTAAGAGCAACGCGGCCAGATTTCGCTGCGTCCTCAATCCCACCAGCGCTACCACCAGTGCGCCGACAAACTCAATGGCGGCGACCAAGCTGATGGGCAGGCGACTCAGCGCCAGGTAAAAGCAGCAATTCATGGCGGCCAGAGTCAGGCCGAATGCCAACAGCAGACGACGCCGAGCCTGATCACTCGAGGCGAACACACGCCAGGGGTGCGTCACGGGTGCAAACACCAAGGCGGCGGAAGCAATCCTCAGCCAGGCCACCCCGAGCACGCCCACGCTCGGGAACAGCAATACCGCGAATGACGGGCCCAGATAGTGGAAGACGGCGCTGATGCCGAACCAGACCTGCGGCGGCATCTGGCTCGCTCGAAGCGATACGATCTGGGCATTCGACATACCGCATATTTTAAGGAGCGATCGCTATTAGCGTAGCGATCTATTATCTTTGTTTGGCGGAGATTCCTATTTTTTGTAGCATGTAATGAACATATACATTCTTTTATGAGGTCGATATGAGGCGCAATGGCAAGACCAATACCGGGCTGGACAAGCTTGACGTCGCAATCCTGAAGGCTCTGGTGGAGAACGCCCGTGTTCCGGTCAAGACACTGGCCGGCCGCATTGGACTGTCGTCACCGAGTACCGCAGAGCGCATACGCCGCCTCGAGGAGGCGGGCGTCATCGAAGGTTACAGTGCGCGCCTGAACCCGAGTGCTCTCGGGCTGCCGGTTGCGGTACTGATGCGCATCCGCCCGATGCCCGGTGAACTGCATCGCGTGGCCAAGCTACTCGCCAAAAAGACCAGCGTTGTCGAGTGCGATCGGGTCACCGGGGATGATTGCTTCGTGGCCAAGGCTCATGTGCAGACCGTCGAAGAGCTGGAGCGGCTCATCGACGATATTCTGCCGCTGGCAACGACCAATACTGCGATCATTCAATCGTCGCCGGTCAAAAGACGAATACCGGAAATTGTCGTGCGGGCGGCACCCGATCGACGAGCCGGCCCGTAAATCTCTCGCGGCGATCGGGATGGCCGGATCACCGCCATGCAGTCGAGTCGCTTTGAATCAGTCGAAGCAGCGGCCACGCCCGCAAGACCTCGCGGGCGTAGCCAGCCGCCCCTCAGACGACGGTCCGCACAAGCGACGCTCGGCGCCCGCTCTGAAACGGTAGCGCACGACCGGTCTCGAGCAGCGTTTTGATGCCGCTCAGAATCTCGCTCCATCCGCCGCCGGCACGCTGGCTTTCGGAATCTCCGGCGAGCACGCGCGCAATCATTGGCGCATTGGCGAGCTCGTGTGTGACAGTGAGGCGTGTCACGCCGCCCCGGCCAGGCTCGATCTCGTAGATCAGCCGAGTAAAGCCCTCGCGCTCCAACTCGGGAGTCATGCGCATGCGCCAGGTCTGGACGAGGCGGCGCGGCGGGTCGGACTCGACGACCTCTCCATCGGTCACCACATCCGGAATCCCCGGAAACCTCTTCATACCGGCGTTTGCATGTGCTCGGAATTTGCCGCCCGGTTTGAGCTCGTACTCCACCGGCGTGGCATACCGTAGCGCTCAGACCACTCCGGCTTCGTGATGGCATCCCAGACCGCCTGCGGCGTCGCGTGAATGTAGATGCGGTGGATCTGCGTCGTCATGTGTTCTCCTCCAACTCGGCCTTGAGGTGGACGAGCGCGGACACGCGGCGCTCTGCATATTTCGTAATCCAGCGATCGTGGATCTGCCGGATCGGGACGGGGTTAAGGAAGTGCAGCTTGTGCCGTCCGGAGCGTCTCGTGACGACCAAGCCGGCGCTCTCGAGTTGCCGCAAATGCTTCATGACCCCGAACCGCGACATGCCTACAGCGGCTTCCAGCTCCGTGAGCGGAAGGCCATCACGCTTGAAGAGCCGATCGAGCAGCAGCCGGCGCGTTGGATCGGCGAGCGCCTTAAACACGCGGTCGTCATCCATGGCTTCATTAATACGTAACCAAATGGTCACATGTCAAGCGGCACCCCATTGTCGCAATTTGCCGGTCGATGGTTTCTCGCGCCCTTTCACGCGCGATCCGGAAACTTCTCTCACCCCGTCGCCAGGGAGCGCAGGGGCGGTCACTTGGAGTCCTATCGCCTGTCCCCACAACAGGTCGCTGAACACCTGCGCGCGTCACTAGTTAATGAGGTCAGCCTCGCAGGGGTCAGCGTCGCGGCAGTGTGCGGCGGTTCTCAAAGCTCCACAGCTGCGGGCGTTCCGCGACGCAGTTCGCACCGCCGTGTACACCGCGCGCTACAGTGATGCGCTAGATATTCCAGGGCGGCCCATCCCGGCCCGCGGCAGCTGGAGTGACAATATGTTGAGACCGGATCGTGCCACCTGCGCGACGCTCGCGTTGCTGGCCTTTGGCAGCGTTGCCGCTCTGGCCTCGGTCGCTGCGCGGGCCGAGGAACCGCATCATGAGTACCACGCCCCGGAGCGGGCGCGGCAGAGCGCACACCGGGAGACCGAGGCGCGACAGAGCCACCGTGCGTACGCAGCGCGCGCCGAGGCTGCCCACACGACTTCAGGCCGCATCGCTTACGAGCACTTTCAACCAGGCCCTCACAGTTATTCCGGGATGGCGGGTCACAACGCCGCCGGTGTGCCGGCTGTCTCCCGCCCGACCGGGATGCAGGTCCACGCCGTTCACTACAACACCGTGAGCCGCATGGTCGAGCGGACGATTCGCCCCGGTCTCGTCAGCCGCACCTTCGTCAGCGGCGGACACGTGCTCTATACACGGGTCTATCAAAGCCATGTCTGGCATCAGTTTGGCAGGGCGTTCGCCTACGAGACGTTCGTGCCAGGAGTGCGCTACCCGGCGGTCTACTACAACTGGGCACTGGGAGCGTGGCCGCGGCCGATCACTTATGCGTGGGGTTGGCAGGCGCAGCCCTGGTATCCGATGTACGGCGTCCTGTTCACACCCTATCCGGTGTACTCGAGCCCGGATCTGTGGATGACCGACTACATCATTGCGCAGAGCATGCAAACGGCCTATCAGGCGCAGCCTGTCGCGCCGGCCGTCCTGCAGACCCAAGAGCCGCCGACGCCCGCCATCGATTCGGGTGGCGCGATGCCCTATCCGCCGCCGAGCGACGTCCCGCCGGCGCCGCAGCCGAGCGATGCGGCGCCCGGGCCTGCCTCCAGCGTGGTGCCCGCTGCACCGCAGACCGTCGATATGCCCACTGCGCCGGTGGCCCTGCCGCCTGCCATCACTCCCGCGGTCAAAGCGCAGCTCGACACGCAGATCAAGGTACAGCTGCAAGACCGACAGGCAGCTACAGCGACACCGGCCACACTCACCACAGAGAGTAGTCCGCCTGCGCTCCGACCCAACCACGTGTTCTTCCAGGTCGTTCAGCCGCTCAACGTACCGGGCGGCAGCGCCAACCACTTCTGCTCGTTGGGCCCCAATGATTACATCAAGCGCAGCGGTGGAATGAGCCCGGACGACTGGATGATCCCGGTGGTGGTCGAGCTGAGCGCACCGTCCGACTGCCCCGCAGGCCTGCATACGCGCATCGGGCTGAACGACCTCAACGCGATGGAGAATGAGCAGGAGGCTCGGGTCATGGACGCGTTGCAGGCGGCCTCCAAGAGCATGGGGCCGAATGGACCGCCCAACACCCCCGGGATCCATCCGACCCTGATCGCTGATGGTCGCGCGGCGCCCGATCTGCCGGGGTTGAGCAGCCTCGCACAGGCGCCTTGAGGGTGCGCCTGCCGCGGAGATGAGCGACTCGAGCATGATCGGCGAAGTCATCGATCACTATCGCGTTCTGGAGCTTCTCGGTTGCGGCGCGATGGGCGTCGTCTACAAGGCGCTCGATATCAATCTTGAGCGGCAGGTCGCGATCAAGGTGATGGGCGCCGCCGCGCGCAATGAGCCTGACTTCGTCGAGCGCTTCCGCCAGGAAGCACGCATGCAAGGCGCACTCACTCACCCGAATGTCGCGTTGCTGTTCGATTACTTCGTCCACGACGGTGCACCGGTGGCGGTGATGGAGTTCATCGATGGCGAGAGCCTCGAGCAGCTGATCCGGCGCCGCGGGCGGATCCCTGCGGCCGAGTGCATACCCCTCTTCCGGCAGGCGTTGTGTGGGGTGGCGGCGGCGCATCGTGCCGGGATCATCCATCGCGATCTCAAGCCGAGCAACTTCATGGTCACCCGGGACGGCACCGTCAAAGTGATGGATTTCGGCATTGCGCGGCGGCAAGGAGTGAGCGGCGCCGCTACCAAGGTGGGCAGCAGTACGAGCATCGGCAGTCCTCTCTACATGGCGCCCGAGCAGATTCTCGGTCGCACCGTCGACTGCCGCACTGACATCTACGCGCTCGGCGTCACGCTGTACGAGCTCTTGAGCGGGCAGCAGCCGTTCAATCCTCGCGGCAAGACCGAGTACAGTCTCCTCAACGCCCACGTGAACGATCTGCCGGACCCGCCCACGGTGCACTGCCGGGATATTCCCGGACCGGTCGTGGACGCAGTGCTGCGCGCGCTCGCCAAGGAGCCCGAGGATCGTTTCCAGAGCGCAGACGAGTTCATCCGTGCGCTGCCGGAAGTGAGCGCTCCGGCCAACGCCGCTGCCCCGCAGGCCGAGTTGGGCGCAACGGTGACGCTCGAATATGCACCGCCCGCGAGTGAGACCGTCCGCATTCGCGCGCCCGCCGGCACGATGGCGTTCGAATACGCGCCGCCGGCCCGACGCGAATCGAAAGATTCGCTGGCGTTCGACTTCTCGGCGGCGACACTGCGGCAGGAAGCGTACGTGCGCGCACCTCCGCTGCCAGCAGCGCCTGCTCCGCCTTCGCTCGCCGCGCGTCCCGCGCCAGCGAGCCCACCGATCGCGGCCTCTGTTTCACCGGTCCGGGCGGCGGACGCGCGCGCGACACCACCCGGTCTGCTGCAGCGCCTGCGCACCCGCCGCGCAGCGATCGTGGCGGCGATCGCCGCGACGCTCGTGCTCGGCGCACTGCACCGCCGCGCGGAGCGATTGCATGGGACGCTGCCGCACGCCAGCCCTGGCGCTGTCTTCAGTGCGATTCAGAAACCGGCGTCTCCCGAAGGCCACCTACCGGCACCCCCGGTTCCGCCGCCGGAAGCTGCCGAAGAGCAGTCCGTGCCCGTCCCGGCGGCAGCAGCACCCGCGCTGACCGCAGCGACTGCGACGACGACGGTGCCGCACCGGCTCGACCTCTCGGGCAGCTGGAGCGGCGCCTACGTCGATTCGACGGGGAGGCAGCTGCTGCGCGTCATTAATCTCAGCATCTATCGCGTGAACGATGACGGCGGCATCGAAGGCACGTTGCAATACGAATCTGCTTCGGGGGATGGCCAGTGCCAGCTACATCCTCGTGGCAGCACTTATTCAGCTGACGACCGGCGGCTGCAGTTGAGTCCCGAAGGCTGCAGTCCGCGCTATCCGAAGGAACTCGGTGTGCCGTTTGATTTTGACGGCGTGAACCCGTCGGCCAGCACGCTCACGGGCGGTCGCGTCGAAGCGCCCACGGGCGAAGCGATCAGAGTCAGGCTTACGCGGGTGCGCGGAGTCTAGAGGCCACGGCGCGTCCGACAGTTCCACGACACTCCAGGTACCCCCTGCATCCCCAGAAGCCTTGTCCGGCGAAAACTCTCCCGGACCTTCTTTACCGTATCACGCCGTAGGTTAGCTTCGACTCTCCGGTCATGGCCCACCCATCTCGTTTCACGAGCAAGGCGGCGATCGCCAAATACCAGATCGACTGCAGAATGATGCCGCCCAGCACGATATGTGCCGCCATCGCGGGTGGAACGGCGAATACCGCGACGATCAAAGAGATCGCCGCGGCCCAACCAAATGCTCCGACGGCGCGCTGCAACCCGCTGCCTTTCACCAAAACCCAAGACCAGCTGAGCATCGCGACAGATTGAAACAGCAAGCCCATCGGCATGAGGAAACCAATCAACGTTCCAAAAAGGATAAAAAGGGTCTGCGCTGGTTGCAGGTCATCGGCGGTAGCAAAGCGCACCGCTATGGCTGGAGTCGCAAATCCGTCTAGGACCATCGATGCGATCAAGGCGCCGCAGCCAGTGCAGAAACACACCAGCCCGATGACCACGGGAACCTTTGCGGACCCGAGGAAGCGAGACAAAAACGCAAAGCAGATGATCAATGCGACCAGTGTGACGATAAACCCACCGTGCACGACACCATCGATCACCTGGTGGCTTGCCTCATCTTTCAAGAGAGCAACGAAGCTGCCTGCGGCGCCACTTGGATGGATCGCCAGCAGCGTGAGGCTCGCCAGGGCGCAGAGCGCAAATGCAGCGGCCAGGCCGTGGCGTGCGCGGCGGGTTGAGAGGTCGTCAGTCATTTTCGCCCCAGGTAACTCACAGTCATCTAATATCAATTCCTTCGAGATGTGGTGGAAATGAATGTGTCGTCGTCCAGTACTGAACACTGAGGCCATTTTGTCTGGGAATTCCGCAGTCCGGTGATTGTCCGTGCCTAAGAGGAACCCTGATCGGCGGACTCAAAGGACACGTCTGGCCCTGATGTCGGCATTCGTCGAACTGGTGCTGACGCGGGGCTACGAAGCGTTAACGGCCGGGGAGATTTGCCGCAAAGCAAATGTCGGACGCTCGACGTTTTACCTGCATTACACCAATAAGGAAGAGTTATTGGGGGAGAGTCTGAAGAAGCCATCGAGCCAGATGGCGGCTTGCGTCGACGGGCACATTACGCCGCAGAAGCTGCTGCCACTTCTTGAGCACTTCCGGGAGCAACGCACCGTAAATCGGACCTTCTTCGCAGACCCGATCCGGACTCTGTGGGTCAAAAGCCTTGCCGCCTTGATCGAACCCCGCCTGGCCATCGCCTCAGCATCCGGTGGCATGCGGATGCACATTCCGCGATCGCTAGTCGCACTAATGATCGCAGAAATGCAGATCGCGCTGATTACGCATTGGCTCACGGGCAGGTCCCCGCTGAAGTCGGAAGGTATCGCTGCGACCTTCGTCGCCAGCACACGCGCAATGCTTGCTGCATTGGGCCGCGCGGAACGGACGAAGTAGGTTCGCCCAGGATCTTCAGCTACTTGGCTTCAGGAGCAAGGACGCCGAGACCGGTGAAATCACCGCATCGTACGGCTGATTGGCTTTGCGAAGCACGACTCATCGGTTTTAGTAAGCCGAAGTGGCGCGTTTGCGACGGTTGCGGCGTGTCAGCCATATTCCTGCGAGTCCGAGACCGGTCAACACCAGCGTGTCGGGTTCCGGGCTGCTGATCGTGATGCCGACGGGGTCAGCAGCGCCACCACGAGCCAGACTCAGCAGATAGGACTGTCCAGACTGGCTATACAACTGGATGAAATCGTCAAACTGGGCCACCGCGCCCGGCTGGGGGTTGTTGTTTTCCCAATTAGCCGCAAAGCCAATTCCGGCGCCATCCAATCCCGCATTCCGTCCCTTTGCGTTCGGGACGATGAGATCATCGACCATCAGATTCGCGGTGGTGCACATCCAAATTACATTTTCCTCCTGGTTGAAGCCGCCCTCGCAGCCCTGCTCGACGTTGGGACCCGGAGAAAGAAGTGCACCCGCAGGCTCCGTGAAATTGGGCGAAAACCATATCGATCCGGTGACGCTCTCAATCGCATAACCTCTCACGAGCGGCTCACCGTATAGCGGTCCCTGGTAGACCGCACTGGTGCTAAGAACATTAGACGTCTGAATGACGAGCTCGCCCCCCGCCCACGGCCCCTCCGAAACGTACAAGTACCAGGTCAACGTTCCGCTGGATGTTTGAGCGTGAATCGGTGCAACGCCCAGCAAGCTCAATGCCGCGACTGCGAGCAGCAGCCTGTTGTTGTCTTTCATCTGTGCCTCCCGACGACTGTCGGAAAAGCCATGCGAGCCAATCTTACGCCTGTGGGAACTCAGGGGTTATTCAAGCCCGCGATGAAGATGCAAGGATCCCTAAGGTATTGATTCCGATGGTGTTGCAACTTGAGATCGTACGCAAGCGGCCGTCATGGCGAGCGAGGTCGAGCAGCTGCCGGACCAGGCCCTGATGACCAAGTCCGGAATCGAGGAGTTCTCAGGTTGACGCTCGATGGCACGCCGTCATTACGACGATGCTAGCGCAACGCCGAGTACTCCGTCTTAGCTCGCTTCAGGATGGGAATCTCGTGGTCGGCGTCCTTCCAGAGCGTAAAAAACCCTTTATAGGTCGCTTTCGCTTTTGAAGTTTGACCCGCCATTGCGTATGCGCGCGCAAGTTCAAGGCGGACCAAAGCGCCAGTTACAAAGTTCGATACGACGCCCGAATGGTCCACCAATTTCTGGAACTCTGCGGCGGCGGCATCGCCTTGGTGCGCCATCAGAAAGACTTGGCCTCGCACATAGGCGGGATACAAGTAGTCGACAAAGGTTCCTACGCCCATTTCGTAAGGGGCTGCTGTTCTCAAATCGTCTAGAGCCTGGGAGACATTGCCAGCGTCAAATTCGATGGCGGCGCTGATGGTGGGTAGCCAATAGCGTTTCAGGAGAAAATCGGTTGGGTAGTCCTTTTCCAGTTTGTCGACCAGCGCTTTTGCCCGCGAGCCATCGCCAGCGCGAGCCAGCGTAAAGGCAGCTATCAACTCCACGTCCCGCCCAGAGGAAAGCGCCAAAGCCGACTCTGCCTCTTTCCTCGCCAGCGCTATCTGGCCCACCTCCGCCATTCTCAGCGCAGAGTTCCCCTGCCACAGTGCTGCCGTCTCCTTGGAACCCGCACGGACCGCGGAAGTCACTGCTCGCCGTGTGAAGTCCTGTGCTTTGACGAAACGACCGTAATAGGCCTCTGTGTCCGATTCCATTGATAGGAACACATCTTCATCTCCCGGCCTGCCCGAAGCCCATGAAATCTGTTGCTCCATCTGCGCGGCGTCGCCGCGCAGGAACGCCAGCCAATAGAGATTCTGGCGAAGATATCGACCATCCAGCTTGTTCGCAAACGCCTCTTCGAGCTCCGCGCGTGCGGCATCCAAGCGATTCAGGTTGATATCGATTCCTATGACATTGACATAGCTGATCAGACTCGGCATGAGCAGCAGCGCTCGCTCATATTCTGCGAGAGACTTCTCCAACTGTCCTGTAAAGGCGTAGTCATTGCCAAGATTGTTGTACGGCTGGAAATCCCGCGGATACTTTGACTGCCAAAGTTGGTAATTCTCAATCTCCCTCTCAAGGTCTCCAGTGGCCATCAAGTAGGTTCCTGTAATCTTTAGCTTCTCGCGCTCAGTGACCCGATCGCGCAATCCATAAGCTTTGCTTGCGTATTCCAGAGCTACAGCTGGTTCTCGGAAATTGCGATATATAGCCGACAACTCGGCATACGGCAGCGGGAAGTTCGGGTCGAGCTCAATCGAGCGCTTCAGATACGGGACGGTCGGCGTATCTCCCTGCTCACGGCGTAGGGCGACACCGATGCTGTAGTTCTTGAGAGCTTCAAGGGAGGAAGTTGCAGCTTCGATAGGAACGTCAAACGACTGCACGGATGCCAAGGGTTCTCCAAGCCTCGTGCGCAGGCTGAGCGAAGCCTCGCTTAAGGCTTCGAGAACCTCTTCTCTTTTCTTCACCTCACGCTGTTCTTTGACCAACGTCTCGCGACTGCTGCAGGCGACTGCGACCAGCTCGAGCCGGTATAGGTCTCCGGGAGCGTTCGAGATCGTTCCATCGATTACCACCTTGCTGCCCGCGCGTAGGCAAAGGTCTCGACTCATATCAGCCGTGATGCGGCCGGTTGCGGCGCGACCGCCCGGCGTCGCCAAAGACTCGCCAACCTTACGGTCTGATAGCACTGTGAGGAAAGGCGATTGTCCCAACTCTATCGCCAGAGCTTGCTTGAGCGCGCCGTCAAAAACCGTCTCGCCGGTATTGTTATCAACGTCGGCGAGTACAATGGTGTCTGTGTCTGTGAGCGGCGCCGCATTCGCCAATGTACGAGCTAGACTCGAACCCGCTGTGGCAGTCCCCGAATCGCTCTGCGCTAACACATTTGTTGTAAGTGGCGTGGCGATCCAGGCACTAAGGAGGACACGCAAATAGAGCCGGAGGCGTGCGTATGCAATTTGGTTCACGTTTCTCTCGGCGTATAAGATCCGGGCCCCGGATGTTAATTATCGACGCCAGCGTAAGCACCGAGTCGTCAGCGCGTGGATTCCTAACGTCTGATGTTAGGCCCGACAGTGATTCATTTATAGAACCACTCTATCGAAATAGGTTGTAACCACTCCCACTACAGAGCCAGATTCCGACCCGGATAGCTGCGGCTACCCCTGCAGCTGTCGCCGATTCGTCACCGCGACATCGCCACATCGAGTTCGTGGAGCTCTTTCGCGGCACCCTCACCGGCGCCTCGGTCCATCCGCGGGAAGTGGTCAAGGAGGCGCTAAAGCGCAACGCCGCGGCAGTCATCCTGGTGCATCCGCATCCGAGCGGCGTCGCGGAGCCCTCGGAGGCCGATGAGCTCATTACCCACCGGCTGCAGGATGCTCTGCGGCTCGTCGAGGTCCGCGTCCTCGATCACTTGTTAGGTAGATTCTGCAGTGTCACCACCGGGGCAAAGAGACATCAATCGCTCGGATTTCGCGCTTTCAATCGCAAACAAAGGATTCAATAGACGGATGGTGACACTTCTAGCGTGGCGGTGAATTCTGCGAAGCGAGGAGTGCCGCCGGAATCCGGTCTTGCGAGCGATTGGGGCAACATTCAAATGGCGCGATCGGTAGTGCTATTCTCGGTGCACGGAAATCGGGGTAGAAGGGTTCAGTAGCGAGCACGAGATTGCCGGCATGGAGTCGGCCCATCAGGCACACGCGATAAGCTGGAGCAATGTCATCTCAACAATATCCAAAGCCTCCCAACGAATGAACCTCCGAACAAGCGAAAACTCTCTCTCTTATGTAGGACGCCTACTGAACAATGGCGTTATTCAATGAATGGCCATCGCATGGTCATCATGATATTCGCAATTGCGCTGGGGACCGACGCTTGCGGACTGCCGTCGGCCGACCAGAAGGAGGCGGCCTATGTTGGCGTTACTGTTTTCGATGGTACAGGTTCTGCCAGCCGCCCTGACATGGTAATCGTCACTCGGGCAGGCCGCATCGCAGCCATCCTTCCGGACTCGGAGTATCGAGTCCACATGGGTACTGAAGTCATTAGCCTGCGGGGAAAATATCTGATTCCTGGACTGATCAACAGCCACGTTCACCTTGCAACTTCAGCGAAACCAGCCGCGGCGAAAGCGTATCTTCTGCGTGAACTCTACAGCGGCGTCACGGCGGTTCGGGACATGGCCGGGGACGTGCGGCTCCTTGCAGAACTCAAACGTGAGGCGGAGTTCGACGAGATCCCGTCGCCCGACATCTATTACGCTGCCGTTATGGCCGGACCGGCATTCTTTGTGGATCCGCGTACGCACCAGGCGGCCCGCGGGCGCGTGGCGGGTGAAGTGCCGTGGATGCAGGCGGTAACCGCTGAGACCAACATGCCTCTCGCGATTGCTCAAGCTCACGGCACCGGGGCAACCGGGATAAAGGTCTACGCCGATGTTCCCGCGTCGCTTCTCGACGCCATTACTGCAGAAGCACATCGACAGAACATGCTAGTTTGGGCTCACGCAGCCGTCTTCCCTGCTCGCCCAAGTGAAGTTGCGGATGCCGGGGTCGACGTGATGAGTCACGCCTGTATGCTCGGCTACGAGGTGTCAGACCCGATTCCCCCGGAGGCGACGCATCCTCCGGTTCCCGTCGATGCGGAAAAACTAGCGTTGCCGAATGCGCGGCTCGACGCGTTGCTGTCGGACATGAAGCAGCGCGGCACGATTTTGGATGCCACGCTGTATGTGTACTTTGTGGACGACACAGGCGTCGACTGCAGATATGCCTTGGCTGCAAAGCTGGCGGGTGCAGCCTACCGCGCTGGAATTCCTATATCGGCAGGTACAGACGACGAACCGGGCGATAGCAAAGACACTTACAGCGCCTTGACGCAAGAACTCATTCTTTTGGTCGGCAATGCTGGGTTGACGCCGGCGGATGCTATTCGTGCAGGGACAATTAACGGTGCGCGGACAATTGGACGTGAAAAGGAAATGGGTTCAATCGAGGTGGGCAAGCTGGCTAACTTTGTCATTCTCGACAAAGATCCGCTGATCGATATTCGCAACTCCCGCAGTATTTATATGACCGTCAAGAACGGCGTTAACTACAAACGCAGCGCATACCGGCCACCGCGTTAGAACCTAATCCAACGTGACTACACGACCCAGTCACAACCTCTATCGACGTTCGAGTGCTCCACAGCGGACGCGGGAGATCCACGTGCTTGAAAGCCCAGCGCGCGCTCAAAGTCCTATTGCGGCGTTATATGCGCTCGGCGTCAGCGCTAAGGGAAAGGGACTCCCAGCCAACGTTAGCTGCAAAGACGTGACTAAGCCATTGGAGTCACACACCGGCGTGATCGTGCCGCGCATTTTCGCGGCCCCAGGCGCTAGATTGCCAAGAGCCCGGTTCGGATCGAAAACACCACTCGCTGTATAAAGTCCTTTGTTACCCAAATCGATAGTCGCAACGCCGTGGAAATTGGCCACCGCGCTTTTGTATTCGGGTATGTTCGGGCTGTTGTAGTAGGGTTTCTGAGGATCGTAGTAGCAGAGCTTCGGTTGCTTCCCCTGGCCCTCGTTAATCAGGAAACCTTGCATCCCTTTTGGTATCTGGATGTCACTTTTGATACCTCCCTGCAGTGGTTTCTGTCCAGAAATGCCCTGCGACCCCCCCGCCTGGCTCGGTTGTTGAGACTGATAGCCGCCGTCGGATATGGGCTGGTTTGGATCGTGAGTTCCGCTGTCGGCCAGAATGGCGGCACATCCCGGATATTTGTCCTGAAACGTTCGGCACCACCGTGTGACGCTGTCGTTGAGGCAGCTCGGCCGGCTGACCAGGGATCCCTGCTGCTGCTTGATCATTGCGCAGCTGGCCACGACGTTTCGCATCGTGTCGTCCATTGGCGTCGCGCTCGGGCCTGATTGTCCCGGGCCGCCGGAGGGCGCACTCGTCTGACCTGACTGACCGGAGGAACCGCGGCCAGAGATCAGATCCTGGTATCCGGGCCGAGGCCAGCAGATGACGTTCGCTCCACACGCGCCGCACCGGATCCAAATCCCTCCACCGGTTTGTTGGTATAGCCTCTGACTTTGCTGAAGAGACATCACGATCGCGGTGCTGTGATAGGCCTCGTTGTAGCACTCGCGATTGGTGCCGCCGCACTCCGGATCACGCGTACGGCAGGCAGGCGAGCTGCCCACACCAGGCTGGTTCGTCGTGGAGGGACCGCTGTCCCCGCCGCTAATGACATCTCCGGAGGGTACGTTCTGCTGCACGCCGCCCTGCAAGACCGGTGGCGGGGGCGCTGACTGCGCTCGAGCGCAGTGAGCATCGAAAGCAACCACCGCGAGCGAGATCACGAAATAAACCCATCGGGGCTCGTGGTTGGCGCTGGTCATTCGATGCGACCGAAGGCTGCGATCATGTGCTCGCTTCACCGCATGTTCAGAGAATTGACGGAAAAACCTCTACACGACAGCAGGAGCACGCTGGTTGGCTCGAGGTAACTTCTGAATTAAACAACTCGCCGAGGGGCGCGCGTTGTAATTTGCCACGACGAAGCACATCTGGGCACAAACGATTCCCGCAAAACTCCCGCACGTCACATTGTGGATTTCTCGGTCGTTCGACTAGGTCCGCCTCTGACTGCGAGCTCGAGGCAACGGTACTAGCCGCGCGCCTTCTTGGGCTCCTTGGTCGCCGCCGGGAAAGCGTCGGTTCTAGACCTCGTTCGCGGTGTAGGAACCCACGGTTCGCCGATTCGCTCCTCGATATATCGACGAATAAGGCGTCGGACGACCTGCGAGGGGGTCACGTCCTCTTCTTGGCACAGCTGCTCAAAGACCGCCTTCTTGCGCGGATCAATGAGGATCGTCAGCCGCGCCGTGCGCTCTTCCATCCGCAATACCTTTTCGGTGGGTGGTGCCATTTATTATCATCATATTATCATACTATTCAGTCACAGGTGACTTGTATATGCTGAAGACGTTTTGAAATTCCAGAAGTGCCGGCGAGCGGGGCGATCGCACGGTTTCTTCCGCCTGAAGTGTCGCCTGCTCGCCCGGGATCGTGGCCGTCATAACGCCTACCTCTCCTGCTTGGCACCTTTACGTTCCCAAGGTCATCACCATCCTGCGGCGCGGGTACCGATGGGATGACTTCAGGCACGACGCCATCGCCGGCCTTACGGTCGCCATCGTCGCGTTGCCGCTCGCCATGGTACTTGCGATCGCCTCCGGGACGACGCCTGAGAAGGGACTTCAGACCGCCATCATCGCCGGGTTCCTGATCTCTGCGCTTGGCGGGTCGCGCGTGCAGATTGGCGGTCCCACGGCCGCCTTTATCCCCGTGGTCTTCGGGGTCATCGAGCGCTTCGGGTACGGCGGACTCGTCCTGTGCACATTGCTGGCAGGTCTCATGCTGATCGCAGCCGGCGTCCTGCGAATCGGGGCCCTGATGAAATACATGCCGCAGCCGGTGATCACAGGATTCACCGCTGGAATTGCGGTCAGTATCTTCCTCAGTCAGATCAAGGATTTTCTGGGCTTGCGCATGGGGGCCGTCCCCGCGGATTTCTCCTCCCGCATCACAGCCTACGCACAGCACATTGGCAACTTCAGCCCGGCCGCAGTCTTCGTCGCCTTCGGTTGCGTCGCTGGGATTATCACGCTGCGGAAAGTACGGCCTGCATGGCCCGGGTTTCTAATGGCAGTCCTTGCAGCCACGGTGGTGTGCGCATTTGCAGGCCTCTCCTTGGAGAGTATCGGCAGTCGATTTGGCGGCATCCCAGCCGAATTGCCGCATCTGACGATTCCGCACATTCCCGTCGATCGCACGCGTGAGTTGTTTCCGAGCGCATTTACGATCGCCTTTCTGGCCGGCGTGGAATCCCTTCTGTCCGCGGTCGTCGCCGATGGAATGATCGGCGGACGTCATCGCTCGAACTGTGAACTGGTCGCGCAGGGCGCCGCCAATGTTGCGTCTGCCCTGTTCAGTGGGCTGCCGGCGACCGGCGCCCTCGCACGCACGGCCACCAACGTTCGCGCCGGGGCGCGCTCTCCTGTCGCCGGGATGCTCCATGCAGCATTCCTCCTAATGTTCATGCTGGTACTCGCTCCCTGGATGAAATACATCCCGCTTGCCTCGCTCGCGGCCGTGCTGGTGATGGTGGCGTGGAACATGTTGGAGATCGAAAGCTTTCGGCATCTGCTTCAAGGTCCGGTCGGTGACCGTGCGGTTCTGCTGATTACCTTTGCCTTGACGGTGGCGTTCGACCTCACTGTGGCGATCGAGGTCGGACTGGTGCTTGCGGCGTTCCTCTTTATGCATCGCATGAGTGAGGTCGTCGCACTGAGGGCTGATGCACCGATGTCTGATGAGGAGGTCGACGACCTAGTCACCCCAGCCAGCGTGAGCCAACGAGCCCAACTGCCAGCAGACGTCGAGGTGTATCAGGTCTCGGGACCCCTGTTCTTTGCCGTGGCCAATCGACTGGACGATGTCGTAAACCAGTTTCCCAAGCCCCCGCGGGTTTTCATCCTGCGAATGCGCGGGGTGCCATTGATTGATGCCAGCGGCGTTACGGCCTTGCGCCAGCTCGTACGTCGGTGCACGCAACACGGCACGCGCGTGATCCTATCTGGTCTGCAACCTCAGCCGCTTTCGATCCTCACACAAATGGAAATGAGACCGGACGGCGCACACCTGCAGCTCGCGGCGGACTTTAAAGAGGCGGTGCGCCTGGCAGGTTGAAGCTTGAGAAAGGGCAAGCGTGGCATGCGCTTTATAAGCGCAGCTGCGAACAGCTGGATTTCGTGGTCAAGATCGGCAGGTCTACCTTTTGCGCTCACCGTGCGCTGACTGCAGGACGGCCATCTCGGCGGTGATCGCTATCACTCTAAATCTGATTGGTGGAAAGGGAGGGACTCGAACCCTCGACCGCGGCACTATGAGTGCCGGTCCAGGAAATTCAGTCGGACTCGCCTTGGCCGGCAGAAATTCGGGCGGCGGGGCGAGCTATGTTTCCGCTCCTCAACGTCGGCGCAACGCCACAGCGGGTCGACGTCTACCTCTTCGGCGCGAAACGTAACCGAGAAAATCCCGTCAGAGTCCGAACCTCCTCTTGCCCTCAACGCCTAAGGCGGGCTAATGCATTACTTCGGCAGAGCTCTCGCACGAAGCCGAGCGCAACCTATCCGTTAGCCGTGTAAGCCCCCGACCAACGTTCTACAAAATGGTGCGTGAGCCACCGCACGGAAAGTGCACTGGCTCACCGATCCTAGGTCATCGCGCACCGGCTTTCTGCAGTGGGTGTCCGCCAACCAACGGATTGCCCCACCGTTGGCGTGTGACCGGCGATCGCGGCTGTTCTGTCTCCAAACTATGACGCAGCCAGTGGTCGTAGCGACCGCCACGTTTTTCGTCCAATGCGTCGATAAAGAGTGCCTGGTCAGTAAGTGCTTCTAGGGGTTCAACCAAGAACCTGTGCGCCGTCAGATATCGTCCACCCTCGCCGACTCTTGCTTGCACAGGAATGTCTTGCCCGCACCGGGATCTCCAAGCAGAACGAGATTGACGCAGTCGGAAAAATCCGAGGATTGCCTCGGCTTGGCTTCCGTAGTCCCGACACTAGGGTTTATCTAGCGAACCGAACGCGTCATTTGAGGCTGTATAAATGCCATAGATAGATGACTTATGTGGTTTTCCAGGCGATCAGAGTTCTTACCCTCAATGCTTGCCCCAGTGTGGTTGTGTAGATATACTCCATTATATAAATGAGTATAACCAGTTATACTCATATTGCCAATCGAATATAACGTGCCGGCACCTACCCTAATCGTCCAGACCACCTACGCCGAACTGCTCGAGCGTTGTGCGACGAACTCCTTCGGAGACGCGTTTCCAGAAGATGGGAATTTCACGTCAAAAGCCATAAAAGGGCGGCGTTACTGGTACTTTCAGGCTACGAGCCCTGAGGGCCGCTCACAACGCTACGTCGGCCCTGAGACGCCGAAGCTCCTTGAGCGAATTGAACGCCACAAGGAGCGGCGACAGGACGAAGGTGAACGCCGTGCCTTGGTATCTACCCTTGTGCGCTCTTACGGGCTGCCGGCTCCCCTCTCCGGCATCGGGGAGGTGCTCGCAGCTCTCGCCCATGCCGGAATCTTTCGCTTACGTGGCGTCTTGGTCGGCACGGTCGCGTATCAGTGCTACCCAGCCATGCTCGGAAGGAAGCTGCCCGGAGCGTTGCTTCAAACGAGCGACGTTGATATCGCGCAATTCACAAACGTGTCATTTGCGGTCGGCGATCAGACGCCTCCCATATTGGACGTGCTGAAGGGCGTAGACAAAAGCTTTCGAGAAATTCCTCATACAGCAGGCGAAGAATTCGCGACGAGCTACGCGGCACGCGGGAGTTTGCGCGTGGATTTCCTCACACCAAATGTGGTGCCCGAGACGGACAAGCCGGCGAGGTTGCCGGCTTTACAAACTGACGCTCAACCGCTCCGATTCCTAGACTATTTAATTCACGAACCCGAGCAGGCCGTTGTGCTTCATGGCGCTGGCGTCTTGGTGCTTGTGCCCGCGCCCGAGCGCTACGCGATTCATAAGCTTATCCTTTCCGGTCGTCGACCCCTCGGCGCGGCGAAGAGCGATAAAGATCTCAACCAGGCAGCAAGTCTCGTCGAGCCGCTGTCAGACAAGCGTCCCCGGGAGCTTAAAGCCGCTTGGGAGGAAGCCTTCAACAGAGGACCCGCGTGGCGGCAATTGCTCCTGGACGCAATGCGGCGACTGGAGCCTGATTCTCGCGATCTTCTGCTAAAGACGCTTGACCGGCCCCGACAGATTCTTCCGGAGATCGATCTCAAGTTCAGCGATTCGCGGCCTCGTTATGACTCCACGCGAGACGTCGTGGTGTTCGCTGCCGAGTCCTTGGGCCACGCGGTTGAATGCGCAGTCAGCCGTGAGGCGTTGGAAGACTACTTCGCTGCCGATGGGATTGACCGCACTGGACGTCTGGAAGCATTTCGTAAGAATCGCGGCGCGATCGAGGAGATGGCACGAACGATGTACCTATCGTGGCCGGTTGAACATCTCGGGGCAGTTCTCGTCGCGACGGCCGACGTAGAGAAATTGCGGCAGTCGATGTCGAACCTACGCAAGTGAGCGCGTGGGGTCAGAGTACCGCCCGGTCCGAATTGAGCGCACTTCGTTCGCGCACACGTAGTTGCCCCGAGAGTACAAACTCGGCGTTTGTCGCCTGTGCGGTGAGACGAAGCCGCTGACCTTCGAGCACGTGCCGCCCTCGTGGCGCCTACAACCATTTCGCGCGATTCCACCACCACACGCAAGAGTTTGTCGCGCACCGCTACCAGGGGGCACCCCGGCGGT
>Ga0210385_10000811_pt1 | contig 20304 bp, 16 predicted proteins | sample IncBWH26OmetaG_FD_160107 | JGI IMG/M metagenome (GOLD analysis project Ga0210385, IMG submission 160107) | Forest soil microbial communities from Barre Woods Harvard Forest LTER site, Petersham, Massachusetts, United States - Inc-BW-H-26-O ...
GTCCATCTGGCAAGTCACAGAGTCGGATAAGGCGGAATCCTCGGTTTGGCTCGACGCGGAGGACGTGGTAATCATGCACGCCGAAGACTCGAGTGGATGTTTTGCTTACGCGCTCCTAAACGCCAACGAAAATGCCGCAAGGGTCCGCGCACAGTATTTGGGCCAAAAATAGTCGCGGAGCGACGCCCAGCCGCGTCATCCGCGCAAGCGGCACGGAAACTACTATGAAGTTGTCTGAAATTAGACTGAGGAATTTTCGCTGCTTCGAGGACGAGACGGTGCCGCTGAACAGCTACACCTGCCTTGTCGGAGCGAACGGATCGGGCAAGTCCACGGTACTGACCGCACTCAGGATATTTTTTGGGGAAAGCACCGGGTCAGTAAACGAGTTTGCCACGCTGAAAAAAGACGACTTTCACGACCGCGATACATCAGCGGAGATTTCCATACAGCTGACGTTCGCTGAACTCGAACCAGAAGCCGAGGAAGAGTTCCGCCACTACGTCCGTCACGGAAAGCTGGTCGTATGCGCTGCGGCGTCGTGGAACGAAGCCTCTGGCTCGGCAGTAGTTAAACGATTCGGAGAACGCCTGGTCATGCCGGAATTCGCCCAGTACTTCATGGCCGTCAAAGAAAGAGAGGGATCGTCGGAGCTGAAGAAAATCTACGGCAAGCTTCGTGAATCATACGGAGAGCTTCCGAGTTCCGCTTCTATGGAAGCGAACAGGAAGGCGCTGGGCGGCTTCGAGTCACGCCATCCCGAATTGTGCCAGCTTGACCGCTCCGAAGATCTGTTCGACGGGTTCACAGGAGGAGCTGATCGCCTGAAGAAATTTATTGAGTGGGTCTTCGTACCCGCTGTAAAGGACGCATCAGGAGAGCAGTTCGAAGCTAAAAAAAGCGCGCTAGGGCTCCTGTTGGAGAGAACAGTACGGTCAAAGATATCGTTCGGTGAAAAGATTAAAGCGCTAAGGGGTGAGGTTGAAAAGCGATATGCGGAGATACTTTCCGAAAATCAGAGCGTCCTGAAATCGCTTTCCGACCTACTGACCACGAAATTGCAGGAGTGGGCACACCCGGCCGCTCTCCTCTCGCTGTTGTGGCGCAACGACCCGGCAAAGAACATTTCCATCCAGGAGCCGTTTGCCGAGATCCGCGCTGGAGAAGGTGGGTTTCAGGACGCACCTATCACGAACTTCGGGCACGGCTTTCAACGGTCGTTCATATTCGCCTTATTGCACGAGCTTTCCGGATGTGGTGACACCGGCAATCCGAGGCTACTTCTAGCTTGCGAGGAACCCGAACTCTATCAACATCCTCCACAAGCCCGCCATTTGTCCTCGGTACTTCAGAAGCTCAGCGCCGGCAATTCGCAAGTGATCGTCTGTACCCACAGCCCTCACTTTGTTTCAAGCAGCGGCTTTGAAGACATCCGGATATTGAGGCACGAAATCGCTGACGCCCAACCATGCGTTCGTTATACGACTTTTGCCGACCTTTGCAACCGGCTCGCGGAGGCCCGGGGAGACACCAGCGTTGTGCCCAGAGGCATGCAATTGAAGGTCCAGCAGGCCCTTCAACCGGGCCTGAGCGAGATGTTTTTCGCCAACGTCTTGATTCTCGTGGAGGGGCAAGAGGACTTCGGCTATATCTCTTCGTACTTCACATTGACGAACCGGTACGACGATCTTCGCCGTCTAGGTTGTCAAATCGTGCCCGCTGCAAATAAAGGGAACATGGTGTATCCCCTCGCAATCGCGAAATCCCTCGAAATTCCCACGTTCGTTGTGTTCGATGCTGATCGCGACAAACTCGTCAAGCCGGGGGCAAAGGAGAAACACGAACGAGACAACATCGCCTTGCTCCGTCTATGCGGCGTAGAGAATCCTGAGCCGTTTCCTACAGCGGTTTTCCAGACGGACTGTCTGACGGTCTGGCCTACAGATATTGGGTCGGCAGTGAAAGAGGCCTTTGGTAGAGAAGATTGGGAAAACCTGGAAATTGATGTCCGTAAACACCGCGACCTCATCAAAGCGCCGGACCTTGAGAAAAACCCGACTTTCATAGGCTACATGCTTACAGCGGCCATCGAAAAGCACAGGCAGTCGACCGTGCTAGATCAGCTCTGCGGGCAGATCATCGCTTACGCCCAAACTGTCAGTTCAGCGCGAGGGCGGCGCGGCATCGTGAAGCCAGAACCCTCGATTTAGTCTCACTCGTCGTGTGAATTCAAGACTTCAACAATGCTGCAAGTTCCGGGCCTCGAAGTTTCAATCGCATCCACGATTCGCGGCATCACGGCCTTCACGAACTTCCATCTGTTTTGGCTAAGGATCACAGCGCCAAGCTTGCGCCCTTTAAAATTCTGTTGGTGCGGGAAGTTCTTGTCCGTGGTGACAAACACGCCGAACCCCGCGTCCTCGGCGGCGTTAAGCAGCTCGCCGTTCACCAGCGTGCTCCAACCCATTTCGTAAGCTGTCTTGACGGTGTGACCAGTTAAAGCACGCCGAATGCCGACGGGCGTTCCCTGGTCAAATAAGATGCGCATTACTCGGAAACTGGGGCGATAGCCAAAGTCTTGGCGGCAAAATCGAGGACTACGTTCACTTGCTCGCGCGTGAGCCCATCATACATCTCGACGATTTCGTCGATCGTCATCCCATCTTCGAGGTTCTCGAAGACCGTGGCCACGGGCATGCGCGTACCGCGAAAAACCCAGGCTCCGCTGAGCTTGCCCGGCACACTCTCGATACCGGGGCAGTTCGACCAATCGAGCGGCATAGGCTAATCCCTCCAGCGCTTGTCACATTCTAGCCCAAACACCCGGCAATCCGAAAATTCGCATTTGGCCGACGCGGCCGCCCGGTACAGTTACAATGTTTCTTGACTTATGCGTAAACTTATGGTATACTGGCGCTCGTGTTTTCGATTATGCACGTCGAATGGGTCGTCCCGACATCGGGCCGATCCTCATCCCGGCGCGCCGCACAGTTTCTAATCGTCAACTTCGCAATCGGAGCCCGACCTAACCCGATTGCCTGCAATAAAATCGCCGAGCCTGATCGCCAAAAATCGAAGTTCTTTCGAGAGGGGCTCAGAACTACTCAGCCCGTCACACCGTGTCAGACTGTTTTACCCGTAAGTGAAACAAAACAAACGAGCGAGCCTCCGCCAGCCCGTCACATAATCGAGGGGGGTGCCGGTCAAGCAGCACGGCCGGCCACCCGCTCTAATCGCAACTGCCAGGAATTAGAAACGGGCGCAAGTCCTTTGCCGTCATCAAAACCGCGCATTCTAATCGCAACAGCCGGCGGGGCAAGAGGTAGCGACGCGATCAAATCCGAAATCCAGCGCCCGGCGCGCGAGGGTCGATATCCTGATAAATCTGGCTACTGGGATTTCTTTTTGCCGAAGAGGCCGCCGAGGGCGCTGGCTGCGGCTCCGGCGGCTTTGCCGGTGTCGATGGCGCTGCTGCCGGTGGTGCCTGCGGTGCCGGTGAGGAAACCTTTCGCCATGCCGCCCACGTTCGGGACGAACTCGGGATGCGAAGTGGTCCCTTTGATCGTGAAAGGGACGCCCGATTTTCCGCCGCCCATGACCGACGTGAGCACGCCGCCGGCTCCTGCGAGGGACGCGACCATCTTGCAATTCAGGTTGCCGGACGCGTCAGCGTCGCCATTGCCGGTGACCGTGCCGATCGAGGGCACGACGAGCAGCATATTCTGCGCGTGCTGGCCGGAAGGATCGACGCGAACGTCAGCCTTGAGAGTCTGAATCTCGGTATCGGCCTCGTTGCCGCCTCCCAATCCTGTGAAGGAGCTGAGCGCGCCAAGGGCGCCTTTCAGGCTGAACCCGGCAAGCTTCGCATTGGACAAAGTGAGCGGTCCGGCGATCACGAGTTTATCGACCGGGCCGGTGATCATCAGCGTGGTGTCGAGGGTGCCGCTCTGGAGCGAAGCGCCGGTGGGCAGCTTCACGGCTACCGCCGGAAGCATGCCTTCGAGGTCAGGCACGGGCATGGTCCCGCCTTCGAGCTTCATCTGAACCGAAGCGACCGCCCCGTTGAGATCGAAAGTTCCGGTCAGGCTGGCGAGCGCCTTGCCGATGGCCAGATTCCCCTGCTTGAGGACTCCGGTCTGCTTCTTGCGGTCGAGAGAGGTGACGTAGTCGACGTTGACCGGCACGGTGGCCGGGTCGGAGCCTGCGACTAGCTTCAGCGAACGGGCGGTGACAGTCCCGTGCGAGTCGATGGTCTTGCCGTCGGAGTCGACCTGGCCGTTGAAGTCGATCAGGCCGCCGAGGCCGGAGGCGGGATCGACAAAGCCGGTGGAGGCGAGATCAAGATGCGAGACGTCGATCGTGGCGTGGAACGGGGTCATGGCGGCGTCCGTGCTATCGACGGGGCCGGCCTGGCCGTCAAGCTTGATCGTCCCCTGGCCGGGGGTGCTGGCGCTGAATGTAAATGGAAATTGGGAGGTGTAGGACAGGTTTTCGGCGACGAGGTTGACGCCGTCGTATTCGCGGGTCTTGCCGCCGGCTTCGTCGACGGTCATTTTGCCGTCGGCAAGGGTCAATTTTTGGACGGAAATGTCCGCCGCGGACGAGCTGGAGGAGCTTGCAGGCTGCGATTTGGCCGATTTGCTGCCGAGGCTGGAGAAGTTCCACACGCCGGTGGCAGAACGGATGAGCGCGACCTGCGGCTGGTCGATGGTGAACGAGAGCACTTCGAGCTGCTTCGAGAAGATCAGGGGCATCAGCGCGACGCCGGCCTTGAGGTCTTTGGCGGTGAGGAACGGGTTGGAGCTGAAGGCGGGGTCGTCGGCGATGGATACGTTGTCAACAGAGACGGTACCGGACCAGATACTCAGGCTGAGGTCGCCGATCTGGACGTTGCGCCCGAGCGCGGACGAGAGATCGGTCTCCAAAGTGGGCTTGAAGCGGTTGGCGTCAATAAAGAACGGGATGCAGGCGACGATGACGATCAGGGCGACGAAAACGACCGCGACTATGATCAGGATTTTTTTCACAGGGGCCTCCGGAGAGCGATGAATCGGCGGGAAGTTTCGCTCTCGTGCGAGGCGGTTATGATACGACGGACGAGGAAAGAGGGCAATTGGGGCGCGAATTTCGCGCGAGTTTACGGTGTTGCCATAGGTGGCTCAAATGGGCCGCATCGTAAGATTTCATTAGGCTTAGGGGCATGTTGGTGGTAGATTTCACGGTGCGTTTGCTGCTCTGCTACACCTGTAGACCCGTTTGAAGAGACTGCGATCGTGATGTCGCAACTCTTTAGCACCACGGCTGGAGGCTGTGAAGAAGCACAAATAGCTTACAGTAAAGTGAGTCAATCAGTGAGAGAACAAGGAACAGTGAAGTGGTTCAATGCCAGCAAAGGGTATGGGTTCATCCAGCGCCAGTCCGGCGAAGACGTTTTTGTGCACTTTTCCGCGATTCAGGCGGAGGGGTACAAGTCGCTGAACGAAGGCCAGGCGGTTGAATTCGAGGTAACCCGCGGCCCCAAGGGCCTGCAGGCAGCGAACGTCACTAGCCTCTAGTCGAAAAGGGCGGGCCGTCGGGAAACGGCCCGCCTTTTTTGCGTCTAGGCGCGGATTTTTGCCCTCGTTTCGAGCTGCCCGGCTGTTTCCTCTCGCGACTCGCCTTCCATGAGAAGACCTTAAGTAAATCTACGATGTTGACGATCTCACTCTTATAGCGACACTTGGCGGTTCGCCGCTGAGGCTCAGGTTGTAGACTATCCCTTCGCGCTGCAGACGCTTGGCCGATTCGCGGACAGCGACGGGCTGCGGGCCAGAGGAAGCGATTCGATGAGCGAGACCAAATCTGGAATGCATGGCGCGGCGTTCGAACCGAGTGGTTCGGAGCGCCGTCGCACCCAGCGCGTGCAGATCGCGATGCCGGTGATCGTACGCTGCAAGGACGGGAAGACTTTTGAAGAGAAAACCACCACGGTCTCGGTGAACGCAAACGGATGCCTGATCAAGCTGCAGGCGCCGGTGGTCCGCACGCAGAAGATATATCTCGTAAATCCCAACACGAGCGAGGAACTTCCCAGCACCGTGATGTTTGTGGGCAAGAAAGACGGCACGAAGTTCGAAGTGGGGGTCGAGTTTGCCGAGGCTTCGCCGCTTTTCTGGCGGATATCCTTTCCGCCGGAAGATTGGGATCCTTCGGAACGCAAACGTCCGACGACTACTTTGTCGCCGCCTCCGATTCCGCCGAAACGCTAAGGCAACGCGCCCGCTTTTGCCTGCTTGCCCGACGGCAATTCCCGTTGATTTCGCTCCTTTGAAAGCCTCCCTTGGACTCGTGCTATCTTTAAATTTCCGGTTTTTGATTCCTTGCTGACTGAAATAAAGGGAGGGGTGCGGGCGCTTTGGGACTGAGATCATCCGGGATCGCAACAGAGTCTTTGGCCAAGGCCGGCGCGGGCGATTCTCGCCCTGAATCGGGCGCGGTGCTGACTCAGGTGGCCGCGTTTCTTTCGAGATATTGGGGAAGGGTAACGAGCATTTCCCTTGCGCTGCTGATTCCCTGCTTCTGGCGCCGGCGGATCGTGGCGTCCGACCTGGGTAGCCATCTTTACAACGCGTGGCTGGCACAGCTGGTCGGCCGCAATCAGGTGACGGACATGCACGTGGCCCATCAATGGACCAACGTGCTCTTCGACTACATGCTCAGCGCGGCCGGGTCCTTCATGAGCCTGCATACGACCGAGCGGATCGTGGTGCCGATCGCCGTGCTGATTTTCTTTTGGGGCGCGTTTGCGCTGGTTTGCGCCGCCGCGAAGCGCGCGCCGTGGTTTTTGGTTCCCTTTTTGGCCCTCGCCACGTATGGCTGGACGTTTCATATCGGGCTTTTCAACTATTACCTTTCGCTCGGATTGGCGTTTTGGGGCATTGCGATTTTCTGGCGCGGCGTTGGACGCGACAAATTGTTTGCACTCCTATTTGTACCGTTCATCGTAATGGCGAGCCCGCTGGGGCTGGTGTGGATGTTTGCCGCTTGCGCGTATGTGGGAGTCGCCGAATTGTTGCCAGCGCGGTGGCAGTGGCTTCTCGTCTTGCCCGCGTGCGGCGTCATTTACGCGGCTCGCCACTACTTACTGCACCATTTCGGCGTGCAGGATAGCCTCGGTTCGATCGTGACTTACAACGGCGCGGACCAGGTTGTGCTGTTTGGGCTACGCTACCGGATGCTCAAGACAGCGGTGATCGTTGTCACGCTCGGCATGTTGGTCGTCGATGTAATGCGCCGCTTTTTCGGGAAACACGGTGCGTGGGCGTTGTATCTGATTCCGCTGCAGCTTTATCTGGTGATCGAGTTTGGCGTGCAGATGCTGCCAAGCGGCGTGACCATTGCGAATAACCTTGCGGCGATTGCGATTCTCACCGAGCGGCTCACTTCCGTGGCGGCGATTCTCGCGTGCTGCGTGCTCGGCGCGATGATTCCCAGCCGGTGGCATTTCGTGATCACGGGCGCGGTCGCGACGGTGTTTTTTGTCTGGTTGTATCAGGATACGGGAATCATCAATCGGATCGAGGTGCAGGCCGAACATCTGGTGCGAACCGTGCCGCGCGATTCGCGGATCATGGCGACGATCTTTCCGCTGCCCGATTCGCGGATTATGATCCAGCACGTGATCGATCGGGCTTGCATCGGCTACTGCTTTGACTATGGAAACTACGAACCGGGAACCGGACTCTTTCGCGTGCGCGGGGATGAAGGCGGATTCTACAACCTGGGAGATTACGAACTGGCCGTCAACATGGAGGAAGGCGAGTATCAGGTACAGCCGGACGATCTGCCGCTCTATCAGGTTTATCAATGCACGGAGACCGGCACGGTGCTCTGCATCGCGCCGTTGCATGCGGGCGAAGAAAACGACGCGATGGGCGTCTACGGCCGCGATTGATTTCTTTCTGAGCTACGGCAACAATCCAAAAACAACGACGCCCGTCGGCGTACCCATGTAAACTTTTCCGTTGGCGATTAATGGCGTGACAAACTTGTCTGAGCTGCTGTCCGGGAATTCGTCGCGCGAACTGGCCTGATTGCTGTTGTAAAGTTGCAGCGCAAGATTGGCTGCGCTGAACGCGTAAAGCACGCCGGTGGTTTGCGCTGAAATGCACCAGACGATGCCGTTGGTTGTGCCGTTGGCCGAAATGCTCGGTGTGCAGCCCGGGAAGCCGAACGATACCGAACTTGTTGAACTGGGCTGCGTAGCGAGCAGCGCGTTGGCCACTGGGAACGCCCTCAAAACATCGCCCGCGCCGCCATAGTAGACGACGCTATTGAAGTACGCCGGCATCGAAAACGAGCCTCCGCCAAGGGCCGGAGGACCTGTCGCGTTTCCGCTGGGATCGTTGAGCTTCTGATAGATTGCCGTGTCGTCGCTGGAATTGTATTTCCCCATCGAATCGCGATCGACCACGTAAATGTAGGCGTCTTTGCCGGCTCCCACCGCCAGATGCTTCGTCACACCGCTCGCATTCGTAAGATCGGGAAGCAGGATTGCGCCGCCTGAACCAAGGTCCTCGTCTTTTCCCGATTCACCGTTTGCATTGAACATGGCGAAGTAGTCCGCAACGGCAAGGCTCGATCCGCCGCTGGTGGACAATTTCATAAAAGCGTTTCCGTAATTTCCGTTGGCGGGAAAGCCAGAGGTAGTGAGCGCGGGGTTTGATGAGCCGTCGCCAAAGGTTCCGTTGCCCACGAGAAAATAGATGTTTCCGGATGAGTCGGCGGCCATGGCCGAATCGGCCATCCAGATCGCGCCTTCGGAACCGTTGGGCGTGATGTCGAGCGTCTGCGTCTGCTGGAGAGTTGATTCGTTGTAAGCCATGATCCAACCCTGATAGGGATTGTCATCGCAGTGCGACGCCCAGGCGAGATAGATGATTCCGTTCATCGACAAAAGTCCGGCGCGCTCCTTGTATTGCATGGGATTGAAAGTGAGCTGCGTGGTCGTGTTGGGAATCGTGTAGGTCGCCGTGATCGCGGCGGGGCTGCCGGCCTCTTCCTGCCCGGTGGTCAGGTCGAGCGCGTGCAGGCGCTGATGATAATTTCCGTTCGAATCCAGCGTCATCGCCACCAGGAAGATCGTTCCGTGCGGACCTGCGTTCAAGTCGATCACCGGCGTGGAAGTGACGCCAATGTTCGGCTGCACCTGGCCACAGCCGTCGACTTCGTTCGCGGGAGATTCGCCGTCGGCGACTGAGACGTTCCACAGCTGCGTGAACGTGTCGGCATCGAACGCGTACACCATGTCGTTTTCGGTGGCGGCAAAGACAACGTTGTGCGTGGCTGCGCCGATCGTCAGATTCGAAGCGTAGAGCGGCTCGGCGTCGACGTTGCTGGTCACCGGCATGGTGCCCAGCTTGCCAAACGTGGCCGTCGCCACGTTCGTGGTCGTTAGCGTGGTCTCGTTCGGATTCAGCCCTGTGCGAGCGAGGTCGTTGTGATAGGTCAGCACGTTCACGCTGCTCTGCTGAACGGGATTTACCGTCAACGTGACGGCGGTGCTTGTGGCATTCGGAAGAATTCCGTTGCTGACGATCACGTCAAACGTGGCGCCGCTATCCGTTAGCGAAGTTACGGGCGTCGTGTAGCTGGCGGAATTCGCGCCGGTGATGTTCGACTGATTTTTCTGCCACTGATAGCTCAGCGGCTGTGTACCGGTTGCCGCCACGCTGAATGTTGCGGTCTGGCCGGCGGTTACGGTCACACTCTGCGGCTGCGTCGTAATTTGCGGTGCGACGGGAGTGGGGTTCACGGTCAACGCCGCCTCGACGCTTGTCGCGTTGGGGAAGGTGCCATTACTCACGATCACATCGAATTGCGCGCCGTTGTCAGCGACCGCCGTTGCAGGCGTGGTGTAACTTGCGGAATTCGCGCCTGCGATATTTGCCTGGTTCTTTTGCCACTGGTAGGTCAACGGCTGGGTGCCGCTCGCGGCCACAGTGAACGTGGCCGTTTGCCCGGCAGTCACAGCTACGCTCAGCGGTTGCATCGTAATCTGCGGCGCGACGCTTTTCGTGGTTCCCGTTCCCGGCACGCCGGAATAGCAGCCGGCCAGTGAGATTAGACCGCAAACGAGCACGCACATAGCGATCGCATTTTGCGATCGAAAAGCCGCGCCGGTTTGTGATGCGAATACTTTCATTCTCCCCGCGATGCTAGAGGAGTGGGCTGGGGAATGGAACAGACCGTGGGTACAGCTGTACCGATAGGCGCCCGCGGGTACTAGGCCGTTTCAATCGGGGACGGAGCTTCGCGAGCAGCGCGTGCAGGCGGTGCCTTTTGGCGCTTGCGACGGTCGCGCAGCCATGTCCCAACACGCCACAAGAGCAGCACGGCGACGAGAGCGCCGTAGCGAAGCGGGCGATGCACGTCCGACTTCACCAGCCAGTAGTAATGGATCACGCCGAGAATCGCCGTCAGATAAATGGCGCGGTGCAGAAGCTGCCAGCGCTTGAAGCCGAGCTTGCGCACCATCGCTTTGGGAGAGGTGATCGCGAGCGGAATCATCAGCGCGTAGGCGGCGAAGCCCACGGTGATGTACGGGCGCTTCACAATGTCTGCCGCCATGTCCGTAAGGCTGAATTTGTCCACGATCCAGGTACCGAAATGCAGGCTGCCGTAAAAAAAAGCGTAGAGGCCGATCATGCGGCGGAAACGAATCAGTTGCGGCTGGCGAATGATTTCGCGCAGAGGGGTGATGGCAAGCGTGATGCAGATAAAGCGGATCGTCCAATCGCCGAGGCCGTGCATGATGAACTCGATCGGGTTCGGCGGCGTGTTGGTGACCACCGTCCAGGCGATTACGCAGGCCGGGACGAGGCACGTGATGAATACGAAGACTTTCGTCCACTTGCTCTTGAGCACCGCGTCCAATGTCTTCGCCAGCCTCAGTAATTCTTCTTCAGATCCATTCCGTTATACATGGACGCGACGAAGTCGCCATAGCCGTTGAACATCAGCGTGTCGCGCCGAAGAAATTCGCCGAGCCGGCGCTCTTTGGCCTGACTCCAGCGCGGATGATCCACGTGCGGATTCACATTGGAATAAAACCCGTACTCCTGCGGGCTCTCCAGATTCCAGCTCGTGGCCGGCATGCCGCCCACCAGACGAATCTTCACGATCGACTTGATGCTCTTGAATCCGTATTTCCAGGGGATCACCATGCGGACGGGCGCGCCGTCCTGATTGGGCAGCGTCTCGCCATACATTCCCACGCAGAGCAGCGTGAGCGGATTCATCGCTTCGTCGAGCCGCAAGCCTTCGAGATACGGCAATTGAATTCCGGCCTCGGGGCCGAGAGGCATTTGGCGGGTATCGTAGTAGCTCTCGAAAGCAACGAACTTCGCCTTCGCGGTGGGCTGCACCAGATTCAGAATCGTGCTGAGTGAATAGCCGATCCACGGCACTACGATCGACCACGCCTCGACGCAGCGATGGCGATAGATGCGCTCCTCGAGCGGCGCAAGCTTCAGAATTTCGTCCATCGTGAACTTGCGCGGTTTCGCTACTTCCCCCTCCACCGAAACGGTCCAGGGGCTGGTGACGAAGTTCACGGCGTTTTTGGCCGGAGCATCTTTATCGGTGCCAAACTCGTAGTAATTGTTGTAGTGAGTGACGTCGTTGACCGGCGTCACCTTTTCGCCGGTGGTGGTATATTGGCTTTGCGTCACTCCGTTGAGAGGCACCGGCACCGATCCGGTGGGCGGCCCGGCAAACACATACGGTAGCGCCTTGTACATCCTCACCGCCGCGTAGGTAAGGCCCAACCCCAGAAGGAAATTGCGACGCCCCATATAGAGCGTCTTGGGAGTGACGTCCGAATAAGTGAGATCCGCTTGCTTTTTAATCAGCATGGCCCTGCCTCATGAGCGCCGCCCCCGACGCGCTACACCGATAATACGACATCCAGGGCGATATTGGATTTCACGTCGATTGCGAATTAGGAATCGGAAAGCTCTTCGAGCAGGGCCGTGCGCACGCGCTGGGCGTGTTCCATGGTGAGCTTTTGGCCCCCGGTGGTGAGGTAGAAAACGTCGATCGCGGTCTGGCCCTCGGTTTCGATCAGCGCGATTTCGATGTTGCAGCGTTCTTTCGCAAATTGCGAGCTGATGCGGTAGAGCAAGCCCAGCTGGTCCTGTGCGACCACTTCGAAAAGCGTGCTTTGCGCGGAGCAGTCGTTGTCGATTTCCACCTGCGTATCCACCTTCACCTTGGGCGGCTGCTTTTTCTGGCCGCGGATCCGGTCGCTCAACATGCGGTCGAGGTCGGCCTTGTCTGTGAGCACGTCGTGAATGCTCGTCTTGAAGCGCTCCCACTCGGGAAGGTTCAATTCGAGCGTGCGAAAACGATCGGTGAAGAAAATTTTATCGAGCACGATGCCCGCCGCATTCGAGAAGGCCGCAGCCTTCACGATGTTCATGCCCCAGGCGGCAAGTGCTCCGGCCATGCGCGCAAAAAGCACGGGACGGTCAGCAGTCACAAGCGTCAGCTCATACCATTGGCGGCCGCGCGTCAGAGCCAGCTGCACGGGATCTTCGCCCAGGCGGTTCGCCATGGACATGTGACCCAGCACTTCGCTGGCGGCTTGCGTCTGCAGATAGCGCTTGGGCAGTCCGTCGAGAAATCGCTCGATCTTTTCGCCCGCGGCAGGCGCCAGCGTGCGCAGGTGCATCATCACTTCTTCGTCGGCGTCGCCGTGCACGCGTTCATCGGCGGTGCGCATCATGAAATTTGCCGTGCCGATGTAAAGCTGCCAGATATTTTCCGCTTTCCACGGAGTGAGCGCTTCGGGATTGACGGCCTTGATGTCCGCATAGGTGAGCAAACAGAGCATCTTCAGGCGCTCCGGCGTTTCCGTCTTCGCGGCGAAGAGGCGAATCGTATCGGGATCGAAGATGTCGCGGCGCAGCGCGGCGCTCAACTCCAAATGTTTGCCCACCAGGAAGCGCACCGTTTCGCGGTCGGGCTCGTCCATATCGAGGCGATCCATGCAGGCTTCGGCGATGGTGAGGCTGCCGCTCACGTGGCTCGACGCGTCGGTTCCCTTCCCGGTGTCATGGACGAGAAGAGAAAAATAGAGCAGGTCCGGCTGCTCGAGTTCGTCGAGAAGCTCGGCGTAGCGCTGGTCCCATTTCGTCTGCGAGCGGCGCAAGGCGTGCACGTTTTCGATGGCCACGAAGGTGTGCTCGTCCACGGTGAAGCGATGCGAATAATCACGGACAACGAGCGAATCGATCCCCTTGAATTCGGGCAGCAGCAGCGTAAGCAAGCCGATCGAGTGCATGGCCCGCAGGGCGCTTGCGGCGTGCGGCGCGAGCAAAATTTCCTGCAGGTAATTCCAAAGCTCGGTGCCCTCGGGAGGCGAAGCGGCCAGCGTGGGCATGATCTGCTCGATCTGATGCTCGGTGGTGGAGCTCAGGCTCAATCCGTGGCGCGCCATGAAACGAAACGTGCGCAGCGGAAGCTGAGGATCGCTCAGAGCGTCGGGACGGTTGAGGAAAATGCGGCCGTCCACCACGGAGAACTCGGCATTCGAAAGCCGCGAACGCAAATTCTGAAATTGCCGGTAGAGTGATGGTCGCGCCGCCGGAAATTCCTCCAGAAGCTGCGCGGATATGCGGTGAATCAGGCGCGCGTGCTGGTAATAGATGCGCATCCAGTCTGAGGCGGAGAGCATCTGGCCGCCGGGGGTGCCCACCCCCGCTTGCGCCACTTCATCCTGCGCGGTCCATGCGAGCGTGTTGTCGTCACGCGAATGCCGGAAGTGCAGGAAGCAGCGCGTGGACATCAGGAAATCGAGCGCGTCCTCGAATGGCTGCTGCAACGACGGAGGCAGCAGCGAATTTTCGTCGGGCCAGGCGCCGTTTTCTTCCATGGCCGCGATCAAGGCAAGCCAGCAGGCCAGACTGTAGTCGCGCAGGCCGCCGGGACCGTCTTTGATATTCGGCTCGAGATGGAAAACCGTGTTGCCGAATTTGTTGTAGCGCGCCCGCGAGAGATCGGTGAGGCGCTGCACGATGTTGCGCGATTCGCGCGTCACAAGCTTGGGGATGATCTGGTCGTGCAGCTTCTGGAATACGGCTGGATCTCCCGCCAGATAGCGGCAATCGAGCAGCGAGATGGTGAACTCGACGTTGTTGGCGTCGAAGCGGTCGCACTCCGCCAGCAGTCGCGTGGCTGGGCTGAGTCGCAGACGCAAATCCCACAGCTCCTGCGAAAACGCCCGGATGCGCGGCTTGAATTCGCGCTCGGTATCCTGGCTGGCGTGGACGAAAAGCAGGTCGATGTCGGAATACGGGAAGAGCCAGCGGCGGCCAAATCCGCCCAGCGCGACCAGAGCAAACCCGGCAGGACCGTTTACGTCCGGCGACACCAGCTCGGTCCAGAGCCGGCGCGCGATCGTGTCCACCAGCGCGGTGCGCGCGTGAACGGCGGCGCGGCCGTTTCCGTCGGACTCAAACTCGCGCTGGATGCGCGCGGACTCCGCCGCATAAAGCTCGCGAAGCTCGGTGCTCGACGATGGCTGTGTCTGCATTTTCTGAAATTTAGAAAAGATTCTCCGGCGTATTCAGGAGACGATGCGAACCGGCAATTCCCCAGACACCTCTAAAGGGCGCTGTCTCCGCGCTCGTCGTTGCGAATCCGAATCGCGTTGTCGATGCGCGAAGTAAAGATCTTGCCGTCGCCGATCTTGCCCGTGCGCGCGGCAGCCACGATCGCCTCGACCGCCTTGTCCACCTGCTCGTCGGCAAGCACCAGCTCGATCTTGATCTTGGGGATCAGGTCCACCGTATATTCCCGCCCCCGGTAATACTCGGTGTGGCCCTTCTGGCGGCCGTGCCCCCGCGCCTCCAAAACGGTCATTCCTTCCACCCCGATATCGTGCAACGCGTCCTTGACGGCATCGAGCTTCGAAGTCTGGATCACGGCTTCGATTTTCGTCATCTGAATCGCCTCTTCTACTGTAGCGTCCCGCGCAGGCGCGCCAACCTTCGTATTTCTTATGGCACACATCGGCGAAGCCTATTGCTGGGCCACCGCGCATTATACACGCGCAGAGTTGCAATTCGGGTCGCCGGCGCGGCAATTCACGAATCGGGCTGGCCGCCAGCGGGCCGGCCGGAGAGGATTCGCAGCGCGTCCTGAAATCGCTTTGACCGGGTGTTCTGCAAGAGCCGGTTCATGTGCACCCTGCCGAATTGCACCTTCCTTTCGGGGCCTTCCAGGCTGGCTGCACCGATCCAGATGCGGTTGTGAAGGTCCCTGAAATCCGGCGCCAGCTGGCTGGCGTCCACTGGTTTGCCCAGGGCGCCCAACGAGAGGAAGACCATCGCATAGAACAAGTGTACGATCTGGCGCATCACGTAAAACCGCGCGCGCCGGTAATCGCCGGCCGTTTCATCGAAATACGTCTGAAGATAAATCTCTTCTTCCACGTCGTTCGTTACCACAAAATTTGCCATCACTGCCAGATCGTTATAGCGGTCGTTCAGGAACGCCGCCTCCCAATCGATGAACCAGAGTCGGACTCCGTCAAACAGCATATTGGCCGGCTTCAAATCGTTGTGGCTGGATACCAAATCCGAATCGGGACGAGGGTAAGCGCGATCCAGGCGTGCGTGCAGTTCGAGAAGTTCGTCGGCCTCGTTCTCCGGCAGGATTCCCGCAGCCCGAAATCTTTGAAGAAAGCCGTCCCGCAAGGGCGATGACCTCAAGAGGAACGTCGGCGCCGTGTCGTAGGCATTGGCGAGTTTCGCAAACGCAGGCAGCGCGTGCATCGCACGAAGAGTCTTGGCCAAGGGAACCACAGCGTCCGTCACGGGCAACGGTCGCGCCTCGACAAAATCGATGATCGAGGCTCTGTCTTCTATACTGGTGTACCGGACGGGCGGTGCAATCCCCGCTTCGGCCGCAATCTTCATGCATGCAAACTGGCGCGTGGGCTCGTTCATACCGTCCGTCCGCATGCAGACGCGCAACGCGTAGGGTCGCCCGCGCACGACGATCCGAGACATGAGGGCTGAGGTGACGCCGTGCGCCAAAGTCTGGATCTCCTCAAACTCGCCCACGCCAAACGCTTCCTGCAATGCCCAAGCGACAACGGCTTTCTTCTCTTCTGGAATCATGAAACCTCCAGGGATGCTGAAGTTCCGGCCGGCGAGCAACCATCGGCCCTGCTTTCTTAGCAACCACTCCTACGCGAAAACGAAAGCCAGAAACAGACTGTTTTTCAGCTGGCCGACGCTGCTATAATTCTATTTGCCGGTGGTTTTCCCTCTGGTTTTTCCCCTAAGAAATCAGCCGTTTGCGGGCAAATCGGTACATTTTGCTGCATTTACTTCGCGGGCATACCTGTCCCTCCGTTCAGCTGGGAATAGCCAAGATGCTTTCGTAGACTGCCTGCAGGAGTGCTGGCTGGCATTGCGTCTTCGGGACGCACCCGGCCATGCACCGGGCAGCTTACGGCAGTTCAGCAACTACTTCCAGAACGCCAAGTTACAGGCCACAGAAACTTTCTTCTCGGGGCTGTGTTTTATGCAGTGGACGGCCTGACGCGCAACAGCAGGGCCGCCACTTAAAATAACGGACTCATACGAGAGGGATTGCCATCATGAACAAGAGAATCATTTTGAGTGTGGCGGCCTTGATCGCGTTTGCCGGACCGGCCGCACTGGCGCAAAGCACCGACACAACGACCACCACCACTGCTCCGCCGACGATCCAGGATCGCAAGACGGATCAACAGGATCGCATCGCTAACGGCGTGCAGGACGGCCAGCTCACTCCTGGCGAAACGCAGAATCTGGAGTCGAAGGAAGCCGGGATCAACCACGAAGAGCACACCATGCGCACTGACGACGACGGCCACCTCACCTCGGCCGATCGCACCCAGATCAACAATCAGCAGAATCATCTTTCGAACCAGATCTACGACGACAAACACAATGCAGCCACGGATCATCCGGGCAACAGCGAAGTGGGCGACCGCCAGAAGCTGCAACAGGATCGCATCGCGAACGGCATGAAGAGCGGCCAGTTGACCGCCGGTGAATCCGCCAGGCTCGAAGGGCAGCAAAAGAGCATCAATCAGGAAAAGCAGGGAATGAAGGCAGCCAACGGTGGAACGCTCACTTCAGGCGACAAGGCCGCGCTGAATCAACGCCAGAACAACGCGTCAAAGAACATCTACGCCAAGAAGCACAACGCAGCAAAGCGCTAGGGAACAGTTTCACCCCACCCCGGTGAACGCGTGAAGCCCCGGTTCGATGCAAATCGAGCCGGGGCTTTTTCTATTTAAAACAGACATACGAAATCGCGTATGAGTTCTCAGTCAGGGTAGCCTTTCGGGAATTTCTTCCGCCATTCCCATTGCGTGCGAAGGATCGTCGCCAGGTCGGACATCTGCGGCTTCCAATTAAGAATCTCCTTCGCTTTGTACGAGTCGGCAACCAGTTTCGCGGGATCACCCGGCCGGCGCGCCTCTTTGCGAATGGGAATCGGTGCGCCGGTGACTTTGCGCGTCGCTTCGATCACCTCGAGCACGGAGTATCCGTCCCCCGTGCCCAGGTTGATGAAATCAGACGATCCGCCCTTGCGCAGATGATCGAGCGCGGCGATGTGCGCATCGGCAAGATCGGTCACGTGAACGTAGTCGCGAACCGCGGTGCCATCCGGCGTGGGATAGTCCGTGCCGAATACGGGGACCTCGGCGCGCTCACCCATCGCGGCGGCGAGGACGTTGGGAACCAGATGCGACTCGGGTTCGTGATGCTCGCCGCAGCGCGGCGTGGCTCCGGCAGCATTGAAATAGCGAAGCGCCACAAATTTGAAACCATACGCTTCATCGTAGCTGGCAAGCACGCGCTCCAGAATCAACTTAGACCAGCCGTAAGGATTCTTCGGCCATTGCGGGCACGTCTCGGGAATCGGCACCTGTTGCGGCTCGCCATACGTGGCGCAGGTGGACGAAAGCACAAAGCGCATCACGCCGCCTTTCATCAGCGCGCCGAGGAACGCGATGCCTTGCGCGGTATTCGTCTCGAAATAGCGCGCCGGCTCAGAGACGGATTCGCCCACGTATGCAAGGGCCGCGAAGTGTATGCAGGATTCGATCGAGTGTTCGCCGAGAATGCGTTCCACCAGCGCGGCATCTCCCACCCGGCTTTTATAGAACGGAACGCCATCCGGCACGGCAGCGCGATGGCCGCGAAATAGATCGTCGAGGACGACGACCTGCGCTCCTTTTTCGAGCAACCGCTCGACCGTCGCGCTTCCGATGTAACCTGCACCGCCGGTGACGAGAATTGCCATGGGGCTCCGTTTCGAGTTGGGAATCGATCTCGCTGACTTGCGCGGCTGAGGGCGCTCGGCTTGCCGCAGCCGAATGGCCAGTGTAACGTAGGCTGGCGCGAATTTCCGATAGGTTGCATCAGATTTTTGCGTGCCAGCCGAACCGCTCGCGCTTGCTAGAGTACGGCCATGTCTGTTGTGGGCCCGACGCACACTGTGAACCAGGGCATATTCGAGGGGTACGAGATTGGGGAGTTCTACGACGAGATGTTCTCGTCGCCCGGACACCCGCGCCCGCAGTACGCGAAGATATTCCAGAAGCTGATTACGATGGCGCCGTCTCATTTTGAGGCGCGCCGGCGGCTGGCTGACATTTCCTTCCTGATTCAGGGAATCACCTTCACGGTTTACAGCGACGGCCGCGGCACCGAGCGGCTCTTCCCTTTTGACCTGATTCCCCGAATTCTTGCCCATTCGGAATGGGACCGAATCAATCGCGGGCTTTCGCAGCGCGTGATCGCGCTCAACCATTTTCTGCAGGATATTTACGGCCAGCAGTCGATCCTGAAAGACGGCCGGATTCCCCGCTCACTCGTCTATTCGTGCCCGCATTTCCGCCGCGAGGTGATCGGCGTGGTCGTGCCGCACGGCATCCACACCCACATTTGCGGCATCGACCTGGTGCGCGATTCGAAGACCGGCGAGTTCTGCGTGCTGGAGGACAACGTCCGCACGCCCAGCGGCGTCTCCTACGTGCTGGAAAACCGGATGGTGATGAAGCGCACGTTTCCTGACGCGTTCCAGGCGGCGGAAGTGCTGCCGGTGAACCATTATCCCTCCGAGCTTTCGCGCATTTTGCGCAGCCTTTCGCCGCGCGGCCAAGACGACGCGCAGATCGTGTTGCTCACGCCCGGCATCTACAACAGCGCCTATTTCGAGCACAGCTTCCTCGCGCAGCAGATGGGCATCGAGCTGGTGGAGGGCCGCGACCTGATCGTGGACGGCGGGACCGTCTACATGAAGACGATTCGCGGGCTGAAGCGCGTGGACGTGATTTACCGCCGCGTGGACGACGAATTTCTCGACCCGCTGGCGTTTCGCGCCGATTCGATCCTGGGCGTGCCCGGATTGATGGGCGCGTATCGCGCGGGAAATGTGGCGCTGGCGAATGCCGTCGGCAACGGCGTGGCAGACGACAAGGCCATCTACGCCTACGTCCCGGAATTTATCCGCTACTACCTGGGCGAGGAGCCGGTGCTGCGGTCCGTGGAGACCTATATTTGCGCGAAGCCGGAAGATCTGGCTTACGTGCTCGCCCACCTGCCGGAACTGGTGGTGAAGGCCGTGGGCGAATCGGGCGGCTATGGCATGTTGATCGGCCCGAATTCCGAGCGCGAGCAGATTGAAAAGTTCCGTGAGGCGATCCTGGCAAACCCGAGAAATTACATCGCGCAACCCGTTGTGCCGCTTTCGCGCGTACCTTCTTACGACTCGAATGAAGGCCGCGTGGGCGGCCGGCACGTCGATCTGCGGCCTTACTGCTTATACGACGGCAAGGACGTGACCATCGTGCCGGGCGGATTGACGCGCGTGGCGCTGCAGCGCGGTTCGCTGGTCGTCAACTCCTCCCAGGGCGGCGGCAGCAAAGATACATGGGTGCTGCGAGGAGAAGACTAGCGTGCTCTCACGAATCGCAGAATCGCTTTTCTGGCTGGCGCGCTATATCGAACGCGCGGAAGGAACGGCGCGCATTCTCGACGTGAATTACCACATGCTGCTGGAAGAATCTCAATCGTCTTACCGGCTGCGATGGGAACCGCTGATTATCATGGCGGGCGAGGAAGACCGTTTTCGCAAACTCTATACGGAAGTAAACGCGGAAAACGTGTTCGAATTTCTTGCCTTCCGCGAAGACAATCCCAGCTCGATCGTGCAGTGCATCGCCAAAGCGCGGGAACAAGCCCGCACCATTCG
>Ga0210385_10000812_pt1 | contig 20224 bp, 15 predicted proteins | sample IncBWH26OmetaG_FD_160107 | JGI IMG/M metagenome (GOLD analysis project Ga0210385, IMG submission 160107) | Forest soil microbial communities from Barre Woods Harvard Forest LTER site, Petersham, Massachusetts, United States - Inc-BW-H-26-O ...
GGGATACAAAGTCAAATGCAACATCCCTCTTGAAATGAAAACAAAACTTACTTCGCCCCGTAAGCTCGCGAGCTGATCTGCCCTTTCGCTTCCTGAATCGTGATCGTCTGCCCGCTCGCAACGTTCGAGAGTTTGTCCACCTGCCCGCTAGGCCAGTCGACTTCAACCGTATCGGCTTTGGCTTTCGTTCCCATGCCGAACGTCAGCACTAGCTCGCTCGAAGAAAGATAGCTTGATCCACTCTTCATCGTGAGCCACTGCTTGTCGTTGCCAGACGACACGCGAACCACCGCGCCGATGCCATCGCGATTCGATTTTGTGCCCGCAAGTTTTATGCGCAGGCTGCGATTCGTTCCGCCCTGGTTGAGATAAAGATGCGCTGCGCCGCCGTTGGTCATGATCAGAAGATCGAGCGCGCCATCGTTATTGATATCGGCGAAAGCCGCGCCCCGCGCCACTTTCGGAGCAGCGAACCCAGCTCCGGCCTGGTTCGTAACTTCTTCGAACTTGCCGGCTTTTTCGCCGCCAAGATTGCGAAATAAATGTGGAGCCTCCGCATAACTGACGCGCTTCTGCACGGTTTCAATCTGGTCTTCAATATGGCCATCGGCGACGAAGATGTCTTGCCATCCATCGTTGTCGTAGTCAAAAAAGAAACAGCCAAAACCAAGCGTCAGCAGCGTCGCGCGTCCAACTTCCGAGCGCGGAGCTTCATCCACGAACAATCCATTGCCTTCGTTGTGATAGAGCGAAAGCATCTGGTTCGAAAAATTCGTAATGATCAAACTCGCATTGCCCGAGCGATCGTAATCGGCCGCATCGACGCCCATTCCAGCGCGTGCAACTCCATCTTCGCTGAACCCGATTCCTGCAGGAACAGCGCGTTCTTCAAACGTCCCGTTCTTCTTGTTCAGATAGAGCTTGTTCGGCTGCGTGTCGTTCGCGATCACGATGTCAGGCCATCCGTCGTTGTTGTAATCGAGAATGGCAATGCCAAGACCTTTCGAGGCTGCATCGTAAAGACCCGCTTTCTGCGTGGCATCTTCGAACTTCCCGTTGCCGAGATTGTGCCAGAGTCGAGCCGATGTTCCTTTGTACGATTCTGGCGTGCAGTAGGACTTATGCGTGCCATCAAGCGTGCAATAGAGATCCGCTTTCTCGGACCACTGCACATAGTTGGCAACCACGAGATCGAGCTTGCCGTCGCGATCGTAATCGACCCAAGCTGCGCTGGTCGAGAACTCGTTCGGACCCCACAATCCTGCCGACTTGGTGACATCGGTGAAAGTGCCGTTGCCGTTGTTGTGGAAAAGATGGCTCTGTCCGACAGCCGTGACAAAGATGTCGTCGAAACCATCGTTGTCGTAATCGCCGATGGCAACACCAAGTCCGAAGAGAGAAATGCCAAGGCCAGATTTGCTCGTCACATCCGTGAAGGTGCCATCGTGGTTGTTGTGGTAGAGCTTCAGCGTAGTCGCACCAGCTTTGGTGTGAGCAGGCCAATCCTGGCCGTTGACGAGCAGAATGTCAGGCCAACCGTCATTGTCGTAATCGATGAACGCACAACCTGGACCCATAGTTTCCGGAAGCCATTTCTTCCCGAAGGCTCCGTTGTTGTGCGTGAAGTGGATGCCAGCTTGAGCGGTGATGTCGCGGAAGGTAATACGCTCCTGCGCCAGCGCGACACTTGACGCGACCAGCAGCAAGAACCATCCCCACTGCAAACACGCAGAGACTCGGAGGAAACCAAATCTCGAAAAGCCCATTACTTTCGCGCCTCGATCATTTTGCCAGCCCCAGCAAGACGTTTGGCTGACAGGTTATGCAGAATTGGAAGCGGCACGGAAACATGTTCATGAATGTTCTGGCGCTCGTTGTTGTCTTCGGGATTGAGTTGGCGATAAGGACCAGTGATGGTTTGCGAGGCTTCATCGGCTTTGAACCGCCGATAGCGCGCTTCATGCTCCTTCGACATCTTTTCGTCGCCCAGACCGCTGTAGCAAAGCATGAGGTTGTAGTGCGCCTGCAGGTCCTCAGGATCGACAGCGAGCACCTGCTGCAAGACTTTCACCGCATCGGCATACTTTCTCTGGAGAAACAGCACGCGTCCAAGATTGTTCAGCGCCACGCGATCCTGCGGATATTGCACCAGTACGATCTGGAAACGCGCCGCAGCCTGATCGTAGTCTCCGATGGTTTTCAGCAACGATCCGTAGAAGAAGTTCGCTCGCGCCAGCTTGGGATCGATTGCCAGAGCCTTCTCCAGTACAGTACGCGCGCGCGTCAAATCGCCTTCTTGCAGCGCGGCGCGTCCAATGTTCACCCATCCGTCGGGATTTTGTGGATCGATCTCGGTGACTTTCTCGAACGCCGCCTGCGCGGCTTTCAGATCTCCTTGCAGCAGCAAACCGATGCCGTAATCGTTCCAGCGCTGCCAGTCTTCTTTGGCGAGCTGTGTTTTGGCTTCAGGCACAGGAGCATTTGCCGGCAAAACATCGATGGCAACTTGGTTTTGCGCAACCGTCACAATCGGCAGATCGGGAATCTTCTCCTCTTTGGCAGAAACTCCGTGGAGCGACGCGGTAAACGCCATCTTCGCATCGTCGTAATCAGGAGTGATCGAGTTCGGCGGTTGATTCTTGTCGTGTTCGCCGGCAAACGCAAACTGTGTCCCGAACCAGGAGAACTTGCGATAGAGCAGCCGCGCGGTCAAAGTGATCTTGCTGCCCGTCTTATCGGGAATCTTCATGCGGAAATGAACCGTGTCAGCAGCACCAGGTGGAATCAACCGTACGTACACGACGGCGCGCGTTGACCACGCATTCCGCTTATTGATCGGATTGCCGTGCGCGTCCACTTGCAGCGAGCGATAGAAATGCGCGCCTTTTTCCACTGGACCCTTACCGTCGTCTTCGACCATTCCGCTCCAGAAAATCGTCTGGCCTTTATCGTCGACACCTTTGAGTTCGAGCCAGGTATCGTAGGCATCAACCGTCCCTCCCGGAAAGAAATGGCCGACGCGCTTGGTGCGAACCACGACATCCACGCGGACACTGTCACCTCGACGAACGGAAGCATGCACTCGGCTGAGTGGCGCCGTGACGGGCAAAGCTTCTGCGTTCGCGTTGGGAGAGATCTTCGTTTCCGCCTCTTCGCCTACAGCGAAGGTCGTCGCGAGTTGATCGCCTGCTGCCACCTTCGAGGACGCGGCTTTCAGAGGAGCGCTCGCCCGCGACACCGCAAAGATGTCCACGGTCAACGCGCCACTGGCGAGGAAGTCTTCGGTGGCCTTCAACTGCGCCGCATCTTCGTTGGCCGTCGGCAACGCGGTGTTGGCTCCGGGAAAACGGTGAGAGTGGACTTTGCCATCGACGTTACCCATGTCGGCCGACTGCGTCAGCGGCATGTGGCAATCGGCGCACTGTTGTGGCTTCGGCGGGTAATAGAAGGAGCGCGCGCCATAACCGGAGACGCCGCTTGCCTGCCAGTTGTCGTATTCGTTGAAACCGCGAAACCAGCGGTAGTGATTGACCGGCACATCGAGGTGCACCTTGTGGCACGAAGAGCAGAACTCCGCCGTCTGTTGCCGCATAAACGGCTTGAGGAACACGCGGCGGTGCGGCTCGGGGTTCAACTTGATGGTGAAATCGTGCAGCATCCGAACCAGCGGACTTTTGCTGGCTGCGAGCTCGTGCAGCTTGGGATATTCAAGATAGAAGTCAGCTTGTCCCATCGTGCTCTTTACATCGGCAATGGAGTGACACATCATGCAGCCCAGTCCGGCTTGAGCTTCAGGGGCGTGGACGAACTGTTTGATCGGCGTATCCATTTTGCCGGCATAGAGCACTGCCGGATCATGGCACCCGCCGCACCATTTGGAAGGCTTGGTGCCGATCGTATCTTGCATGTACTCGATCGATTTGCGATACCACTGGTTATTGAACGAAGAAAAATGGTGGGCGGAACTGTTCCACTGGTTGTAGATATCTTCGTGACAACGCTTGCAGGAATCCGACTCCATGAAGAATTGGCTGGGAATCTTTTCTCCACCATAGACTTGCGCCGAACTGGGAAAGAATGGACCGTTGGGACCGTCGCCTTCGCCATCCATGGTGAGCGGCGGCAAGGTGGGATTTTCAATGCGTGCATGCTGTTGCCAACGAGCTTCGCGAAGGTAGCGAGCGACGGGCGCAAGCGCGGCCAATACCGCGAGCACGATAACAACGCGAAGAGCTGCGTGACTATGCAACCATCCGCGACCGCCGCCCAGTCGAGCCGCGATGATCAAGCCTGCGCCGGCAAAACTCACGACCAGGTGGACATAAACGAGGTTCCATTCCGTGCGTAGCGCTCCGGTGTAGAGCAGCACGAGCCCCGGAATCGCGCCAAGAAACAAGAGGACCATCCCTGCGCGAACCAAAAAATCACTCCGCCTCCATGAACGGAGGATCCACCACAGCAACCACAGCGAAAGCGCGATGCCGGCAAGCGCATGGAGCAGCACGACTCCGGCATAGAGAACATTGGCTTGCGGAAACGTATAAAGATAGATCGCTGAGACGAACAGGAAGCCGATCAGCAGCGACAGCACTCGATTCATAGAGGTTTGAAGGGACGCGAGAAGCGCCGCAGACTCAGATTCGAGCCTGCAATTCCAAGTTTGCGACATACTATCGGTTAGCGCGAAGCTGCGTCTCTAATTGAAAAAGACTAGGTAACCCTGGGCGTTATCGCGCATCTGTGCCGCGCTGGATTCCGAAATTCAAGTCTCAGGATTTGCAGTAAGGAGCGGAAGCAGCCACTCATCGAACCACGTTTCGGACCTACAGTTTTCTCCGCAACAGCGCTCCCGCGGAGCGCACACCGGCTCTGATTTTCTGGCGCAGCGAACGAGCATAGAGCAGGTCGAGAAAGCTTTCCATCTGGGGCGTAAATCCGGCGCCATAGCCGAACCACCAAATTTTTTTCATACCGGGAACGCGGTCGCTGTCGACATATTTCACGCGCACCATTTCTTCCAGACCCCAGCGTCCGTGAGTCCGTCCCAGACCGCTCGACTTCACTCCGCCGTGTGGGGCTTCGCTGATGCTGAAGCACGAGATGGCGTCATTCACCATGACCGTGCCGGCATCAATCTGCCGGGCGATCCACTCGCCGCGAGAGCGATCTCTGGTCCAGACGCTGGCGGCGAGTCCGTAGCTGGAATCGTTGGCCAGGCGCACGGCTTCCACATCGTCATGGAAAGCTGTGATCGGAAGCACAGGGCCAAAGGTCTCCTCGTCTTTCGACATCACGCGCATGCTGTGGTCCACGTCCGCAAGCACCGTGGGGGCGAAAAACGTGGGCCCGAGCTCGCGCAGTCTCTCTCCTCCCGCCAAAACGCGCGCCCCGCGGTGCCGCGCATCTTCGACATGCGATTCCACCACCCGGACTTGACGTTCATGGATCATCGGTCCGATTTCGGTTGCCTCATCCATGCCATTGCCGACGCGCAGCTTGCGCGCCTTCTCACTGCAAGCGTCTAGAAAGTCGGCATACAGACGCTGATGCACATAGCAACGCTCGACGGATAGACACGTCTGCCCTGCATTCATGAATGCTCCCCAAACGGCGCCGCTCGATGCGATATCGATATCGGCGTCTTCGAGCACCAGCATGGGATCCTTACCGCCCAGTTCGAGCACCACGGGAAGCAGGCGTTCAGCGGCGATCTGAGCAATCCTCCGGCCGGTAGCGATGCTTCCGGTGAAAATCAACTTGTCGATCTCGCTGGCTACGAGCGCCGCGCCGGTCGCGCCTTCGCCCGGGAGAACCTGAAAAATATCGTCGGGAACTCCGGCCTCGTGCAACAGCGATTGCAGCGTGAGCGCGATCAGCGGCGTCAACTCAGAAGGCTTGAGCACAACGGCGTTTCCCGCCACCAGAGCAGCCATCGTTTCCGTCGCCGGAATCGAAAAGGGATAATTCCAGGGCGAGATGATTCCGACCACGCCGTAAGGTCCTTGCAGAACGCGCCCCGACTTGGCTTTCATCACGAGATTTCCGTGGGCGAGCGTTTGTTCGCGCAAGATCGCGAAGGCGTTATCGATCAGGAACCGGGCAGCATCGAGCACGACCAGAACTTCAGTGAGCAGCGCCTCTACCAGTGGCTTGCCTGCTTCCTGTGTGATGCGCCGAGCAACCTCGGTCTTGCGCGCGAGAAGAATCTGCTGAAAGCGACTCAGTACTTCGATGCGATTCCTCACACCCCAACTATTCCACTCGGGTTGTGCGGCGCGGGCGCGGGCAACTGCTGCTCGTACTTCAGTAGGCCCGGCGCTATCCAACTCGCCGAGAACCTCGCCGGTCGCGGGATTGACGGACGCAATGCGGGACACAGCGAATTCGACATCGGCAGGCATCTGCGAAGAAGTCTACGCGGGCGGGGGCTTACGCACCAGAGTCTTGCGCCGGTACCGAATCAGTATTCGACATTGACCAGGTAGAGGCCCGCGGCGGGTGCGGTCGGACCGGCCGCCGAGCGATTGCGCGCGTCGAGGATGCAGCGAAAATCTTCCGTGCTCACGGTTCCCTTCCCGATCAGCAGGAAAGTGCCGACCAGGTTTCGCACCATGTGGTGAAGAAATCCGCTGCCACGGACCGTATAGACCAGTTCTTCGTCCTCGCGTATCCATTCAGAAGAAAATATCGTGCGCACGTTCGTCGGAACCACATCCGTGGTATTGGCGTTTTCGACTGCTTCCATACGCTCCACTCGCTCCGGATCGACGGCTGCGAACGACGTGAAATCGTGTTCACCCGCAACCAAGTGCGCCGCGGCAACCATCGTCGATTCTTCGAGAGGATACGGATAATGCCACACATAACGCGTTAAAAATGGTGGACAGATTGATCCGCGATGGATGCGATAGCGGTACGTTTTGCCCCGCGCTGATTTGCGGGCGTGGAACTCGGGTCGGGCCTCGGTCACATCCAGCACCCGAATCGAAGCGGGCAGAATGTCATTCAGGGCGCGCAGCCAGTTTTCGACCGGAATCGACGACCCGGTCGCAATGCTCGCCACTTGAGCCAACGCATGAACGCCGGCGTCGGTTCGACCCGAACCCTGGGGCGGTACATTTTCGCCGGTCAAGCGTCCAATGGCTGAGGCGAGCGTGCCTTGAACAGTCGGCCGGCCGGGTTGCACCTGCCAACCGACGAAGTCCGCCCCGTCATAAGAAAGGATCAGTTTGAGATTACGCACGTTCTTTTCGAGTCCCTGGCGACCTGGAAATCATCGTTATGGAATTGCAATGTCTTGCCGCCGCCTTCGCCAAGGGACGGTGGAGTGTCAGCTATACTATTGCACTTAAGCTCATTCAATTGCTGAAGGGAAAGAATTGCTTTCGGCGGGAGTTACAAAGGAAGATTCCAAGGAACTCCTGTCCGTAGTTCTGCGTATTAGCAGAGTGACGTCAGAGTGCGCCTAATCCGTCCCTCGAAATCTGCGCGCGAGTTTCTGGGTTTCGATTCATAGTTTCGCTACATGGAGATGATGCGAATGCAACGTTTCAGTCTGTTAGGTGCGTTTCGGCGGGCAGCCGTTGTTTTGGTTGCCATCGCCGCGGTTGCTGTAGTCCTGGCATCGGCCGGGCTAGCGCAGGATGCTTCTTCCGTACCCAGCGCGCCGTCGGCGCAGACGCCCGCCGCCGTGCGGTCATCATCGCAGCCGTTCGATGTGCGCGAGTATGCGAAACCGCGTTCGCACTTTCCGGACCCCATTGGCCCTTACACGGCGCGTCACGTGGCGCCTCCCAATCTAGCCAATACACCGCGCCTCGACGAATTGATGCACGATGGCAAGCTGTACATTTCGATGAACGATGCGGTCGCGCTGGCACTCGAAAACAATCTCGATATCGCGATAGCACGGTATAACCTGAATATTGCCGATACTGACGTCTGGCGCGCCAAAGCCGGCTCCGCCATTCTCGGCGTAAATACCGGCGTGGTACAGAATACGCCTGGGGGTGGTGTTGGCGGACTTGGTACCCAGGTTGGCTCGGGCCAGGGCGGAACGTCGGTAGGAGCCGGTGGAGCAGGCGCCGGATCGGGCGGTTTGGTGGTATCAACGCTCGGCAGCGGGCCGCAGATTACCAGCTTCGATCCGATTCTTACGGGCACATTGTCAGTCGATCACCTTGGCATCATATGTACCAGTCCGTTTTGCGGTCCCCATCAAAATACGACCACCGGCAATTTCGCCTACAACCAGGGATTCGAGTGGGGCACGAATATGTCAGTGGGCTTCAACAACACTCGGATAACCTCCGACAATCCGTACAATGCGTTTACTCCGGTGCTCAATTCGAGTTTCCAGTTCAAGTTGACCCAACACCTGTTGCAGGGCCTAGGATTCACGCCAAACAATCGCTATATTCAGATTGCGAAAAACGATCGTGAGATTTCGGACGTGGCTTTCCGCCTGCAGATCACCACGACCGTCGATCAAATCGAAAACATGTATTGGGACCTTGTCTATGCTTATGAGAACGTCAGAGTGCAGGAAGAGCAGCTGACATTCGCCCAGAAAACCCTTTCCGACAATAAGAAGCAGGTAGAAATCGGAACGCTGGCACCGATCGAAGTGGTACGGGCGCAAAGTACCGTAGCCTCGAATCAGCAGACTCTTACCGTCGCGAGAACCAATCTTCAACTCCAGCAGCTGCTGATGAAGAATGCGCTCAGCCGCACGCTCGTCGACCCAGTGCTGGCAGACGCTGACGTAATTCCTACATCAACCATGGAATTGCCCGCGCAGGAACCAATTGTCCCCGTTCAGGATTTGGTCAATGATGCGCTGAGCCATCGCCCGGAACTCGCCGAACAACGGATCAACCTTTCGAATACGGAAATCAGCAATAAGGCCATCCGTAACGCACTGCTGCCCTCGCTCGATCTGTTTGCCTACTATGGCGGGAATGGCCAGGGCGGCAATTCGAATCCTAACTATGTATGTACCAGCCCGACCGAATATCCAGTATGCGGCCTTCCTGGTCCCGCCCCGGTCCCGCCACCTATTTCTTATAATGGAACGTTGAACCAACTCATCAATTCGACCGCACCAGATAAAGGCGCTGGAGTAAATCTCACCATTCCGCTTCGCAACCGCGCCGCGCAGGCCACGCAAGTACGTTCCGAGTTTGAATATCGCCAAGCCCAATTGCGCATTCAGCAGCTTGAGAACCAGGTCCGCATTGAGGTGCGCAACGCACAGTTTGGGGTGCAGCAGAATCGCGCCAGTGTCGATTCAGCCCAGGCTGCGGTGGATTTGGCGAGGCAGTCTCTCGACGCTGAACAAAAGAAGTATGCGCTCGGGGCGTCCACTTCAACTCTCGTGCTACAGAATCAAGCGGCGCTCACTCAGGCGGAAGTCACGCTCGTCTCTGCCAAGGCCCTGTACGAAAAGGCCGAAGTCGAACTGGATCGGTCCATCGGCGTTCTACTCGACCACGCTGGCATCCAGATCGCAGAAGCCGAACGGGGCCAGGTAACCCACGCTCCCACGATTCCGCACGTGGCGGAGCGGCCAGCCGATCAGTTACCCGCAAGTTCGACGCGACCCCAACAATAGAGCAGTTTCTCTCGTTAACTTCATAAAACGCCGGACTCTGGTCCGGCGTTTCTCTTTTGCTCTGCGTGCGGTCTCGCGTATCCTCTCGGGAGATGATCTCCGTCGTCATCATCACCCACAACGAAGCAGTCAACATCGGACGCACTCTGGCCAGCGTCCAGTCACTGGTCGCCAATGGCAAAGGCGAAATCATCGTCGTCGATTCGGGATCAACCGATCGGACGGTTGAGATTGCAGAGTCTCTTGGCGCGAAGGTTTTCATCGAAGAATGGAAAGGTTTCGCGGCGCAGAAGAACTGGGCGATTGACAACGCGACTGGAGATTGGATTCTCAGTTTGGATGCGGATGAAGAAATTGAACCGGCACTTGCGGAGGAAATCGACACATTCTTACCCACAAATCCTCCCCCGATTAACGGCTATTGGATCCCAAGAAAGAACGAATTCCTAGGTCGCTGGATCAGACATGGCGGTTTCTGGCCCGATTCGAAGTTGCGGCTTTTCAGGAAAAGAGCCGCCCGCTTTGAGGATCGCAAGGTCCATGAAGACGCCCATCTTTGCGACGGCATGGCACAACACTTGAAAGGCGCGATCATCCACCACTCCTACCCGACGCTCACCGATTACATCGATCACATGAACCACTACTCGTCGCTTGGAGCGGAGATGGTTGTCGCCAATGGGCGAGCCCGCTTTAGCGCGTTCAACATCGTTCTGCGGCCGTTCGCGACTTTCATCTATAACTATTTTTTTCGTCTCGGATTCCTTGATGGCCGCGAAGGCTTGCTTCTGCATCTCTATCATGCTGTTTATGTCTCGTGGAAATACTCGAAGGCTTGGGAACTGGCGCGCAAGACCGATTCGCGGTAGCAATGCGGAGCTGTTTCTCGTTGGGATCTTCACCGACAAATGAATTCCACAATTTCTTCTAGTGCGGGCAACTTCCGTTGGCCACGCGGGTTTGATCTCAACGAGGCGAAGTGCTTCCGGGTTGGGGTCACAACCGTGAACAGTGAGCCGTTCTAACGTGCTTCCACGTTGACGGACAGCTGTTCGATCAAATCAGCAGTGCAACCTTCGAACACACATGAGGAGACCTATGAACACTCGCACCCGTGTCGTCTTGCAACTGGCAACTCTTTGCTTCGTCCTGGGCACCTACGGGTTTGCCGCCAGCAACGCCTACCTTTACATCGTGCACGGTATACCTGGTCGAGACATTGCCGATAACTTGAACCCCGGCCTGCCGATCGATGTTCTCGTTAACGGCACATACTGCCTGTCTCGGGGACTGACGTTTGGAAACACAAGCGCACCCTTCACCCTTGCCGCTGGGACCTATGACGTGCAGATCAGCATGTCCAATACTCTGGATCCCTGCACGAATACAGCGCTGGTCGACTCGCAAGTAACTCTCACTCCCGGCGAGAGCTTGTCGGCCGTCGCGGCACTCAGCAGCAACGCTCCCGTTCTGCTTCAGTTCTCCGACGACTTGGGAGCTGTGGCTCCGGGCAACGCTCGATTCGTCTTCGGGCAAGCCGCGGATGCTCCCGAGCTGACAGCGACTCTCACTCAGCTATACGTTAAGAATCCGCAGACGTTTGTTCTGGTATCGGAGCCGGGCGCGGAGCAGTGGGTCGGCGTACCTGCCGGTACTTATTCCGTGCAAATCACCGCCGTTGGAAGTACCACCGTGCTGACCTCAGAACAGATGACGCTTCCCGATCAATCCGTCACCCTGAGTTATGCGGTTGGAGAGGTACTGAATAAGACGGTAGGGTTATTGAACCGAACCGTGCGGGACGTTTTCTAGCCGACGTGTTCTCCACCGTGGCCGACTTGGGGCGGCCCGGTTTTAATCCCAGATTGACGCGTGGAGATACTGCTCATTTCACGCCCATTCATTTGCGCAAGGTGATGCGCATAATGTCATAAGCGACTTCCACGTTGCGCTGAGGAAAGTTCGACTCCACGCTGGCCTTCACGTCATCAACGGACGGGACTCCGTCTCGGCCGGTCAGGCCGCGCGCGTCGTCGAGCAGGATGACGTGGCGAAACGGATGGCTCAGAATCATCTCCAATTCGGCCGATAAGCGCCGCTGGTCGCCCTGCTTGCCAACCCATCCGTAGTAACCAGCGTCGAGCCAGAACAGAGCCGGGGCTTTCAATAACGCCAGCACTTCGGGCATGACCACGCGGCTGTCTCCGCAGAAGATTTGGATATGCCGGTCGCGTTCGAATTTGCGCTGGGCGCGCGCGGCCAGCTCGGGAACAAATTCAACTGAATAGATGTGGTCGAAGCGGCCCTTCATCGCCGCGACCATCTCACCGTAGTAAGTTCCGGTTTCGACCAGGGTCTTCAGCCCAAATCTATCGCCGTATTCGCGCACCACCCTTTGCTTCAACAAATGCGGAGATCGCAACGGTCGTCCGCGAAGAATCCAGTACCAATAGTCAGGATAGTGGCCCAGCGCCTTGTAGGCGCCGTACAGGGGTGTGCGCTGCAACAACCGCCGGAACGCTCTCAGAGTGCCTCCAACAGAAGGAAGACCCAGCATAGGTGCGGACGAAAAGCGCAGTCAAGGAGAGATGTTTCCGGGCATTGCATCCCCTCCGAAAGTCGACCCCAACCATTCGGTCGGTTCGTAAGCTTGTCGCTCCTTGGCGGCTACTCTATGATCGAGTGAGCGTGGGGAGCCGCATGGCCGAGGACAAGTCGAAGACTGAAGCGCGCAAGACCGTTGCAGAAAGTCCGATATCCGATGTGTTCGAGGATCGCTATCCCGCGGCATCGGAAAAAGAGTGGGCGGAAAACTCGCTTGCGGCCACGCTGGAGAAAGCTCCCGAAAAACCGATCGGCGCTCCCACTGGCACCAACCTCGACGAGCATGGTCACGCCCGGTTCAGCACGATCTCGGATGTTCCGATTCGCCGTCTCTATACGCAGGCCGATCTTCCCTCCGACTGGAATTACGAACAGTATCTCGGCTATCCGGGCCAACCACCCTACACACGCGGCATTCACGCGACCGGCTACCGCGGCAAGCTATGGACGATGCGCATGTTCTCCGGCTTCGCCTCGCCGGAAGAAACCAACCAGCGCTACAAATATTTGCTCGAGCACGGCGGCGGCGGCTTGTCGGTCGCTTTCGATCTACCCACGCTGATGGGCTACGACTCCGATCACCCCGCAAGCGAAGGCGAAGTAGGCAAGTGTGGAGTCGCGATAGATTCTCTCGAGGATATGGAAATCCTTTTCGACGGCATCCCCCTTGAGAAAATCACCACTTCGATGACCATCAATTCGCCGGCCAGCGTGCTCTGGGCGATGTACCTGGTAGTGGCAGAGAAACAAGGTGCCGACTGGAAGAAGATTTCCGGCACTCTGCAGAACGACATTCTCAAGGAATACATCGCGCAGAAGGAATACATCTACCCGCCCGCGCCTTCGATGCGACTAGTCATCGACACTTTCGAGTTCGGATCAAAATTCACTCCACGATTCAATACGATTTCCATCAGCGGCTACCACATTCGCGAGGCGGGATCGACCGCGCTGCAGGAACTGGCTTTTACCATTTACGACGGCGTCGAATATGTCGAATGGGCTCGACGCCGAGGTCTCGACGTCGACGATTTTGGGCCGCGTCTCAGCTTCTTCTTCAACGCGCACAATGACTTTTTCGAAGAGATCGCCAAATACCGCGCGGCGCGGAAGATCTGGTATCGCCTCATGAAAGATCGCTTTGGCGCTAAGAACGATCGTACCCGACTGATGCGCTTTCACACGCAGACGGCTGGCGTATCTTTGCCCGCCCAGCAACCGATGAACAACATTGCGCGCGTAGCTCTGCAAGCCTTGGCGGCCGTGCTCGGCGGAACGCAGTCGCTGCATACCGATGCCTATGACGAAGCCCTCGCTCTACCTACCGAAGAAGCGGCCCGGATCGCGCTGCGGACGCAGCAGATCATAGCCTTTGAGTCCGGTGTAGCCCAGACCGTTGACCCGCTCGGCGGTAGTTATTTCGTGGAGAAACAAACGCTCGACATGGAAAATGGCGCTTTCGATTATTTTGAGAAACTTGACCGGATGGGTGGCATGGTCAATGCAATCGAGCGCGGATTTCCGCAGAAAGAAATTGCTGAAGCCAGTTACCAGTATCAGCGAGCTGTCGAGGCCAATGAGAAGATAACGGTTGGAGTGAATGATTTTGTGATTGAGGAAGAGTCGCCGAATATTTTGTACATTGGGGAATCAGTAGCGCGAGCACAGGAGACGAAGCTCAAAGCATTGCGCGCCCGCCGTTCGAATGAAGAAGTCGCCCGCCGACTGGAAGCTTTGAAACAAGCTGCCGCCAAGACTCCTATCGCTGGCACCAACGGCAATATTTCCAGCGACAATACCATGCCCTATATCGTCGATGCTGTGCGCGCCTATGCCACGGTCGGCGAAATCTGCGAAGCCCTGCGGGAAGTCTACGGAACCTACACCGAGGCGAGCATCACCTAGTTGGTCTTCGGACCGGCAAATTGCGATCAGGCAGTCGATCATCCAGCCGAGTCGCGCATAACAATTCTGCGCCATCGGAAGATGATTCTCGATATCGCCTGGCCGAACCCAGTCGCGCCGGTACCCTCCTGCTCAAATCGCTACCCCCACGGAAGTGGACTGGTGCCGGGGCCGAGCTCACGGTATTTTGTAGGAAGCGGGCGTAGTGTCGGAGAAAAGGTTTTTCACCGCTATGGCGACGCAAATCTCTGGTAGGATGAGCCCTTAACGAGGCTTCAGGTTTCGGCCTCGGATCGATTGTCGGGCGCGGCTTTCGACGAAAGCAACGCTTGTCGCTAAGCGAGGCTCACGCCGCTTCTGCGGATCCAGTCTCGGGTAGGAGTGCAGTTTGAAGGACCCTGTTTTAGGTGATACGGCGACAGGAAAACGGGTTCGACGTCGGCGTAGTTGGTACCGCCGACGCCTGCGCAGGCAGCGCACCCTAATTGCGGTAGTTGTCGGCACGGTATTTGCCGCTGCCTGCTGGCAAAACGTATCGAGCTACCTTTCGTCGCCCTCCGCATTCGGTGCCCAAGCTTTGCCCGGTTCTTTATCGACCCAGGCCAACCTGCGCAAGAATCATGGCCTTGTGAAGACAGAATCCCCCAGGCTGGCGAGATTATTGGTGCGCATTCCTGGAGTCTACCCTTACTCGGTAGTGCCGGGAGGCGTAAAGAATTCCAATGACCTGCGCATGGCAGCGCAGCGGGATGCGGCAGTTCGCAGGCATTACTCCCATTTCGACTTCAGCAACGCCCGTCTTATTCGCAATACCGAAGCCCGCGAGGTTTATCTTTCCTATCGCATTCGCGATACGGTGTTCTGGACGAAAAAAAAGGTACGCCTGCTGCCGGGCGAACTGCTGCTGACCGATGGCAAGATCACTGCGCGGGCGCATTGCGGCAACCAGATTTCAGACACAGCCAAGCCCGAGGTGTCGGACGAGGAACCTTCCGAAGATGTGCTCGACCAGCCGGTCGCGATTGAACCCACGGCGGCGTTTCCGGCTCGACCCGCGCTCGCTCCGGCTGACTTGCCCACCGCCGCACCGACGCCGCCCCAGCTTTTCGGCGGCGGCGGTTTTGTTTTCCCCTACGTGTCGTTTGCTGGGCCGTATCCGGCTTCAAACTGTCCCGCCGGAGAAATCGACACGAACAAACACTGCCATAAGCATAAACCGCCCATTAGTCCCGAACCGTCGACGATGATCTTGCTTGGTTCCGGTTTGGCGTTGATTTTCTGGCGCTATCGACGGACTCGTCTGGCAACTGCTTAACTTAGCTTTCAATGTGCAAATGATTGCGCCATACCGCGCTCAGTGCGCGGTTTCGGACTTGCATTTCAGAAATACTCAAGTCATGATTACCGACGGCGTAAAGCCGACCGCTCACAGGAGTCAGTGAATGAAACGTAGCTTTGCAATCTCTATGCTTGCCGGGAGTGCACTCTTTCTCGGCCTCATCTCTTCCCCCGCCTTTGCACAACGAACCGAAGCCGTTTTTAACGGACATAGAATCATCATCCCGCAATCGAGCCAGTCGATATCCGGTCGTCATCACACCAACTATTTCTTCGTCGACTCCGATCAAGCTGCCCCGCAACCGCCTCCGGGCAATGAGACACCTGCATCTTTGGCCTGCGTCTACCAACTGGTAACCGGACCTACCGGTTGCCCGATTCCCACCAGTACGAATGTTCCCACAGGCGGAGTTGGCGCCATTGCCATCGTGGACGCTGGATACTATCCAACAGCCGCTTCCGATCTGGCAGCCTTCTCCAGCCAATTTGGCATACCCCAAGCTGACTTTACCCAGGTTTGGCCCGGCAAGAAGCAGCCTGAGGTAGAGCCCGATTGGGAAGTCGAGGAAGCCCTGGACATAGAGTGGGCCCACTCCATGGCACCGCAGGCCAAGCTCTATTTGGTCGTGTCAAAGCTGTGCAACGTGGGAACCTGCGCGACCGATCCGTTTTGGGACGCGGTGACACTGGCTGCCAAGCTGGTTAAAGAAGCTGGCGGCGGCGTGGTCAGCATGAGCTGGGGCGATCCCGAATGGAGCACCGAGAGCGCCGAGGACAAACTTTTTAACAAAAAGGATGTTGTCTTCTTCGCTGCCTCTGGCGATTCAGGTATCGGCGTCAGCATCTATCCCGGCTCATCCCCCAACGTGGTATCGGTGGGAGGCACCTATTTCAACCGCAATGGAAACGGTGACTTTGAGAGCGAAGTGTACGGCGGCGGCGGCGGCGATTTGAGTCCCTACGAACCGCGCCCGAGCTACCAGAGTGGCATCGAAAGCATCGTTGGCACTCAGCGCGGATATCCAGACGTCGCGTCCGATTTCTGCTGCGCTGTCATCTACCTCGAAGGCGGCTGGTATTCGGTTGGCGGCACGAGTTGGGCTTCGCCGACCTTTGCCGGCATCGTCAATGCCGCCGGAAGCCTGGAGAAATCGACTGTGGACGAGTTGACCATGATGTACGACGAACTGGCCAATCCGACCGAGTACAAGGCCGATTTCAACGACATTACTCAAGGCAATTCACAGTGCAAGACCGGGTGGGATTTGTGCGCCGGCATTGGCTCGGCACGCACCTACGCTGGCAAGTAATCCGCTGCGGAGCAGCTTGGCTTAACCTATGTTCCCTTTTGTGTCCCGCGGTGGAGAAGGATCTCTCCGCCGCGGCGGCACGAAGGTTTTTGAAGAGACGACGCTGTGCCAAAACGCACTCCTGCTCGACCTCCAAAGCGTTTCCGGCCGAATCCTCCTGAGAGCGATCCGCACGCAACCAGACGTAAATCCCAGCCATCTGCCGATCGTCCCTTCGCTCCTGGTTATGGCATCGTCGGAGCCGACGAAGGTAAAGGTCTGCTTCGGTGGGATTGGGTTGCTCGCAAAATGCAACGCTGTCGCACATTCTGGTTATCGACAACCCACGCGAATCACGGTCGTCCTCATGTTATGCCGGTCTGGGGAGTGTGGCTCGACGACGCGTTCTTTTTCTCGACGGGACGCAATTCCCGCAAGGGTCGAAACCTGGCCGCGAATCCCGCGTGTACGATTGCCAACGATAACGCCGAGGAAGCCGTGATCATCGAAGGCCTGGCTACTCCGGTCGAGGACGCCTCAGTTCTGGCGCGCGCCGCCGCAGCCTATAAAAAGAAATACAAGATGGATCCGCGGAGCATGAATGAGCCGATCTTCATCGTGCGTCCGAGCACCGTTTTCGGGTTTATCGAGAAGAGTTTTCCTAAATCAGCGACGCGGTGGAAATTTAGAAATTTGTGATTCTTAGAATTGCCAATTACAGATCCTTCAGGATTCTCCGTGCCGAAAGATGCGCTCCCGTCAGCAACAGCATTCCTGAAAAAAATGCCCAGAACATCAGGCTGACCGAGATGGCAAACGGTCCGTACACTTCGGCGAAATTCAGCCGCGGCAGCGCGAAGATGTAAACGTATTTCAGCGCTTCGGAAAGCAATCCCATCATTACTGCTGCAGGCAGAACTCCCCACGCCGGAACTTTGCCGTTCGGCAACAGCCAGTAAACGAGAAAGAAGATCGCAATGCTGGCTGCAATCGAACAAATCTTCATGGTGACGAAACCGACGAGCTGCACGTACCAGATACCGTAACCGTGCAGCGCGCTAGTCAGGAATGCGACGTTGCCCGCAGTCAGTCCCACCGAGAGCAGCGCCAGAACTCCGCAGGCGAAGACCAAACCGAGCGAGACTAACTGATTCTTCAGGTACGAGCGATTATTGGGAAATCCCCAGACACGATTCAGCGCCACTTCAAGCGGCAAAAAGATTCCGGTGGACGTAATCAGCAACATGGCCAGGGAAAAAACCTGCGCGCGATGGTGCTCGACCACCATGGCATTCAGGTTCCGGATCACGAATTCCTGACCGGTCGGCACATAATCGCGCAACAGGTTTTCGACAACGCTGTACATAACGCGCGAGTGAAAAACGTAACGGATGAGCGTCATCAGCAGAAGCAAGAACGGAAAGAACGACAAGATGGAATTGGCTGCGACCGAAAACGCGAAGGTGTGCACTTCGGTCCGGAGCAGATAGCGCGCCGTCGAACGCACAATTCCTTCGTCCGGAACCGGGCGATACTCGCTTGCGCCTTTCTGGTCAGAGGGCTTGATAGGAGCGATGGAGGACACGGTTTCTCAAATATTATCAAATACTTACGGATTACGATCTAAGCATTGGCATGGCCGGCTCGTTGGCGTTCACGACATCGCCCTGGAGCAAGATGCGTTTCATTTCCGGCGGTCTTTTAAAACTTAGCTCTTGCCAACGCTAATGTTCCTGCTATTATCTGGTGCTTCGCCAACCGGACAGTTGGTTGGCGAGTCTGTAGATGGTCTGGCTAGTGTGGCATTTCTGTGGCTGTGCGATATCGCGCCTTCGTCTTCGCGGCTCCACCGTTTTTCGTCGCGGACAACTGTCCGCCGGAATTCAGAGGAGCCGTTTCTGTTGGTGCAGTACCGTGCGACCGCAGCGACGCCAACAAGTAAATTCTTGTCGTCGCGTCGAGCGGGGGTGTCCCATGGCCCAGTGTGGTGGGTAGGGTTGGGGGACAGACGAGCGACGGAAGAATAAATCCGAGCACTGAGGCGAAAGGAGTTTTTGTGAGAGAGAAGGGTACTGTGAAGTGGTTCAACGGGGCGAAGGGATACGGGTTCATCCAGCGCTCCACGGGCGAGGATGTCTTCGTACATTTTTCCGCCATCCAGGAGAACGGATACCGCTCGCTGAATGAAGGCGAGACCGTCGAGTTCGATCTGCTCAAAGGCCCGAAAGGCTTTCAGGCGGGCAACGTCGTGCGCGCCGCATAAAATTTCTCCAACCAGTTCGCAAACCCTCTCAGATTGTCGGGAGGGTTTTTTATTGGGCCCACATTTCCCCGATGGATCTGCGGGCTGTTTACTGGTTGGTACCGGGTACCCCCCTCCCCCTCGGTCTTCTGGAATCATCGAGTTAGCGTGAATTTCTGAACTTGGTCTTTGAATCCAAGGGACTTATATCAAAGTATTGCGAAATAAGGAGTTAGGCTGAAAACACGAAGATATGGGGTTCCAAGCCGGGAATTGACTTCTCTTTCTTGTTTTCAAAGAACGAACTGAAGGATGCTCTCTTCAGCGTTTGCGCCGTCTCTGGAGGCGGGCGCACACTTCCCTTTCACGATCTGGGAATGATTCTCGCATTGTTTAACGAAGGTGTCTGTGATGGCGGTCACTGGGCGGGTGTGATGGATGAATACATCCAGTGGAACTCCCCCGCTACTTTTCTACCGTCTTAATATCCAAACTCCTCCACAGATACCAGCAGGCGATCGAGCGATGCGGGGCCCAGGGTTTCGCGATCTTCTGCATTACGTCGGGCTTCGGCCATTTGCGTTTCTTGTAATGCTTCTTGATCGCGGCCTGCACTCCGTAATCGCCGGTGGGCAGAATGTTGGGATGGCGCAGGGTGAACATGAGGAACATGTGAGCGGTCCAGACACCGACGCCTTTGACCTGGGTGAGATGGGAGATGACTTCTTCTTCCGTCATTTTGGTCATGCGCTCGAACTCCAGCAGTCCGGCGGCGGTCTTCTCGGCCAGATCGCGGAGATAGGCTGTTTTCTGGCGCGAGAGGCCGACGCCGCGCATTTCGGCATCGGTGAGTTTGAGAATGCCTTGCGGAGTGAGCGGATCTCCGGCGAGCGCGGTGAACCGATCAAAGATAGTGGCGGCAGCTTTGCCGTTTAACTGTTGATACAGGATCGACTCGGCCAGCGAGTGAAACGTGGGCTCACCAAATTGCATGCGGCAGGGTCCGACGCGCTGGATGATGGCGGCCAGGGTGGGATCGGACTTCTTGAGATGATTGATCGCTTTCTGGTGACGATTCGCTTTCGCCAAGTTCTCCCTCCCGGCAACGATCGGCCTACACAGATCGGCGGAAGTTTAGCATAGGGGCGAAACTAAAGCGAATGTATGGAGCGCAGGGTCAGGACGGAAAGTGGAAGTGTACATCCTGACGCGAGGCGACGGGAGTTCCATCGA
>Ga0210385_10000813_pt1 | contig 20213 bp, 18 predicted proteins | sample IncBWH26OmetaG_FD_160107 | JGI IMG/M metagenome (GOLD analysis project Ga0210385, IMG submission 160107) | Forest soil microbial communities from Barre Woods Harvard Forest LTER site, Petersham, Massachusetts, United States - Inc-BW-H-26-O ...
TGGCCACACTTTCTCCCATCACCGTGCCCACGATCACCATGGAAGGCGACGCCAACGGTGCAATCCATGCGCCCAGCACAGCCTATCGCGACAAGTTCTCCGGCAAATATGACTACCGGCTCATCACTGGCGGCGTCGGCCACAACATTCCGCAGGAGGCCCCAGAGGCCTTTGCCAAAGCTGTCATTGACGTAGACGCTTTTTAATCGACCTCAATTGCGCACGCCCTGCGGACTAATATGACCCAGTTCGCAGGGCTGTACTTTTGCGACTTTCATAGGCATCTGATTCGTACGGGAACACATCCGGAAGGACAATTCTTATGCGGAGCACCCTAAAGTACTCAGTCGCGACGGCGGTGCTGGCGGCAGCCGCATTAACCGTGTTCGCCCGAGGCACTCCTGCCCAAAGCGCCAGCGATTCCTCCCCTTCCGTCACCGGTGCTGATGACAAAACGTCCCCTATTCTTAGTTCGCCAATCTACGGTGTCACTATCCCTGCTGGATACCGCCAATGGGAATTGATCGCCCCGTCTCACGAAGCCATCCTCGACGAGTTGCGGGGCATTCTCGGGAACCCTGTAGCAACGAAGGCCTATCGAGAGGGGACGCTCCCGTTTCCGGATGGCACTATTCTTGCCAAGGTCGCTTGGAAGCATGTGCCGTCGGTCCAGGACAACGGCGCTCTGGGAAAATTCCAGGCTTTCGTTCCCGGGCATCCCACGACAGTTCAGATCATGGTCAAGGATTCCAAGAAGTATGCTTCGACTGGCGGCTGGGGATTCGGGCGATTCATCAACGGCCAGCCAGTCGATGAGGCACAGCACAAGACATGCTTTCCCTGCCACTCGGCTTTCGCGAAGCAGCACGACTTTGTCTTCACGCGTTACGCGCCATGAAGGCGAAACCGGATCGATATGAATAGAGAATTGCTCGGGAGTTTAGCGCAATGAAAACTCGTACACGTTTTAACGCTTGGATCCGCCGCGCTCTGGGCGTGGCTGCGATCGTTGGAGTCATCGTCGTCATGACAGGATGGGGCTCGGGTTTGCTCACAACGTTTTGTGTCGTCAAGACGGCGAAGGCCGCTTCTCAGCCTTTCCTTAGCGAAGAAGGACGCTTGCCTTACTTGGACGGTGCTATCGCATGGCTCAACTCCCCTCCCTTGAGCCGCGAGTCGCTTCGCGGAAAGGTTGTTTTGGTCAATTTCTGGACCTACTCCTGCATTAATAGCCTGCGAGAGTTGCCTTATATGAAAGCCTGGGCGGCCAAATACAAAGATGAGGGCTTGGTCGTGATCGGCGTGCATGCGCCCGAGTTCGGATTCGAAAAAGAGCGCGAGAACGTACAAACCGCCGTACGAGATTTAAACGTTACCTATCCGGTTGCCATCGATAGCAATCATAGGATTTGGGATGCGTTCAACAACGAATACTGGCCGGCTGATTATTTCATCGACGGCAATGGACGGATTCGGTATCACCACTTCGGGGAGGGCGACTATGGCGAGTCCGAGCGTGTCATTCAAGAGCTTCTTAAGGCGAACGGAGCCACAGGCTTGGATGAGAGCACAGTTCGGATATCCGTCGACGGAGTCGAGGCACCACCAAGCGGAGACGAGCAATCTCCCGAGACCTATGTCGGCTATCGTCAAGCCCAGCGTTTCGCGTCGCCCGAACAAGTGGCGCAAGACTCACGAACAACTTACAGCCTGCCAACGACGCCATCTTTAAATGAATGGGGATTGGGCGGGCCATGGAACGTCGGCGCTGAAAGCGGAGTGCTGCAAGGAGAGCCTGGCAAACTTGTGTTCCGCTTTCACTCCCGCGACCTGCACATGGTGTTGGGTCCGGCGAAGAACGGCCACCCCGTTCGGTTCAAAGTCACACTGGATGGCGCCGCGCCCGGTCAGGACTGTGGTGTTGATTCCGCTCCCGACGGCGCCGGCGACATTCGAGAACCTCGGCTCTATCAGCTCATCCGACAAAAGGGTCACATTAAAGACCGAACTTTTCAGATCGAATTCTTTGACTCCGGGGTGCAGGCTTTTTCGTTCACGTTTGGGTAAGGGTATAGCGGGGCTGCAAAGTTATACCCTATCTGAGAAATCATGCCGCCCAGAAAGACGCTCCTAGGCTCAAGAGCCACCGGCCACCTCTGGGTGGCTCACGCGTACAGGGCGGAATCCCTGACAGTCGTGACAGAGACGTATTAGATTGGGTTCTCTTCGAACAAACGAGCGACGAGAGCAGAGTCGAGGTACGCACGGACCTCAACGATCTTGTTAGCGCTGAACCGGCAGACCCAACAGTACCGGTTATCAAATCTGAGACCGTTCCGAGCGCTGGCGAGGGAGCGCAGTTCGACTACGGCCCAATCTCCGCTTATCAATGCATGTTCAACCTGAAGCTGCGTTCCTTGCCGTAAGACCTGCGCAAGTTTCTCAAAAGTGTGGGACAGAAAATCCGCTTTGCTACGGTAGTGGCCTGCGAGAGGATGAGTTCCCTCTACCGTCCAATCAACGTTCTCCGCAACGTGCGAAAAGAATTCACTACCGTCGCCAACCACAAGGTTCGTGAAGATGTCTCGAACCTGAGAAAGCGTTACTGACATCTGAATCTCCTTCGTCCGCGCGCTGCGCGCTGCCTCCGGGCGTTAACGAATACTCGCTCCCAAACCGAGCGCCAGTTTGTCTTGCATTTGCCGTGGCAGATGAACTCGTTGCCCGGGCCGCCCATTCTTCCGCCACATTCGGGACAAACCCAATTCAAAATGCTCGAGATCAGATCCGCGCTCGTTCGGAGTGTGGTCAATTCTATGTTTTCCATAATCCCTCGAGGAACAATGAAGTGTCAGCCATCTGTGATTCGCGGTCGAAGAGGCGATTCATCTCGACTCCTCTTCACATTCGAACTTACCGAAGCTTGCTGCACTTGTGCTTATGCACTTTCCATTCCACAAGGACTTGTCACTAACCAGCGCGGACTTCACGACTCCGTCGCTGCGAAAGAGGCAAGGAGCGGGCTTTGTAGGTCGAAAGTCTTTTTGGAAACTGCGTTTGGCCAGACTGTCTCAAATACAATCCGAGAGTCCGCTGATCGACACGAGGACGTTGTTCCGACACCACTGCGGGCTTTGCAGAGTCAAGCCGACCGCTCAGAATCACACACGGCCTTCACACGGCAGAGGCCCTTCTCAACTGACTCTGCCGGGGTACCAGGTAGCGAGGTGGCATTTGAGGGCCTCTGAAGTCGGAAATCATTGAGAACGACGTGGCTCAGGCGCTGGCGATTGCCGCAACTAAATTCGTAAATTCTTTTTGAATGTCTGCCGCCTTCGTCGTACGGTATCCCAACCCAGCGGCCAGCGTTTCAAGCTCAATACGCCACTCCGAAGGAATGTTCGTCTCCGGTGGAAACGGATGGGTATTTCTCTGCCCGAAAATGCGCTCCGCCGCCGCGCGTGCGCGCAGGCGATCCAGTTGGCCGAGCATATCGACAACGAGGATATCGAGTATGTCGCGTGCGCGATCCTGCCTTTGAGGACCGGTACAAGCATGAAGCTTCTGCGCCACTTGCTCATTGATACCAAGACAACGTACTTGGTTGGTGATGGGCAGGCCCATTTCCGCCACACCTTCAATGGCTGGCGTCACGAGGTCTACCTCGCGTGCTTCGCCCGGACCGAGATCCACTTCAGTGGTCTGCCACGCTCGTGTTTTGTATTCCACAGCAACTTCGACTCGGACAGTGTCTGCCAGTTCCATCTCGTGCTGTTCGGGCTTCAGGCGGAAGGCCGAATACGCTCCGGGCGGTTGCCTCTAAGACCAAGATCGAAATCTTTGGTAGTGCGCGCCGCCCGCGCGAAGCGCAGTTCCATAGCGACTCCGCCTTTCAGGTAGTAGATATCGATGACACCTTTCTCGACGGCCCTCTCCAGAACGCCGCAAAGTGCGAGAAATGAGACCCAACGCGAAGCCTTTCCTGATCGAGACCCTGCTCGCGAGCCACACGTCCGAGAGTCTTCTCCAACCGCTCCACCTGCTTCGGGGTCATGAGCTAAACTTTCCCCACGTTGGTCTCTTGTGCCCCTTTCGCGTGTACGTATCGATTGAGACGGCGAGTGAGCGCTGAGGCTTTCTCGGCGCTAATGTAGCCTTGCTTGCGCGCATCTTTCAGAGCGCCTCGCACCAATCCGACACGGCCAGTTTCTTCCAAAAGTTGGGAAATTGCTTTTTCGATCGTGGTCACGGGAAGTCCTTCGCGATTGACGATATCCGATGCTCGCAAATCAGCACGATGAATTTCCACCCACTTGGGACGGCGGCGGCGGAGGCGGGCACTTTTCGGCACTGTGATTTGTACGCGTGACGGATTCGCATCAGAAATGCCGTAAACCGCCAACGCGGTCTCGTGGGATAAGGCTATTTTTTTCGGCCCACCGTCAGCACGCGCCCACAAGATCACTTCGCGATACTGTCCCAAGCGATCCGACGGGAAGTAAGGTTAATGTCGGAGAACCGCTCGCCCCCTTTTGCATCCTCGTTAGCAGGGGTCGCATATACTTGCGACTAGGAGTACTTTATGGATCGAAGAGACTTTCTCAAAAAGGCTGCAGCGACTACGGTGGTCACATCGCTGGGTACAAAGGGGTCGTATGGCGCACCGGATGCCTTCCCTTGTCGTGTATTGGGCCACACCGGTGAAAAAGTATCACTCATCGGGCTGGGCGGCTATCACATCGGGATGGGATCGGATGAACAGGAAAGCATCCGCATCATACGCACCGCACTCGATGGCGGCATCAACTTCCTCGACAATTGTTGGGACTATAACGGTGGCGTCAGCGAAGAGCGCATGGGCAAAGCGTTGCGCGATGGCTACCGCCAAAAAGCTTTTCTCATGACCAAAATCGATGGCCAGACCAAGCAGGCCGCGACGCAACAATTGGAAGAATCTCTTCGCCGCCTGCAAACCGACCACATTGACCTTCTACAGTTCCACGAAGTGATTCGCGAATCCGATCCCGCTCGAATTTTTGGCGAGGGCGGCAGCATGGAAGTGGCGCTCGCAGCCAGGAAACAAGGCAAGATACGCTATATCGGTTTCACCGGCCACAAGAGCCCCGATATTCATCTAAAGATGCTGGATACGGCTTTCGCTCATCAATTCACGTTTGACGCAGTGCAGATGCCGCTCAATGTGATGGACGCGCACTATGACAGCTTCGAAAAGAAAGTGCTACCCGTGCTGCTGAAGCACAACATCGGCGTGCTCGGAATGAAGCCCATGGGCGACAGTATTATTCTCCGCAGCAAGACGGCCTCTGCCATCGAGTGCCTGCATTACGCCATGAATCTGCCCACCAGCGTGGTGATCACGGGCTGCGATTCGATTTCCATTCTTCAGCAGGCTTTCGAAGCCGCCCGCACCTTCAAGCCTATGGGCAAAGACGAGGTCGCCCAGTTGCTCGCGAAAACAGCATCCGCTGCAAATAGGGGAGAGTACGAACTCTACAAAACAACCCACAACTTCGACGGTACATATCAGCACCCGCAGTGGTTGGGTTAGCGCAGGTGGCTGAAGTCTCGGATCAATGCGAGTCGCGCGCCACGTGCGCACCGCTGCGTCCTACGAGGAAATCGAGATCAGCACCTTCATTCGCTTGCTGGACGTGTTCGACGTAAAGTCGAAGCCAGCCGCGCTCCGGAAGAGGCGGAGGCGTCCACTTTGCCCGGCGGGCAGCGAGGGTATCATCGTCAACCTCCAAGCGGAGGGATCTCTTGGGAACATCCAGCGTGATCATGTCTCCCGAACGCACCAACGCAAGCGGGCCACCGGCCGCGGCCTCTGGACAAGCATGCAGCACCACAGTTCCATAGGCCGTGCCGCTCATGCGGGCGTCAGAAATACGGACCATGTCAGTTACACCTTTTCGCAGGAGTTTCGGAGGCAGCGGCATGTTTCCAACCTCCGCCATACCGGGGTAGCCGCGCGGGCCACAATTCTTGAGCACCATCACACAGCTCTCATCGATATCCAACGCTTCGTCGTCGATCCGCGCATGAAATTCTTCGATGGTTTCAAACACCACAGCCCGCCCGCGATGTTGCAATAAATGTGGGCTCGCGGCCGAGGGCTTGATCACCGCGCCATCCGGTGCAAGATTGCCACGCAGAACGGCGATTCCAGCGTTTGCCTTGAAAGGATCAGAGAAATGACGAACCACATCTCGATTCCAGCAAGGCACATCTGCAACATTCTTCCAGATCGGCTGTCCATTCACGGTTATCGCGTCCCGGTTGAGGACATTGGCTTCCCCCAGCTCACGCAGCACGGTGGGCAATCCGCCGGCATAGAAAAAATCTTCCATAAGATGTTTGCCCGAGGGCTGAATATCCACCAGGCACGGCAGAGCTGATCCCAGCCGATCGAAATCTTCCAGGCACAGGGGCACGCCAATGCGGCCTGCGATCGCGATCAGATGAATCACCGCGTTCGTGGACCCGCCAATGGCTGCATTGGCCCGAATTGCGTTCTCGAAAGCCTCGCGCTTGAGTATTTTGGAAATACGCAGATCTTCATGAACCATTTGCACGATGCGGCGGCCTGTCATCTGAGCCAAAGTATTGCGCCGCGCATCGACTGCGGGGATGGCCGCATTTCCCGGCAAACTCATACCCAACGCTTCGACCATGCTGGCCATGGTGGAAGCAGTACCCATGGTCATGCAATGCCCTTTGGAGCGGTGCATGCAACTTTCCGCTTCATAGAACTCTTCGACCTTCATCTCCCCCTTACGAAGTTGATCGGTCATTTGCCACAGCCCGGTTCCCGACCCCAAATCGTGGCCACGGAATTTTCCGGAAAGCATGGGACCGCCGGAAAGGCCGATGGTGGGCAGATCGCAGGAAGCGGCTCCCATCAATAACGACGGTGTGGTCTTGTCGCAACCCATGAGCAGAACGACTCCGTCGATGGGATTGCCACGAATCGACTCTTCTACATCCATGCTGGCCAGATTCCGGAATAGCATGGCGGTGGGCCGCATTTGCGTCTCACCCAACGACATCACAGGAAATTCCAGCGGAAAGCCGCCTGCCTCCCACACCCCGCGTTTCACAAATTCGGCGAGCTCGCGAAAATGACCGTTGCAGGGCGTCAGCTCCGACCAGGTATTGCAAATCCCGATCACTGGCCGGCCATCAAACAGGTCGTGAGGCCAGCCCTGATTCTTCATCCAGCTCCGGTACAGGAACCCGTCTTTGCCCTCGCGCCCAAACCATGCCTGGCTGCGCAGTTTGTTCATTGCTCCATCCTTAAGTCTGACGACTGGAGTTCAAGCCGATTGAAGCCCGGCGTGCTGCGATAATAACGTAAAATTCATCGAGTAAACGTAATCTCGTAATAGGGTTTTTCTTGACGGGAAGCCGGCAGTGGAAGATGATCTCGGTGCTCGCATCCCTATTAAAGGATCGAAACATGTCTCGTACATCATCATTCTTGCGAAATCGATTAGTTACATATGTTCCCGGCCGTGCATCACGCATGGTTCTGGCATTTGCACTTCTTTCTTCTGCTTGGGCATGGTCCTCTGACAATCCCAAGAAGGCTTTGCAGATATTTTTTGTAGACGTCGAAGGAGGGCAGGCAACTTTATTTGTCACTCCGGCGCACCAATCGTTGCTCATCGACACCGGCTGGCCGGGAAATGATGGGCGGGATGCAGACCGCATTGTTGCGGCCGCGAAAAAGGCAGGGATCAATAAAATTGATTACGTTTTGATTACTCACTTTCATGCCGACCACGTTGGTGGTCTACCGCAGCTGGTTGCTCGAATTCCGGTGGGAACCGTTCTCGATCACGGTGACAACCGTGAGAGCACCGACGCCCCGACGGTGGAGGGCTGGAAGGCCTATCAAGAGCTATTGGCTGCCAAGAAGTTCGACCGTCTGACTCTCAAACCGGGAGACGCTCTTCCAATCAAGGGCGTTCAGACCACCGTCATAAGCTCCGACGGAGCCGTAATTGATCACAATCTGCCGGGCGCTGGCCAGGAAAATTCCGGTTGCAACGGTGCCGAACAATATCCTACTGATCAGACCGAGAATCGGCGCTCTCTGGGAACGCTCTTCACTTTCGGGAAGCTGCGAATTTTGGATCTGGGGGATCTTACACGCGACAAGGAAATGGAACTCGTATGTCCTAAGAACAAGTTGGGCACGATCGACATTTACATCGTTTCGCACCATGGCTGGTACCAAAGCAACAGCCCTGCATTTTTGAATGCAATCGCACCTCGCGTTGCAATTATGGACAACGGAGCCAAGAAAGGCGGCACACCCTCCGCATGGGACATTATTGAAAAGTCGCCTCGTCTCGAGAACCTGTGGCAGTTGCATTACTCGGAAGAAGGTGGCGCTGCCCACAACGTGGCCCCGGAATTTATCGCCAATCCGGATGGTACGGATGCCGCGAATTATCTTGAATTAACCGCCTGGCCCGATGGCAGCTTCGAGGTCTTCAATTCTCGAACCCAGAAAAGCAAGCACTATTCGGCGCAATAGACCGGACCATACGCGCTTTGTATCGAGCGGAATTCTCGTGTTGCCTTGGCGGAGGCTTTGAGACATTTTGAAAAACTACAAGATCGCAGTGATTGAAGGAGACGGCATCGGCCATGAAGTCGTGCCCGAAGGTCTTCGAGTTCTGGAAGCCGCCGGACGACGCCATGAGATTAGTTTTTCCTGGCAGCATTTTGATTGGAGCTGTCAGACTTATCTTAAGACCGGTCGGATGATGCCCGAAGATGGTCTTGATCAGTTGCGCAGCTTCGATGCCATCTTCCTTGGCGCCATAGGATATCCCGGCGTGCCAGATCATGTTTCACTCTGGGGATTGTTAATCCCAATCCGGCGCGCGTTTCAGCAATACGTCAACTTGCGGCCGGCACGCTTGCTTCGCGGCGTTGATTCGCCGGTCAAAGGATTTCCGCCCGGAAATATCGACTTCTGCATCGTCCGCGAAAATAACGAAGGAGAATACTCCGAAGTGGGAGGACGCCTCTACCGCGATCAGGACGCCGAATCAGCGATACAGGAAGCGGTTTTTACCCGGCGAGGTTGTGACCGCATCATGACCTACGCTTTCGATCTGGCACGGAAGCGCGGACGCCATGTCACATCGGCCACAAAATCAAACGGAATTATTCATAGCATGCCCTTCTGGGATGAACGTTTTTCCGCCGTTGCAAAGAATTTCCCCGATGTCCGCACCGACCAATACCACATCGACATTCTCACCGCTCACTTTGTTCGCCATCCGGAGTGGTTCGATATAGTCGTTGCATCGAATTTGTTCGGAGATATTTTGTCCGATCTCGGCGCCGCCGTTGTTGGTTCTATCGGCTTGGCGCCCGCGGCCAATCTGAATCCAGAGCGGCAATTCCCTTCCATGTTCGAGCCAGTGCATGGTTCAGCTCCAGACATCGCGGGGAAAGGCATCGCCAACCCCATCGCGCAAATCTGGACGGGAGCCATGATGTTGGACCACCTCGGGGAGGCGAAGGCGGCGCGAGCCGTCGAAAGAGCTTTTGAGAAAGTGCTGGCAGAGTCAGACATCCGCACTCCTGACCTGGGTGGTAAAGCCAATACCCGAGAGGTTGGTGATGCCGTCGTGCATGAAATATCCGCAGTAAACAAGCCGCAATGAATTTCCCCGCACCATTGGCGGTTGTGAACAGCGCCCGGCGCAGGATCGCGCTTCGTTTACTTCCCTTCCTCTGGCTGCTTTACGTGATTGCGTTCCTCGACCGGGTGAACGTCGCCTATGCGGGATTGCAAATGTCTCAAGATTTACACTTCAGCGACCGGGTGTTCGGGCTGGGCGCAGGAATTTTTTTCATTGGTTACGTTCTGCTGGAGATTCCCGGAGCGCTAATTGTCGAGCGATGGAGTGCGCGGCGATGGATTGCCCGCATCATGATCTCGTGGGGAATCATTACTGTGTTTGTAGGATTCGTCCACACATCGCATCAGTTTTATACGGTCAGATTTTTGCTGGGAGCTGCCGAAGCCGGCTTTTTTCCCGGCGTGATCGTATATCTCACGCATTGGTTTTCCCGGCGCGATCTCGCGAAGGCTGTGGCTTCTTTTATGGCTGCACAACCACTCGCTAACCTGGTGGGCTCACCGCTTGCGGGAAAGATCTTGCTAATTCATTGGTACGGTCTGGAAGGCTGGCGCTGGCTTTTTATCATCGAAGGCATCCCGGCCGTAATTCTGGGAATTGTCACATTCTTTTATCTGACCGACTGGCCCAGCCAAGCAGGTTGGCTGCGGCAGGAAGAATGTGAATGGATCACAGGTGAACTGCAACGCGAAAAAGAAGCAAAGGCCGCAGTGCGTTCCTGGACAGTGAAGGAAGCACTTCGGCAACGTGAGGTGATCTTGCTCACGTCGATTTACTTCTTGGCCTCGACTGGCATCTATGGCTTCTCCATTTGGTTTCCGACCATCCTGAAGCGAGCGTCCGGATTCTCCACTTTGACGGTCACGTTGCTGGTGTGCCTGCCTTATCTCGCAGCATTGGCGGCGACACTAATAAACGGTTGGCACTCCGACCGAAAACAAGAACGTCGTTGGCACGCTGCCGGTCCTCTCTTCGCCGCCTCGGTAGCGCTATTTTTTGTAATCCTTTGTGGCGCCCACTTCTGGCTCGCGCTCGGATGCTTTACCGTTTTTGCCACCTGTATTTACGGCTACCAGCCCTGCTTTTGGGCTCTCCCTACAGCAGCTCTTGGCGAGTCCGCCGCTGCGGCTTCCATCGGGCTGATCAATTCCGTCGGAAATCTGGGAGGATTTGCCGGACCGTTTATTATTGGCTACCTTGTAACTCGCACCGGCACTTTCACTTCTGGTTTGGTTTGGCTGCTGGTCGATCTTTTGGTCGCAGGAGTTCTGGTGCTCTGTCTTCGCGGGTTCACGCCTCGTAGGCTTCCCTTGGAAGCTAGAACGGAACCTCTACCGGCTCTCCCTTAAACATTACACTTCGTGTGGCTTTGGCCAACTGCGCCACAATCGGCCTCGGTTCCGGCGACAGCATGCGCGAACCGTTAGCCAGTTGCAGATGTAGAGTTCTGCGCGCGTCGTTCCACGTCATCTGAATTCCAGTCCAATCTCCCTTGCGGTAGTTGAAGGAAATGCCGTCGTCTTCGTAAAGCAAGAACGAGGCATCGGCGCCGGGATAGATCGAAATGGAGAGCGGCCCATCGACTTTCTCATCGACAAACTGCTTCACCGGGCCAAGCGGCACAATCGATCCCGCACGAACATAGAGCGGCATGGTTTCGAGATCAACCGGACGGCTGATTTCGCGGCCTCCTTCAAGGCGTTCCCCAGTCCAAAAATCGTACCAGTCGGAAGCAGGGAGATAGACTCGACGAGTGGTTGCTCCCTTTTCGACAACTGGAGCAACCAGCACACTCTTGCCCCACAAATACTGGTCTCCGCACTCAATCGCCTTCGGATCGTTGGGAAAGTGCAGCCAGAGAGGGCGCATGATCGGCATCCCCGTAGTCGTACACTCGCGCACCGCGCTGTAGAGGTAGGGCAACATGCGGTAGCGCAGCTCGAGATATTTCCTGCAGATCGGTTCCACGCGCTCATCGTGCAACTGGCTGGAATCTGGAATCGCGGCACCGTCGTAATTCCTGATTTCTACAGGACCGGGATCGCCCGTGTTCCAGCCCCATGGAAGGCGCAATTTCCACGTGCGGCCATGGCAACGGAAGAGCGGACAGAATGCCCCGAACTGAAACCAGCGCACGTATAACTCGGCAGTAAACTCCGGCGTAGGAACAAATCCTCCGATATCCGTACCCCAATATGGAATGCCGGTGAGCGCGGTGTTTAGCGCGAGGGGAAGATGAGTCTTCAACGTTTCCCATGTGGAGTACACATCACCTGACCAAAGGAACGAAGCATATCGCTGCATGCCCGCGTAGCCGTTACGATGCAGCGCATCAGGGCGCTCATTCGGCCGGTCTATTTGCGGGCCTTCCCAGTACAACCGATTCCTGACCAGCCGCGATGGAATGTCAAGCGGATCGCCTTCATCCGGCCACCATCCATCAACACCCAGAGCGAAATCTTTGCGATGCTCATCCCAGTGACAACTGGCTTCTTCATCGTCAAAGCGCGCAACGTCGCAGGGATCATGAACCGTTCCGCGAAGTCTGTCCGAAAGAATTACTACATGCATCACCGCGCGAAAGTTATCTTTATGCAATTCATCGAGCATTTGTTTGGGGTCGGGGAAGACGCGGGAATTCCAAACAAACGAACCATTTTCCGTATTCCAACCGGAGGGACAGAAACCTGTTCCCAGATAAATCAACGCATCGCAGGGCAATTTTTTCTCACGGAAGGTCTTGGCTTCGGCAAGCACCTCCTCGCGGCTGGCGAGTGTGCGATGCGATTGCTGATAACCAAAACTCCATAGCGGAGGCATCTCCGGATGACCCGTGAGGCGCGCGTATTCGGCCATAATCGTGGTGGGATCAGATGAAGCGACAAAAAATAAATCGAGCGGAAGCGTGGCGCTTCGGCTAACAGGTTGAAATTTCGCTTGAGTTCCGGTGAGGTCAAAAGTGCCAAAGGGTTGGTGAAAAAATATCGCCCAGCCGGATGCTCCAATAATCCAGGGAATTGGGACTCGGCCACCGTGCGTGGCAAGTTTGTAACCGCCTTGTCCGCTACGCATGGGGTCGGTCGAGCCGCGACGATCGAATTGCGGTCCACCCTCCCCCAAACCGAACATTGGTGCGCTTCCACTCAGAAAGGATAGGACACCGGTGTTCTCGTCCCAGGCGAACTGTTGAATCACATTTCCGCGTTCATCGGTAACTGTGATACTGACCGGGTGGAAAGAAACCTTGAGCCGTAAATTTCCCAGCGCAATCTCGTGGGCGGGATCCGCGCGCAGCGTGGCCGCGGGAGCGCCCCAGGATTCCTGGACAAGAGATCCGTCAGAAGGTATTGATCTCGTAGGTCCGTCGTTGAGGGGAAACATGCTCAGCCGAAAGGTGTGCGCGCTGACAGGCGTGATTTGTATCTCCACTTGCTGCGCAGCAGTAGATGTGTTTTCCTGGGCGCTTTCCTTGCGAGGAATAACTAAGGCAGTAGACGCGACGACCAGCCCTTTCAAGACTTCCCGGCGATTCCATCTCTGACTCATAAATTTGTTCACCTGCTTTTCGGCCCAGCCATTGTAGCGGAAATGAACAAATCCAGAAAACGTTTACCACTTCTGCCGTATAATCCTCATTCATTGGAACCGCTTGAACGGGAGAGAGAATTTTGCGGTGGCGAATCGCCATTCTGGTCAGTGCTGCAATCGCCGTCAGCTATCTTGACCGCCAGACCTTGCCGGTCGCAATCAAAGCGATCAGCAAAGATATCCCTCTGACCAACGTGCAGTTCTCCGACCTTCAGTCTGCGTTCTTGTTCTCTTATGCGCTGATGTATGCCGGTGGCGGCAAGTTGGTCGACTATCTGGGAACGCATCGGGGTTTTGCAGCGATTATGCTGTTCTGGTCGCTGGCTTGCGCCAGCCATGCTCTCGCTACCAGTTTCGCACTGCTGGCAACGAGTAGATTTCTGCTCGGTATGGGCGAGGGCGGCGGTTTTCCCGCCGCAACCCGGGCGGTCGCTGAATGGTTTCCAACCAAAGAGCGCGCCACTGCAATGGGAATCATCAATGCTGGGACGGCAGTTGGGGCGGTCGTTGCACCCCCCTTGATTGCCGTCGTCTTGGGCTACACGAACTGGCGGTGGATCTTCATCGTCACCGGCGGATTCGGGTTGCTTTGGGCCGCATGGTGGAACTGGAGCTATCGTCCTCCACAAGAGATCTCGGGGCGGATCAGCTCGGATGATAATGCGCCGCACACCCAGTCCGCGAGCGTACTTCCATGGACACGATTGCTAAGCCTACGCGAAACTTGGGGCCTTGTAAGTGCCAAATTTCTCAGCGATGCGGCTTGGTTCTTTTATCTGTTCTGGCTTCCAAAATATCTCTACGACGCTCGCGGCTTTGACATTAAAGCTGTCGGCACATTTGCCTGGATGCCGAGCGCTGCGGCCGGAGTAGGATGCCTGCTGGGTGGAGGCTTTTCAAGTTACCTGATACGCCGGCAATTTTCACTCGGCACGGCGCGGAAACTCGCGCTCGGCTTGAGCGCGGCGCTGATGCCTCTTGTCATTCTCATTCCGCACGTCGCCGTGTCGTGGGCCATCTCGCTCTTCTGCCTGGCTTATTTCGGACAGCAGTCCTGGTCGACGCTAGTCATGGTCCTTCCCACGGATCTGTTCCCGCAGAATGTTGTTGGCTCCGTAGCCGGATTGGTTGGCTTCGGGGGAGCGATGGGCGGAATCGTCTTTGGAGAAATCGCAGGCTACTTACTGGATCATGGTTTCGGTTATGGCGTGGTGTTCAGCCTCGCGGGGACGCTTCACGTTACTGCATTTTTGATTATTCTCATTGCTGTTCCCGCAGTGCAACCGTTGTCTCTGGAAAGCAAGTTTAGTTACGGGAGAGCTTAATGAGAATTACCGGGATTCGTACTCGCGTCGTGCGCTGGATTGGAAAAACTGTTCCACTGCCTCCTCACTTTTGCACCAATCCCATGGACCTCCTGCAATTGCCCGAAGCCTCAATGCAGACGTTCACTTTTCACGGCTGGCTGATCGTCGAAGTGTTTACTGACGACGGCCTCGTAGGGTTGGGCAATGCGGCTCTCGCCCCTCAAGTAACGAAGCAGGTAATCGATCTCTATCTCAAACCTCTTTTGATCGGGCGGGATCCGTGGGATATCGAGCGCTTGTGGCAACACATGTATCGCAAGACGATGGCGTTTGGCCGCAAAGGCATCGGAATGGTCGCGATCAGCGCAGTCGATATCGCATTGTGGGACCTTCTCGGCAAATCGGCCAAACAGCCCGTATACCGATTACTTGGAGGCCGGACGAAAGCGCGCATTCCGGTTTACGCTTCACGCCTTTACAGTGTGGAACTGAGCGAACTGGCAGCGGAAGCGAAGCGCTACAAAGATGAAGGCTATCAAGCCATGAAGCTTCGTTTTGGATGGGGACCCGCCGACGGCGCTCGCGGCATGCAACGCAATCTCGAACTCGTGCGCACCGTCCGCGAGAGCGTTGGCGACGAAATCGACATCATGGCCGACGCCTACATGGGCTGGACTCTCGATTACGCCAAGCGCATGCTGCCGTTGCTAGAACCTTTTCATCTTCGCTGGCTGGAAGAGCCAGTAATCCCCGACGATATTCACGGTTATGCCGAGCTGAAATCCTACGGACAGATTCCGATCGCAGGCGGCGAACATGAGTTCACACTTTACGGCTTCCGCGATTTGCTGCAAGCTCACGCCCTCGATTACATCCAGTTCGATACCAACCGGGTGGGCGGTATCACGCAGGCCCGCAAAATCGCGGCCATGGCGGAAGCCTATTCCGTTCCGGTAATTCCTCACGCCGGCCAGATGCACAATTACCACGTTGTTATGGCCAGCTTGAATTCTCCGATGGCGGAATATTTTCCCGTTGTCGATGTAGAAGTGGGCAATGAACTGTTCTGGTACATCTTTCAGGGCGAACCCAGAGCGGAAAATGGCAGCATCGATCTCGACGAAAACACTCCGGGTCTCGGAGTGACCATCAACGAAACCGGACTCGATCGATTCGAAGTATTCGAATAGTCTTCAAGGATAAAAAATACTGATGACGCGACTCATCCAAATCAAAAAAGGAAATATTCGCCGGGTAGCACTCATCGAGGAGCCGAACATCCGCTTGTTGGATAGCTGCTCTTCGATCTATGAACTTGCTCATCTTGCCATCGCTGCCGGTATGAAGCTCAGCGACATGGCGCGACAGAGAGCCAGACCAGACACCCTGGATTACGATTCCATCTACAGCGGCCGCTCGGATTGGCAATTACTGCCGGCGATCGACCATCCTGATGAAGCGGCGCGCTGCCTGATTTCCGGTACAGGACTCACTCATCTCGGCAGTGCCCGCAATCGGCAGTCCATGCACGAAATTGCCGCGGAGAATCTCACGGACAGCATGAAAATATTCCAGTGGGGCGTCGAAAATGGACGTCCACCGGAAGGCAGCATCGGCATACCTCCGGAGTGGTTCTATAAAGGAACAGGTTGTGCGTTACGCGCCCATGGAGAATCCCTTGATGTTCCGCCTTATGCCGAGGATGGCGGAGAAGAAGCCGAGATCGCCGGCGTCTACCTGGTCGCTCCCGATGGAAAGCCTTATCGAATCGGAATGGCTGTAGGAAACGAATTCTCGGATCATCAATTCGAGAAGAAAAACTATCTCAATCTCGCCGGCTCCAAACTTCGCACCTGCGCGCTTGGACCAGAGCTTGTGGTTGATCCAGAATTCCAATCCGTCCCGGTAGCCGTAACCATCGAGCGGGAAGGAAATGTCCATTGGACCAAAACTTTCCGCAGTGGTGAATCCGAAATGTGCCATAGCCTGCAAAATATTGAGCACCATCACTTCAAATATGAAACTCATCGCCGCCGCGGAGACATCCACGTACACTTCTTTGGAACGGATTGCCTGAGTTTCAGCGATCACATTCGTTTGCAGCATGGAGATGTCATGCAGATTGCCGTCGAAGGTTATGGGCGTCCTCTGCGAAATGCCGTCCGCGTAAATAATTCGAAACCCGCACTTGTAAACGTGATTTCTCTGGGATGAGTGATCTATGTCAAAACCAAACGTTGCAATATTAGGGCTGGGTATCATGGGCTCGGGCATGGCCCGTCGCCTGCTCTCGGCTAAGTTTCCCCTGGCGGTTTACAACCGGGATCGCTCCAAGTGCATTCCTTTCGCCGCTAAGGGCGCGTTCGTAGCTGAATCGCCGCGTGAGGCGGCGTCATGTTCTCAGATCATTCTCAGCATGGTGGCGGACGATGCCGCCTCCCGGCAAGTGTGGCTCGGGCCAAAGGGAGCTTTAGCCGGCGTATCCCCAAGTTCGGTCTTGATCGAGTCCAGTACCTTGAGCCTGGACTGGATCAAAGAACTTGAAACCGCGGCAGCTCAACTGGGCTGCGAATTTCTGGATGCGCCCGTCACGGGCAGCAAGCCCCAAGCGGAATCTGGGGAATTACTTTTTCTGGTCGGGGGTTCTGCCGACGCGTTGGATGCGGCGCGGCCGGTGTTCTCGGTGCTGGGTCGCGATGCCGTCCATTTAGGTCCGAGCGGCAGCGGCGCTCTCATGAAACTCGTTAACAACTTCCTGTGCGGCGTACAAGCCGCGTCTTTTGCGGAAGCTGTTTCACTGATCGATGCTGGCGGCCTTGATCGCGATAAGGCCGTGTCAATCCTCACCGCAGGTGCGCCAGCGAGTGGAATCGTCAAACGAGTGGCCGACCGAATCGCGACTCATGACTTTACCCCAAATTTTGCCCTGCGTTGGATGGCAAAAGATCTCGCTTATGCTGTCGGAAGTGCCTCAGCCAGGGGAATTCCCTTGCGAACCGCGGCTGCCGCGCTTTCCATTTTCCAGGACGCAATCGCGGACGGATATGGCGATGAAGATTTTTCAGCCGTCACAAAATTGCCTGCGATGCGGACGAACTCGTAAGCGTGCAAAGCCAGGATTTCCAGCTCCGGGCCGATTGCATTTACTCGACTTCCCATTCGCTGCAACTAACGTCTCTAAGGTGGCAAACGCTTTCTTAAATTAAGGATAGGAGCCCGCAGCGCCGTGCAACAGCTATGGTAATATGCTTGTCTCTGAGGGGCGTTTGCAAGCAATTCCATGGATATTCGTGAGATCGCGCGGAGAGCGAAGGTTTCAACCGCCACCGTGTCCAGGGCGATTAATCGTGTTCCCACGGTCGATCCGCAACTCGCCAAGCGAGTATGGAAGGTGGTTGACGAGCTGGGATACTACCCAAACACCCAGGCTCGCGCTCTGGTCTCGGGGCGCAGCCGCATTTTTGGCCTGATCGTCTCCGAAATTACCAATCCATTTTTCCCCGAGATTGTACAAACCTTCGAAAATCTTGCGGTCGAGAATAACTACGAGATCCTCGTCACGTCTACGGTGCATGACCCGAAACGGATGGAGTCGTCGGTCCGGCGCATGATCGAGCGCCGCGTGGATGGAGTAGCGATCCTGACGTTTGGCATGGAAGAAACGCTGATCGAACACCTTCGTTTCCGCAAGGTTCCACTGGTGTTCGTCGACGTGGGGCCAGACGTCCCCGGCATTGTCAATATCCGGGTTAACTATCAGAACGGAATCCGGCAGGCGGTGCAGCATCTCGCTGCTCTGCGGCACACGCGGATCGCATTCGTGACTGGCCCGTTGCATTTGAAGTCCGCGCTGGCCAGGCGGGAAGCGTTCAAAGTGTCCATGATAGAAATCGGGCTTTCACCGGAATTGATCGTGGTGGGAGATCATCGGATGGAGGGCGGCATGCGAGCGCTCGTGGAACTCAATAATTTGAGTAACCGGCCTACCGCTGTGCTGTGCTCCAACGACATGACTGCCATCGGGGTCATGCGCGAAGCCTACGACCAGAACATTAAGATACCGGATGATCTCTCCGTAGTCGGATTTGACGACATCCGCCTTGCCGAGTTCACGATTCCTCCCCTGACGACGGTGCAGATGTCGCAACACGAGTTGGCTAAAATCGCCTTCCAGGCCTTACTGAATGAAGTCGAATCCGAACCACCTTCGCCTCAGCACAACAAGTATGAACTGGTTACAAGCCTGGTGCTTCGGCGTTCGACTGCGCTGGCTCATTCTGGAGGGCACGCAGCGCCGCCCCTCAAAGCGCACCGGACAAGTGGATCCCGAAAGATCCCGGCTGCCGGCTTGTAAACCGTTAATTTGTGTTCCTAGCTTTGCTTCGCGCTTCGCAATACGAATCCGAAGACTCCCGTGGCTATGAATAAGAACTCCAAAGGCAGGAAAAGAGGGTTGCAATTGCGCAGGCATGGGAATACTCTGTTCCCGTTAGTTTTGAGTAAACGATTACCACGCAAAGAGCGGCTTTTAGCCACTTGGCTTAACTGATACCAAAGAAAAATGGTACAACCCAGAACTATGCTAAAGCGCCTGCGGGAAGAAGTACTGGAGGCTAACCTCGAACTGGTGCGAAAAGGTCTTGTCCTCTATACGTTTGGCAATGTCAGCGGGATCTCTCGTGAGGAAGGCCTCGTGGTGATCAAGCCCAGCGGCGTGCCTTATGAGCAAATGAAACCGGAGCACCTCGTCGTGACCGACTTGAGCGGGAAAATCGTGGAAGGAAGACTACGCCCTTCCTCCGATTTGCCTACTCATCTGGTGTTGTATAACCACTTTGCCGAAATTGGTGGCGTGGCTCATACGCATTCTGCATATGCTACGGCCTGGGCGCAGGCACGCAAACCGATCCCGTGTTTTGGGACAACTCACGCGGATTATTTCCATGGTCCTGTGCCGGTCACTTCCGAGATGACCGATTCCGAGATTGCTGGAGAGTACGAGAAAAATACAGGTCATGTGATTGTTCAAAGCCTTCGGCAGACAAATGCATCGGCGACTCCTGGCGTGCTCGTCGCCAACCATGGCCCGTTTGCCTGGGGAACGGATGCGGGAACAGCGACTCACAACGCTGTGATTCTGGAAGCGGTGGCGCGCATGGCTTACTTCACGCTAGGCATCAATTCGGCGGCGCAATCGGTTGGTGGCGCGTTGCTCGACAAACACTATCTTCGCAAACACGGCACGAATGCATATTATGGGCAGCCTGAAAACAAAGACGAGGACTCCCGATGACGCCCATGTTACCGGCGCTCGCTCTTCCAGCCCAGTTGGTGCACCTATCCGCGGTCGATGTGGTGATCGTGGTGTTTTATTTTGCTTTGGTGCTGTCGATCGGCTGGTATCTGAAGGGGCGGGCAAATACCGGCGAAGACTTTTTCATGGCGGGGCGGGAGATGACGGCGTGGGTCGCCGGACTGAGTTTTCTTTCCGCCAATCTGGGGGCGCTCGAACTCATGGGGTGGGCGGGATCGGCCTACCAGTACGGCATTCTGGCCACGCACTGGTACTGGATCGGCGCCATACCGGCCATGCTGTTTCTCGCGCTGGTCATGATGCCGTTCTACTACA
>Ga0210385_10000815_pt1 | contig 20168 bp, 19 predicted proteins | sample IncBWH26OmetaG_FD_160107 | JGI IMG/M metagenome (GOLD analysis project Ga0210385, IMG submission 160107) | Forest soil microbial communities from Barre Woods Harvard Forest LTER site, Petersham, Massachusetts, United States - Inc-BW-H-26-O ...
AGATCGCCCGGATTCCAGGGAATCAAATTCACCTTCACATTCAGGTTCGCTGTTAGCCGCGCCAGGCGGCGCGCGTCCTCCGGCGTGTCGTTGAATCCACCCAGCATCACGTACTCAAACGTCAAATGCTCCCACGGCCGCAGGGGGTACCGCCGGCAGCTCTCGATCAGCGCCTCCATCGGATATTTCCTGTTGATCGGCATGATGCGGTCGCGCTGCTCATTCGTCGACGCGTTCAGCGAAATCGCCAGCTTCGGCCGAACCTTTTCTTTCGCCAGCCGCTCGATGCCGGGCAAAATCCCACTGGTCGAAAGCGTCACGTGCTTCGGCGAAATCGCCATCGCGTTCGGATCCAGCAAAATCCGCAGAGCCGCCATCACCGGCTCGTAATTCAGCAGCGGCTCGCCCTGACCCATCAGCACAACATTGGTCTGCGGCTTCAGCGCCTCGCGATGATCGTCCAGAGCCACCAAAACTTGCCCCACGATTTCGCCAGCCGTCAGATTCCGCACCAGGCCGAGAGTCGCCGTCAGACAAAACTGGCAATCCACCGCGCAGCCCGCTTGCGACGAAATGCAGATCGTCTGTCGATTCTCTTCGGGCATGAAGACGGTCTCAACCGTCGCCGGTTTCTGCGCTTGTCCGCCTGCGCCCAGCGCCAGCACGTATCGCACGGTGCCGTCCGCGGACACATGCCGCCGCACCACCCGGGGCAGTTCGATCGCCGCCGATTCCGTCAGCCGTTTGCGCAGCGCCGCCGGAAGATTTGTATAGTTCGCAAGATCGAATCGCCGCTCCGCATAGAGCGCGTGATAAATCTGGCCGCCGCGGTAAGCTGGCTCGCCGAGCGATTGCACAAACGCACGCAACTCCTCGGCCGATTGGCCGAGCAGATTTATGGAGGACTCGACTGGCGAACCGCCTGACATATTCCGCGATCTTAGCACGCACACATCCGCGTTCAGTTATCGCGCATGGATGCGAAGCTTGTGCAGCTGCAAGCAAATCGCCGATGCGCCATGACTTTCCGCCGCGCCCGTGCAAAAATGAACCTGAAAATGCCCAAGACGACTAAGAAAACAAACAAAATCCATCAGGACACTTTGCCCAACGGCCTCGTCCTCATCACCGAGCCCATGGAGCATGTCCATTCCGTGTCCGCCGGAATCTGGGTGCGCTCCGGCTCGCGCCGCGAACCTGCCGACCTCAACGGCGTGTCGCACTTCATCGAGCACATGGTGTTCAAGGGAACGCGCCGTCGCAGCGCGGAAGACATCGCCCGCGAAGTCGACAGTGTCGGCGGCATGCTCGACGCCTTCACCGCCAAGGAAATGGTCTGCTTCAACACCAAAGTTCTCGGCGAACACCTGCCACGCGCTTTTGACATTGTGGCGGATATGGTCCTTGAGCCGAAATTCGACGAGGAAGACATTGCCCGCGAACAATCCGTCGTCCTCGAAGAAATCCGCATGACGCAGGACAATCCCGAGGACTTGGTCCACGAGCTTTTCAGCCAGAATTTCTGGACTCCGCACGCGCTCGGACGCCCGATTCTTGGCACACCCGAGACGGTCTCCTCCTTTAATAAGGAACGCCTCCAGAAATGGTTCCGCTCTAGTTATGCGCCCAACAATCTGGTCATCACTGCCGCTGGAAACCTGAAGCACAAAGAGATGCTGGATCTGGTCGAAGAGCGTTTCGCCGGCCTCGATCCCGTAAAGAACGGTACGGCCGAGCCCGCGCCTCATCCGGCTCCGCACATCACCCTACGCAGCAAGCTCGAGCTCGAACAGGTCCACATCTGCATCGGCTTGGCAGCCTTTCCCATGACGGACCAGCGCCGCTTCGCGGTGTCGGTCCTCAACAACGTTCTCGGTGGTGGCATGTCCTCGCGCCTCTTCCAGAACATCCGCGAAAAGATGGGCCTCGCCTACGCAATCTTCAGCGAGTTGAATTCCTACCGCGATGCAGGCGTGCTTTCGGTCTATGCCGGCACCTCGCTCGAGACGGCGAGCAAGTTGGTTCACTGTGTTCTGGAAGAATTCCGCCGGATTCGCGACGAAAAGCTTTCAGAGGAAGAACTGCGCCGCGCCAAGGACCACCTGAAGGGCGCCACCCTGCTCGCTCTGGAAAGCAGCGGGCAGCGCATGAATAGCCTGGCCCGCTATCACATGTACTTCAACCGCCATTTCACTCCGCAGGAGTTGATTGAGATGCTCGAGGCGGTCACGGCGGAAGAGATCCAGGCGATCGCCCAGGAATTCTTTCAGTCGGAAAGGCTGGCGGCCTGCGTCGTGGGTTCTCTGGACGGGTTTTCCCTTACCCGCGACCAGCTGGCGATCCCAAGCCTCTCGTAACTTAGGTGCGCTGGGATCGAATAGCGAAGTTCACAGGCGGCCCGGAACCCGGTATGATTGACCTTCCCGGTAATCCGCGCAAGACGTAGCGTTAGCAGAGGAGATTATGGCCGTACCGGTATCGCAGATGTGGACGGTGGCGTCTTACGTCGTCGGACAAAGGCTAAAAGGGCGCAAGCAGTACCCGCTCGTTCTGATGCTCGAACCTTTGCTGCGCTGCAACCTGGCCTGCGCTGGCTGCGGCAAGATTCAATATCCCGCTCACATTCTGAAGAAGAACCTTTCACCGGAAGAGTGCTTCGCTGCGATAGACGAGTGTGGCGCCCCCATGGTCAGCATTCCCGGGGGCGAGCCGCTGATGCACCCCCAGATCGTCGAAATCGTCGAAGGCCTCGTCGCGCGGAAGAAATACATCTATCTCTGCACCAATGCGCTGCTTTTGAAGGAGCGCCTGCCGGAGTTTACGCCGTCGAAATATCTCACCTTTTCAGTTCATCTCGATGGCGAGCGCGAACACCACGACTTTTCCGTGTGCCGCGAAGGTGGATACGATCTGGCGGTGGAAGGAATTCGCGAAGCCGTCAAGCGCGGCTTCCGCGTCACTACCAACACCACGCTCTTTGACGGCGCCGATGCCAATAGCGTCCGCCGGTTCTTCGACGAAGTGATGTCGCTGGGCGTCGAGGGCATGGTTCTCTCGCCGGGCTATTCCTACGACAAAGCGCCCGACCAGAGCCACTTCCTCGGTCGCGCACGGATTCGCCGCTTGTTCCGCGCGATCCTTTCCAATCGTAAACCGACCTGGAAATTCAACATGTCGCCGTTGTTCCTCGAATTTTTGATGGGCAAGCGCGACTACCAGTGCACTCCGTGGGGCTCTCCGGCCTACAACGTGTTCGGCTGGCAGCGCCCCTGTTACCTCCTTCAGGACGGGTACGCCGATTCCTACGCTGAGCTGATCGCGTCAACCAACTGGGACGGCTACGGAACTGAGAGCGGCAATCCCAAGTGCGCCAACTGCATGGTGAGCTGCGGCTATGAACCAACGACCGTCACTCACGGGTTCACTACCCTCGGCGGATTCCTCGGGATGGTAAAGGGTACCCTCTTCACAAAGTATGAAGACCCCGGTGCTCTGGAGCTTTTGCACGAATCGCCGCAAGGTCACGCTCCGCTTGTTCAGATTCAGGACGCCGCCAAGGACCTCGAAGGCACTCGCGCATGAGCGGCGAAGTGCTCAAGCACACCGTCACCGACCCGGACGCTCTGGAAGTCGCTCCCGGCACAGTCCACGAAAATCTTGAAGGCTGGATTCCGGCGCTCGCCACCGGTGATGAAGTCCGCGCCGCGCTTGAAAAAGCTTTTGACTACCGCGGCGACGTAACGCTCACCCTGAAAAGCGGCCAGAAGCTCGAAGGCTATATTTTTGATCGCCGCTCAAATGGACCATCGCTTTCAGACTGTTTCGTTCGCATGATGCCCAAAGATCAGCCGGGCAAGGTGAATGTCCCTTACGGCGAGATTGCCGCGCTTGCGTTCAGTGGGCGCGACACGGCCGCTGGGAAGAGCTTCGCCGCTTGGGTGAAGAAGTACAGCGAGAAAAAGGCCGCAGGCGAGAAGAATATCGGTATCGACTCCGAGTCGTTGGACGAGCCAACCGCCACTCACTAAAGCCGGCGCGCGTTTTTCCTTTGACGCACATCCCGCGCCATGCCAATATTTCCCGCGTCGCACGGAGATTCTTCACATTTCTTTTCGGATTTCCATCCTGGCCTCCGGCAGCACGGGCAACTCCACGTTGCTCGAAACCGGGCACACCACTCTCCTTATTGACGCCGGCCTTGGCCGCAAGGAAATCATGCGGCGCTTTGAGACGCTGGGCCGCGCCCGGCCGGAGCGCGTCGACGCGATTCTGATCACTCACGAACATTCCGACCATTCCACCGGCCTCGCACAGATGGCCCGCGAATGGCGTTGCCCCGCCTATCTGACCGAGCCGACGCACCGCGAAATCCTAAAAATGTATCCCGACGGCCCATTTCAAAAAATCGAGCGCGTCGAATATATCCGCCCCGGCGAGCGCTTCGAAATTGGCGATATCGAGGTAAATCCCTTCGTCATCCCGCATGACGCAGTCGATCCGGTGGGCTATACCTTCCGTTCCAACGGCCAAAAAGTGGCCGTCGCCACCGACCTCGGCTACATGCCCGAGCACGTGAAGCAGCACCTGCGCGAGTCCGATTTCCTCATCCTCGAATCGAATCACGATCTCGATATGCTGAAGGTCGGTCCCTACCCCTGGTTCATCAAGCAGCGCGTCATGAGCCGCACCGGCCATCTTTCCAACGCCGTCGTCAGCGAATTTCTCTGCGATTCGGACGTCTTCGACGGGCGTGCCCGCCATCTCGTACTCGCGCATCTCTCCGAGCAGAACAACACTCCCGATATCGCGCAAATCACGGCCGAACAGGCGCTTGCGAGCCGTGCCGCGGAATTCTCCTTCGGTGGCACTCTTCACGTCGCATCGCATCGCATCCCGCTCGGCCCTTTCGAACTGTAGGTTACCCGACTTGTCCGTACGGATAATTACGTAACTGTTCGTATTTTCACCGTCCTAATCCACGAAACGCCCATTCACAAACTCCTCGCAGCCTATAGCTGCATCGCTTCGTTCCATCGAAAATGAATCACCGGCAAAGTTCTGCCGGACGAAATCTTCTTGGGGAAATTTGTGCGCTCGAAAGCACCAAACTCGCGGTTAGCGGGCATTCGGCGGGTCGAACGCGGTCAGTGGTCCCTCTCCTGGGCTGCGATCTTTGTCACGTTGGTTCTCACGGCTGGCATCAGCTCATTCGCCTGGGAGATGCTCCGCTACGCGGATTATCAGGGCACGGAATTTGCGCTCGTCGTCCGCGGGCTGGTCGGCGCCGTTCTGCTCTTTGACCTTTACGTGATCTATCAGCAGCATCAATTGCAGAGAATTCGCCGCCGCCTCTCCGAACGCGAGGAATTTTTCCAGCTCATCAGCGAAAACGTTGCGGACATGATTGCCGTCGTCGATCGAAACGGCAAACGGCTCTACAACAGCCCTTCGTATTACCGCGTGCTCGGCTATACCTCGGACGAACTTCACGAGCTTTCCCCGATCAACCAGATTCATCCCGATGATCGCGGCCTTGTTTCCGACGTCATAGCGGAGACGCGCCGCACCGGAGTCGGTCGTCGCATCGAATTCCGCATGTCCCACAAGGACGGCCACTGGGTTCATCTTGAATCGACGGCCAGCGTGGTGCCGGGTGCGAACGGCCAGGTCGAGCGGTTGATCGTGGTCAATCGCGAAATCAGCGAACGCCGCCGCCTGGAAGAGCAGCTCCGCCAGGCGCAGAAAATGGACGCGATCGGCCGCCTCTCCGGCGGTGTGGCGCACGATTTCAACAACCTTCTCGGCGTCATCATCGGCTACGGAGAAATTCTCGAAGAGCGCATCGAAGACGCGAATCCGCTTCGCGTATCGGTCGACCAGATCCTGAAAGCCGGACGCCGCGCCGCTTCACTCACGCGCCAGCTTCTCGCCTTCAGCCGCCAGCAGGTTCTCGAACCGAAGGTGCTGCTTCTCAACGCGGTCGTCTCCGACATGGAGAAAATGCTGCGCCGCATGATCGGTGAAGATATCGACCTCGCCATCAGCCTCGAATCGAATCTAGGCCGCATCCGCGCCGATCAAGGGCAAATCGAGCAGGTCATCATGAACCTCGCCGTCAACGCGCGAGACGCTATGCCCAGCGGCGGCAAGCTCGTCATCGAAACCGTCAATTTCGAAATCGATCGCGCCTTCGCCGCGCGTTACGCCTATCCCGTGCTGCCAGGCGCTTACATTCTGCTCACCGTGGCCGATAGCGGCACCGGCATGGACGCCGCCACGCAACAGCGCATCTTCGAGCCGTTCTTCACCACCAAGGAAAAAGGCAAAGGCACGGGCCTCGGCCTCTCCACCGTCTACGGCGTGGTGAAACAAAGTAACGGCTACATCGACGTTTACAGCACGCTCGGCCGCGGCACCACCTTTAACATCTATCTCCCGCGCACGGACAGCAAGGAAACCGCCGACGCGCACGACAACGGCCCGGTTGCGGACACCGGCGGCACCGAAACCATTCTCCTCGTCGAGGATGAAGATACGCTGCGCACCTTGACGAAAAGTCTTCTCGAGTTGAAAGGCTACAAAGTGCTCGAAGCGGCCAACGGCGCCGCCGCGCTCGAAATCAGCGAAGGTACCTCTGAGGAAATCCATCTTCTCCTCACGGACGTGGTGATGCCAGGCATCAACGGGCGCGTGCTGTCCGACCGCCTGAAGGCCGAGCGCCCGGAAATCAAAATGATGTTCATGTCCGGCTACACGGGGCAGCAGGTCGGCAAGGAAGCCATCCTCGCGCCGGGCAGCATTTTTCTGCAAAAGCCGTTCTCGCGCGAGCAACTGGCGCGAAAAGTCCGCGAGGCAATGGAAGCCGTGCCCGCGGCGCAAAATGCGTGAGCTTGAACAAATTTACCTGCTACAGCGGAGCGAGGAATGCCACCGAAGAAAATCTTGATCGTGGATGATGACGAGGACGTTCGCAATCTGCACAGCCTGCGCCTCGGTGACGTCTACGAGCCCGTGATGACCGGCGATCCAGAAGAGGCGCTCGCTCTCGCTCTCGAACACAAGCCCGCGGCCATCCTGCTCGACCTGATGATGCCCAGGCTTTCCGGCTTCGAGCTTTGCCAGACCCTTCACTCGCTCAGCTACACGTCGCTGATCCCGATCTTCATGATCACCGGCGAATCGAGCGAGAAGTACAAGCAGCATTGCGAATCGCTCGGCGCGAAGGCTTATTTCGAAAAGCCCGTGAACTACGCGGCGCTCAAAGCCGCCCTCGCCGCCGAACTCGAATCGCAGCGCGTGGAGCGCCGCGCGCACGTTCGCCTGAACATGCGCGTTGTGCTGAAGCTGCGCGGCAAGGACGCCACCGGTAGAGACGCGGAAATTTCCACGGTCACCGAAAACGCCAGCCCCGCCGGCTTTCTCGCCGGCTGCCCTCTCATACTCAAGCAGGGCGACCTGTTCGACGTGTTCGTCGTCGCCTCAGGCGAACGCTTCGCCGGCCGCGCCAAAGCCGTCCGCATCGAATCGCGCGGCGCGCCATGGCAGCGCTACGGCTTCCAATTCACCGAAACCACCAACGACTGGATCCTCCGCGCCACCTGAGCAGCTTGCGCACAAGCGCTTTGAATTTTGAAGGGCAGAGTCTTTTATCCTGACGAAGGAAGGTCACCCCGCCGCAAGTTCCCCAAATTCTTCGGGGATTTAGAGTCTGTGCGGCAACTTCGATTCTCGTCGGGACACAGCCTGCCCGCCGTGGCGGAGCGAAAGAGTTTGTCCGGCAACTCGATAATCCTTGTGGTCACAATTTTCCGAGTATTTGAAGATTATGATGCAGCGGGCGCCGTATGTTCCTTTCCCGGCAAAAAACCAACAACTTGTCATCCCGAGCGCAGCGAGGGATCTGCTTGGGCCGTTGACCTTGCCGTTGACCCTCCCAGGAACGCCATTCTCCCCTTTTCTAGCCTCGCGTGCCCACCCAATCATCGCCTTGGAGCGCGCATCAGTACTAACTTGACAACAGGGGCAATCTGTGGTAAACTGGGGGCGACTTTTTAAGGGGGACAAGCTGTGGCCAACTATGGTGCCGACGCACTCATCCGCCGGCCCGCGGGCAGCTTTCTAATCGACACTCCGCCGATTAGAATCGCCCCTAACTCCCTGGCCTCGACCACCAATCCCGGTCCTAATCGACGCAATTCGGGTGCCTCGCACCGATCCTCTCCAACGAAGAAAAGGGGGCACGAAGGGCCTCAAAGGGTCAGCCAGCCCGTCACACCGTGTCAGACTGTTTTCCTCGTAAGTCATTCAAAACAATCACCGGGGCCCTCGCCAGCCCGTCACACTTTTGCACTCCTGCCGCTATGAAAATTTCGCTCTCCAATTTGGCGCCGGTATCTAGCGGGCGCTCTTGTCTCTGTCATCCGGCGCGGAATGGGCAACCTTGCTGGTACTAGGAGAATCCCTTCATAGCCTATGACTGGCGGAGACAGCTTTGGGTTCCGGGCGTGGCGCGCAGCGCTTTCTCGCTGGCGCGGCGTTGCCTTAACGGTCGCGACCGTGTTGGTCGCATGCGGCGCTTGTCCCCTGCCGGCGCAGCAGAGTCCGGCGCCGCAACAAAGCGCGCAGACCCCGCAAAATCCTCAGACCCAACAGGGCGCACCGGCCGTGCAGGCTTCGCAGGGCGACGTGCCGCAAGCCAGCGGAAAAGTAACCGCCGAGACGAACCTGGTCACGCTGTACGCCACCGTCCGCGACAGGCACGGAAAGATCGTGCCAACGCTCAACAAAGAAGATTTCACGCTCAGCGAGGATGGCCATCCCCAGACGATCAGCTACTTTGCGCGGGAGACCGATCTGCCGTTGACGCTGGGATTACTGGTCGATACCAGCCAAAGCCAGATGACGGTGCTGGACGAGGAGCGCGACGCGAGTTTCACATTTCTCGATCACATGATGCGTGAGGACAAGGACACGGCGTTCGTGATGCACTTCGACCGCGAAGCCGAGTTACTGCAGGATGTAACGGGCTCGAAACCGAAGCTGCAGGCGGCGCTGAAGCTGATCGCACCGTCGCCGCCGGATGACGATAGCCAGAGCGGTGGCCAAGGGAGTCAAGGTCGCGGCTCTCGCGGTGCCGGCACGCTGCTCTACGATGCCGTTTACCTTGCGTCGCGCGAGGTGATCGCGAATCAGAAGGGCCGCAAGGCGATCTTCGTGCTCACCGATGGCGTGGATCGCGGAAGCAAAGAAACGCTGGAAGAAGCGATCGAGGCGGCGCAGCGGGCCGATGCCGTCGTATACGGAATTTATTATTCCGGCTCGGAGCCCAGTGGTTTCAGTCACGGATACGGACACGGCGGCGGGATGGGACGCGGTGGTGGTGGCGGCTGGCCGGGCGGAGGAGGGGGCGGCGGGCGCGGGGGACATTCTCCGCAAGGAGAACGCGTCGACGGCAAGAAAGTGCTGGAGAAACTGTCGACTGAAACGGGCGGAAGAATGTTTGAAATTTCCAAGAAGCTGCCGATCGATCAGGCGTACGCCGCCATTGAGGAAGAGTTGAGGAACCAATACAGCCTGGGCTATATGCCGCCCCCGGGAAATGGGGGGGCGGGATATCACCGCATAAAGTTGGTAGTGAATCAGAAAGACGATTCAGCGCAGGCCCGCGACGGATATTATTCGGACCATTAGTTTGAGTTTTCGCGATTGAGCTGCCGGCTGTTTCTTCGTATGAGATCTCGTAACAAACTCCAAAAAAATCCAAACGGAACGGGCTCCTGGGCGGTCTTCATGAGTGAGGGCGGGCACTTGGTGGCGGGAGAGCTGATTCTGGGCGAGGCTCGGACGGCCGCGCGCGATAGGGACGAGGCCGTCGAGAGCCTCGTGAAAGCGCACGCGGGATTGGTCTATCGAATCGCGTACGCGGCGCTGCGGAGCCCTCCGGATGCAGAGGACGCGGTGCAGGAGACGTTTATGCGCGTGCTGAGATTCGGCGGGCGGCTGGCGCAGGTGGAGAACCCGAAGACGTGGCTGGCGCGCATTGCCTGGCGGGTCGCGGTAGATCGCAGCCGGCGGCTGCGCGGGAAACGCGAAGTGGCGTTGGAGGAAACGCAAGAGGCAGCAGAGGCTGTGGTCTCAACGGAAGCGGCTGCGGACGATGCGTTGCACGGAGCGCGGATGGGCAAGGAGCTGGAGAAGTTAATCGCGGCGCTGCCGGCGAAATTACGCGAGCCGCTGATTCTTTCGACTATCGAGGAAATGTCGCCGCGCGAGGTGGGCACGATTCTGGGGATGAATGAGGCGGCGGTGCGGTCGCGAGTATTTCGGGCGCGGCAGATTCTGCGGCAGAAGCTGACAGGGCGCAAGTGAGGAGCTCGGATATGCGAGAGCGCGATTTCGATTTCGAGTTGGATGCGGCACTAGCGAAGTACGCGGCTGTGGAGCCGCGGGCCGGGCTTGAGCACCGTGTCCTGGCGAATCTGCGCGCGGAGCGGGAGCGCGCCGTTCAGCGAGAGTGGTGGCGCGGACGAGTGTTCGCTGGCACAGCTACGGCAGCGGCGATTGTAGGGGCTCTAATCCTATGGCGTGGCGAGAGCGTGAGACCGGCACCGGTAGCGGTGATTCCAGCACGGCATGTTGATGAGGTTGGCCGAGCGCGTGATTCAGCCGGCGGGACGGCTGGAATTGCGCGGGCGGCGATTGAGCTGACGGCGAAGCCGGTTGGACGACACGAGAAAGTGCGGGCGGAGAATTCGAGTGCGGAATTTGTTAGTACGGATGCGCCGAAGCTGGAGCAGTTTCCTGCGCCTGAGCCGTTGAGCGATCGCGAAAAGCTGCTTTTGCAATATGTGGACAGTGATCGGGCGAACGCAGAGCTGGTGGCGGAGACAACGGAGTTGGCTGAAGAGCGGATGAGCAAAGTGATCAGTGGCGGCGCGGATGCGAAGAACTCAGGAGAATGAGATCGATGGAGCGGCAGTCACGATAAGGAGAAAGATGATGCGAATCGGGAAGTTTTCGATAGTGGTGTTGCTGTTGGTATGTGTGACTGGTGCTTGCGCGGTACGGGTGTCGGCGCAGGATTCGGCTGCACCGAAGGCGGCGGTCGCGCCATCGCCGCAACCGGAACCTTTTCGAGCGTATAGGCTTGATTTTGTGCTCATCGAATCCGAAGACGGGAAAAAGGTGGACTCGCGGGAATATTCGGTGGATTTGAGCAATCTTGGGGCGCCAGGTAGAGTGTCCGCCGGCACGCGCATTCCTGCTGGGGTGAAATCCGATGGAACGCCACAGTATCTCGACGTAAATACTTCGATCAACATAAACTTTCTTACCCGCGGCGGCGTCGACGGTGTGAACGTGAATTGCGATGTCAGCAGCGTAGCGCCGGACGACAATTCGTCGAGTGGGCGTCCTGTTCTACGAACGCTTTCGATTGGCGGCAGCGCGCCGTTAACAGTGGGCAAGCCGATGGTCTTTGGCGTAGCGGACGATCCCAATTCGAAGCGGCAGTTTCAGCTTACGGTGACGGCTACGGAATTGAAGTGACGGATCGCCATCTAGGGAGGCGCCGATCTGGTGATTGGCGCTTCCGGGTTATCTGCCGAGGTCGCGGAGGATTTTGGCGGTCACGAGCCAGCGCAACGTCCAGCGACCGTTGGCCGCAGCGTGTTCGAAGCAGGCGACGCCGGCCTTTTTCAGCTCCGTGTAGACGGTGCGGGAGCTGGAGAGTTGGGCGATGGTGAGATCCATGTGGGGCGCGTGACCGAAGCAGGCGATCTCTTTTGCGCGAATGTGCTGAACTTCCTTTAGGAGTTCGGCGGGATTCGCAGCGGGCTTGAGCGAGTCACTAATGCGGATTTTTTCGGGTGAGAAGCCAAGAGCTTCGGCGAAGATTTCGGCGGTCTGCACGGCGCGGACGTAAGGGCTGGAGATGAAGACGTCGGGCTTCGCGCCGAATTCGTTGAGGCCGAGCGCGGCGGCGCGCGTCTTTTGCACGCCTTTGGCTGTGAGCGGACGCTCGGCTTCGGCCGGCGATTTCGGATCGCTGCGGTCGATGGCGATGCCGTGGCGGACAAGATAGAGCAACATGGATTTAGGCTACCTTCGCTTTCCTCTGATCGCGGCGAAATTCAGCTTTCAAGTGAAATTCATTTTCAAATAGTTTGGCTTTCCGTTCGAGGCCGGCGACGTCGAGGCGCGTGCCGTCCGCCGCGGCCACGAGGAAGATCGCTTTGCGGCCCTCGATGCGAATGTCGACGCCGGTGACGCGCTGTTCGTGCTCCGATTCCAAGCGTTCGACGATGCGCAGCAGCGAGCTAAGGATGCGCGCCTGGCGGCGCTGCTCGCCGTCGAGCGCGGCGTAAGAGGCGTGGGTGACGCTCGGCTCGGACTTCGTGTTGTGATAGCGGACGAGCGCGGCGACCATATCGCAGCGCCAGCCGCGGAGGCCCGGAATATCGGCGTTGCGGATCAGATATTCGCCGTGGCGCTGGTGAGACTTGCGGTTGATGAAATGGCCGATGTCGTGAAGAAGGGCGGCGATTTCAAGCAGGACGCGCAGGTCGGAATTCATTTCGTGCAGCGGGCGCAACTGGTCAAAGAGCGAAAGAGCGAGTCGCGCGACCTGCTGGGCGTGGCCCGGGTTGTAGTGCATGCGGACGGCGAAGGCTTTCGCACTTTGCAATAACTCCGCATCGCGAAGCATGTCCTCTTCCGATTCCGCGATGGCCGAATATTGTTCGGCGACTAATTCCAGTAAAACTCCTTCGCGCACGCCAACACCGGGAACCAGCAGCGAGCGCAGGTCGAGCCATTCGGCAAGCGCAGTGAAGATGATGCTGGCGATGGCGATGACTTCGGCGCGGTCCTGTTTGAAGCGGAAGGCGCGCATGCGGCCGGGCACATCAAGGTTCTGCAGGCGCCAGGTCTGGTCTTTCAGGAGGCGCGTATTGATGGTGGGAATTTTTCCGGCGAGTGGGCCCGCGGCAAGTCTGACGAGCGCTTCGGCATTGCCTCCACAGGCGACGCCGACTTCGCGCGTGAGCTTCGGCGCGGAGGGCATGGCGCTGCGCAGAAGCGCGAAAATGTGATGGCGCAGGCGGCGGTTTTTGTCTTCGTCGATCACACCGTCGATTTTGTAGGTTTCCATCAGGCGGATGGTGCCGAGGGGCAGGCCGATGCGACGCTTCAGCTGACCGCGTTCGAAGAAATTTAGTTCGAGGCTTCCGCCGCCGAGGTCGAAAATCACCCGCGGCTGAACACTTTGACCCAATGCCCATCGCACGGCGGAGCAAACAAGTTCCGCCTCCTCTTCACCGGTGATGACGTCGACCTCGATGCCGGTCTTGCGGCGGATGCGTTCGAGGAGCTTGCGGCTGTTGCGCGCTTCGCGAGCGGCGGCCGTGGCGACGGCACGATAGGCAATCACTTGATGATGATTCATGGCGTCGCCAAAACCGCGGAAGGCGCGGACGGCACGCACCATGGTTTTCTCGTCGAGAATTCTGCGCGTGAAGGCGTTGTGGCCGAGGCGAACGGCCGCACGTTCATTTTCGAGGATTTCGATGTGCTGCGGCGAGGTGGCGCGCGCGATGACCAGACGGATCGCGTTCGAGCCGGCGTCAATCGCCGCTAATTGGACGGGAGCGGCCACGAGGATCTAGCGCCAGAGGTGGGCAAGCGCGCTCGAAGGACGATAATGCGTACCTCGAATGCCCAGCTGCTGGGCGATGCGCTTTCGGAGCGACCCGTTCACCTCTGAAACACTCCTTTCGCCATCGACTTCGATGAATTCGTGCCGCTTGGAAAGATACTCGAATTCCTTGCGAACCATCGACTGATAACGGATGAACGATTGGAAAAGGTCGTTGGAGAGGGACAGGTCGCGTCCTGATTCCCAGTAACTGATGGAGTGAGATTTCTTGAACTCGCGGTCGAAGGCGACTTCGGGCTTCACGTCGAGCCAGAAGGTGAGATCGGGGCGCAGAGCCATTTCGTAAAGGCCGTGGAGATAGTCGCGCCCAATGCCGCGAACGGCCGCACGAGCAATCAAAGTGAAAATATAGCGGTCTGCGAGGACGACAAGGCCGGAACGCAGAGCGGGCAGGATGCGGCGCTCGAGTTGGTCGAAGAAGTCGGTGCCGTACATGAGGGCAAGCGTCATACGGGTGACAGCGTTTTCGGCGAGGAGAGCGTCAATATCTTCGCCGACCAGGAAGGAGCGGCGAAGGCCCATCGTTTGTACCGCGAAGCCCTCCGATTCGAGCCACTCGGTGAGTAGGGAGATTTGAGTGGAACGGCCGGAGCCGTCCGTGCCTTCGATGACGATCAGCGAGCCGCTGAGCTCTTCGGGAGTGACGCCGGGCATTGGCGTTCCATAGAAACGCGAAGTGACGGGAACTTCGGCTTTCGTCTTCTTGCCGCGGCCGGACACTGCTTTTCGCGCGCGCTTTTTCCTGGGGCGCTTGGCAGGCTGGCCGTTGGTTCCGGCGGCGTTCTCGGGCAATTGGTCGGTCATTTCTTTTTCGGCGCAAACTGGGCGAGGTTTATGCGCTCGCCCATGATCTGGCGCATTAGTTTCTGTAAGCGGTTCACAGGGATCGTTCCGTCCATTAGAACGAACTTATCGGTATCGATCATCTGGTCGTAATTCGTCAGAATGCGCTCCTGAAAAATACGAAAGCTTTCGGCGCGGTCGAGTGAAATGCCGAGGTCCATGCCGGCCTCGTAATATTTCAACTTGGGGCGTCCGGCAACGATCCTGTTGACGGCGACATCGAGAGGCGCGCGGAAATAGAAAGTGACGTCCGGGATCGGCGCGAAGCTATAGAGATTGCGCAGCCAGTGGGGCGAGCAGCCGCGGGCGGCGTCGCGCGCAAAGGCGGTATAGATGTAGCGGTCGGCGAGAACGAGATAACCGCCGTGAAGGAGCGGAAGAATCTGGCGCTCGCAGCGGTCGGCGAAATCGGCGGCATGCAGCAGGGAAAATGTGGTGGGCGTGAGCAGTTTTCGCTGCTTGCCGCGCCGCGTGGCCGATTTCACCAGGGGCGATGAGTTCCACTCGGTGAAATGGATGCGATAGCCGTGGATTTCCAGCCAGCGCTTCAGGAGATAGAGTTGCGTGCTTTTGCCGGAGCCGTCAATTCCTTCGACGACGACCAGAGCGCCCGGATATTTCCGAGCTTCCTTGGGAGCGATGGCGAGAGCTTGGGGCGCGTGTTGGATAGCGGTCGCCATGCGAGCGGCAAGTCACTCCGTGGGTGCCATGATACTGCCGAACAAGGACGGATTATGAACAAAAAGCGATCCGCGAACGGTGATAAAGAGTCGTACACAGCGGCATGCGAGTGCGGCCAACGTTGCCCTTTCGCGCTGCGGCCGCCGGCTACTTCCCCTGAATCGAATGTAGCTCAACTTGAAAAATCAGGGTTTCGTTGGGGCCGATGTCGGAGCCCGCGCCGCTTGCTCCGTATGCCAGACTCGACGGAATGAAAAGTTGCCACTTGGAGCCGACCGACATCATCTGCAGGGCCTCGGTCCAGCCTTTAATGACGCGGTTGACCGGGAAGGCCGCGGGTTGGCCGCGCTTGTAGGAGCTGTCAAATTCCTTGCCGTCGATCAGAGTGCCGGCGTAATCGCAGACAACGGTGTCCGTGAGCGCGGGCTTGGGGCCTGTTCCCATGGTGATGACCTTGTATTGCAGGCCGCTCGGCGTAGTGACGACACCCTCTTTGGTTTTATTCTTTGCCAGAAATTCTTCGCCTTGTTTCAATGTTGTCTCCCCTGCCTGGTTTTGCAATTCGGCGAGCGCGGCTTTGATCTGATCGTCCGTCAAGGCGAGTGGACCGCCTTGCAGAGCGTCCTTCAGGCCGCGCAGAAAACTTGTGTTGTCCAACGCTGTTGCGGTGAGGTGTTGTGAGGAGAGCTGACTACCGATATTCGCGCCCAGGGCGTAGCTCTGTTTACTTTTGTCCGTGGTTAGTGGGGCGCCGGCCACTGGCTTCTTTGCCGCGGTCTGAGTTTTTGTGGCGGACGAGGCTGACGACGTGGCCGCCGGTTTAGCCACCGGCTTTGGCGTGGTGCCGGCGGCGGTTTGCGAAGAAGTCGTGGACGACTGCGCCTGTTGCGCGCGCGCGCTTCCAGCGAAAAGCACGGCTGAAACGGAAAGCGCCGCTGTGAGAACTGTGCGGTGCTGGCGCGCGACTGTGGCGGATAAGTTTCGCATCGGTTTCATTTTTCCGGTGTTTGGCTTTATTTCCTGCGGTCCTCTGAGATTTACCTGCTTGGACTTCTTCCGGCCACAGCTATTGTCACATCGGTTTGGGAGTTGCGCAAACGCGGAGTGGAAGGCCGCGCACGAACTTGCAACGTTCTTCCGACTGTAGCCGGGCGATGGCCGGGCTTTGCGTGCGACGATGACTGGAATCGTGTGATAGCTTGGGAGTGGTGGCCCGAGGTCGACACGGCGCGATATTTTGGGACGCCGCGCGGAAGGTGCTATGAGCACAAATTTCAGCAAGCAGCTGGTGGTGACACCCGGCACGAAGGTGAAGCTCGCGAAGTACGATGCGGAAGATACGCTGGGCTGGGAAAAGGGTCACAAAGCAAAGGCCGCGGTCGAGAAAACGATCGAGCGTTTGGACGCGCTGCAATATCTGCTCTACGCCGAGCACAAGCACGCGCTGCTGGTCGTGCTGCAAGGCTTGGACGCGGCGGGTAAAGACGGCACGATTCGCCACGTGATGGCGGGGATCAATCCGCAGGGCTGCGTTGTGACGTCGTTCAAGGCGCCGACCAAAAATGAACTGGCCCACGATTATCTTTGGCGAATCCACAAAGCGGTTCCCGAGATCGGGGACATCGGCATCTTCAACCGGTCGCATTACGAAGACGTGCTTGTGGTGAGGGTGCACAACCCGGTGCCGAAGGATGCGTGGTCGCAGAGATACGACCAGATCAATTCGTTCGAGCAAATGCTTAGCGAAAACAACGTCAGGATCCTCAAGTTTTTCCTGCACATCAGCAAGGATGAACAGAAGAAACGCTTTCAGGAGCGAATCGATGATAAGGACCGGCGCTGGAAAATTTCAGAGTCGGATTTCGCCGAGCGTAAATTCTGGGACGATTACACAAAGGCCTACGAGGAGGCATTGACGCGCTGCAGCACAACGGCAGCTCCGTGGTATGTGATCCCGTCGAACAAGAAATGGTTTCGGAACCTGGCCGTGTCGCACATTATTGCCGAGACGCTGGACGAGATGAAGATGAAATTTCCACCAGCGACGGTGGACGTGAGCAAGATCAAGCTAAAATAGCGGCTTTCCAAAATCTATATTTCGCAGGTGAGGTTTCGATCGCGTGAGAGGTTTTCTCTTCGGGATTTTCTTTGGCGTCGTCGCCATTCTGGCGGCGGGCTATTTCCTGCTGGAGCACGGCTACGTGGATTTTGGAGCGGACCGGAAGCCGGGGCCGACGGAATCGAAGATCGCGATGGGTGCGGTGGATGCATGGTCAGACCGCAACTCCGGCGAGCTGAAAAATCCGGTTGCAGCGAGTGATGATAATGTGACCGCCGGTGCAACGATCTACCTGAGTCACTGCGCGGGCTGCCACGGTGTGCCGTCGAATCCTGAGAGCCAATTTCAGAGATCGTTTTATCCGCCAGCGCCCGGTTTTTTTCGCGAGATGCCGGACATGGACGATGGGAACACGTTCTATGTCATCAAGCGGGGGATCCGCTGGACCGGCATGCCGGCGTGGGACAGCAGCCTGAGCGATCAGCAAATCTGGCAGGTGGTCGTGTTCTTCGACAATATGCACAAACTTCCGCCTGCGGCGGCTAAAGTGTTTGAGCCCGTCACGCAGGGCGCTGCGACGAAATAAAACAGGACGAAAGCGCGGGAGCGTGAACCTGCAGGCGCGGTCGGCCCGCAGGTGGGGACGGGCCGATTTGAAGCAGAGACGGTTTTCAGGCCGTGCGCGCTCTATTGGCCGGGAAGCGGAGCGTTGGAGCGGAACGGTCGGCGCGAGCGTCTGAAGCGGCGATGAGGTCGCGCATCGGCGGGCAGGGTGCCGATTCGGCCGGCTCAGGCATCGCCATCGCGGGATGTTCCGCGCTGATTCCGAGAAGGCTCGCGGCCTTGCGAGCGAGTTCACCGCGGCTCTGCACGTCGAATTTGTTCAAGAGCGACGAGATGTGAAATTTCACAGTGCGGACGGTGATGTTGAGGCGCGAGGCGATCTCTTTGTTAGCCTGATTGCGTACGACGGAGTGTAGAATCTCTTTTTGACGAGGGCTGAGCGGCGCAGGCCCTGCGATGGAGCGGCCTTCGTTGAGAAGCTCCTTGGCGCGAGCGATTAGCTCGCCGGAAAGGGCGTTAGTGGCGGGAACCAGTACCAGAAAGTTCTCCGGGTCCTGGCCACGAACCAGGCACTGGATCGCGAGAAGTCCCGCGGCCCGCTCGACGCTTTCCTCTTCTCCTGCCAATGCTTCTGCACGGAATTGTGCGGCGCCGGTGATCTTGTTGTAGAAAACGAAAACGCCCGACCCTATCGATCCACCGGTCGACGCGCTGGTCGACCCGCTGACGGAACGCCCCTCGTCGTTCCGTTGAATCTCTTGAAGGACACGAACTCTCTTCACGCTGATTCCCCCGGTTTACCTTGGCTCGCGCCCGGCAAACTTTAGATTTTGGTCGTCTGCATTACTGCTTGGTCTGCGGAACTTCCGACGAATTCGAGCTTCGAATCATCCGAACCAAGATCGCCGATTTCGTAGCAGGGCCTGGTTGCTGCGATCCAAAACTCCCCCGAACCGGGATGTGTGATCGCATTTAACCAACCAAAGGGACAAGAAAAGCTAAACGTCTCAATTTGAAAAACATAAGGTACTGGGACTATACAGGGGAACCTGTATATAAGGTAGAAACTGCACCCGTCAAGGAAAATTTTCGCTGGAGCCTTCCCGGAGCCGCGCTGCGGTGTAGGTATAATGCCGACTCAGTTCGTCGGACGGATCGGCGTTGAACCAGAGAGCGAAGAATATGCAGAGAATTGGATTTTTTTCGCAAGTGGTGAGATCGATCGAGAGATTCGTAATCGCGTCTGTGATCGTACTCATTCCCATGGCGAGCGGCGCGCAACTGATTCCTAAACAACCAAATCCTTTCCCCGAACAGCCAGATTCCGCGAGCCAGGCTTGTTCGCTGCAGAAATCCTGCGCGGAGCTGGCGCCCGGTATGATTCAAAGCGCGCTGGGAGACTCTCCGCTCGAAGCGAATCTGCGGCATCTGACGAAATCCATCGGCGGACGCATGACCGGCACGGCCGCGAACGAGAAGGCCGTGGAGTGGGCCGTCAGCGCGTTTCGGGCGGCGGGTGTGATGAACGTGAAAACGGAGACGTTTACGCTGCCGGTCGGTTGGAGCGAGGGCGCTACGGTTGCGAAAGTCGTCTCGCCGGAGACGTTTGTGCTGCGGCTTGTATCAACCGGGTGGTCGCCACCGATTGCACCGAGCAATGGGATCACGGTGCGCGTGGTGGACGTTGGCTCGGGCGACGATATGGGATTCGCGAAGGCCGGCACGGGTGTACGGGGCGCGATCGTGCTCGTACACCAGGAGCAACTGGCGTCACTGGATCAACTGCTGTCCGAATACACGCAGTCGCCCGCGATTATCGAGCGGGCAGTGAAGGCGCATGCTGCGGCGATTTTCTGGATCTCCACGCGGCACGGTGATTTGCTTTACCGCCATCTTTCCCCGCCGGGCGGCGGCGCTTTGGAGGCAATTCCGCAAGCGATTGTGGCGCGCGACGATGCCGAGCGAGTGGCCCAATGGATCGCGTCAGGTGAGCCCGTGCGCGTTCACCTGGAGATGCCCAATAAAGCTTCAGGGCCGGTGCAGGCCAAGAACGTGGTGGCGGAGATTCGCGGATGGGACAAGCCGGATGAATTTGTAGTGCTCGGCGCACATCTGGATTCCTGGGATTTGGGCGAGGGCGCACTGGACAACGGTTGCGATGACGCGATGTTGATTGATGCCGCGCGCGTGATTCATTCGTCGGGCTCGCTCCCGCGAAGGTCTATCCGCTTCGTGCTTTTCAACGGAGAAGAGCAGGGTTTTCTCGTTTCGCGCGCATACGCGCAGGCGCACCGCGCCGAGCTGGAT
>Ga0210385_10000816_pt1 | contig 20161 bp, 16 predicted proteins | sample IncBWH26OmetaG_FD_160107 | JGI IMG/M metagenome (GOLD analysis project Ga0210385, IMG submission 160107) | Forest soil microbial communities from Barre Woods Harvard Forest LTER site, Petersham, Massachusetts, United States - Inc-BW-H-26-O ...
TGACATGATTGAGTTCAGCTTCGACCAGAACACCGGGCGCTTCGATTTCAAGGCGAAGAAGGATCGTGATCTCGACGGGGGAGCGCCACCGCCTATTCTTTCCGGGAACTGATCGCGCGCGAGTTCTGGAATACCAGCTCCTTCTGATGGATTCGGTCTTTCTTTGTCAGGCTGTGGGATCCACAATTGGCCTGAATCCTCGCTCAGAAAGTACAGCGATCTGGAATGAAGATCACGCTGTGCGGGCGATGGATTTGAAACGGCGGCCGCCGGATTTCGGCTGGACAGCCAGTTCGCGCGACGGCGGCCTTTGGTCTCTTTTTCCGGATCAGCCTGTGATCGAGAGCCTTGTGCACGTGGTCGATATGCACTGTGGTCTTCACCGGCCCATTCGCGGAGCATACGGTGTCTTGCGACTAAGAAGCGAGAAATGCAAATCTCGCTGACAGGGTCGCGGACAGGCTGCGCGCCAATGCCGGCGTGATGCTCGGTTCGGTCGGCCTGATGGAAATCTCGAATCGGACTGCGTGACGAAGATCTACTATTAGGCGTGCGCCGGTTCGTGTATCAATACAACGAAAATGAGCGATCGCAGGAGATCGAGGAGGATCCGACTGGCAGAATGGAGGCGCCGACCGTCGGAAGCATTGTCAATCGTCATGGCAGAGAGTGGAAAGTGGTCCGCGTCATTGCGCCGGTCTCTTCGCGCGGCACCGTTCCGGTTGTGCGCGTGTTCCTGAGTGATAACGTCAGGGGACGATCCTTCTTCCTGAAGCGCGCGATACCGTGATAAGAACAATGCTCAGACGAAGTTCTACCCAGGCTCCCGCACCGCATGCCGACCAGAAACGCGGACACAATCGATGCAGATCTGCTTGCATTCATCAGGCCCTAAGCTTCTTTGAGGGGTGAGGATTTCAAACGACCCGCATGCGACGGCGAAACGATGTCGCGCTCGGCGAGGAACGGCCGTCTAGAGACTGTCTCAGCTCGCCGGTGGCCCGTCCGAATCCTGAATGATGCCTGACAGGGCTTCCCTGAGGACGTTGGGGTCGTCGTCCTTGGACACGATTTGCCGGACGCCGAAGTAGCGGCAAATCTCAAGTTGAGTATCGCGCGCAATAGTCCAGACGATGACAGGGATTTCCCTCAGTCGAGGTCGGCTGTGCCAGTACCGGAGGAGTTCGAAGCCGCTTTCGTATCCGAGAGCCAGGTCGATGAGCATCGCGTCGGGAAGCGGGACGTTTCTGTTCGTGGCCTTCTCGAGGTAAGCCTTCGCTTCGCTCGCGGTTCGGATCACCTCCAGTTCGGGAAATCCCGCGCGTCGGGCTGTGTCGGCCGCTAATCGCAGATCGGCAGGATCGTCTTCAAGTACAAGCAGGAGGGCATAGTCGAACGCAGCGAGTGGCGTCAGTTTACAGCCGCAGAGCGATTCTCGTTTACTTCCATTTCGCCATGGACATACTCCCGGCAGGTCAGGAATGTGCTTACAGCGCGTTGCTAAAGTAATGGGCGGCAGGAGTTCATACAACACGCTCTCCGGTCGAGAGGCCACAGAAAAAACCGCTTTCGCTTTTGGCCTTAACGTTCCTTTCCCTCGCAGTTCTGGCTCTTTCTCCTGCACCCCGAGTCTATGTTCGGGGCGATATCGGAGCCTCGTTCGTGATGCTGATCGCGGTCCTCTGTTCTTGAGGCCCCTGTGGGGAATGATTTTAATACCGGGCGAGACAAGTGCTTGTTGAGCGCGAGACCGTCCACTGCCTCCGCGAAGCGGTTGCCAACAGGCAGCTGAAGCAGCCTTTCCGTGCCGCAGATGTGAACAATGCCCGACATCTCCTTCGCGGGCACATTCCTGCCCAAACACAGAGTCGGGAATCCGGACGGGAATAGAGAGTTGTTCATGCAAATCCGGAGGGATTGTATCGCCTGACGTGACGGCAGGCCGGGTACGGTTTGTGAAGCCACACACGGAGAAATGCGGCGTGGGGAAGTCAGTATGGCGCAAAAGCCCTTGTTACGCCGGCCTGCGCGGATATCTGCGATGCTCTGCGTGGTTCGATCGGTGAAGACTGTACGGCACGAAGGGATTTCTGCCCTCCATCAGCGTGGACGCCACGTACCCGGCCAGGACTATGCCTGACAGCACAAGCCAGACGACAACAACCGGCTTCCAGGGAACGAGAATCAACATGACGCAACCTCCGGGAGGGAAGGCCCCCGGGCAGATTGCGAATGAGAGGCGCGGAATTGGCCATTCAAGGAAACACCGCCGAATGCTTCCTGAGCTTTTTTCGGCCGCGACTGAGGGTTCGATGTCCCGAGCTTCGCCCATGGGCCGACCTGGGCGGTGCACGTCCAAACTTTCGCCCAGGGGGGCTTCCATAATCCTCGCGAGCGCAGGCCCCGGCGGTCGGCGCATTCGCCTGAGATGCTGCCGGAGATCCTGCATCGCGTCGGGAGAGACCTCCCCGATTATCGCCATGTGCAGAGCTCTCTACGGTGGTGGCAAATGGCCGCTTGCAGGTGGCTGGTGGAGTGAAAGCGCCGCCGGGCATCACAGCAAAGCGTGCGGAACAGTCTGCAGGGCTATTCGGTCGGATGCATGGTGCGAAAACGCTTCGGTCGTCTCAGGCAACGTGTCGACATCGTCCCTGGGGAACCCCACTTGAGCTGTCAGCCTATCCCGTGTCCGGGATCTCGACCCATCCGGGGGAGACGGGCCTCTTCGCAGCCCACATTCACCTTCCCCGGCTCAGGGTTCAAGCCCGAACAACGCCGTGCCGCACAGGAAAAATGCGGCGGGCGACACCAGTTCAGCGATGCTCAGCCCAGGTGCATGAGACCTGCACACTTGAGACGACTCGATGGGGGAACCCAGTTCGTCACTGGTGAGTCACAGCGCATTTCTGCAAAATGCAGGTTTGAGTTTGTTCTGAGCCCCGCCCACAGAACGTTACCCACTTTGCTGTGTGCCCCAAGCTACTGGGGATAGCATAGAGTCAACACAAGATATTGCGATAGTTACTCGGTATCGTCTTATGAAGTTAGATTCTGCCACCAGTAAGTGTCAGCTGCATGCCGGTGGTGCTGTGGAAAACTTCGGAGGTGACTCTCAATACATCTGAATTCGTCCACAGATGGCGCGGCTGTACTCTGCCCGAGCGCAGTGCGTCTCAGTCCCATTTCCTCGATTTGTGCGAGATGCTCGGAGAGAAACATCCTGTCGCAGCCGACTCCATCGGGGAGAGATTCACTTTCGAGAAATACGTCGGGAAAGCACGCGGCGGCAAAGGTTATGCAGATGTATGGAAGCGCGATTACTTTGCCTGGGAGTACAAGGGCAGGCACAAGGATCTGAAGAAGGCCTACAGCCAGCTCAACGACTACCGGGAAGAACTTGGCAATCCACCGCTTCTGGTCGTCCGTGACATGGATCGCTTTCAAATTCACACTAACTTCACGTCAACCTATAAGCGGGTTTATGAATTCACGCTGGACGACCTGAACAGAAATGAGGTTACCGCTGCGTGCCCTCTGCCGCCACTCGAAGTTCTGCGCGCCCTGTTTGACGATTACAACGTCCTGCGTCCTGAACGCACCGACGCTCAGGTCACCCGGGAAGCTGCCCGCCTCTTCAGCCGTCTGGCCGAGCGGCTCGAACTCGAAGACCGTAATCTGGGCGCTTCCCGCGAGCAGGTTGCGCACTTTTTGATGCGCATTCTCTTCTGCCTCTTTGCCGATTCCATCGGCCTACTGCCCGGTCATCTCTTCCGGCGCCTCGTCCAGGAGGACCGCTCGAGCCCCAAAAGATTCCTTCGCAAGCTTACGATCCTGTTCGAAGCTATGAGCCAACCGGAGGGCATCTTCGGTGAGCACTCCATCAAGCATTTTAACGGGGGTCTCTTTGACACCGCCTCAATCCTTGCTCTTGATCATGGTGACCTCGGCATCCTCTACGAAGTCTCAAGGAACTATGACTGGTCGCGCATAGCCCCGGCCATTTTCGGTACTTTGTTCGAACGCTCCCTCGATCCTGGGCGCCGCTCACTCGTCGGGGCACACTACACGTCCCAGGAGGACATCCTCCTGCTTATCGAGCCGTTACTGATGCGTCCATTGCGGCAGCGATGGGACGACTATAAACGACGTATCCTTGAGGAATCCGAGATCGCGCGGGTTGAGAGAGTTTCCCGCGGTTCTGGCAGGGCTCGCACTCGAATCGAGCGAAAGTCCGAGAAACTTCTTTATCAGTGGATTGACGAACTTACATCCATCCGCATACTCGATCCGGCTTGCGGATCAGGGAACTTTCTCTACGTCGCTTTGCGCCGCATCCTTGACCTCTGGCTTGAGGCCACTCGCTTCGCTGTTGATCAGGGGATCTCGCTTGTTCTTCCCAAAATGGTCTCGCCTACGCAGCTTTATGGAATCGAAACCGAGTTTTACGCTCACGAACTCGCCTCGGTCGTCGTCTGGATCGGCTTCCTTCAATGGAAACACGAGCATGGTGTTCACGATGATCGCGAGCCCATCCTCCAGAAACTAAGCAATATCGATCACGGGGATGCCATTATGCGTTACGACGCAGATGGCAAGCCCTATGAGCCGGTATGGCCGAAAGTCGATTTCATCATTGGCAACCCGCCTTTTCTGGGCGGGAAACTTCTTCGCCGGAAACTCGGCGATAAATATGTCAGCGACCTCTTCTCGCTGTATGCGGGCAGAGTTAAAGCTGAATCGGACCTGGTTGTCTATTGGTTTGAAAAGGCGCGGCACGAGGTCGAAACGTCACCATCCATTCGCGCGGGTTTGCTGGCAACCCAGTCGATTCGTGGAGGAGCCAATCGTAAGGTGCTGGACCGGATTCAGGAGACTGCTCCGATCTTCTGGGCCTGGAGTGATCGCAACTGGATGCTGGAAGGAGCAGCCGTCCACGTATCGATGATCGGTTTCGGCCTGCGCTGCGAAGAAGATCTCACTCTGAACGACCAGAAGGTTACCGAAATTAACCCGGACCTGACGAGCGGAATAGACGTCACAAGGGCGCAACGATTGGATGAGAACCGAGAAATCTGCAGGGTCGACCCCGGCAATCCCGCTGCAGGTCCCCTGATCGCAGGCCGCACGCCGTGTCGAGCGGAACGAGTCGCCGTATCCGGATGGAAAACGCTCGCCGGACCCATCCGTCCCAGGCGGTTTGTGCGACGCGCGCCACCCAACCGGCTCGAGGCGAAACCCGGGACACGCACCGCCCGCCGGCATCGGCGGCTGGCGAGTCCGGGGCCGTTAAAACCCGCCAGCATTGCCGATGGTGTCGGGTATCCTGGACCGGGAAAGGTCAGCGAGCCTGATCGAGGCTGTCAATAGCTGGCGCAGAAGGGCGAACTCGTTTACCAGGGCAGCACATGGTCGCTCGACCACCAGTGGTGGTACTCGACGCGCAGAACGCCGGTCCTGACGGCCGGGTCATCATCCAGCAGTTTCTGCGCCGCTTCGAGGCATCGCGCGGAAGATGATCAGGCCCTGCAGATCGTCGGGCGCCCGGCCAACAGCACGGTGTATTACATGCTCTTAGCGCTGGGCTGGCCGGCCCTGATCACCATCCTGAATATCCTCGGTTTGAAGCTCGGGAAGTGGCTGGATAACTTCTGCGCCATGGGTGCGTGGATTCCGGGCGCCGTGCTGCTGGCGCTGGCGGCCACCTTCGCCCGCCACTTTGGATCGGCGACCCGTTTCTCGGCGGCCCAGTTCGTTCCCCACGCCGACCTCAGGAACGTCATCTTCTGGTCGACCATCTTCTTCGCCTTCGGAGGCGACGATGGGGTGGAAGCCTTTTCCCTTTCGGGCTGTCATCGAAACGCGAAAGTAACACGGACACAGCCCTCAACCATAAGATCCAAGCCTCGAAGTTTTCGTTTCTTTGAGTTCAGATTGGACTAACCACAGTTCCTGAAATGCAAATTGCTTTAGCGGCGATTGTTAATTTATAAAAGCGCACTAGCAAATGGCCCGGGCGACCAAATCGAATGTTCGGGGAATTGGCGCTAATTTCTGGTGAACTTGTCGCGGGCATGGCAATGGCATAGTGGGTCGGCGCCACTTTTCGGAGGATGGGTATTGAAAAATAAAATCATCCTGAGGCTACTGAATATTTCTTTTTTCAGGTCGGTCTGGGGACAGATTCCTGATACTGGAGCCGTGACGATTCGCGTCGCGGATCCCGGTATTGCCGTGATAGCCGGTTGGTTTATAACCGCGGACAACGCAGGCGGACTTTCGGGCACGGAAGACACCGGAGCGGATGTCGTCTGCACTTTCGCACATTTGCCAGGAACAGACATCGATCCTCGTGCGCCTCAATCACAATTTGTTGCGACTTCTGGCCACCAGCTGCCGGGCAGCGCACTGAAACAGGAGGAACCATGGGTGTAAGAAGCATGCGCGTCAAGATTGAGACGGAGCTGATTCTGGCGATTTGCCTGGGGTTTATCTCTTTCTTCTACGTTTCACCGCTTAGCGCACAAACAGCCACCAGCGGTGCGCTCATTGTAACAGTTTACGATCCTACCGGCGCGCTGATACCCGGAGCGACCGTGACGGTGACGAACGCCGCAGCTCTGACCCGCACGGAAGTCACCAACTCCAGCGGGGCCTGCACGTTCGCCCTGCTGCCGGTGGACGACTACAGAGTATCAATCTCGGCGAAAGGTTTCAAAACGGTCGAAGTTCCATCCGTAAGTGTAACTGTCGCTGAAACGGCCACTCTGAATCAGCACCTCCAAGTTGGCAATCAGACACAGACGGTGGAAGTTACAACGGCGACCCAGGCGCTGCAGACACAGTCTTCAACATTGGGAACGACGGTGACATCAAACAGCATCAACTCCCTGCCTCTTCCCACGCGCAATTTTACCCAGATTTTGTCCTTATCTCCCGGGGCTACCGCCGATGTGTTCAATGCCACGACTGTGGGTCGTGGTTCCGAGGACTCGACCGTCAATGGAGCTGGCCAGATCAGCAATGACGTTCAACTTGACGGGGTTTCGGTCTGGAGTTTACCCAATGGGCAAGCGAATAATGTGGAAGGATTTTACGGAGATATTCCTGTCCCGAGTCCTGATGCGGTCCAGGAGTTCATAGTTCAGACCACCGGGTATGATGCCGGCTACGGTCGTCACTCTGGAGCAAGCGTCAATTTGGTCACCAAGGACGGCACCAACGAATTTCACGGAACTCTGTTTGAGTCTGTTCGTAACAATGACCTGGACGCCAACGGATTCTTCCAGAACAGCGTCGGCCAGCCACGAGGCGCACTGAAGCAGAATCAGTTTGGCGGCACCGCCGGCAGATCTATCCTCAGGGACAAGCTCTTTTTGTTCCTTTCTTATCAGGGCACCCGCCAGGTAAACGGAGTTGCTGCGCAAGGGTTTCAAACTCCGAGCCTGCCCGAACAGCTCACGAACGACAGAACTGCGGCTACTCTGGGCGCCGAGTTCTGCGCGGCAAACAACCCGCCAGGAAGCCCGGGAGCCAGATACGCCACTACGTTTGGGGGCGGTGAGCAGGTGGCCTGCGACGGTTCGAACATTAACCCTGTAGCTTTAGCTCTTCTGAATGCAAAGGTAAACGGTAAGAACCTGATTCCAACGCCCCAGACGATCCTGAATGCAGGAACTGCGAGCGCAGTCGGTTCAGCTTCCCTGAGCGTACCCGCCACGTTTAATTCTGATCAGGGCATCGGGAACCTCAGCTATGCGATCACGTCCAGGCAGACGTTCGAGGGGAAATTCTTCTACGACGATGGTAATTTCCTTAGATCTTTCAATACCAGTCCGTGCGTTCTCGGCTGTGGCGCAACGAATGCAACTGGAAATCTGTTAATCATCGCGAGGCTGACATCAGTGCTTACGAACAATTTAGTGAACGAGGGGCACTTTGCCTCGTATTATCAGCGGGCTTCTCTGGCAAGCCTCGATCCGGAATCGACCACCGATTTGGGAATCCAGGGTATAGCCGCCAACGGCGCCAACGGCACGCCCTGGTATACTATCGGACCCGTTATAACGGTTACCGGCCTGTTCGTCCAGGGAGGATCAGCCGTGGACGGAGTCAAGGCCCCGCAGCACAATTTCGATTATGAAGATCAGCTGTCGTGGACGCACGGACGCATGAATGTTCGCGCCGGCTTTGAGGTGGCGCGCCTCAGATGGGACGAGCATTACTTCGCTGCGAATCGCGGCTCGCTCACGTTCCAGACTTTCGCAGACTTCCTTCTCGGAGAAAGCGCCGCACAAAACGGCAGCATCTATAGTAACGTGTATAGCTCTTCAGGGAGCGAAACAGCTGTGGGTGGAACATACAACAAATATCGAGCGAACGATGACAACGCCTACCTTCAGGACGATATAAGAGTTAATCATGCACTAACACTGAACCTTGGACTCCGTTGGGAATATGATGGGGATGTCTATGATGCACTGGGCGAGCTGGGTACCCCATGGTACAGCCTTATGAATCTTGCCCCCATGCCACCCATCACGGGCACTCTTCTTGGCTTTACGATGCCAAGCAACTACCCCGGCGTTCTGCCCGCGGGCGTATACCGCAGGCCCTACGGAGGGCCCAGTCAAGTGAACCCCAAAGACGACTTTGGCCCACGGGCTGGCCTCGCCTGGCAACCAATCAAAGGCGGGCATCTGGTCGTCAGGGCCGGTGGTGGTGTTTTTTATGACCAAAAACAGGGTGATCCCGCAGGCCATGATGTCACCAACGACCCTCCCTTAACCGCGCCTCAGGGATTTACGGGAATTGCGAATACTGCGGCAACCTTCCAGGTTCCATGGACAGCAAACAGGAATCTGGCCCTGGGTTTCCTCAACTCGGAGCGGACGCCCACCTCGGCGCTAACCGAGGGCGGCCAGGATCAGTTTCTAACTGTACCAATGACCGGAAGCTGGAACCTGAATGTGCAATATGAGTTCAAAAAGACGTGGGTCAGTCAAGTCGCATTTGTCGGGGCGCGGGCTATACATCTCTCGGGAACCCGGTATCTGAATATGCCACAATTGGCAACTGCGACCACTCCTCTAAACTGCGGTCTCCCTATTATTCCAGCCATTGCGTCCACTCAGAACTCTCAAGGTTGCATCGTTACCAACACGGCGGCGAATGCAACCTACCGAGTCCCTATTGTCGGTTACGCGGCTGGCGGCTTTCAGGATTTTGGAAGCTTTGGAGACATGAAGTACGACGCACTGGAAGCGTCAATCAAAAAGAACATGTCTCATGGATTGCAGCTGCAGGCTTCCTATACTTATGATCGGACGGATACCGATGGCGCAGGCGTAGACCTCCATGCTTCAGGATTCTCGTTCAACTCGAATGACCCCACTAACCTGCGTCAGGAGTGGGGGAGGTCCGATTATGATCGACCGCAGCGGCTCTCGGTAGCTTACGTCTATTACCTTCCCGGCTACGGCAAGGGCGCGGAGGGGGCGGCGCTCTCCGGCTGGAACATTTCTGGAATTACGACCGCGCAGAGCGGAGAACCCATGACGCTAACCGATCCGAAGCTCGGGGCGGCATATGGAAGTGCCGCAACGGCGCGAGCCGAGCTTTGCCCTGGCATGACGGTGGCTAACATCATAAACCCTGGCCGAATCAGATCTAAGCTGAGTAATTACTTCAACACTTCCTCGGTTGCCGACACTGCCGTAACAGGCACGGCTACCGGCCAGCTCACCTGCCCAGAACCTGTTGTCGGGGCATTCGCCTCGCCTGGAGCGGGTCTTCCAGCGTCGCCTGGCGCAAGCGGCTACGGCAATTTAGGTCGCGCTGACTTGCTTGGCCCCGGGCAATTCAACTGGGATTTCGCTACTACGAAAATCACCCCGCTTGCGAGGCTTCAGGAAGGCGGAAGTTTGGAGTTCCGCGCGGAATTCTTCAATATCTTCAACCATCCGCAATTTAGCCAGCCGGGTCTAGCTGTAAACTCTGGGAGCTTTGGCGTTATCAGCAGCACGACAGTTGCTGCGCGTGTAATACAGTTCGGCTTGAAGTATGCTTTTTAGATAAGGATGGGTTGGGCACTTGGTCTTTTCATTCAGCAGAAACACTGGAGGGAAAGTCTTCTGCCGAAAGGAGTCCTGATCGTTCTGCCGGGCGGGAGTGTGACTCAGTATGCTTGGAAGGCGGCAAGAGACGGGGAACCTAATTAATTCAGCGTATGGAAAGTCTGGAGTCCAGCTTGTCGAAACTCTCCGCCGTTGACTCTGCGTACAGGAAAGTGACCTGGAGACTCAGCTCATTGCTGTTCTTAGGCTATGTACTCAACTATCTGGATCGAACAAATATCGGTTTCGCTCAGCTGCAGATGGAGAATGACCTGCGATTCAGCGCGGCGGCCTATGGTCTGGGTGCCGGTTTGTTTTTTGTTAGTTATGTACTGTTCTCAGTCCCAAGCAATCTTCTTCTGAGCAGGATCGGGGCACGAAGGACGATTTTTGGCTGTCTGTTTACATGGGGATTGATTTCGTCGGCCACGATGCTCATTCGCACTCCTATGGAGTTTTACATCGCTCGGTTTCTGCTGGGCGTGGCCGAAGCAGGTTTTTACCCAGGAGCTGTTTTTTACATTACCACCTGGTATCCTTCCGACCGGCGCGCTGGTGTGTTTGGAATCTTCACGTCGGCGGCAGTGGTCGCTGGAGTCGTTGCCGGCGTTGTGTCTGGCGCACTCATGACCTATCTGAACGGATATTGCGGCCTGCGGGGTTGGCAGTGGTTGTTTTTAATTGAGGGACTTCCGAGTATTGCCTTGGGGATTGTTGTTTATTTCTCTTTGCACGATGTGCCGAAGACGGCAAAATGGCTATCTGACGCTGAGAAGGAAATCATAGTCGACGCGCTGAAGAAAGACGAGGTTGCCTCTACGGGCGACCAGACATTAGCAGAGTCGCTAAAAAACTGGAGGATCTACCTTCTGGGGTTTATCTATTTCGTGGTTCTTTTTCAGACATATGCGCTGGCATTCTGGCAACCGTCAATAATCAGAGGGTTTGGAGTGCCCAGCCTGGTGACAATCGGACTGTACTCGACGATTCCTCCGTTTGTCGCGATCTTTGCGAAGCTTTGGGTTGGGTATGACTCCGATGCCAGGAGGGAATTGCGGTGGCATTTTGTCATCCCCGCATTCGCCAGTGCAATCGGCTTGTTCCTGACTCCATTGTTCCCGCATAGTCCGATTTTGGGGATTATGTGCCTTGCGCTGGCCACTGCAGGTGTACATGGGTGTGTCCCGGTCTTTTGGTCCATACCGGGAATGTTCCTGACGGGAACAGCAGCCGCAGCGAGCATTGCGTTGATCAGCGCGATGGGCAACGTTGCAGGTTTCGCTGGTCCCTCCTTGCTTGGCGTGATTAAGTCGGCCACGGGTGGATTCGCTCTGAGCCTGTACATTATGGGCGGGCTCATAGCGCTTGGTGGAGTGTTAATGCTCGGCGTGGTATCGAAAACAAAGCAGGCTGCCTATCAGACCTTGAATGGGGCTTGTGAAAAGTAAGAGTGAAGTGTGACGAGCATGGGAACTGAATCTCCGATGGTAACACGACCACCCTGATATCAACGAAGAAGGAGTGTGCACCATGTCTCAGAATTGCCTGGATGCCGAATTCCGTGAGCTACCACTGAGTCTCGCGGCGATGCTGGAACCGATGTCTCGGAGCTTGTGGGCGCAGCGTGCGGGAGAAGGCCCCGGAGGGAATTCCTGTGTCTCGGAGTAGTTCGACGACAACAGTTGTGACACGAGAAGATGTAGGCCACTTGTGGCCGGAATTGGCATGGATCCAGTCGGTCGATTTACGAGAGAAAGTTGCCGGCACCTGGGAGCGGGCTTTCGCGTTGAGTCCGCTGAAAGTCGCCGATCTCAAGAGGATCCCATTCACGCTGACAGTGCCGAACTGTCCCACAACTTTCATGGATCACAAGCGCTGCGTCGTGCACATTGCACGACGTTCGGCCGAAGCGATGTGCGAATACATGGGCCATACTCTCCGAGTCGATCTCGACACGGTGATTGCCGGCGCCATCCTGGCCGACGTGGGCAAATTGCTGGAGTACGAGATGAAGGATGGCGAGCCTGTACAGAGTGTTCGGGGCGAGATGCTTCGCCACCCCTTCACCGGGGTAGCTGTGGCTATGGAGTGCGGCGTGCCCGATGCGGTATGTCACATCATTGCAGCGCATGGCGGGGAAGGAGACATGGTGAAGCGCACCACCGAGGCTTTGATCGTGCACCACGCGGATTTCATGGCGTATTTACCCTTCAAAAATCCGGTGAACTTGAAACTGTCGGCTGAGCAGCGGCGCGCCAGATCCCGCCGCGTGGCAGCCCGATCGCAACTGCAGGTGTGACGTATGCCAGGCGATAGATCGTCGCTGCCCTCGGACAGAAATTCAACTTCCATTTGGATTGGCGGATCGTTATGACGGAAAAGAGCGGTGAAGCAACTGAACAGTCCATCACGGCTGAAGTCTCCCGTTGGGCTGCTGGACTAAGGTTCACTGATCTTTCCCACGATGCTGTGTACCAGGCGAAAAGGTTTTTATTAGATGCGATCGGTTGTGCATTGGGCGGGTACCGGCAACATGAAGTTGCTGTGGCGCTCAAGGTGCTTGATGAGGTGGCCTGTCCCGGTCCGGCGACAGTGATTGGCTCCGGCAGGAAACTCGATGCGGTTCATGCGGCGTTTGCCAATGCCCTGATGATCCGCTGCATGGATTACAACGATATCTACTGGAAACAGGATCCTGCGCACCCAACAGATATCTTTCCGGCAGCAATCGCCTGTGCCGAGAGGGCCAGGGCTGACGGTAAGGAACTGATCGTCGGTCTGGTCCTGGGCCACGAATTCGAGATGCGTTGGTGCGAGGCAGCCTTTCCGGGGATTCGCGAGCGCGGATGGCATCATGCCACACTCACAGCGTTTGTGTCGCCCATCGTCGCCGGACGTATGCTGCACCTGCCATGGAAAAAGATCCAGCATGCGATTGGCATCTCGGCCTCGGGACGCGCCACCTTCGGCGCGGTGACCGCTGGCGAGCTGACCATGATGAAGAACGCAGTCGATCCGATGGCAACTGAGAGCGGTGTGCTTGCTGCTCTCATGGCATCGGAAGGTTACACCGGGCCCGCGCACATTATCGACGGCAAAGAGGGATTGGTTCACGTCCTCGGCCCGGAGTGGAATCTGAGTTTACTCACCGAGAACCTCGGGAGCTCCTGGCGGATTACGCAATGCGGTATGAAGTTTTTCCCGACCGAAGCGCTGACCCACGCGCCCATTTCAGCCACCATTGATTTGATCAAACGCTATGACCTCAGACCCGAACAGGTCGCGAAGGTTCACATTCGATCGCTGGCTCGTGCCGCGGACATTCTCGCTGACTCGAGCAAGTACGATCCCCGGACAAAGGAAACCGCCGATCACTCCCTGCCCTATTGCATCGCAGCAGCGATTGTCGATCGTCAGGTTACGCCGGCGCAATTCACAATGCGGAAAATCCAGGATCCGCAGATCCGCGCGCAGCTTCCCAAAATCCATGTAATCGCGGATCCGGAGATTGAAAAGGTATTTCCGACCTTACAACGTGTCGTGGTGAAACTAGTCACGACCGATGGCCAGGAATTCCGCGAGCAGCTCGATTATCCCAAAGGGGACCCGCGCAACCCTCTCAGTGACGCCGAAATCGAGGAGAAATTCGCTGACCTTGCTGACGGCGTGCTTACCCGGGTGCAGCAGGCACGGGTTCGAGAGGCGATATGGCATCTTGAAAATCTCAACTCTGTAACCGAGCTGATGTCGATGCTGAAAGGCCAGGAAGATAGTTAGTGCCATCTCATAAATGACGACTGTTGTGTACTCAACAATTGCGGTTTCGCTCCCTCGGAAGGTTGTCCAAAGCGCGTCTTGGCCTCAATCGGAGTGGAGAAAGGGAAATAACACATTCAGTGGAATCGAAACGGACACACACAGGAGCAGTCGGGTGCACCGGCAGGAATGCGCGGTCGGATCTGCGCGTTGTGGCTGAACCTCGCACCTCGGGCGGCATCGAATTGGAACTTGTATCGTATGTTGACTCCTGTTATGGCGAAGCAATCCGAAAGCAGGCCCGCGGGGCGTTGTGTGAACTCGGTGTCCAGCACGCGCGCATCCTGATCGAGGACGGTGGCGCTCTGCCGTTTGTGATCGTGGCCCGCATAGAGGCTGCCATCCGTCGCGCCGGGCTATATTCGGAACGGAGCGTGCTCCCGAGGAGGCTGGAGTTGCCGGCACCATCCCTGAAAGATCGCCTGCGCCGCACGCGGCTCTATCTGCCGGGCAATGAGCCTAAGTACTTCGTCAACGCTGCGCTTTACCGGCCGGACGGAGTCATTTTGGACCTCGAGGATTCTGTGCATCCGGCCGAGAAAGAGGCCGCGCGGATTCTTGTGCGGAACGGATTGCGCGCCGTCGACTTCGGCAGGTCCGAGCGCATGGTTCGCATTAATGAAACCCCGCTCGGCCTCGAAGATCTGGAAGAGATCATTCCGCAGGCTCCGGACCTGATCCTGCTGCCCAAGACCGAAGACGCGCGAGAGGTGACCGCGATCGATCAGCTCATCACGGAAATCGCACAACGCGAAGGCATTGACCGGCCAATCTGGATCATGCCGATTCTGGAGTCCGCGATGGGAATCGAAAATGCGTTTTCCATTGCGACTTCCAGTGATCGTATCTGCGCTTTGAGTATAGGCCTCGAAGACTACACATCCGATCTCGGCGTTACCAAGACTCCTGGCGGACAAGAGACGCTCTTCGCTCGCATGCGAATGCTGAATGCGGCAAGGGCTGCAGGCGTACAGGCCATCGATTCCGTCTATGCCGATATCGACGACCTCGAAGGGCTCGCGCGCTGGGGCGAGCAGTCGCGCGCGCTCGGCTTCGAAGGCATGGGTTGTGTTCACCCGGCGCAAATTCCCGTGGTCGAACGGGCGTATACGCCTTTAGGAAGCGAAGTGGAAAAAGCACTCAGGATCGTCAGCGCTTTCGACGAAGCGCAGTCCGAAGGGCTGGGCGTGGTCAGGATTGATTCGAAGATGATCGATGCGCCGGTTGTGACTCGTGCGCGCCGGCTGGTTGAGCGCGGCAGGATGTTGGGGCTTCTTCCGCCGGCTGGCCCTGACTCGCCCGGCAGCAAGAGCGGAATTTCCGCTGAGGAATCCGGGAACCGGAAGGCGAAGCCATGACGGGAGTAGCAAAGACTACAGGTGAAATGATTCGCAATGCGGTCAACCGTATGGTTCCCAGGGTCGTCAATGGCGCAGAGCAGGTTCCGTTCGCAGGGTTGAACCAGTACCAACCCACTGGCTGCAAGGCGACGACACCGGTGCGCAGCAATGCCGATTACCCGAAGAACGGCGACAAGCGCGTCCCCGATCTGTTAACGGCTCTCAGGCTCTGCGGACTGCGGGATGGCATGACGATCTCTAACCATCATCACTTCCGCGATGGCGACATCATCGCACTGGAGGCGCTGCAAACAGCGGCCAGGATGGGCGTAAGGGACCTGATGTGGTTTCCCAGCGCGTCGTTTCCTTGTCAGGCTCCTGCGGTCGAACTGATGGAAGCTGGAGTAATCCATCATATCGAAGGCAGCATGAACGGACCGCTCGGCGATTACTGTTCGCACGGGAAGATGCGCGGCCTCGGCGTGTTGCGCTCGCATGGCGGTCGCTGGCAGGCAATCCAGGACCGTGAAGTGCACATCGATATTGCCGTCATTGCCGCGCCGACGGCCGATTCTTTCGGTAACTGCGATGGCTCCCACGGCAGATCGGCTTGCGGATCCCTGGGCTTTGCGCTGGCCGACTCGATCTATGCCGATCGCGTAATCGTCGTCACCGACACACTCGTTCCGTTTCCCTGTATTCCGTGGCAGATTCAGGGGAACAACGTCGACTTTGTCGTCGAGGTGCCGTCGGTCGGCGACCCGGCAAGAATTGTCTCCGGCACCACGCAGATCACTCGTTCCCCCGATCGGTTAATGATCGCCGAGATGGCCGCACGTCTCCTGCGCGATACGGGAATCATGACCGATGGGTTTTCCTTTCAGGCCGGGGCGGGAGGAATAGCGCTGGCCTTCGTCGACTATCTGAGCCGCTACATGCGCGAAGCAGGAGTTAAAGCACGCTTTGTGCGTGGTGGATCCACCAGGTATCTCGTCGAAATGCTGAAGGAAGGTCTCGTCGATTACATTCTGGATGGGCAGGCGTTTGATCTGAACGCCGTGCATTCCGTTGCCAGTAACCCTCGGCACGTCGCGACGTCTCCATTTACCTCTTACAATTTCCATGGCAAGGGGAACTTCGCATCCATGGTAGACGCAGTGATTCTGGGAGCCACTGAAATAGATCCGAATTTCAACGCCAACGTTATTACACACTCCGATGGACGTATGCTGCATGGAATTGGCGGGTGGCAGAACTGTCTCTATGCGGGTTGTACCATCCTGGCAGTCCCCTCGTTCCGTGATCGTATTCCGACGATTGTGGATGAAGTCACGACGCTTACCGGGCCGGGGGAGTTGATCGATATTGTCGCGACGGAGCGCGGCATCGCAGTGAATCCGCGTCGTCAGGATCTGTTGGATCGACTGAAAGGTTCAGACCTGCCGATCCGGCCCATTGAGCAGATCAAGGAGGAAGTGGAGCGCATTTGTGGTGGCAAACCGCAGAAACCCCGTTTCATCAGCGAACCGGTCGCGGTAGTGAAATGGGTCGACGGCACCCTGCTGGACACGATCTGGCGAATTGAGGATGCTCCCAACTGACACCGAGGTGCGAAAGGTGAGATTTCACCCAGGTGGTGGTCGGGCACATCCGAAAGAGGGTATCGGACACACGGTGCTGCTGAGCCGCTGAGAAGGAGCAGCAGGGACCTGCAACGTTACAACACGTACGAAACTTGGATAGCGGAGGGAGAAACGATGGAGGAGCTGATTCTGAACGTTGTGTCCAGAAGTGCCGAGGAACTGATCAAGCACACAAAGGGACCGGGAACCAGGTATGTGTTTTCGGATCACAAGAATAATCCTGGAGGCAATATCTATGTGATTATGCGCGGGGTGCATGATGTGGACCAACCGGAAATGCACGTCGAAGCACACACTCATGAATACGAAAGCCTGTTCATTTTCAAGGGAGCAAATCCGGATATGACGGGCCTGGACGTGGAAGTCTTACTGGGGGACCGGTGGTACAAAGTCCAATCGCCAAAGGCGATCAGAATTCCTGCCGGACTTATTCACAACTATCGCTTTATCCGTGGCTCCGGGGAGTATTGGAACATCGTTCTCACTCCAGGGGCAGAGTACAACAAGACAACTCAATAGAGACTCCCAGAGGAAGCGGCCCAAAGCCACTCGGGTGCCTGGCCACAGCCAGTGAGGTGGTTGGCGGAGGAGATCGGCGATTTGGAATAACGTCTCGGCTAGACTCCGTTGCCGATCAGGACGACCGGCTCCGGCGCAGGCTCGGGCACGACGGATGCCGACAAAGGCTCCACGGAGACAACGGGGTCCCACGGTTCGGTCGCAGGTGGCCGAGCATGAGCCCCGCGGGCCCTACTGGCTCAGCGAGCAGGAGCGCAGTGTCGAAGCCCGGCGGTGAGCCACCGCAATGCAGCTGGTGGAGAAAGTGTTCGGCCGGTCCACAACGGGATCGGATATCGTGGGTAAAGCCCGCGCCGCGGGCGAAGGAGGACTGGTTGTCTTAGACCGTGACCGCCGTGCACAGCCTGCAGCGCAGGCAGAAACTGATTCCGGCGTGGCCTTACCGGGAATCTGTGTCACCGCACGCGAAAATTCGGGCTTCGGAGACAACAACAACAGCAGTATAGCGACGCGGCCGCTGAAAGCTTCGCAGGCCCGATCCCACAGTCTGGAGTCACTCGATTTTTCTGCGAACCGTGTGGTACCATTCACGCGCCTGGGATGTCGAACGATCGGGGGTATTTCGCTTGGAATTCGATCTTGTGGACCTGGAGCTGTTCATCAATATTGCCGAGGGGCATAGTTTGACTCATGGCGCCCAGCGTTCCCACATGGCAGTTCCGACCGCAAGCCTTCGCATCAAGAATATCGAAGACCGACTCTCCGCCGAGCTGTTTTACAGAACTCATCACGGATTGGTCGTCGCTCCGGCAGGGAATGTGCTTCTCGGTCATGCGCGCTCGGTTCTGCGTGAGCTGCAAAGTCTGAAAAGCGATCTGCAGGAGTACTCCAAAAATGTAAACGGGCATCTGAGGGTGGCTGCGAGTATAACTCCTGCCACTGACTTCCTCCCAGCTGTTTTGCATAAATATCTGAAGAGCCATCCCAATGTGCGCGTGGACTTGCGGGAGCTCTTAAGCCAGGACATCGTGCGGGCCGTGAGCGACGGAGCAAGTGATATCGGCATTGTCGCGGACGGTGTTTCCACTCATGACCTGGAAACAATAGCTTACCGGCAATATCGACATGTGTTAATCACTACTCTCGATCATCCACTCGCGGATCGCGCGGCAGTAGATTTCGGTGAAACGCTGGATTGTGACTACGTTGGGCTGCTTGAGGGCAGCGTGACGAACACTTTTCTCAGGCAGATTGCCAGCAGATTGAACAAAGATTTGAAGCTTCGCCTTCATGTGCGAACTTTCGAGGCTCTTTGTCGCATGGTTGAAATCAATGTCGGTATCGGAATCCTGCCTGAACTGGCTGCGCGTCGGCACTCACAAACGATGAAAATCAGGATAGTAAAATTGAATGATGCCTGGGCGGTACGAAAGCTAAAAGTATGTGTGAGAAATCTGCACTCGCTACCCTCATTTGCCAGGGCACTCGTTGATCTCCTGGTTGTGGATCGGGATGGTGATGTTTGCGCTCAGCACTCCGGCGCATCTGCCTGGGAGCCTGCAACCGCTTTGCGTTCGGGAAGCGGGCACCGGCCTCGTAAGGCCTGATCCGGCTGAGAAAATCCTGCGCTCGCGAGCACGGCGAAATTTGCCAGGTGCATTGATAAGAGCGGCGGTACTTCGGGTCGGCGTGCGGGTCTTCCCATGATCGGCGTGCGACTGGTCGAAGCCCTGACCGTCTAAGTTAGACGGGGCTCCGCTTATTCGATGCGGGGCAGTTAGCAATTCTATCGACAGGCGCCTTAGCCGGAATGCTCTGCCGTTCGCGTTCCCTGGCAATCCGCGCCAGGACAGAAGGCCTGACTCGACAGGCTGTATGCCCGCCCCCCGGGTCACTCAACGAGCTTCGAGCCTCGTAGTCCTCGCCCTTTGGGTTCAGGTTGGACTAACCACAGTTCCTGAAATACAAATTGCTTTAGCGGCGATTGTTAATCTATAAAGGCGCACTGGCACTCATATGGATCGACAAATCGAATGGTGCTGACATAGCTGGTGCGACTACAACTGTGACTGACGCAGGGAGACTTTCAAGCAGGGAAGGCACGGCAGCCAATGGCGGCTGACCTTCACACTCCTGCCCGACGGTGCTCAAGGTCGCCAGCAGTGAAAATAATTCAAAAACTCTTCAGGAGCCAATAATCAATCAGCAGCTGACTGTGAGAGACGGCTAACGCCACGCCGCAGGCAGGCAGCGCTGGTCGAATACCAGGAACGAAAGGAAAGGAATCATGGATAAGCGAAGGTTCGGCATAATGGAGGCCGAAAATGGCAATATGCGGTTTTCCTGGAGGCTCGCCAAACTCACCGCGACGACGTTGCTCGCGATGGGCATCGTGTTCGCCACCTGTATGCACATCAGGGGACAGGAACAGACACCTCAGAATCCAGCTCCAAGGCCCCGTCGGGAACTGGGGCCGGAGCTTCAGCTTAAAATCAACGCCCCTTTCACGTTAGCTGCCGTCGGTGACATCATTGCTCCGGAAACATGGGGCGACCCGGCGGACCCTGGATATCAGAATCTGATCAGGATTATCCGCGGCGCGGACGTAGGTTTCGCGAACATGGAGATGTCACTTGTTGACATGACCGGTTTCCGCGGCCCTCTTATGGGCACGCTTGGACCGCTGTCGGTTGGGGCAGATATAAAGGCGATGGGCATCGATAATGAATCG
>Ga0210385_10000818_pt1 | contig 20141 bp, 12 predicted proteins | sample IncBWH26OmetaG_FD_160107 | JGI IMG/M metagenome (GOLD analysis project Ga0210385, IMG submission 160107) | Forest soil microbial communities from Barre Woods Harvard Forest LTER site, Petersham, Massachusetts, United States - Inc-BW-H-26-O ...
CTGGTCGCTTCAGTCGAGCGCCATGACAGTGCGCGGAGCGCGGCGGAAGCTCGGGCGCGGGAGATCCAGGTTGAGCTGCCCGGCGCGCGCGAGCGCTGGGAGGCGGAGTTCCCCGAGGCTTTGCCGGCGGATGACCGTTGGGCCGAACTTTCGGAGCGGGAGCGGCGCGAGCGCTGTGCTCCGTGGATCGACGGCGACTACAACGCCGCACGCGTTGATTTGTTTCTCGCCGCGCTTGCTTTGCATCGCGCGTTCATTGAAGCGGCCGCCCCGAAGATGCGCGCGAGCTTGCGCTGCGCCACTGAGCTGATTTCGGGCCAGGCAGGAAGTGAGGTCTCGCCGCAGGCCGCGCGCGCGGCCTGGCAGTGTCTTTTCCTTGCGGTTCCTTTGGTGAGTACGACGTTTGCTTCGTTTCCTTATGTGTTCCGTCACTTGGGCCAGCAGGCGCTGGGTTGGCTTTTGATCGATGAGGCCGGCCAGGCCGCCCCGCAAGCGGCGGTGGGTGCGATCTGGCGCGTACGGCGGACGGTGGTTGTCGGTGACCCTTTGCAGCTGGAGCCGATCGTTCAGCTGCCGGGGAGTATCGAGCGCGTGCTCAGGGCCGAGCACGGCGTCGATCACGGATGGCTACGCAGCGACCCATCGGTGCAGACCTTGGCCGATCAGGTATGTCCGCTTGGCACCTACCGCGGGCGGGAGGATGGGTCGCAGTCCGTTTGGGTTGGCATCCCCCTGAATGTGCACCGTCGCTGTGAGGCTCCGATGTTCGAGATTGTGAATGAGATTGCCTATGGTGGCCAGATGCTGAATTGCACCCCTGATCGTGGGGAGTTGCGTTTGGCGGGTAGTCATTGGATCGACGTGCCGGGAGCGCCGTCGAGTGGTAATTGGGTTGCGGCGGAGGGTGATGCGCTTGAGGAGCTGTTGGCGGGCCTGCGTTATGAGATGGTGGATTTTTCGGAGGTTTTTGTGATCAGCCCGTTTCGGGCGGTGGCGCGGAATTTGGTGAAGTATCGCAAGCGTTATCCGGGGCTCACGGCCGGCACGATTCATACGGCGCAGGGCCGTGAGGCTGATGTTGTGATCCTTGTGCTTGGGGGTGACGCGAGGCGCCCGGGTGCTCGCGCTTGGGCGGCTGAGAAGCCCAATTTGCTCAACGTGGCTGTCAGTCGGGCGCGGCGGCGGCTTTATGTGATTGGGGACCGGAGAGCTTGGGCGGGTCTGGCTCACTTTGAGACGTTGGCGGCCTCGCTCCCGCTGCTTTCCACTACAGGTCTGCTCTCCTCGGCACAGTCGCCTATCGGCGGGCGGCGCTTGCTTTGACCGTGGCACCGCGAGCTCGGGGTCCCGGCTACAGCAGGTTGATCAGATGCTCGTTTGCGATCAGGTCGAAGTTGGTCGCGTCGCGATAGCTGGTGGCGTGCAGAGTGATGCCCACATCGCGCGCCGGCTCGCGGGCATCGTCCTCCCAGGCGGCAAACCATTCTGTGACGGGCTCGGTGAGCGCCCCATTGGTTACGACGATCACGCTCACCGCCAGCGGCTTTCTGCGGCCTCCTTGCTCGATCGCCAAGCAGACTTTGTGAACCTGCTCAAACACCGGTCTCGACCTGGACTTGTTGTTCGAGCGCTTTTTGGAGATCAGCCTGACGATCACGTCGTGGATCTCATTTGCCAGCGCCGGTCGTGCGCGACGCACGCCAAGCTCCTGGGCGAAGTTGATCTTCTCCGCTTCTGAGAGCACACATATCGGCTCGCGGCCGGCCAGCATGCTCTTCTCCAGTGTGAACTCGACTCGCAAGTCCGCGACCCACTGTGCCTGATCGCCGGTCGGGGAGGGGATCGCAATGATGTTCTCCCGTTCCAGCACACGTCCGCGTTCGCGTTCGTCCGCGTGCGCTTCCAAGCGGTACACGGGGGCCACCTGGAAGAACGGCTGCAAGGGTCGCTCGCGCTGCTCGCACAGATCACAGGTCTGGGTCGTCACGATGCCATACGCGGGCGCGGGATCCAGTTCATAGAGCACCGGCCCGTCGTCATGCGCCTCGCGGCTGTCTGTCTCGCCGGTATTTTCATCCGCATCCCCTGCCGGTCGCCAGAGCGGGTAGCGCGGATCGGCCGAGTAAACGGCGGGGGGAGACTCGATCAGGTCACCTTGCTCGAAGCGCTCCAGGGCCTCGAGCACCTCGACCGGCCAGGGATGAACCAGCCCTTCGTCGATCACGTACTGGTTCTGCGGGACGTTCGCGCCGTCACCTTGCGTCGACGCACGGGCCGGCCGGTGCTCGCGAGCGGCACCTCCGCCGGGTCGGCTGCACGCAGCGCATCGATTGCGCCTGTCGCGCCCGCCGGGTGGCCGTAGATGAGGCTGTGCGCGCGATCCTCGGCCAGGTCCAGCCGTCCGCCGGCGATCAGCTCCAAGGGACTGGGGCTGCCCGCGTGAAGCCAACGGTGCGTCTCGGCTGAGCCTTGGCGCGAGATCAGGGAATCCAGGAGTGCGTGCGTCTGGTAGAGGCGACGGGCGTGTCTCGGTTGCGGCTCGCGTCCCTCGCGCTCCCACGCAGAGGGCGTCGTGCGGCCGATCTCAAGCAGGTCGGCAGTCTCGGCTCGACTACGCTCAAGCCACTGCGCCAACTCGATGAACTGACCGTAGGCGCGCGAGCGAAAAGTGCGCTCGCGCCGCGCCGCCTGTCCAACTTCCAACAGGGTGCTGTGCTCGCGTAGGCTGCCGCCGACAGGCTGAGCGGGGTCCATTTGCTCTGAGGTCGAGTGCTCGCGGATTGGGCCAATCAGCAACGGCCCCATTGCCTGCACCTGCGATCGCAGCAACGACTTCCAGGTGTGGGTAAACGTGGCAAGCAGGGCATCGGTGGCCGAAGCCTGAAAGAGCTTGAGCGCGTCGGTGTTGAACTCGTCGAGCTTGCTCATGATCGCTTGCCTATCAAACGCGCGGCCTCCCTCGCGATGCATGTCGTAATCCAAAAAGTAGTGCAGTTGCCCATTGTCTGCCTTCAACAATCCGTGGGCAAACCTGCAGCGGGCATCATCGCCAAGGTCGATCAGGACCTGCTGCTGCTGTGTGAGGATCGCCCCACCCAGCGTTGGATGAGCAACCGAGCCCAGCAGCTCAGGGGCGATGTAGGGCGTCCAGCCTGCGGGCGAGGCGATCTCCAGGTCGGCTATCCGGTCGATGTAGCGCAACCCGATTCGGTGCTCGAGCGTTGGGCCCACAATCTCTGAGAGCGCATCCAGGGCCGCTGAGAAACGGTCGCGGAAATCCTGCCAAGTCGAGTAAGCCTTGGTCTCAAGGCCGAGATGGTCGGGCATCAGCTCGACCTCCCAGTTCTCGTCGGCGGATTTCAACTGCCACCCCGACAGCGACTGGGGCTGCGCGAAGGTCGGGCTCGCCCCGGGCGCGAAAGTCACGTTCAGTGCCTGCGACTGAGCCTGGATCAGGTTTCGATATTGCCCATCTCGACCGCCCAACGCCTCATAGAACGCAAGGCCTCTGGCGGTCTCGCTGATCCCGACGATCGACTCGAACCTGACTTGACATACGACCAGCTCCAGCGGGGATCGCGGCAACTGATCGCGATCCGGCTCCGGTAGATTGAGCATGCATACCTCATCGGCGGTATTGAACAGGACTTGAACGTAGTTTAGTGGGCGTGTGTGATGGAGGCGCCGATGCCTGGAGCGGCGAGGGCTTGCTTGTGATGCAAGAGCTTGGGCGTTTGTGGAACTCGACCCGCTCAAACCGTGTCCTGTCGCACGGCGCTTGGGCTTGCTCGTCGCCCACGTCACAGACGAGGTTGCCTCCGCGCCTTTCCGCTCGCTGCTCGGATCCAGTATCCGCCGCCGAGCTGGTCCTGAAGCATCTGGCGAGCTATTGCCTTAGGGCGGGGGCCTACTTGTTGACGGTGGTGGCGAGGGCTTGGATGACTTCGTCGCTGTTCATGATCTGCACGCCGATGTTGTGTAGCTCTTGTTCGCCGCGCTCGTAGAGCCCGGAGACAGCGTCGCGGACGAGGACGGTGCGGAAGTCTCGCTCGCTGGCCTCATAGATCGAGGTGCGGGGACAGTTGGGGAAGTTGCAGCCGGCGAAGACGAGGGTGGAGACACGGTGCTCGCGCAGGTGCTGCTCGAGAGGAGTGCGGTGGAAGGCTCCCCAGCGGGGCTTGTAGATCGCGACCTCGCGCTCCCCGAGGGTTTGCACCCCGCCGCTAAGCAGCAGTTGCTCGTCGAGCAGCAGCTCAGGGTCGGGAAGCAGCTCGCCGGCGAGCTGGCAGCCGGGCGTGCCGCGGAGGACGAGCTGGGCGCCGCCGGCAAGCAGCTCGCGACGGCAGGGCTCGGCGTTGCGCCCGTCGGGCTCGTAGATGCGGACGACGTGGACGATGGAAAGGCGGCTTTCGCGAAAGCGGTGCACGAGCCGGGCGATCGCGCCGAGGGCGGCGGAGGTGCCGGGGATCGGAAAGCCGCCGTCGTCGAGCACGTCGCGCTGGGTGTCGATCGTGAGAAGGGCGGCGGAGGCGAAGTGGGGTTCTGTGTGGGGGTCACTTGGCATGCGGAGGTCACCCCTGATTCAGGGGCAAGGTTATATCCATACTAGTTATGTCTGTTTTAGCCCCAGATCATTTAGTTGATAGCCCTATTTTGATGATCGACGGATGCTATGGTTGACTATCGGCGTTATCCGATAAGCTCTTGGTGCAAACGTATACGGTAGGCAGCCACAAGCCGAATACCAAGCGTAGACCTAGAAGCAAACGCAGCCGAGAACCCTCCTTCCCGCACAATCAAGCTCGGTATGGCCAGCGCGACAGCCAACCTTCTCACCCGCCCGGCGAGCGAGCTTGCCGGGCTTGTGCGTGCGGGGGAGGTGGCTGCGCGGGAGCTGATCGAAGCGACGCTCGAGCGCGTCGAGGCGCTCAACCAGGGGGTGAACGCGTTCACCGCGCTTGACGGCGAGCGTGCGCTGGCGAGCGCGGAGTTGGTCGGGGCGGGAGACGAGCGCCCGTTCGCGGGTGTTCCGATCGCGATCAAGGACTTGTTCACGCCGATGAAGGACTTTCGGCAGACAAACTGCTCGGCATTGCTGGCGGGAGGCGCTCCGGCGACGTTCGACCACAATGTCGTGAGTCGCATCAAGGCGGCGGGCTTCGTGATCGTGGGAACGACCAACTCGCCGGAGTTCGGAATCCTGCCGGTGACCGAGCCGCGCCTGAATGGTCCGACCCGAAACCCGTGGGATCCAGAGCGCACGCCGGGAGGCTCGTCGGGTGGCGCGGCGGCGGCGGTGGCGAGCGGGATGGTGCCGTTGGCGCAGGGATCGGACGGCGGCGGCTCGCTGCGGACGCCGGCTTCCTGCTGCGGCCTGTTCGCGCTGAAGCCGAGCCGGGGGCGAATCTCGATGGCGCCGGCGCTCGGCGAGTCCTACCTGGCGACCCCGGGCGTGCTCACACGCACGGTCGCCGACAGCGCCGCGCTGCTCGACATCCTCGGCGGCTACGAGCCGGGCGACGCGAGCTGGGCGCCCGAGCCGGGGCAGTCGTTCCTCGCGGCATGCGCCCGTGACCCAGGTCGTTTGCGGGTCGGCCTGTACACGGGCTCGCCGCTCGGCTCGGAGATCGATCCATTGTGCATCCAGGCGGCCAAGGAGGCGGCTGAGCTGCTGTGTACGCTCGGACACGAGATCGTCGAGACGCCGCTGCTGGACATGCACGAGCTGATGCCGATGTTCACGGCGATGTGGGCGGTCCACATCGCCGGCGCGATCGCGCTGACGGCGATGCTCGCCGGCACGGCGCCAAGCGAGGAGCATGTCGAGCCGCTGAGCTGGGCGCTGTTCCAGCAGGGCGCGGCGACAAGCGCTCTGGAGCTGATGGCGATCACGGTCAGGTTGCAGGCGGTGAGCCGCCAGCTGGTCGCGATGTTCGCCGACTTCGACGTGCTGCTCACGCCTTCGCTCGGTCAGCGCCCGGTGCGGATCGGCGAGATCGACGCGTGCTCGCAGGAGCCGATGGCTGATTTCGAGGCCTCGGCTCGCTTCGCGCCATATGGCGCGATCTGGAACGTGACGGGCCAGCCGGCGATGACGGTGCCGCTCTACGACGGCGCCGACGGCCTGCCGCTCACGGTCCAGATCGTCGGGCGCCCGGCGGAGGAGGCGACGCTGCTCTCGCTGGCCGGCCAGCTCGAAGCGGCATGCCCGTGGGCACAACGGCTAGCGCCGTCGCCGGTGTCGTCGGAGCAACAGCCGCCGGCGTTGCGGCAGGCGCAGCCGAAGCAGCAGACGACGACGCCACCAACGCCATGAACACGGCGATCGAGATCCGCGAGCTGCAGGCAGGAGAGACGCGGCTCGCGCATGAAGCGATAGCCGAGCTGCGCTCGGCGTATGAGAGCGAGCCCGAGTTCGTCGCGCAGGTAGACGACGTGCTGCGCCCGACGGGCTACCGGCTGGTCGGGGCTTTCCTGCCGGGCCGCGAGCAGGCCGCGGCGGCGGCGGGATTTCGCGTGGGCGAGAGCCTGGCGTGGGGCAGGCACCTGTATGTGGACGATCTGAGCACCGCCACGGACGCGCGCCGCGGGGGTTGCGCGGGCGCGCTGCTCGAGTGGCTAGGAGAGGAGGGACGCAAGCTGGGTTGCGGTCAGCTGCACCTCGATTCGGGGACCGCCCAGGAGCGCTTCGACGCGCATCGCCTGTATTACAAGCATGGCCTGGCGATCTACGCCCACCATTTCGCGTGTGGGCTTTGAGCGCTAGGGATAGGTTCGGGGGAGCGCACAGGCGATAGACCCAGCTTCTGCAGGCCGCGTGCGCGGACTGGGTTTCTAGGCGGTGGCTCCGGGGGACTGCGCCACGGCTGCCGGTCCAGCTGCTGCCAGGCGAGCGGGTCGTGGGAGGGGACTATCAGCGCCTCGGGCGTCTGTTCGGCGAAGGCCTTGATCTCCGCCAGTGAGCGGATCGAGTCGCGGTCGCCGGCGGTCAGCATCGGCAGGATCTGCTCGGAGATGTTGCGCAGCGTGTAGGCGGCGTCGCCGACGACAAGCAGTTGTCGCCCGTCGGCAAGCGCCAGCAGCACGGACATGTGCCCGACGGTGTGCCCGGGCGTGGAGACGAGGCGAATGCTGCCGTCGCCGAGCAGGTCGATCGTCCGCGAGAAGGCCCCGTATGGCTCGCCGGTCTTGTCGAAGTCCACGAGGCGCATACGCGACTCGCTGGGCAGGTGGTGGCGCACATAGCCCTTGCCCGCGGCGAAGCGGGGACGGGTCGCAGCCCACTCGGCGGCTGTACAGGTGAAGAGGGCATTGGGAAGCAGGCGCATGCCGCTCGTGTGGTCGACGTGCAGGTGAGTCATCAGCACCCGATCGACCTCGGCGGGCTCGACGCCGAGCGCGCGCAGCTGCGCGTCGAAGGGCTGATCGGCGACGCGCAGGTTGCGAAACAAGGTCCCCATCGGCCCGCCGAAGTCGCGGCGCAGGTGTGCGCGCGCGTCAGGATGCATGCCGGTGTCGATCAAGATCGCGCCGGCGCTCGGGTGGCGAAGCAGGTAGGCCAGGCAGGGCGAGCGCACGGCCTCGTCGCGCCCGGTCAGTCCACGCGCGAAACGGGTGAGCGTCGTGGCGCCTCGCGGCCGGTAGACATACCAGTGGGGCTGTGGCACCTGGGCGGTGAGGATGACATCCACCTCCACGCCCACGCCGGCGTCGTCAGTGCTCACCGTCGGCCTCCAGGGATTGGGCCGTGGATTGGCCGCGCTCGCCGATGAGCTTGAAGAGGAGCTCTACGAAGTCGCCGTAGAGCTGGTCCGGGATCGCGTCGGGGTCCGCGAGCTTCGCGAGCGACAGCCCGGTTCCGAGCTCGCGCAGGATCGTGCCAAGCTCATCAGCCGCCATCGGCAGCTCAAGCCCGGCATCCTGCGCCCGCTGCTCGAGTATGCGCGATGTCGCGAGGCGCCCCCACGCGAACCGGTCGGCGAAGGCCTCCTGCAAGGCGGGGTCGCGCCTGGCGTGCGCAAGGAACTCGAGCGAGAGGACCATGAACTCCGGATCGCGCGCAAGCCTCGCCATGAAATGGTCGGCATAGGCGCGGGCTCCTTGGGGAAACTCGAGCTCGGCATGCTCGCCCTCGCTCGCACGTTCGCTGTAGCGCACACCGGCGCGCACGCGCGACGCGGCCTCCGCCTCGTAGACGGCGAAGAAGAGGTCGTCCTTACCGGAGAAATACTGCTCGATCGTGGCGGGCGGCCAGCCCGCGGCGCCCGCGATCTCATCGAGGGTCGCGGCCTGGAAGCCGTGCTTGGCGAAGACCTGTGCGGCGGCGGCGACCAACTCGTCCCGGGCATGCTCGCTGTCCTTGGTCTCGGCAGGTTTCGGCATGTTCGCGAGGACGGGACCCAGATGCCCTTCGATCAGCTCGCCGGCGGCTCGCGGGCCGAGGAAGGGCGCGAGGCACATGTAGACGCTGTGCGCAAACAGGTCCGGTGTGGGCTCGCCGTCGCCCCGAGGCGCCTGCAGGTAGGCGAGCTCGCTCACGGCGGCGGCGAGCGCTTGGGAGACGCTGCGGGGCAGCTCGCCGGCGCCCGGCAGGCTGTAGCCCTCCTCCATCAGCATCGCGACGATCTCGCGGCGCTGCTGTAGGAAGGGCAGGACGCTCGGCCCGATCTCGTACGCCTCGACAAACAGAAGGTTCGAGAATTCCGGGTGCGCGCGGTAGTGCTCGACGAACGCACGGGCCGCCTGCCACAGACGCTCGGGCCAGGTCTCGGCGCTGAAGAAGGCGCGGATCGTGGTTGCCATCGCAAGCTCGAAGCTCAGCTGCAGCGTCTCGATCGCCGCCTCGGACTTCTCGGAGAAATGGGCGTAGAAGACCTCGCGGGAGAGTTTGGCGGCCGCGACGATCTCGGTGACGCTGATCTTGGCGTAGCCGTCGCGGTAGGCGGCGAGCGCAAGCCCGCGCAGCAGCCGCTCGCGCTGGTTGGCGGCGACCTCGGCGGCGCCGAGGCGATGCCTGCCCGTCGGCAGCTGGCGCGGCATCTCTTGGGTCGCGGGCTCTGCGACCTTGCGCGGCTCGACGGCCGCGATGCCTGCCGGTGAGCGCCAACGGAATGGCCCGCGCTCGAGCGTATAGGCATTGGCCCATATTTCGAGGTCCTGCCGCAGCCCGAGCGTGCCGCCGACGCCGACCCGCAGGCGCAGCGCCAGTAGCCGGAACACCGCGCCGACCAGTAGCTTGGCGGGGACGTCCAGCCCGGGAGCATCGGGCCCGCGGCGCTGCCACCGCGCCTCGATTCCGGCGGCGATCCGCTCGATCAGCTCGTCACGTACGGCACGGCTCGCGGCGCCGGCCGCGAGCGACTCGCCGAAGAGCACCTGCGCGGCTGCCGGTTCCTCACTGGCGAAGGCGGCGATCGCGCCAAGCGCCGAGATGCAGGGCTCGACGTCTTCGCCGGCAGAGCTCAGCGTCGCCTCGACGCGCAGGTCCAGCCGCTCGCTGACATCCTGCAGGGCGGCCATGAAACAGGCGTGCCTGTCGGTGAAGCGGGCATAGAAGGCGGTGCGCGAGGCGCCGGAGCGGGCCAGAACCTCGGCGACGGAGGCCTCGGCGTAGCCAAGCGCGGCGGCGGCGTCGAGCATCCCCTCGATCAGGCGCTGCTGGGTTGCCTGCTTGCGCAGCTCCTGCCCCGATGCGTCTGGGGCAATCGAGGCAGGACGGGACGGCCGGACGGGGGAGGATGAGTCCATCGGTTCGGGCAAGGTTATAGCGGGCTCAGCGGCCATCCGTATCTCACCGAGAGTCCCCGACATACCCTTTTTGTCCGCTCAGCTACTCATTGTTTTGATTGACTACTGACTCTGTCTGTCAACCCCTCCATGGTAAGTAAGTCTATCAACCTTTTCCAGTGGTACAGGCATGTTTCACACCCGCATGGTATCTCTACTGAAAATGTCTGTCTATGAGCCGGCCGGCCTGCCGCGGTCCGAGGAAGGGCGCGAGCGTGACGTACAGTCGCTGGGCCAGCAGGTCGGGCATCGAGTCCGCGAGCAGGTGCTTGCATTGGATGTATCCGAGCTCGAACATCGCGGCCGCAACGGCCTCGGAGATCGTGCGCGGCAGCCCGAGCGCGTGCGCGCTTTGCGAATAGCCAGGCTCGAGCATGAAGGTAAAGGCCATCAGCCGGTCGTGGTCGATGCGCACCGCCTCGGGGCCGAGCGCGTGGGCTTCGACGATGGCGAGGTTGACCAGCGCGGGATCGCTGCGGTAGTACTCGTTGAGGGCCTGCCCCACGTGGCAGATGCGCTCGCCCCAGGGGAGCTCCGCGGCCGCGTAGGCGCGGGCAGCGCCCATGATCGTGCGTTCGTAGGCCAGCTCGAGCGCCGCCATCGCGGCGGCGTGCAGGGAGGGGAAATGCAGGTGGAACTCGCCGAGGTCGACCTCGGCCAGCTCCAGGATCTCCGCGATGCTCGTGTGCGCGTAGCCGCGCCTGAAGATGACATAGGCGCTCGCGTGGACGATCCGCTCGCGCTCGGAGCCCGCAGGCAGCGTGGCGCGGGCAGCGGCGGTGGGGACCCAGTCGAACCTGGCGTTGGGCGAGAGCCCGCGCCAGCATGGCGTGTGGTCCGGCACGCAGTAGGAGTCGATCCAGGCTTCGAGCATGTCCGAGAGCTCCTCGCGCGTGCGCTCCGCGCCCGCGGGGGAGCTCGACCAGGCCAAAAGCCGGAAGCTGCCGCCAAGGATCGCAAGGGCGGGCACGTCGGGACCGCCGAGGCTCTCAGAGGACTGCCACGCCTGCTCGACCACGTCCGCGGCGAGGCTGACGAGCGCATCGCGTTGCGAGCGCGCCTGTGCGCCGCCAGCAAGAGAATCGCAGAACAGCAGCCGCGAGCGATCGGGTTGCTCGAACGCGAACGCCAGCAGGGCCTGCACGACGGCGGTGCAGGGCTCGGCCCCAGTAGCGCGGGCCGTGTCCGCGGCTTCACGGACGAGCGCCTCGACTTCGGCGCATATCGCCGTCCGCTTTGAGCCGGGTAGCTCGGTGGGCGCGTGCGATTGAGCGGGATTGACAGAGTCCATGCGGTGATGATATATGTACTTTTGTCGTCTGTTTTAATCAAGGGCTCTGTCCGGCGGGTCGGACAGGAGGCACAGCAGATATGCGAGGAAGGGCGAGCGTCACGGACGGGGCTAGGACGTGGTCCCAGAAGCCCGTCAAAGGCACGGCCTAAACCTATCAGCTTCGTCCGTAAAGTACCGTAATGGCGTCCAACAACATGGACTTGACAGCAAGTTCGCGCGGCTGTATAACTACTTCTATTGTCTGCTAATGGAGCAGTACGAGGGGAACGGAGGGGCAAGGGGATGAGTGGTTTCAGCGGAGGCGTGGCCTGGATGGTCGGTGCATGGCGGAGGGCTGGGCTGTGTGCGGCTGACAGAGCTTGGACAGCGCTCTCTCCCAGGAGCGAGGTTCAAGGGGCCGCCCGTGCCTGGACCCCTCCACGACGCGAGCAGTCCCGTGGGCGTCGCGGCCCAGTCCCTCTCCGGGCCGCGGCGCTCAACTGGCTTGCTTTGGTCGTGCTCGCGGCGGCTTTGCTTGTGGAGGCGGGGCCGGCGGTGGCGGCGGGGTGCCCTAATGAAGCTCTCCGGGCTGAAAACCCTGCGTCGCAGGCGCTGCCGGACTGCCGGGCCTATGAGCAGGTCTCGCCGGTGGAAAAGAACTTGAGCGATGTCGCTGGCTTTGTGGGGACAGTTCGCGGGGCTCCATCGGGCCAGGCGGTGATGTTCAACTCGGAGATACCGTATCCGCCACGCGAGGGTGCCCACGAAGGCTCATCCCAACTGTTCAACTCTTATTTGAGCACTAGGATATCGGAAGGGGTAAGCGGAGAATGGCTGACAGATAATCAGGATCCGTCGTCGGATCTTGGCAGTTCCGCGTACCCCGTAGGAGAGACGGAAGACCTCTCATATACCCTCGTGAAGTCTTTCAATCAGCCACCACTTGTAGCCGAACCGGGACTGATCGAAGGCAGGGGAGCTATCTATCTACGCGATAATGCGAGTGGGACTTATCGATTGCTGTTTCAGGCGCCGGCGAATGAAATACTGAGCTTCTTCTTTGTTGCAGCGGCGGACAGTGACTCGCGCTTCTTCTTTGAATCGGCTGACCGACTGCTTCCCGAAGCAGCATACGCAGGGCAGTTGCGTACCGAAGTAGTATGTACCATAGGTACATGTCGTCCAGATAGGATCCGCAACATGTATGAATGGGATGAAGGGCGCGTAAGCCTTGTTGATATTTTGCCAAAAGGTGAAAGCCTGCCATCGAACGGAGGGACAGCGGGATCGTATGGGCCAGGGGAGGCTGAACGAGGCACGGTTCTACCCGATGGCAACGAAGGGAAAGTGCCCTATTTTGTGCAGAATGCTGTCTCTGCTGACGGTTCGCGCGTGTCTTTCACCGACCAAGGGACAGGCCGGCTGTATATGCGTGAACCGCGGGCTAAACGGACGGTTCCGGTCTCCGAAGGACAGGCGGAATGGCAGGCGGCGACTCCGGACGGATCGCAGGTGTTCTACATCGAACACGGGGAGCTCTACCGGTTCGACATTGAAGGGGAGGGCGAAAAGCGTGAAGCGTTGACTGGCGAAGGCGCTAGTGTTTTGGGAGTACTGGGCATCGCAAGCGACGGTTCATACGTATATTTTGCTTCCGGGAGCGTGCTGGCGCACGGTGCAGTTCCTGGTAGCGGAAACATTTATGTGTGGCACGAAGGTACGATCTCCCTCGTCACCGACGCCGGCCAGCTAGATGACTGGACTCCTCATGCACTGCTCTACTTGGGCAATGCACTTGGTGGTCCTAGCGAAGGGGCTAAGACGGCGCGGGTTAGTGCGGATGGTCGTACGCTGATGTTCACCTCTAGGGGGAATGTGACCGGCTATGACAATCGGGGAACAGGCAACGACTGCATCGAAGACGAAGGGGCGGCGCCTTGCAACGAGGTGTATGTGTACGACGCTGAGACCGGACAGGTGAGGTGTATTTCGTGTAACCCGAGCGGGATACCGGCGAGGAGCGATACATTGCTTTATCACCTTGAGATCCCCGGCAAATTCTTGAGTCCGGGGCCATTGTATCCCTTTGATCTGCCGCGTAACCTCACCGAAGATGGCAGCCGTGTGTTCTTCGAGACCGAAGAAGCGCTGTTGCCGAAGGATACAAATGGCGAGATGGACGTGTATGAGTGGGAGCGCGAAGGTGCGGGCAGTTGTGGGGTTGGACAGAGCGATGGCTGTCTGTATTTGATCTCGACTGGGCAGAGCGAGGAGCCGTCGTATTTTGCCGAAGCAAGCGCGAGCGGTGGCGACGTGTTCTTCTTCACGCAGCAGTCGCTCGTCAAGCAGGACAACGACGAATTGATCGATATGTACGATGCGCGCGAAGGGGGTGGAATCGCGGCGCAGAACGCCGCGGCGGCGGTCACCCCGTGTCTGGGTGAAGCGTGTCGCGCGGCGCAGGTTCCCCCCGCGGCGCTCGGTGTGCCTGTGAGTCAGGTCTTCTCAGGGCCGGGGAACCTGGCGCCGCCGGTGGAAGCAAAGGCCGTGGCGAAGCCGAAGCCGAAGGGAGTAAAGCAGTGTAAGAAGGGCTTTGTGAAGAAGAAGGGCAAATGCGTTAGGCAGCGCAAGGCCAAGAAGTCCGGCGATCGCAAGGGGAGCAAGTAATTATGCGTATTTCAGATAAGCTCAGCTTGTTCTCTCTGCCAGCCTTGATGGTGTTGGTCTTGATTGTGTTTCCCGTCTCGGTGGCATCGGCAAGCGAAACGTTTGGTATCGAACGCGTTGGCGCGCAGACACGGGAAGCCGGTGGGGCGCCAGCTGTGCAGGCCGGCTCGCACCCATATTCGCTTACCGTGTCGTTGGGCTTCAATCATCATCCGACGACTGAAGTAAACTTTGGGTTGGAAGTCCCTGACGGCAACGTGAGGACGCTTGAAGCGGTGCTGCCGGCCGGCTTGGTTGTCAACCTGCTCGGCGTGGAAAAGTGCAGCGAAGAACAGCTCGCGCTGGAAAGGTGTCCGCCGGGCAGCCAGGTCGGTCTATTGCGCGGGGAAAGCGCGAACGTGGGTGTGAACGGCACTCTCAATGTTGCGCCTCTTGGTGCCTTGGCGGTGTATAACGTAGCGCCCTCCTCGCCCACGGTGCCTGGCGAGCTTGGCATCGATACTCCCGGGATATACTTGATCGTGCACATTGTCGGGAAGGTGCACGCGGGCGGTTATTACACGATTGGCGCCGAAATTCCCGGCCTTTCAGAGTTTCTTCAGCTCGACAAGGCCGAACTGACATTGTGGGGCGATCCCTCGGTTGCAAGTCACGACAATGAAAGGTTTAGTCTTGCCGGCTGTAAGGTTGGTTGCGAAGTCGCAAGAACAGGCAAGCCGTTCCTGACGCTGCCAACGCGCTGCCCAGTCGCCGCGGAATCGGCCGATGGGCAAGTGCGTGAAGAACTCTCAACGTCGATGCGGGCGGAATCATGGCAGGAATCGGGGATCTGGACCGGGCTTGTCTCCTCCGCGCCGCTGGGGCCGTGGACGGGATGTGAAACGCTCAGCTTCGAGCCGTCGATCGAAGTCAAGCCGGAAACGACGGTGGCGGATACGCCGACGGGCGTAGGCGTCTCGTTGAAGATTCCGCAGGTCGAAAGCCTGGGATCGCCGGCGACGGCAAACCTGCGCGAAGCGGTCGTGACGCTGCCGGCGGGCCTGTCGGTGTCGCCGGCGGCGGTGGGCGGTCTGGAAGCGTGCAGCGAAGCGCAGATCGGTTTGGGCAGCGCGTCGGCGCCGTCGTGTCCGCAGGCGTCGAAGATCGCCTCGGTGGAAACGGTGACGCCGCTGCTGCACGACAAGTTGCTCGGGTCGGTGTATCTGGCGCAGCAGGGCAACGCGGGGCCGGCTCAGGGCTCGAACCCGTTCGGCTCGCTGATCGCGATGTATGTGGTGGTAGAAGGCAGCGGGATTCTGATAAAGACGGCAGGCGAAGTCAGCCTGAACCCGATCACGGGCCAGTTGACGGCGCGCTTCAAGAACCTGCCGCAACTGCCCTACAGCGAACTGAAATTGAACTTCTTCGGCGGTCCGCGCGCGCCGCTGGTGCCGGCGGTGTGCGGTACGTACACGACGACATCGCTGTTGACGCCGTGGTCGGCGCCCGCGTCGGGCCCACCCGCGACGCCGCAGTCGAGCTTCCAAGTCGCTTCGGGCTGCGCTACGGGCACATTCAATCCGACGCTGTCGGCGGGTACGACAAGCAACCAGGCGGGCGGTTACAGCCCGTTCGTGGCGACGTTCTCGCGTCAGGCCTCCGAACAGGAGCTGGGCGCGATCCAGGTACACATGCCACCTGGCTTGCTGGCGATGCTCTCGCACGTTCCCTTGTGCGAGGAACCGCAGGCGCAGACGGGTCAGTGCGGCGCGCAAAGCGAGATCGGCGAAGTCAGCGCCGCGGTCGGCGCGGGCGAAGACCCGTTCGCGGTGACAGGTGGGCGCGCGTACCTGACCGGGCCGTACAAAGGCGCGCCGTTCGGGCTTACGTTCGTGGTGCCGGCGGTGGCGGGGCCGTTCAACCTCGGCAACGTGATCGTCCGCGCGGCGATCAACGTCGATCCGCTGAGTGCGGCGGTGACGATCACCTCCGACCCGCTGCCGACGATCCTGCAAGGAGTGCCGCTACAGGTGCGCAGCGTCACCGTAAATGTGAACCGCCCGGAATTCACATTCAATCCGACAAGCTGCGAACACACGAAGATCTTGGCGTCGCTACAGGGCTCGCTGGGGGCGACGCCGCAGGAGTCGGTGCCGTTCCAGGCTGGGGACTGCGCGGCGCTGGAGTTCAAACCGCAGTTCAGCGTGACGGCCTCGGGCAAGACATCAAGGGCGCTGGGCGCCAGCCTCGACGTGCGGCTCAGCTATCCAAAGGCGGCGCAAGGCAGCGAGGCAAATATCGCCAAGGTCAAGGTGGACTTGCCCAAGCAGCTGCCGGCGCGGCTGAAGACGTTGCAGCAGGCGTGCCTGGCGGCGACGTTCGAAGCCAACCCCGCGAGCTGTCCGGCGGCGTCGGTTGTAGGCAGCGTCAGGGCTACGACGCCGCTGTTGCCGGTCGCGCTGAGCGGCCCGGCGTACTTCGTCTCATACGGCGGGGCGAAGTTCCCCGAACTGATCGTCGTGCTGCAGGGGGATGGGGTGAGGGTGGACTTGCACGGGGAAACGTTCATCAGCAAAGCCGGGATCACGAGCTCGACGTTCAATGCGATCCCCGACGTGCCGGTCGGCACTTTCGAGCTGTACCTGCCCGAGGGCAAGTACTCGGCGCTGGCGGCCAACGGGAACCTGTGCAAGAGCAGCCTGAAGATGCCGACGTCGTTCGTCGCGCAGAACGGCGCCGTCATCAAACAGTCCACGAAGATCGCGGTCGCGGGCTGCCCGCCGCTAAAGAAAGCCAAGGCAAAGCAGGCGCGAAGAGCCGGTAACGGTCAAGGCAAAGGGAGGAGCTCGTGATGCGTATCGGCAAGCCGCTGTCGGCGGCACTGGTCATCCTTGGCGTGTCGGGCGGGGCGCTGGCGGTCGGGGGCGACCCGGCGCTTGCTTCTCTGAATCACGGGTTCATTGGCTCCTTCGGCGGCGCGGGCGCCGAAGCGGGACAGTTCAACGGTCCGGTCGGGGTGGCAGTGAGTCAGGCCGGCGGGCGCGTGTACGTGGTGGATCGCGGCAACGGTCGCGTTGAGTACTTCGGCTCAAGCGGTAAATACGAAGGCCAGTTCGACGGCAGCGACGCGCCCGGCGGCCCGCTGCTCGAACCCACAGCGATCGCGGTGGACCAGTCCGACGGCGACGTGTGGGTGGCCGACTCGGGCCACAATGTGGTCGACGAGTTCAGCGGCGAAGGCGTATATGTACCGGGGTCGCAGTTGAGCGGGACGCCGACAGGCGAAGGAGGCACGATCGTGCCTTTCTCCGACCCCGACGGGGTGGCTGTTAGCCCGGCCGGCAGCGGCCTGTTCGGCGGCGATCTCTACGTATCCGACCACGAAAATCACTTGGTTGACATCTTTGGCGCCGGTGGTGCGTATGTGAGCCAGTTCTCTCCGGAATCCAGGCCGTGGGGCTTGGCAATCGACGCCGAGGGCAATGTCTATGTGTCGGAAGCCGGCGCGGGCTCGGTCAAGGAGTACAGCGCCGAAGGTGTCCCGCTTCGGCAGATGGTCAGGAGCCCTGAAGAGGCTCAAGGCGTTGCCGTGGATCCCTCGACCGGTGACATCTACATCAACAACGTCATCGCCGAAAGCGGATCTGCTATTGGCGCGTATGAAACATCAGAAGAATCGAAGCCGGAACCGGTCGTTTTCGGCTCAGAAAAAGAAACAGAAGCGCCGACGGGATATGGCAACGGCATCGCGGTAAACGCCGGCACGCACATGGTGTATGCAGCCAACGTCCCCGGCAACGACATCTTCATGTTCGAAGAAGGCGAAAAACCGCCGGCGCCGACAACCGAAGCGGCGACGGAACTCGGCGCGACCTCGGCGACGCTCAACGGCACGCTGGGCGCGGGCGGCGGAGAAGTGGGGTACTACTTCTCCTACGAAGCGGGGTCTGGATGCGACGGTCTGGGAGCAAAGACGACAACCCCGGGCAAAGGCGCCGCGGGCGGCAAAGTGTCGGCGGCGGTAGCCGGTCTCGCGCTGGAAACCGCTTATACGGTCTGCCTGGTGACGACAAACAGGTTCGGCAAGTCAGTAAGCGCGCCGCAGCCGTTCACCACACTCCCGGCCGTGCAGGGCCTGACACCGTGCACGGCAAGCGGCGAGACGACTGAAGGGGCGACGCTCAATGCGTCATTGGAACCGGATGCGTTCCTCACCAAGTATCACCTGGAATACGGGCTCAGCAGCTCCTACGGGACGCAGGGCAACGTGGAGGAATCCTCGGCCGCCCAGGGCGTGGTGGTGGCGGCGCAAGCGGTCTTGACGGGTCTCGAACCGGCCCAGACGTATGACTGCCGGCTGGTGGCCAGCCGCGAAATCGAAGGTGTGACACGCACGGCGTTCGGTGGAAACGGCACGTTCAAAACCGCCGCAGAGCCGCCGGCGATCATAGGCCAGGAAAGCTCGCGGATAGGGACGCACTCGGTCCAGCTGAACGCGAAGATCGACCCCGAGAACAGCGCGACGACGTACCAGATCGAATACGTGGCGGCGGGAGAATACTGCGCGGGATGCGCAAACCCCTACGAACACGGCGCCAAGACGCCAAGCGGCGAAGTCGGCGCGAACGTCGCCTACGACGCGGTGCAGCAAACGCTGGAAGGGCTCGCACCGGACACCACCTACCACTACCGGGTGGTGGCAAGCAACGCCCCCGAACCAGGCACCGGCACGAGCATCGGCGCGGATGCGACGTTCACCACGGCCAGTCAGGGCGCGCTTGTCGTCACAACCGCCGCGGCGAGCGGCGTGACGCTGACGAGCGCGACGCTGTCGGGCAGTGTCAATCCGGAGGGCGGTGCCGCGAGCTACGTGTTTGAAATCGGCGGCAGCGAAGCGTATGGGACCGATATCTCTGGCTTGGTGCCCGGCAGCGACAGCTTGCCGCACGAAGTGGCGCTGAGGCTTGAAGGCCTCGCGCCCGATACGACCTATTACTACCGGCTGTCGGCGACGAACAGCAACGGCACCAGTTATGGGCAGGCGGTCACGTTCACCACGCCGGGCAGCACCTACTCGTTGACATTGCCGTTGACGCCGCCGCTGCTGGGGACGCCCGCGATCGTGTTCCCGACGGAAACGGGGATCTTCCCGAGCACGACAGGGAGCACGACGAAAAAGCTCACCAAAGCGCAGAAGCTGGCGAAGGCATTGAAGGCCTGTCACAAGCGCTACGGCGCTCATGCGGGCAAGCTGGGGAAGTGTGAGAAGCAGGCTCGGCGGAGGTACGGCAGGCGTTAGCGCCCGGCGGCGGCCTTGCCGGCTACGAACTCGCCGGCGGCCTCGGGCCCCATGAAGGGCGCCAGACAGATGTAGGCGCGTTCGCCGCGGTAGTCGCGGGTGGGGGTTTGCAGTTTGCGGGGCACCTCCAGATACTCGAGCTCGAAGACGGCGGCGGCGAGCACCTCGGAGGCCAGGCGAGGCAGGAAGTGGGCGCCGGGATGCTGGCGGTAGCCCTCCTCGAAGAGCAGGGTGAAGGCCATCAGGCGTTCGTGGGCGATGCGGGTCACCTCGGGGCGGATCGCGTGCAGCTCGACGAGCGTCAGGTAGGCGAGCTGCGGATTTGAGAAGAAGTGGGAAGTGAGCGCGTAGCCGCCGCGCCACAGTCGCTCGGGCCAGGGATCCTCGGCGAAGAAGGCGTGAGCGGCGGCCTGCATGGCCGCTTCGAAGTTGGTGCGGATCGCCTCGGCGGCCGCGCCCCCCTTGTCGGAAAAGTGGGAGTAGAAGACGTTGCGGGAGATGTGGGCGTGGGCGACGATGTCGCTGACGCTGATGTGGGCATAGCCGTGCTGGAAGGCAGATCGACGGGTAGGACAAACTAGCATGTTTTGTGCTATTTTGTCCCGGTGCCTGGGGCTGTGTTCAACCGACTAGCCGATGTCGCGGCCGATCAGTACGGCTTTGTGAGTCAGCACGATGCTCGCCAGTTGGGCATCCAGCCAATGACGCTGATACGGATGGCCGAGCACGGAACGCTCGAGCGTCGTGGACACGGGCTCTACCGTTTGCGCCACTTCCCGATGTCCCCGCTTGACTCCTATATGGAGGCGACGCTGTGGCCCAGGGGTACGCGTGGCGTGCTCTCGCATGAGACCGCGCTCGACCTGTACGAGCTAAGCGATGTCAACCCAAGCAAGATCCACCTCACGGTCCCACGCAAGCACCGCATACGACGCGAGGTTCCGGCGCTGTATCGGATCCATCACGAGACGCTGAGCGAGGACGAGATAACGTTCTACGAAGGGATCCCGATAGTAACCCCAGCACACGCCATCCGCCAAAGCCACGCCAGCAATCTTGGCCCGGCGTTGATCGCTCAAGCTGTCGATCATGGCGTGAGCAATGGCAGGCTGACTCGCGAGGAGTCCGCACAGGCGC
>Ga0210385_10000819_pt1 | contig 20128 bp, 19 predicted proteins | sample IncBWH26OmetaG_FD_160107 | JGI IMG/M metagenome (GOLD analysis project Ga0210385, IMG submission 160107) | Forest soil microbial communities from Barre Woods Harvard Forest LTER site, Petersham, Massachusetts, United States - Inc-BW-H-26-O ...
TTCGACACCTAGCTTCTCGAGTTTTGTATAACCGGTGGCTTGATACACCTCTGGCGTTTTCTGGCGCATGTGATCCGCTTCGCAGACGACAACACGATTGGCGCGAGTGAGGAGTACACGGCATACGGCTTCCGTCACTGCGAGGTCTGTATTGGCGGCGCGGATGATGTTTGGCACGGCAGTGCAGAGATTCGGTTTCACGACAACCAATCCTCCATGGGGCACCCACGTTTGCCAGTGACAGAGATCCATGCACTCCTCGACGACGGAGGAAAGATTGTCTTTCGTTACTCCACGAAGGATAACTGTGCTCTTCTTCTGTTCGGCCATGGTTACGGTCTCCTTAAGACGCGGTACCGATCAGGAATCTCTGGTAGCACCGATTCGTGTGTGAAGCGAGGGAAGTCCAATTGACACTGTTGGCTGGTTCGTCAGGAGGTATTGGCAGCAGAGCGCAAATTTCGCTAAGGTCAAAACGATCCGACAAAAGCTGTGTGCCCTTGAGACGCTCGGGGGCCGCGCAAAATAGCTGGAACGAGGCGCCGTAGATGAGATAACGAGGGGTGGCAAGACGGCTAAGCTTTCTGCATCGCAGAAGGTGTTTGGCTGTCGCGGTAACTCCACTACGCCGAACAAGCGAAATCCAAGCTCGTTGTTTTTCTGTATAAGTTTGCCGGCGGCCCATGGCTGCGATTACGTCGGCGACTGGGAGATACTCGTGAGAGCCGCAAAGGAGATTCGTTTCCCAAAACCACAACTCGCGACCGTAACCAATTGCTTCTTTAAGGAGCATTGCGGTTTCTTCAGGTTGCAACGGTACATGCGCCAGTTTTCGCGCTGTGCATGTAGAAACCCGGTTGCAAAAGGCCTTCTGGTCGAAGCGGGATGGTCCGCGATGCTCCACGATTGGTTTGTGCAACTCGTCAAGCCGAGCGGTATACGTTGGCTGGTAACGATCGAGAAACAACAAAAAGGAAGTGGCCATATCCAGGTAGAGTTTGACCAGAGCGTATTCGAGCTGTGGAGTAGCGCGTCGAGCGACTAAATCGGATGCCGCGATTGTTGAGATCAGTTCAATGATCCGATGGTTCAACGTGCGCCACGCATCTTCCTTGGAAAGCGCTGACTTGGCGAAATCGCGAATGTAATCGAGAATGTGCGCGTCGCCCCAGATCGTCACGCCATTATTTTTTAGTTCATAGGTAAATGTTGTGGGTAGAAGCCTGCGAAAATAGTGGGGATACACACTAGCGAACCCGACGTGCACGGAGATTGCGGTTTCCTCGAGAAGCCTGGCTTCCACAAGCTGCTCTAGATTGTGCAGTTCCGCAGGACTCGGATCCTTCGCCCCCTCCTCCAAGACCAGAAGAAAGTCGCCGTCACTGAGAAAGGCAAAACCACTATGGCCTGCCGAGAAGGTGGCTTCATTTCGAGCAAGACTGCCTGTCAAAACGATAGCTCGAAGACCAGAACCCAAGACCGCTGTGCACACGCGTACGACAGCTGCACATATCAGGGACCTCAGTTCATATGAACCTAAGTCGAGGAGGCTCTCAGGGAGGACGTTTGTAGCGACGTAGGTCATCACGGCGGGCTCGATTTAAATCCGGGTTGAGTTTGCGGGCACGGCAGAATTCGCAGGTGGACTGGACTCGGATGGAGTGCGAGGTGCAGGTGCGATGTTTTGGCGGCCACGGTCTTTTTCGAGGTACTCATGCCAGGCGTGAAGGTACAGAAGTTCTGTGCTATGAACCATTTGTTGCACACTGAATTGCTCGAGCACGTGCTGCCGACCCTGTTTGGCCATTTCTCGCGCACCCTCGGGGTGAAGAAGCATCTGCAAAACGGCATTGGCAAGCTGCTGTGGATCTCGCGGCGGTACCAGCAAGCCGGTTTTCCCATGTATTACGATTTCGGGTGTTCCATCGACCGCCGTGGCGATGATGGGACACTCCGCGGCAAGGGACTCAAGGGCTGCCATGGGGAGGCCCTCGTAGAGCGATGGCAAAATGCTCAGGTCGGCCGCAGCGAACCAACGAGATACATCCGGCTCATAGCCACGGAAGCGAACAGAATCTTCCAATTTCAAGTTCTTAACCATTTGCTCCAGTTCGGGTTGCAGGCTGCCTTCGCCGAGACAGACTAATTGAACAGCCGGGAACTGCCGGCGAATCGATGGCATCGCTTCCAGGAGGAATCGGTGGCCCTTCTGTGGTTCGAGGCGACCTATTACTATGAGCAACGGGTGGTCATCGCGAACATTGAGTGAGCGGTTCAACGTCGACTGCATCTCTGAAGTTCGCGGCCGAGACCGCAACTCCACTCCGTTGCGGATCACTTTTACCTTTTCCGCAGGAAGGTGTTTGTGATCGACGAGGTAACGTGCTGTAGCTTCTGAGACAGCAATGCTGTAATCGACCTGATGGGCAACGAAACGATCAATCGCAAACGATTTTTTCCACCCGGTGCGCCAAAATTCGCGGCCATGGGCCGTGTCGAGGATGACCGGCACACGCAGCATGCGAGCAATGGGCGAAGCGAAGAGACTGGCACGGAACATATGGGAATGAAGAATTTGGATCTTGTAACGCCGGAGGCATCGAGCCAGCATGTAGGCCCCGTGAAGATCGGAGAGGTAATCCAGCGACAAGAGCGAGATCCCCACATCGCGGGGAAGATCGGCCTCAAACAGGCGCGCCAATTGAGGCGGGCAGGCCAAATGTAGGCGAAAAAGGTTGCGGTCGAGACCGCGCAGAAGATGCAGCACGACTTCTTCGGCTCCCGCCCTGACTGTAGCGTTGGAGAAGAGCATCAAGGGAATGGGCCATTCAATGTTCATTGCAAGCGGAGCGCTACTTGAGACATAAACGGGTAGATGTCTTTGATCGTTTGCATTGGGGTAGCGGGTTGTTCGTTGCTCAGGAAAATCGCGTCGGAGTAGCGATCGTTGTCAGGGTGATAGCCATGCATTCCCGAAGGATGCCAGCCTTTACCGTTGAAATCGCTGCGCGAAAAAAGCCAGCCGGGATCGAGCAAGAAAATGGTTTCTCCGAATCGCCGGTCGTCAAAGAATACTCCCAAGCGGCGCAATTCCTCGTCGCTTAGAGCATGACCACATGGAATCTTTCTGAGGGCGTCGTGAACCGCGCAGCGGGCGCGTTCGTTGAAGAACCAGAAGCGAGCCATCGTTGAGTCATAAACCGAGAGATAGTCCTCCGGCATTCGCAATTGCAGCCTCGCAATGTCGCGCAAGATGTCATACGTTTTGTTCACTGGGGTCATACCGTGATCGGACATGATGCTGAGCGAAATGTTGGGCGCCAGATTGCGTGCGAGTGTGAAGAGTCTGCGCAGCTCGCTGTCATACCAGTGCAGGCGTGCGGCAATCGCTTCCGGCTCCTTGCAGTGCATGTGCAAGAAATTGTCGATCTCACTGAGATAAACAAAGAAGAAAGTAGCTGGACCCGACGACAAATCGCGTGCCGCAATCCTCAGAAGTTCTGCATCGGTGCCTTTGTGATAGGTATAGACACGAAACGGGATGCCGCGATCGGCCAGCCGGTCGAAGATCGAAGGCGCACCGGTAATGCCGCGCTGGCCGTAAATATTGCGCCGCTCGACCCAGTTAAACCAGGGTAGTAACCGCGGGCTCACCGCGCAATCAAACAGCTGCCCGAGTCCGAGAAAACGCCTGCCGGATTGCTGAATCAATTTGCGGGAGATTCGGTTATCCAGTACCTGATCCGGAAGAAAATCGAGCCGGCGCATCCACTGAAAGGGCGAACGGCGAGGATCATAATAGAAAAGATTCCAGTGGCCGGTCTTTGCGGGATCCTCACCAGTCAAAATCGTGGGGATTGCACCGGAACTAAAGCCGAGAACGGTACGGAGCGGCGTACGATAAGGCAGCCAGTCATTGAGAAATTCCCGGTCTTGCAGGTAAGTCCAGCCGAGCGCATCAATAAGCACAAACAACGCGACGGTGGAGGGGGGGCCCCCTCTTTTGACAGGGGGAACGACCTGGCTAGGCTGCGGATCGCAAGTTGTGGAAATCATGGTACTCCAGATACTTTTGGAAAGTGGTTGCTGGAAAATCGTTCAGAATGCGACGAAGCTTGCTTTCCGTGCCGCGCACGTTGACGTAGGACTTGAATTGCCGTACCCAATTCATCTGCAGGCGGGGCTGGTTGGGATCGATTTCGCGAGGGTGAATGTACAAGATCAGAGGGCGCCCGGAATCGACGACTTGTTTAGCCATGCGTTGGATCAGCCAGTATGGAGAGAGCCGCAGATAGCCCCCGCCGAAAAAGCAGAATGATTTGCTGCCGATGTGTGCCACGGAAACTGGAAATTCCACGATTCGGTTGGATTCTTTCCCGACGGCGTAAGGAATTTGGCAGCCATCAGGCACTCCACCGTGGGCTCTCGGCAACGGAAAAACGGAGCTATCGTATTGGTAGCCGGCGGAAGTAAGCCGTTCAAAGAACCATGGCGTTTTTTGCGTGAGAGAAAATCCGGGGGATCTATAGCCGACAACAGGTGTTCCGGAAATATCTTCGAGGAGTCTTTTGGAACGCAAGGCATCCTGATAAAACTCCTCCTCGCTCATTTGCCAAACGAGCCGGTGAGCAAAGCCGTGTGAGGCAATCTCGTGTCCGTGGCGCACAGCTTCACGGACGAGATGAGGGAAGCGTTCCCCGATCCATCCGAGGAAGAAGCAAGTTACGTGCGCGTTTCTCTCGGCGAGCAGATCCAGCAATCGATCAAAGTTACGCTCAATCCGGGAAGGCAGCTGGTCCCAAACCGACGTAGATTGCACAGATTCCACTTCGAGGATGTGAAACCAGTCTTCCACATCGATGGAGAAGATAATCCGGGGTTCGACGGCGGAGCGTACGCAAGGCGCGACGGATGCTGCGTTGGGTTGGCAGCAGGGAACTAGTTCCGAAATGTTGGGTGACCAACTCATGAACTCACACTTGCGTTGGCGGGGGCTGGAAGAAACTCGCCTCGGTTTGCGGTTGTCTGTGCCAAGGTGCTGGCGATGCGCTGGATGTCGGACGCCTGCACGAATGAATGAGTGGGCAGGGTGAGGAGACGGTGCGATATCTCTTCGGCGCCCGGACGGTGGAAGTCGGCAACGGCCATGTGCGCTGAGATCCCGGCGATATCGCAAATCGCACTGGGATAGAACGGGGTCGCACCGATGCCGGCGCGCCAGAGATCGCGCACCGCCTGGTCCCGGTGGGTCTGGTCGCGAGCGAGGAGCGGAAAACGGACGAAACCCGGGTGGCAGCTGACAGAAGGAGCAGGAGTGGAGAATCGCGGGATTTTCCTGACCGCGTCACGCAGGTCGTTGGCATTTACAGTACGGGAGCGAACTAAGTCGGGCAAGTTCCGCGCCGTTTGCAAAAATAGCGCTTGAGCAATTTTGCTCATACGGCGCACTGGAAAATTCGGATTGAATTCGGTCACTCCTAGCTTTAAGAACTTCATGGAATTCGGGATCGCATACAGGCGGGGCGACAGAAAAACCGAGCCGAGAACATTTTTGAGGAATAGTTCCAATTCACGGGCGGCCGAATACGACGGAAGAGCCTGGGCTTCCGTTTGCAGAGCGTTTGAGAGCTTGGAGCAATCGGTGACGATCACGCCGCCCTCGCCGGCTGGCAAAGGTTTGCCCCGGCCAAGACTGAAGATTCCGACGTCGGCAGCAGTGCCGGAGGCCTGGCCATCGCCGTAAGACCCAATCGATTGGGCGGCATCATCGACAACAAAAGCACCTTTCGAATGAGCGATGCGCGAGATGCGGGATACATCGTTGACTAATCCGAATAAGTTCGCGGTGATAATGCAGAGCAATCGTTCGGAAGGTAGCTGCGCCATTTGCCGGTAATCGAAATCCAGCGAAGCTGGAATCATTTCGACGGGATAGATCTTTAGACCCGCGCGGGCGACCGCGGCCGCGACGGAAAAGCAAGTGTAGGCGGGCATGGCGACGACGTTGCGTTCAGGCGCGAGCCGGTGAAGAGCTCTTAACACGAGGTAGAGTGCGGCTCGAGCGGAACACACGCTGAGGACAAACCTCACTCCCAGGTCCCCGGCGAAGCTTTGCAGGGATTGAGCCGGGGATGGCCCTGTCGGGCGAAATGCAGAGAACATGCTGCATAGTTGGCGGCCAGATAACGGAACCCCAGCAGGTGCGAGAAAGCGTTTCATTACCTTAGTCAAGGAAGTCAGGCCGTGGCCATGCAATGGGGTCTTTCAGGCGCCTTGCTCGTGGCCGCGCGACAGGGAGGCGATATCCCAGACCGAGAAGCGGCGGCCGAAACACGCTTCGATGACGCCGACGAAAGCCGCCGAGCTAAGGAGCAAAAAGTAAAAAGGCATTGAGAACACGCGACTGCCTTTTCTGCCCCGTGCCGCGAATAACCAACCGATGGCGGCAACCGCGTAGAAAACCATCTGCGTGACAAGCAAGAATCGAAAATACGGGCTGCTGCGCAGGAGGAACGTCGACACAAGAATCATTACGAGTGGCACCAAGGTCAGCCAGCGCAGGAATTTCCGAGAGAAGAACTGCCAAGCGCGCATACCACCGAGCATATTTTTTAGAGTCCACAATCCCGAAAGCCCCTGTGCGCAGATTCGTCTGCGACGCTGGAACTCTTCGCCGGGCGACGACGTGGCATTTTCTGTGGATCGTGCTTCAGGTTCATACAACAGTTTGTGGCCTTGAGAGCCAATCCATAATGGAAGCTCCAAGTCGTTGGCGAGATCCGGATGAAGCGGCCGATAGAGGGAAGCGCGGATGCAGAAGATCGATCCGTCGCAAATCAGAACCGATCCTAACCGGCTCTCGAGGGTATTCAGGGAGGCCTCGTATCCGAGCGACGCTAGACCGGCTACGGTCAACGATTGATTTTCGCTCGGACTGCCTCCTTCCCATCCCGTGACACAGCCGACTCTGGGATCGGCAAAGTGACGGACCATCTTTTGAGCGCACCGCGGGCCAATGGAAGTGTTCGCATCGGTGAAGAAAAGCACATCGCCTTGCGCCAAAGCCACGAGATGGTTTAAAGCGATGATTTTTCCAGAACGCTGCGGCATGCGCACGAAGATCAAACGCGGATCACGAATACTCTGAACGATCTCATCGGTGTGGTCTTCGGAAGCGTCGGACGCAACCAATATCTGAAGTCGATCCGGCGGGTAGTCCCAATCGAGAGTTTCGCGAATCTTCCAGTCGATGTCTTTTTCCTCGTTTCTGGCAGCGATAAGAACGGACACGCAAGGCAGGGGTTCAACTGCACCACGGCTGTCCCGCGTTCGGCGAGACATTCCCAGAATCGCCAAGAGCAGCGGATAGCCAACGAAGACATAGGCCAGCCACGCCACGCCGCCCCAAAATACCAAATGCGTCATTGACTGCCTCGCCCCAGCAGGAGGATTTTTGCGGTCTTGAAAAGGATCAAGAGGTCGAGGCCAACCGAAATGTTCTTGATATAGAAAAGATCGTAAGACAATTTCTCTTCGTTATCATCGAGCGTCACGTTGTAGCCACGGTTCACCTGTGCCCAACCGGTGGCGCCGGGCTTGACCACCCAGCGTTGCCGATAGAAGGGAATGTGCTCCAGGCACTCCTGCTCCTGACTGGGTACGAAAGGGCGAGGGCCTACGAAATGCATGTCCCCGCGAAGGATATTGAAAAGCTGGGGCAACTCGTCCATGCGGGTGCGCCGGAGAACCCTACCGACCCGTGTGAAGCGGCTATCCATTTTCTCCGCAGGGCGATGATTACCATCCTGGTCGGCGCCGTTGATCATGCTGCGAAACTTATAGAGGGTAAAAACGTTGCCATCCTGTCCAATGCGCTTCTGGCGAAAAATTACAGGACCTCCCGAGTCGATTCGAATCACTAGAGCGATCAACGCCATTAGCGGCAAGATCAAAATGAGAGAGAGAGAGGAGAAAATAACCGAGCAGACTCGCTTGTACATCACCAAGCTGCGAGCCACCCGGAAGCCTGGAGAGAACAATAGCCAACCCAAACGCAGAGAACCGACGGAAATCTTGCCGGTCACTGCCTCGTACAGTTCCGGACCGTCCTGGATGCTGACGCCGCGGCTCTTCAATCTCAGCAGGGATTCAACCGGCAATTTGCCTCTTCGATCATCCATGGCCACGATAATCCGGTCGTAATTATATTTTTCAATGGAACAAAAAAGCTCGTCACAGGCATCTTCCTCGCCCGATGGGAAACTGCAATTGCCTGAGCCCCTCGCTGTGTTTTGTATATGCCCGATCACTCGAAGACCGAGTTCACTGCGGGATCGCAACTCTGACACTAAAGCTTCAGCCAGTCTGCTCTGGCCGAGGATCAACACTCGTTCTGAAAACTGCGGCAAAGCGCTGACTCTCAGAAACAGTCGCCGCCAGGCCAGCAACGATATAGACACCAGCAGGAAGCCGATTACAGAAATTCCCCGTTCCAGCTTGAGTGGAGGATAGACGTAATACAGCGCCGCCAGGAGTATGCACACGGTGCCGAACACTTGGATCAAACGCGTGAGTGCTTCGCGGTGGTTGCTCAGAATGGGAAAATCGTACAGGTCGAAATAATACAGGCACACTACAAATGCCGCTGCCACGACAACAATCTTGAGGAAGCCCCGCTCATAATTCAGCATCAGGAAGGTATCGCTCGTGCCCAGCCGCGCCATCGTGGCGCCTATGAAGGCAAGCAACACCACTCCCGCTTCGGAAATCCCCAGGAAGATCGTGCGCGTTGGAAAGGAAGCGTGTAAGAGCCGGATCACGGAAGGTTCTCGGAAATTGTTTTCTCTGGGCTGGCTTATTTTCTTCTCTTAGGAAGGGCGTAATACTGATCTTCGTAATTGATGTGATCTATATCCGGCGCATCGTTCAGCACCACACCTAGCACGTTGGGATTGTCGATCGCCTCCAGTCCCTTCTTGAGCGCCTTGCCGGAAGCTACACCCTCTCGGACCACAAGGAGCGTGCCGTCAAGGATTCGCGACCACAGATTGGAGTCTGCAAACGGCAGCATCGGCGTTGAATCGACAATGATCCAATCGAAGGAACCCATGACCCTGAATAACGCTTCTGCAAAACGAGCGGATTGCAAAATATAGGAAGGTTGCTCGCAGTCGCTTCCTGCACTCAAAAACCATAGCGGCATATGCCCGAGTCTCGTCAGGTAAGAGGAGATCTCATCATCCCGCGTCAACCACCAATGACTGATCCCTTTTGATTTGGTCAACCCCAACAGCGGCGAGAGGGACGGCCGGTGCATGTCGCCCTCTATCAGCAGGACTCGTGTGCCCAGACTCTGTGCAAAAGTCACCGCCAAATTCGCCGCTACCAGCGTCTTCCCTTCGTGGGCCAGGCCACTCGTAACCTGGAAGGACCGTAGCTCCTGCCGATGACGTAAATGGTCCAACCGCGTTGCCAACGCACGGAATTTCTCTGCGCCCAATCCTTGCGGGTCGGTCAGAGCAGCCAATCGTGATTCCACGGAAACGGCTACCCTGACGGAGGGCACTTGTCGCAGGTCGATCTGCGGAGCGTCAACCCCATCGATCAGTTCCATCGGCCCCGTCGGTTCAGGAGGTGCAGCGTGCGATGTTCGGCGTTCGGCTTCCATCCTTCGTAGAGCTTCACATAGTCGGCTCATAAAGCGTTTGCCCCTGCAGTTCCGCGAAAACTCTGAATCCCGTGCTCAACCCTTATAGAAGGCATAGAAGTTGCCAATCAAAATCAGAATCACCATCACCGACGCGACTGCGATTTCCAAATGTCGAGAACGCGTTCGCCGCCTGCCTTCCGATGGCGTATTCAAATGTGGAATTCGTACCAGAACGCGGCTTTCTACAATTCCATCCAGGTCATCTTCTTGCCGGATTCGCACGTTTATTAGTTCACGTACCGCAAACAATCCCAATCCAGCCAAGCACCCCAGCACAAGCCCGGCGACGCTCAGCAGGAGATGATTAGGTGATTTTGGTTTCTCCGGCAGGCTAGGCGGATCGAGAACGCGAAACTGCTCGCCCTGCTGGCGTTGCTCAAGATTCGTTGCCAATTGAGACTGGTTTTGTTTCTGCAGCAGAGAGTTATAATTGGATTTTGATTCTTCGTAGCCTCGGGATATGTCCGCCAATTCCTGCTCCGTTTCCGGTGTCATATTCAAGCGCGATTGGTACGCAGCTATCTGCCTGGTGATACTTGCTTCTTGGCGCTTATAGTTGCGAATTTCCAGGTCATTCGCCTTCAGCTGGCTCCAGACCTCCTTCTGCGAAGAACTCAGAGTGCGCGGTGGTACGGACTCGGCCGTTGTTGCTGTGCTTCCCGTGTTTGGCGCCCCAAGATCGGCCAGTTGCTTTTCGGTTTCCGCTATTTTGCGTTTCGTCGCCATGATGTCCGGATATTCATCCTTGTAACGGGCGCGCTCGGCAACCAGTCGATTGCGCAATTCCAGCAAATCATTCTCCAACGATTCCACCGACATCGGGCCGGAGTATCCATCTTCGCTTTTTGGCTGCCCCAACTGAGATTGCTGCAACTGCGACTCAAGGTATAGCCTCTGTTGATTCGCCCCATCCAGCGCTCGTTGATTGTTTTGCAATTGCACTTGCAGGCTGGAAAGTATTTCAACGTTGCTCTGCAGTTGGCTGGGAAGATCCCCAAGATGCTCGGCCTTGAACGCGCGAACTTTTGCTTCCTGCTCCTCCAGCTTTAGCCGTGCTTCCGTCAGTTGATTGGCAAGAAAGCTTGTCGTGCTCTCGGAAAGTTGCTCTTGTGATTTCAGGCTTTCGTTGATGAAGAGCGACGTCAGCTCGCTATTGACCTGTTGGGCCAGATTCGACGTGCCGGCAGAGTAATAAATCTTGAAAGCCGTCAGATCCCCTGGTCGTCCCGGCGCTTGCACCAGTTCGATTCTGATGTCCTTGCGCATTTCATCGACGGCGTCCGCGGCTTGCGTAAACCGGCTTATCCCCATGGGCCGCGAATACAAATGAAACCTGTCGATCGTGGATTGCAGCCGTGTGCGGCTCAGAATTTGCTGAGTCATGCTTTGCAAGCGTTCCTGAAGATCCACGGTTACGTTGGAAATGACATATTGCTCTGGAACTTTCTGTTGCTCGACGAGGATGAGCGCCTCTGACTCGTAGACCGTGGGCAAAATCCAACTGATTCCCCAAACCGTAATCCAGCACACAAACAACGGAACCAATATCCACCAACGCCCCCGGCGCACCATCGCATACAGTTGTTCAAAGCTGCGAGGCTTCTTGTCCGTTTCATCAAACATGACTATCTCGCTTATTCAATTTCATAACCCTGAATTCGAATGGCCAGAGACTTTTCTATAGATTGCACCGAAATCACCAGGCTCTTATCACCGTTGACCGCCGCCAAAATCCCTTCAACGCCATCGAGACACCCGCCGCGAATACGGACGCGATGGCCGATTCTCAAGTGGGGACAAAGCTGAAACTCAATGCGCTGGCTGAGGAGGGTTTTTATCGCATGGATCTCTGACTCGGGAATGGGAGTGCCCATTCAACGGCTACATACAAATTCGGTCACCCCCATTGTGCGCAGGACGGCTACGCGCATGGCCAGCGTGGGATCGATTCGGACGAACACATAACCGGAAAATAGCGGCTGATCCACCCAACAATGCCGATCGCTCCACTTCCGCCTCGTAGATTGAAGCGGCAGAAACGTCTGTATGCATTTTTCTTGTAACTGCGCCGCAACCTTTTTTTCGAAGTTGGACCGTGTTCGGGCGGCGAACCAAATGGATGGGCGTAATTGAGGGGCTAAAGCAGTGAATGGCAATTCGAGTGCAACGTTAATCGTCGACAAGGCAAAGCTCCGCTATTTTTGGTCCCATTCGTGCGGCTGAGCACGTGGCGAGAAGCCGGCCGTTCTTACTAAGGGTGGACAAGCCGTAGGTTACGCGAGTATTAATGCTTCGCAATTGCCCTTGTGGGCTTAGCTTTTGAGCGTAGTCGGGCGAATTAGTTCTTTTGGTGTACGTCAGAATCGTCTTGTCGAGGAGAAGTTCACAGCACAAACTGAAAACCCAGTCTGTACGCACCGCCAAGTTGAGTTTTCTGTGACCAGCGCATTCTCAGCAAAGTAGGAATAGGCGTGGGTATTCCAGGGACGGGAATTTCACAACGGACCAGCGGCGCTGAACTGAGAGGTTGACTGCTAATAATGGCGATACCGCCACGGCCAATGTTCTCGGTCATGCCAAGAAGTTGCCTTACGGACTGCCCTTCCAGCTCGACGGTTGGCAAGGCCGTGAAAACAACCTTGGCAGCCCAGGCAAAGCGTGGAGACTTTCGGCGCTCTTCGTTTTCCGATTCAGTTAGGAAATACACAAGGCGTGTATTGTCGAGACTTGCTTCGACGTGGTCAATCCTGCGAATGGGCTAGCCGTTTCAGAACCAAAAAAGCAAGACGCTCTTCATCAAGCCGTGAATGCCTTGCCGACGATTGCAGATCTTGTGGAAACGCCCATTTTCACCATAATCATCCGCAGAAAAGCCTTGACCGTGTTCGGGCTGATCGCCATACCGGTCGCTATTTCTTTGGTTGTTAACCCAGTCAACAGGTATTGCATCACTTCACGCTCGCGGATCGTCAGATGAAACTTTTCAGAAACCTGCGAGATCGAGAACGATCCAGAAGCGCCACGCTCGAAAATCGCCGCAAAACCGGGCTGCGAATCTTCTTGGCCAGTAGCGCCGATGCGGTAAGAGCGGCAACGATAGACTCTTCGGCCCGAGTAAAATTCCGTAACGAGCGTGGGCACATTAGACGAACCCTTGGATAACAGCAGATCGCGAACCCTTTTTCCCAGGACTTCCTGAAAGTGTTCCCCGAAGTCTTCTGGTTTTTGTGGGTAGGCCAGGATTTCCGCGGCCGCGCGATTGATAAACGTGGGAAGCATCGCTGAACTCAAGAGCAGAAAGCCCTCCGAACTGCGCCCATTGAGCGATGGTGCATCTTCTACCGCAGCCGCGAGGATCCGTCCTGGATAATCTTCCCGGGATGAATTTGGAAGAATCGACTGCTTGATTTGCCTATTTCCGTTCACATTCATGGCTCTTCGCTTTCCAGAACTGGACCGACCAGGTTGTCCGCAAATAATATAGACTAAGCGTTTAGGCCGACCCACTCATTTCCAAGCAACAGTGATAAATCACCATGTTCCGTCTAATCGCTATTGCTGTTGATTCGAGAGAGTCTGTGACCATGCCAAGATGTCGCTTCGAAACAAAGTGACGACCGCCAAATTGAGATTCCGACCGGATGCGCGGTCTCAGAATTCGGTCAGCATTGCTTTGGGCGAAAGCGCTTCAGGGCGGTGATCAAACGTGGCTGGGGAAAACAGGGCGGTTGCAAACGAGGCAAATCGTAGAGTAACGGGAACGCGAAGGCAAGTTCTTTTTTGAATGATTGAAGAAAAAGTGGTTAAAGATTAGGGAGTCATCCGAATGGAGTAAATGGTTTCCCTTAGAGGGCTGGCACTTCGCGAACCGTTGTCGTTGCGATTGTCACTAGATTGGAGAGAGCCTGACGCAAACTGGTCTCAATTTGAGCCGCCAATGGAGAGAGTATGGAATGCCTCGGTGGCAGAGATCCATGGTCGAACCGCCATGGCAAGCCGGAATGCTCTCGACCCCTCTCTGCGTTTCGCACACGTGCGATGAATAGGTACTTAAGAACGTTACATCCTTTCTTTCTGCCAGCCATCTAATTCCCGTGTCCTGAAACACCTAACAAAGGAGGACCTTGATCACATGCGCTCGTTACGGGATCTCCTGAAGCAATCACAAGAAACTGGCGTCGCGATCGGCCATTTCAATATTTCCGACCTGTCCTTACTGAAAGCGGTGTTTGGCGCTGCCCGGCAATTAAAGGTGCCTGTATTGGTCGGTTTATCCGAAGGCGAGCGAGAGTTTGTGGGATCGCGTCAGATTGCGGCGTTCGTGCAAAGTTTGCGCGAGGAATTCGATTACCCTATTTTTCTTAACGCGGATCATACGCACTCCCTCGCGAAAGGTGTGGAAGCTGCGGAGGCCGGATTCGATTCCATTGTCTTTGATTTGTCGGCCTTGCCATTTGAAGAAAACGTGCGCCAAACCAAGCAGGCTGTGGAAGCGCTGAAAGCGATTAACCCTTCCATGCTGGTAGAAGGAGAAATTGGAGACATTGGAACTGGCTCTGAAATTCATGAGTCATCTCCCGACCTAACGAAAGGGCTGTCGACCCCGGAACAAGCGAAACAGTTTGTCGACTACACCGGCGTGGATGTTCTAGCACCAGCAGTGGGCAATATGCACGGCATGCTAAAGAGCATGGTGCAAGGAAAAACCAAGAAGCATCTGGATATCCAGCGAATAGCGGACATCAAGCGCGCGGCGGGGGTTTTCCTGACGCTCCACGGTGGATCAGGGACTGACGATAATGACTTTCGCAAAGCCATCGCAGCAGGAATCAACATTATCCACATCAATACGGAATTGCGCGTCGCATGGAGACGCGGTTTGGAACAGGGGTTGGCGAAAGAACCAAACGAGGTCGTGCCGTACAAGATTCTGCCGTTCGTCGTAAATGCCGTAGAGCAGGTAGTTGTCTCGCGGTTGATGCTGTTCAATGGCCAATCGACTGGGGCTGCGGGCTTGTAGTATCAATTCGCGGCCAAGCCCTGGCCTCGCGAAGAACGCTGCGGAGAGATTCGACAATCCAGAAAACGGCAGCACCACGGCAAGCGCCCTACGCTGCAGTTCATAGCCGCTTATTGTGCCAACAAACCCTTCCAGCGTTTCCACGCGTCTTCGCGCGCTTTCTTGTTGGCGGCGTCCGCGTCCGGGGCTTCGCCGGCGCGCATGAAACCGTGCCCTGCGCCGTCATAAGTGACCGGATCGTACGTCTTCCCCGCGGCTTTCATCGCCGCGGTTGTGTCCGGAATGGTGGCGTCGATGCGAGCATCGTTCCCAGCGTAAAAGCCATAAACGGGCGCGTTGATGCGAGGCATTGCGTCAACGGCCGGCGGCGGCCCGTAAAAAACGAACGCCGCGGAAAGATCTCCGCGATTTGTCGCAAACCGGAAGGTCTGACCGCCGCCCCAGCAGAATCCTGCTACATAAAGTTTGCCGCTCGAAGCAGGCAGCTTCAAACCGTAGTCGGCTGCGGCGTTCAAGTCCGCCGTCACCTGGTCTGGATTCAATTTGCTTACAGCCTCAGTCACCGCGCCTGCGGCAAAATCTTTCGTCCTTCCGCCATTCGGCGCCATGCCGCTCAACAGGTCTGGCGCGACTGCAATAAATCCCGCGGCTGCGACTTCGTCCGCAAGTTCCTGGGCCCAGTCGCTCAAGCCAAAAATCTCGTGAATCACGAGAACCACCGGCCGCTTCTCTTTCGCCTCGGGATAAACGATCAGCGTCTCCACATTGCGGCCATCATGCTTCACGGTAACCCACTCGCTATGACGCGGTGATTTCTCAATTCTCTCGCGCGCCCAGGGTTGTGACCATTCCTGCGCGGTAGCCGTTTGCGCGGCAAGCGCCATTCCGAATCCCACAAGCATCATTACTGCGAATCGCTTCATGACTCACCTCAGCTCCAAACATAGGCAGCGATAATAGTTTGCGCGCGGGGACTCCAGCAAGACTTTTTAGAGGTCAGCGACGGTGCAAGACGGCTTGCGGAGGCAGATCTGAAGGTCGCCTCCGCGATCGGGATGCAGATTCAGTCGAGCCTGTCGATTTCGGTAAGCCATTAAGGGTGCTTGTCAGGGCAGGCCGTCCGCGACATGATAGATGAGTGGCGTGGATGATTTGGAATTAGGCGATGAGAAGCGCCCGTGGGAAAAGGAGAAAGAGTCCATGGCAGGAAGAAAACGTTTCATTGTGATCGCGTTGTTGCCGGCGATGCTGCTGGCAGGGAGAGGCGTATATGCGCAGCGGGGCACGTCGCCGACGCCCGCGCCGCCGGCCAATATGCCGGAACCGTCCACGAAAGACGCGGCCTCAAGCCCGAGCGACACCGGCCAGCAGCAAGCGGTGAGCAAACAAGAAAGTAAAGCCATCAAGGCGTTTCGCGACGCGCCCGCTGCCGACGCTGACAAGAAGACACAACTCGGCGAAGACTTCATCGAGAAGTATCCGCAAAGCCGCTATCGCGCGGAAGTGGTGACGTGGCTGGCGCGCGCGTATCTGGTTAAAGGGCAGGTGGATAAGCTGCAGGCTGCGGGAGACAAGGAATTGTCGCTCACACCCAGCAACCCGCTTTCACTGGCGGTGCTCGGCTCAAATCTGTCTCGCGCAGTGAACGCAAATACACCCGACCTGCAAAAGCACCTGGACGAAGCGGAACAGTTTTGCAAGAAATCGTTGGAACTTCTGGCGAGCGCTCAAAAGCCGGCGGACCTGACAGAAGAAAAATTCACAGAGGCAAAAAACGAAACTTCCGGCGTGGCTTATAGCGGACTTGGCGTGGTGGCGTTCCGCAAAGGCAAATATGCAGACGCAATTCCGGACATAGAACAGGCAGTGAAACTGGGCGGTGGCAAGGATCCGGTGGACTATTACATTCTCGGGAAATCCAACGAAGGCGCCTCGCATTTTGATGCCGCCTTGGCTGCTTTCACAAAATGCGCCGCGATGCCCGGAGGAATGCAGGCCGCATGCCAGTCGTCCGCAGACGAGGTGAAAGGACGTGCGGCGAGCGCGCCGAAGTAATCGGCCGCCGTTGCATGACAACCCGATCAGGGCGCTGGGTAGGACTCCGGGAAACCGGTGACTGTGAATTTTCCGCCCGGAGCGGTTTCCAAAGACGGAGCGTACAGCCCCATCCACTGCCGGCGCCACCACATGCCGGTAGCGCGCTTGGTGGCAAGGTCTGTGAACCAATATTGCCAAAGCACGGCGCGGACTTGCTTGGGCGGATGGTCGGGAAACGGGTTCGAAGCGAATAGAGAAAGAACGGCGCGATCGTTCGACAATAGCATCTGCTCCGCACGCAGGACCCAGGTGTTATCGCGCCATTCACCCAGCGAAGCAAACCACAAATTCCATTCGAACCGCGGCTGGTAAGGCGCATAGATGCGCGGAGCCGCCGCCGGATTTTGCGGTTTGTAGCGAAACGGGTAGTCCGTCCAGTGGACACCATCATCCGAACCCTGAAATTCGATTTCGTAGCGTCGCCAGGTCATGCGGCCGAAGAGTCCATACTGATCCGCAATGCGAAACGGTTGCAGCGCGACGATTGGCTTTGACGGTAGCGGAAGCGCGCGAAAGGCCTGTTCGAGAATAAGAAAAGCGTTGGCGTAGAGCACCCAAGCCAGAAAAAACGCCGCGATCCATAGGTATGCCGCGGATGCAAGTTGGCGCACCGTCGTGGCCTTTGGCTGGACGGTGCCCTCTTGCGGTTCTGGTTGAGGTGCAGCGGCGTTTTCCGAGCTTGCGACGGCATCGCGTGAAAGATCCAGATCAATGATGGCTTCCCTTTCCGACGCAGTAACTGTGTGTTCCAGATTCGCGCGCACCGGCGCCGCCCAATGTTGCGGCAGGAAATTCACCACGAAACGATCGTCGAGAAGCAAGAATCCGAGGGCGAGCACGAGATAGTTCAGAAATGCATAATTCGCCGTAAGAATGATGTTGATCTGAAGAAACGTGACGATGAAAAAGCAGGCTATCCGGAACTTCCGTGGAAGAAAACCCATCCACACCAATATAAGTTCGGCGACAACGGTGAAAACCGCCGCGCTCGCGTGGAACCAGTGCGGCATCTGCGAGACGTACCAGCCGAGCCAAGTGGGCAACGGGCCGTTTTGATAATACTGGTCCATGGCCGTGAAATCGCGCCAGGAAGGATCGCCGCCGAAATACTTGGCGAGGCCCGATTCGAAATAAATGCTGAACCATAGCAACTGAAGAAGGAAAAGGCTGGCTCGCGACGGTGGTTCTTCAGCGCCCCACCTCGGCCGGAATCCGCTCGGTGCGAAAAACAGGGAGATAAAACCGGCGGAAAGCAGCATGCCGTCCGATTGATAACCGGAAAAATCCTGCGCCGCGGTGACGAACGACAGAAACATCACGAAACAAATCACCAGCATCGCGCGGGGCCAAATATTCAGCGCCAGCAAAACCGAAGCGCTCAAGCCGATCCAGCAAAGCGCCATCAATGCCCGGTCGCTGCTGCTCAGCCAAAGCAGCGTCGGCGCGAACCAATATCGGGACGAGCCCACATCTTGCTCGACCACTTTCAGATACATCCCGGCGGGAAGAAGCCCATCCGGTCCGAGCAAGCCACGAATCTGAAACAGCAAGGAATAGAACGCGGAGAAATAGATAATCCCCATGGAGCGCAGAAACAGCCAGCGCGGTATCAGGTGGCCCGGCGCTCCAGGCGGGCGCGGATCGGCAAACCAGCGGAGGAAGGATGGCGTCCAGGGATTCATTAACGATGATGATAACGCGTGATTCGCCGAGCAGAACCGCCACTACGGTTTGGGCGCGCCGGGAATGTGCAAGGAGCAGGTGCCGTCTTCGCAAAGCGAAGAATTCCAGCGATAGCGATTGCGGGCCACCCAACTATACGCTTTCGCCGCGAGCCAGTGAATTCCGGGAACCAGGAGAATCCACGCGAGCAAATTCCAGCCAGGAAGAAAGCTGCCGATGCGGGCCCAGGCGTCCACTCCACTTGAGACGCGGCCGCGCGTATCGACGGCCTGCATCCAGCGCATTGCTTGTTCGCGATCGATCTGCGGGAAGCGTGTTGAAGCAGTCGGATCATGCAAATCCAGAGTTTCGACTCGTCCTCGCGTGTCAAAATGGCGCAACCGTGCAACGCTGGCACGGCACAGGCTGCAAGATCCATCGTAGAGGACAGTTAGCTCAGGCATAGCGAAGCGGTGACAGGTCGCCTCCTTATTCTATTTGATTCCATTCGCGAGGGAGATGATACCGCGCGCTGAGTGAATCCGGATTGACAAGCACCGCCATTAGTATCACAATGTGATTCTAATCATGCTAGGCGAATTCGAATACCTGCTCATCACCACCGCTGCCGGCCTCGGCGATGACGCTTATGGTGCCGCCATCCGCGAAGAACTGGAGTCAGCCGCGGGACGCAAGTGCTCGATTGGCGCACTGTACACAACCATCGAACGGCTGGAGAAAAAAGGATTGCTGAAGACGTGGATGGGCGACGCAACGCCGCAACGGGGCGGGCGCGCAAAGCGCATGGTGCGTGTGACGCCCAAGGGCGTGCAGGCCGCGAAGGATTTTTATGACGCCGTCGTGCGTGTAAGCAGGGGCGCCTCCTGGGCAACAGGCCGGACGGGAAGCGCGTCATGAGCAGCTGGCAGTGGTCCCTCGTCGAAGTTGCTTCGCGGCTGCTGCAAGGCGATGAACGCGAAGCGGTCCTGGGCGACCTGGTGGAATCGGAAGAACGTGCGTGGAAGGGATTGTTTGGCGTGATGGGGTTAGTGGTGCGGCGTCAAGCACTGCTCTGGAAAAGTTGGCGGCCGTGGCTGGCGGGATTTGCCTTGGCGCTTCCGAGCAGCTTTCTGCTGATGGGAGCGTCGCTGTCGGTAAGTTGGAGCTACCAACGGCTACTTTGCCCCGAACTTCTGAAAGCGGCGTCGCTCACGAAGGGCTCGGGCCTTTTGGTACTGCTGTGCCAGGCATTACTGCTGATTGGCTGGTCATGGACCGGTGGATACGTGGTGGGCGCTGCATCGCGCCGAACGCTGTGGGCGAGTGCGCTGCTGTGTTATTCGCCGTGTTTGTTTTGCCTGTCGCGGTTCCAGGTGCAGTCCCTATCGAGATTTTGCCTGCTGCTGTTCCTGGTGCCAGCAATCTGGGGAGTGCGCCACGGTTTACGGAGTTCCAGGCTGAGGCTGGATGCGGCAATAGTTTTAGCGCTGGCGATAACCGCGTTGACCGTAGTTGCTTCGGGGAGCAACGGACAACATTTGTGGAGCGCGCCACGACTGAATTTAGATTGGGCGCTGAGCTTGCCGGCATGGTACCTCGTTGCGACATCGCGAAGGCCTGAAGGAATTGCCGTTCGAAAT